>OFRM01000344.1_pt1 | contig 20273 bp, 22 predicted proteins | sample 1543101 | NCBI WGS metagenome assembly OFRM01 (sample SAMN07774223, study PRJEB24372) | wastewater metagenome | isolation source: Exp Tend VB 0WW | collected 2016-02
GGAACATAGCCTCCGTTGTCGGCTAGGGGAAGCAACGAAGCAGCTAACGCTGCTACGTTGTTTTGGTCTGTAGGTTGAGTGAAGTAACTAGTACAGCTACTGTCATCGGATAGGTTGCCGCCCCCACTGACTAAACTAAGCGAAGGCGTACCAGTGCCACCGAAACCTGACGAGAGGTCGAGAGTGCCGCAGTTTACTTGGCTGGCGTCCACAGCGAGTACATCAGATACTACTACATTCTGCATATTAACATCTACTATAGCCGAGAAGCTAGGCGACAAAGAGATGCCACCCGCTGCAATGCCACCAGCGGAACCGAAGGGACTTGGCGCACCTCGTATGTGGTTAATGGTAGCGTTTGTGACATTTAAAGTTGCGTTGGAATTGCCAGCTCCAGAAGCACCAACTGCAACAATCCCATACGCGGTTGAACTGTTCTCGATGTTGCTTACGGTTACGTTCTTTATACTCGCATTTATAGTCTGCTCAACACCATCAAACATCGAGAAGGCTATGGCGTTTATAATATCTGCACTTGTTGAGTGGATATTGCTTACAGTCACATTTGTCAGGCTAGCATTTGTGAGGCCATTGTCGGTGGTGGTACCTGATATCAATATCGCATTCAATGCGCCGCTAGAGGTTTGTAAGTCGTGAACATATATGTCATTCATCGCAACGGTTAAATCGGCCCCCAGAGTATTTCCGAACCCTATGCCACCTTGCATATCAGTTGTTGAACCAGGCTTATCGGCACCACCATATACTTCGACCTGCGCTGCTGTGAATGACACATTCGCAGCAAGAATACCTTGGCCCTTGATTTCACTAGCCTTCAGACCACTGATGCTAAAAGTCTCTATACCAGTACCATAGAATTGAAAACCTGCGTACGATCCCTCGTCCCCATCAATAGTAGTCTGCCCCATCCCTTGTCCCTGTATTGTGATTGATTTTGTAATGGTTGGTAGGTCTGCAATTAGGAGAATTGTTCCTGTTGGGATGATAATCGTATCGGTTGAGCCGTCCCCAGCTGCACAGTCTGTGTTGCCTGTTGTTTGGGTGTTGATGTTTTCTATGGCTTCTCGGAGGGTACAGTCACTGTTGTTAGTAGAGGCTACATCATTAGTGGAGACGTTGATGGTGGCGGCGGAGGATGTTCCTGATAGGAGGAAGAAGGTGGCTGCAGCCGTAAGGATAGCCAGAGGGAGGAGTGTTTTGTATTTTGATAGGATCGGGAGTCTGGTCATGATGGTATGCTGGTGCCCTTTTAGATAGTTATTATTTTAGTGGGTTCTGGTTATGGAACCCCACATATATACTAGTACTTAACGAGTTTAGCATAAGGGGTGTACCATGGAAAGACCTCAGATGGAGCATCAGCACCGCGAATAGACAAATAAAAAGTTAGTGGGAGACGCTGGTATGTTTTGGAAGCAGGTTTATGAACTTCTTATATGGTGGTATGGGGAATAATCCCCTACCCCATTGGTTAAATTGTTAGTTACTGCCACGGTTAGATAGAACCACCCTGTACCTGCACCCGCGTAAGACCCTGTAGCCTAGAAAAGTCCTGGTTCTCCTCCACCAAATGCTATGTAAAGAACTGCCACTATAAAAAATATCCACAATAGTGCAACAAGTACGATGACAGTTCTCGTAATACTCTTGAACATCGCCGTCGCAATTATCGATTTTCTTACCTCGCCGCGATTATATAAAAGGAATAACGCCACAAACTCAACTGCATATATTTGCCACAGGTAGTACTCAAAGATGTGCATGGTAGCCGCTGCACCAGTAAGGTGAAAATATACAGTTGCCAGGATAAGCAAGCAGCACAGATAAAATCCAGTGAGGTATAGTTTGTTACTACTAAACATCATCATCTATTGTCTACTCCCAATTCGTAAAAAACAAATTCTACAAAGCCACCTTAGTACAGTACGTCACTTCATTTTATAAGCATAAGCAGATTGGTGGGGGTGGCTGGACTTGAACCAGCGACCAATTAGTTATGAGCCAACTGCTCTAACCACTGAGCTACACCCCCAAGTAGGTTCTGCTGCTGCGCAGGATGCCTAACAGGGTCAGATTATAACAGATTGAGCCGAGAATTAAATTGCTTGAGTCTTGAACGAAGTCTTAGCCCAAGATTGACAGGAGTTCGTCACTGGTTTGAGCATTCATAAGCTGCTCTCGCAACTCCTTAGCACCATCAAACCCGCTAATGTACACTTTACAGAACTTATTCAGTGTCACCAACCTGCGTTCACCGTTCTTCCATGTATCGGCGAACCGCTGTACATGTGTGCGATACAACGCTACCTTTTCTTCGCGGGTCTTAGTTGGCCACGGTGATTCGTTGGCAAACACGTACGGGTCCTGGAACACACCACGACCAATCATGATGCCATCCAGTTCATATTTGGCTGCAAGTTCCCTGGCTTGGGCCTTGGTCAGTACATCGCCATTGCCGATGAGTTTGGTGTTGGGCGCAATTTGGTTGCGTAGTTTGACTAGCTCAGCCGCGTATTCCCAGTGTGCCTCGGCCTTGCTCATCTCTTTTCGGGTGCGCCAGTGCACCGTGAGCGCGGCAAGATTTTGTTGTAGCAAAAGTTCTTGCCAGCTAAGGTCAATCGCGCTAAACCCGAGCCGAGTTTTGACGGACACGGGTAAATCGCCTGCTCCTTCTTGGGTTGCTTTGATAATTTCTACTGCAAGCTCACGGTTGTTGATAAGAGCGCTGCAAGCGCCATTGCGAACTTCTGACTTAGCTGGGCAACCCATGTTGAGGTCGATACCTGCGAAGCCCATGGCTGCCATTTCTGATGCGGTTTTGCGAAAGTTATCCGGGTTGAGGCCCCATAGCTGAGCAATCACTTTGGTTTCTTTGGGGAACAGTCGCAGTTTAAATAGCAGCTTCTCACGACCCACACTCTGCAAACCATCCACGTTTACAAACTCGGTCACATAGACATCGGGGGCAGCACAATCAGCAACTACACTGCGAAATACACAGTCAGTGACATCATCCATCGGCGCCAACACCATCAGTGGCCCTTGTACCGTATCCCAAATATTCATCTAATCTATTGTAGCCTACTACCTGGTTGGTTTGGTTAAGGTTTTGACCAGTTTATCCTGCTGCCTTCTGAGTGCCAGCCGATTCGGCTGGTTCGCGTCAGCATACTGTGCCAAGAAATCCATCCAATCTCTTTGGGTGGATAACTTTGCTTCTTCTTCAGTCATTAGCCCCGATTCAATCATCGCATACATACCTGTGGCTCTTGCAAACGCTTCTTTTGCTTCTTTTGTCCGCCGTTTTGTCTGTGCTTCTGCCTGATAGAGAATCTCGTGTGCATCACCGTCGTACTGGCTATGTATCTTTTCGGCACGCCTGGTCTCAACAGCCTCTCCCAGTCCCCTAATTTTGTTTAGTTTCGCTAGTTTATCAGTAACGAGCTTGAGGTCTCGTGCACGATCCACCAGCCCAACAACTGGGACTATTTCTGGCATAACACTATCTGCATGCTCAACACCTGCAGGGACCGCCAATTGGCTGGCTGGGTCTACTGGAATTTCAACACGGGGGCTGTGTGGGCTTACTTCGAACATATGTCCCTGCGTGGGAGCATCGGCTTCATGACGTAATACAGCTGTCATGCTGTATATTATAGCACAAAAGTCTATAAAATACTAGTGATATTTGTCACGCTTATGGTTTGCCTACTCCCAGCGGAATACACGGAATGCCACGAAGTAAATAATGACCGCCCAGGCCGCCAATAGGCCTACCTGCGCGCCGAGATCAAATATGGTTTTGCCCTCGGTAACAATCAGACGAATGCCGTCGATTACTGGGGTGAGGGGCAAGAACCCAGATGCGTGCTGGAGCCATTCTGGCATCAGGAACCGTGGGAAGAATGTGCCGCTGAGGAACATCATAGGGAATGTGACGAGGTTAGCTAGTGGCGCAGCCTGGTTTTCATTCTTGGCCCAACCACCAACGGCTAGCCCAATGCCAAACAATACGACAGTACCGAGCACAACCATACTAATGAGACTAAAGTAATCACCGTTCATATTAAGGTCAAACACCAGCATCGCCGTCACGAACAAGAGTGCAACAGATAAGATACCGATGAATGCGGATGATATGGCGTTGGCCACAAAATACTGCCAGACCTTGAGCGTTGTGGTGTGATAGCGTCTCAGCACACCCTGTTTCTTTAGCTGAGGGAATACGTTGGTAGGGCCAAAAATACCAAGACTGAGGAGCGAGAACCCAAGCAGACCTGCAAAGGTATAGTCAAATCGGCTCTGACTCTCAGTTGCTGTCGATTCAGTTTTGACGCTAAATGGTGTTTCGTTTCTGACAAATTTGGCATTAATCTCACCGAATATACCGTCCAATATTGCCCCCAGCGTCTGCCCTGCTTGTTCGTTATTGGGGCTGTACAGTACTGTTGCCTGACCAGATGGGAATGCCTTGCCATCCTGCACCTGTCCGAAGTTTTCAGGCAAGATGATAGCTGCATCAAGCTCGCTGCGCTGCATCTTGTCTTTGGCTGCTTCTAGTGTGGTTACGTCCTTGTTGATTTTGAGCACTGGCGCATTGTTGGCTTGCTCAACGAATCCGGTCGCAAACTCACTCTGTGAGTTATTGATGAGCGCTACCTTGAAAGACGTTTCATTCTTGCCACCAAATAATCCGCCAAATACAAATAGGAAAATAAGTGGGAATAAGAACACAAAGAACAATGCGACTTTGTCGCGGAACGTACGCTTGATATCTATACGTGCAAATGTCCAAACGGTATGGAGTGATTTTTTCATGATTAGTCCCTGAGCTCCTTGCCAGTTAGGTCAATAAATACATCCTCGAGGTTGGCCTGCTGGACAACTTGTGGCTTACTGAAGCCCTTAGTAAGTAAATCTTTGATGAGTGCCTTGGGGCTATCAAGCGCAATAATCTTGCCAGCATCCATGACTGCGACCCTGTCGCAAAGCAACTCTGCTTCGTCCATATAGTGTGTGGTCATGATAACGGTGACTCCTTTATCACGGACTTCTCGGATGAGATCCCAGAGGTTGCGGCGAGCTTGTGGGTCCAGCCCTGTGGTTGGCTCGTCCAAGAAAAACACTTGGGGATTGTGCACGAGCGCTGCCGCGATACTAAAGCGCTGTTTCTGACCACCAGACAATTGTTCGACAAAGCTATTTGCCTTATCCTCTAGCTGGACATCTCGTAAGAACTCGAGTGGGTGCACTTTCTCGCCATAAGCCGCAGAGAACAGCTCTATGAGCTCAGTAAGCTTGGTTTTGTCTTGAAACGCGGGGCTTTGGGGCTGCACGCCAACCACCGCCTTGACCGCCTCGGGGTCTTTGGCAACGTCTATACCCGCCAAGATGGCCTTCCCGCCATCGATTGGCCTAAGAGCTTCAATCATTTCGAGCGTTGTGGTCTTACCGGCGCCATTGGGTCCCAAGATACCAAATATCTCTCCCTGTTTGACTTCAAATGATATGCCGTCAACGACATTGCGGTCGTCGTACGTTTTGACAAGGTTAGTAACCGTGACAATGTTTTTGGATGAGGTGGTGGGTTGTTTTTTAGCCATGGCGTGTATTGTAGCAAATAATATGGGGCCAGTCTGCGTTGATGTAGTAAAGTATAAGCATGATGCGCGACCGTCAGGGATTTACGCTGGCTGAGATTATGATCACTATTGTGGTATTTGGTTTTATGGCGGCGAGTTTGACTACTTTGTTTGTCGTGATTCAGCGTGTACAGGCCCAAACGAGTTATGTCGAAAGTGCCAATCGAGCCGCTCAAAAAGAAGTAGAAACACTCAGAAATAGTAGCTACAACAGTTTGACCGTTGGACAAAACATTTCGTTTACTTCGGCGCTTACTGACAACATGCCAGTTGGGTCTACTGGAACTGTGGTTGTGAGCGAGCCGCTCACAGGCATCAAAAAGGTTGATGTTACGGTCAGTTACACATATGGTGGCACAACTAGAAATGTAACGCTCACCTCGCTCATTGGTGTACTGGGGCTCACGAAATGAAAACACTGAAGCATCAGCAAGGAGCATATACGCTAGTCGAGCTCGTTGTTGCTATGACGGTGTCAGGGCTACTCATTATTGTGATTATTGGGTTTATGCTCAACAGCCTGACTCGCTATGGCATTGCTGACGCCCGTGCAGACTTGATAAATGACGCTCAAGCAGCGCTCGATGTGACCACCAATGACGTACGCCTGTCTGCTAACGCCGACTTGAATAACCGCTGGCTGGATAACAACGCTCCGAGCTCACCGACAAATAACTTTAGTTGGCAGTCGAACGCCAATACGCTGATACTGGCTACGGCTGCCCAGAACTCTAGTGGTGACGTCTTGTTCTCTGATGCATCTAAGTATATCTCCCACAAAAACAACATCATTTACTTCGTGAATAATCGTATCCTCTATAAGCGAACGCTTGCTACATCGGCGACAGGCAACACGGCCAAAACGACCTGCCCCGCGTCATCAGCTACAACCGCCTGCCCCGCAGACAAAATACTCGTGCGAAATGTAGATACGTTTACGGTCAAGTACTACAATGATAAAAACGAAGAAGTTGCCCCAGATGCCGCTCGATCTGTTGAGTTATACATAAAATTGGTTGTTGTTCGCTACCCAAATACGGTGTTTGCAGAGTATAGAACCAGAATGGTATTTAGGAATAAGTGATTATGCATATATTTAGACGCCCCCTCAAACTCGATAAGCGCGGTATGATGCTTGTGAGCATCCTAATCATTACTAGCGTACTGGTACTGATAGGGTTTTCACTGGCTAGCCTCACGACCAGCCAATATGCTATTAGCAATCAAAAGGTACGTAACACCAACGCACTAATGGTAGCTGAAGCAGGCGTGGAGCAAACACTCTATCAGCTAAACAGTAACGGCTCGTTTACTGGATACTCCACAGCACAAGTGTTTTTCAATAATGCGACACAGGGACGTGGTGAGTTCACCACTGTCATGGCCGCTACTTCGAGCAATGCCAAGACAATTACTGCAACCGGCAAAGTATACCGCTACGGCAAGACGACTAACCCAAGCACTCGTATCGTGAAAGTAACGATTGTGGGCACTGGGTCAACTGGCTACTCGGTCCACACTGGGCCAGGCGGTTTGATACTAGGCGGCAGCGCCAATATCACCAACTCTGATGTGTATGTAAATGGTGGCATTACGCTCAGCGGTGCCGCTACAATTGGCACAAATGCGAAACCACTCAAGGTATTTGTTGCCAATCAGCTGTGCCCGACCGGTAGCAACCCGGGCGCAACCTATCCACAAGTATGCACAACCGGGCAACCAATCACTACTGCTTGGAGTACGGCAATTTATGGCACCGTATGTGCAACCGGCCAAACCAGCAATAACAATGGAAGTGGTAATCCCGCTGGCAATATTCTCCCTGGGAGCACTGGGAGCGGCCTAGTGGCGGGCTGTGTCGCACCAGTTGTCACACCGCCCACATACGACAAAGCTGCACAGGTGGCAGCCGTAACAACTACAGCAGCTGGGAATAGCAACACGTACACCTGCCAATCATGGCCGTTTGATCGTACTTGGCCTGCCAAATTGAAACTGACAGGCAATGTCAGTGTGGATGGCAGTTGTAACGTAACTATCTATGGTGATGCATACATTACTGGCAACCTTACGCTAGGGGGCGCTTCCAGGATCACCGTTGCAGATAGTGTAGGCGCGACGCGACCTGTGGTAATCGTGGATGGCACAATAACAGTAGGTGGCTCAGCTCAACTGGTTGCCAATAGCGCGGGTACCGGCATCCAGTTTATTAGCTTCAAATCAACTGCTTCCTGTAGTCCAAATTGTACTACTCTCACGGGTAATAATCTCAAGACATCCCAGGGCACCACGACAGTCAGTGTCGGTGGGGGTGTTAATTTGCCGGGTATGATTTTCCAATCATATTGGGGCAAGGCTACATTAAGTGGTAGCGGTACGGTCGGCTCGATCATTGGTCAGACGGTAGACATGAGCGGCGCAGGCACGGTCACCTTTGGCACGACGTTATCATCTGGGTCGAGCACCTGGACGGTAACGAGCTACCAGCAGAAATTCTAAGTGTCCTTGTTGGACTGGGTAACAAAAAACGCCCCTGATGGGGCGTTTTTGCTATCAAGCCGGGGCTTAACTATTTTTTACGGCTGACTGTTAGGAAGCCGTTACGTGGGTTTTCGTTCACGTTCATGCCGTCTGGTAGGTCAGTTGCCTCTGGGCGATTGTCTTTGCTGAAGTAGTAAATTGTCTGTTCTTTGCCACCGCGCAGTACAACTGCTTTGCTGTTTAGGTGGTATGTTACACCCTTAGAGTTTTTGTGCGTATAAGCCATTTGCTTAGTCTCCCTCTCTTAAACTATTGGTACAGCTACCATACTCCCTCGCGTTTTCACTTGTCAACAGTTTCTCCAGATATCACCCCTGTTGTCTCTTGGTGACCCCTGTTAGATTATTTTGATACAGTCGACATAATAACAACACTTCGCTGTCCCCTGTTGCTACAGATGAGACCGCATCTGTATTTGCATCCAACGCTCTAGAACAAAGCTTATGACAAATGTGAGCCCAAACAACCCTGCGAGCACGATGCTCCACCCAGCAAGATCAGGCGACCACCGTGGGCTGGCAAAATCGAACTTATACAAACTATCTGGAATATTTGGCGGAGCCGCTTCTTGGATGGGGTGCGTATCAATGTAGTTCTGGATACACGGCAGCCTACCGGCACCATAAAAACTCTCCGGGAAATTTGCCTCACAGTATGCCTGTGCGTCGGCCGTGGGATTGCTCTGGGGCGCTTTGGCTTTCTCTGCCTCCACTAAACGCTCATAGCGGTATTTGAGCTGGATAGGCGGGTACACTGATGTGGAGCTAGCTAGGCTGGTGTTCATGTGACCGTAAATAAACTCCCTGAGGGCGCGGAGCGACGCTTCGACGTCACCGTTCTGCTGATCTACCTGCAGGACTTCATCGCGAAGCTTGAGTGCGGTTAAATTGTTGTTTCTGAGCGCGAACACAGCAATTGTGGCCCACAGCACAAATCCTACCAAGAAATACCGATAGCTGAGCTTTTGTGTTTTGCGCCAGACGTGGTGGAGTTTTCGCTTATTCATCCGTGACCTTAGTATACGTGCTTATGGCTGGCTAGAGCTAGTCCAAGGCCCGAAATCGTTCGGTCATAATAATCAAAGAGCTAATTGCGGCCATCAAAAAACCGACAATCATAACAGCACGGGCAGAAAACCCATAAGACAATACGACCAAAACTGCCCAAGCAAAACCTTTAATCGCACTACCGAATAGCTCCATGCTCGTGATGTACACAATACGATATCCTGGTAAATCGTCGGCCGCATCGTACATGCCTTTTACATAGGGCATTCTGTATCCAGCTGTAATTGTTTCGTTGGCTAAATTGGTTGCGAGCGCAGGAATATAGGTCGTAACAAACAGTCGGCTTACGTGCACAATAGCGTTAAGCACTGTGCTGATGCGCAATAGGCTACGACCCTTGCGATTATCAATGAGCTTGCCAATTGCCATTGCGCTGAGGATAGATGCAACAACCGAGATTGATGACAACGCACCAAGCTCTGCGTAGGCGGCAGAACCCACCAGCACAAAAATACCAAGATAGAGCGGCCACAACATTATGGAAAAAGTGTTTTCGATGCCCAAGGCAGCATAAGATAAGAAATCATACTTCATGTCAGCAATATCTAGTCCCCGCCAATCAAGCTTTTGTTTTTGCTTGACTGGTTCACCACTTTGGAACAATGGGATTAGCCCAACAATCAAAAGAATAGTACCGAGTAAAAATATATACTGACCACCAAACACAGTAGCAATTAATCCACCTGCTAGTGGTCCAACTGCAAAGCCAACCTTTTCCATGATATTGACATAGCCGAGCTCTTTGCCGCCATGGTCTTTGTGTTTGACCTTGGAAAAATCTACGTGGAATGGAATAAAAAAGAAGCTAGCTGAGCCGCCCCACACAGCTCCTAGAAGTAGTGTTGGCCAAGGCATCTGGCCAAGCGTCAAAAACATTATTGTTGAGGTAATGAGCAGCAAGTTACCTATAATCATGGTGTGCTTTGGTCCAACACGAGCCGTGGTATAAGCAGCAGCAACGTCGAAACAAATCGTTCGGGCTAGAAAATATGACATGGCCACAATTGCTATGTCAGTGATACCATAGCCTAAACGCAACATATACAGAGGTATAAACAATCCTGTCAGACTAATCGCAAGACCACGGAACATCATACTGACATAGATTTCGCTGAGCTCATCAAACCCAACACCACGCCAGAAATGGCGATGACGAAAAAATCGGTACATGAATTTTTGGAGCATTTTGGTGTTTTTCCTTCTCACAAATTGTAACACGTCTTTACGAATCGTCCAGGAGCGGATACCCTAGTACATAGTATGCATATATTCTTTTCTGGCATTGGCGGTACTGGTATTGGGCCGTTGGCACTGATTGCTAAGCAAGCCGGCTACACTGTGTCTGGTTCTGATAAACAAGCCTCTAAGTACGTTGAGTACCTCATAGAGCATGGAGTTACGAATATACACATTGGTCAAGATTACGCTTCAATCGAGGCGCTCAATGAGCGTCAACCGATTGACTGGTTTGTTTATTCGTCTGCGGTAGAAAAAGAAAACCCCGATGCGCCAGAGCTGCAATTTTGCCGCGATGAGGGTATCCGCATGAGTAAGCGTGATGAGCTACTCAATCAAATACTCGACGATAAAAATTTGAAACTAATCGCCGTTGCTGGAACTCATGGTAAGACCACCACAACAGCAATGATGATATGGTTGATGCTCCGGCTTCATCTACCTATCAGCTACTCGGTCGGGGCAAAGATTGGGTTTGGTGACATGGGGGCATTTGATCCATCAAGCGAATATTTTATCTACGAGGCCGACGAATACGACCGGAACTTCTTATCATTTGAACCGCACATGTCACTCATTACGGGCATAGATTGGGATCACCCTGACGTCTACCCGACTCGAGTTGATTACGAAACAGCCTTCGTGGAGTTTTTGGATCAAAGCGACAGCGCTGTCATGTGGCGCAAGGATGCCAATATCATATTCTCTGACGATGAACTGCTCACAGAGCCCATGACCAAGAGCTCAATCCGCGCAGATCGAGGTGGGCTCAAGCTCACTGTGCTCGATGAAACTCACGAATCAATTGGTGCTCAACTAGGCTTGACGGGATTCGTAAACCGACAAAACGCTTGGCAGGTCGCCAACGCCGTACACCTCATAACTGGCAAGCCGCTCACTCAACTTGTTGCTCTCATGAATAATTTCCCTGGGGTATCGCGTCGATTTGAAGCCATTCGTCCACATCTCTACACAGACTATGCGCACACGCCTGAAAAGATTCGTGGAGCGCTTCAGGTGGCCGAAGAAGTTGCTCCAGAGCGGGTCGTCGTGGTGTACGAAGGATTGCACAATACACGTCAGCACTTTATTAAAGACGAGTTGCCCACGCTATTTGCAGGCGCAAAGGCACTCTACATTGTACCGAGTTACTTAGCACGAGAAGATGAGTCGCTTGAGATGCTTACACCAGAAAAGTTGTGTGCAATAGTGAAAAATCCTGCTGATGCTAAACCTGTTAAGCTTGATGAAAACCTAGAGCAGATTGTAGCTAAACACGTTAAGGACGGAGACCTTGTTCTCTGCCTCACGGCAGGTGGTGGCGGCAGTCTTGACGAATGGCTCCGCAAAGAATTCGGTCAGACGCAACGATAGTTTACGTCTTTATCTTTGCACGAATTTGAGTAAACGTGTTGTATTGGTGTGTTTCTGTGTCCTGGATATGGAGCTCACCATGGTATGTGCCTAGCAATGGCTTACCTTCTCCCAGTAAAAGCGGGTGGACATCCAAAATAACCTCGTCAATCAATCCGGCCTTCGCAAAGCGTGCATTGGTTTCAGAACCACCACCCAACAACACGGATATAAAACCTGCATCAGCAATCGCCATTAGCACTTCAGCTGGGCTCCCACTTAAAAATTGCACAGCATCTGTTACCTCATCTGTAAATTTTCGTGCGTCACCAACAAGCACAAAGTTCGTGACCCCAGTAACGGGGTAAATATCGTCTTTGTATTGCTCGAAGGTTTTTCGCCCGATGATGATGCAGTCATGTTTTTTAAGCTCCGCCTCAAACACCTCATCGTCTGCAGCCCAATCAGAATCACCATTCAACCGAGCGATGAAGCCGTCCAGCGAGGTTGCGTTCATAAGTGTCACCTTCACGCTTCTAGTGGCTCACATAGCTCAATTTGTACACCATGTTCGTCGGCAACATATGCATACCTCTTCACTACCGTGCCGGGACTTATTGGTATCGATACCTCATACCCATTATCTATAAACAACTGGACATCAGCCTCAATATCATCTGTTGTGAATGCCGTGTGATTGCTAATCTTGCGAGATAGCTCGTCATTTGGGTTTTTGAACTGGAACAACTCGATTCCGTCGTCGCCCTTCCGCATCATTGCGGCAAGCGCCCAGTCACCTTTGCCGAATCTCGTTTCAACACTGAAGCCGAGCTTTTCATAAAAAGCGATAGACGTTTCGAGATTGTCTGTCCGGAAACCAAGATGGTTGAGCCGAATTATCACACAATACTCCATTCTTGCTTGGGGTCTTTGGGAAAGTTTTTCGTGTCAAACAACGAGTAGCTAACTGGGTTTAGTCGATAAAAACCAAACTCTGTGGTTCCGTCTCGGACACCATCCATTAGCTTTTGTGGCTTATCAAGTTTTGCTTGGTAGGCCTCGGCAATAGCCTCACCGGGAGTGCCGGCGAGATACTCCACAGTACCTTCTATGGTCAAGCCAATAATCCAGTTCTCAGTAGTGGTGTTTTCGTGCACCTTAATAACCGCACAGGCATTGTGGTTTTCTTTGAGCTCCTTTGAGTGCCGCGTTTTGTGAGAGCTAATCCAGTAAAGTCTGCCTTTATCATCAGAATAGTAGTGTACGTTTACAACGTAGGGCTTGTTGCCTACACAAGTGGCCAGCTGTAGCACATTGACGGATGGTAGATATTCTTGAGTCAATCCTTGTGGCGTGACACTCATACAATATCCCCACGTCGGCCCCATTCAAGTTCGCCATACGTCTGACCATCCGCAATCAGCTGGAACGATTCTCTCATGACATCTATGACATTATCGGGGAAGTCGGTGGGGTCCAGCCAGTCGACGGCACTGTGCACGTGAGGCTCGGTGTTGCTGACTTCTCCGCTCCATTCTGATGCTTCAAAAAACACATCCACCCAAGTCATGTCACCATCAACCTCATCATCTGGTGAGTCACGATGTATGGTTAGCACATGCTTCAAGTTTTCTGGCAAAACATCAACGCCAACTTCCTCTTTAGCTTCGCGCACGGCTGCTTGCAAAAACGTCTCACCTTTCTCTACTTTGCCAGCAGGCAAACCATAGAAACCGTCCATCCATCCAGTGTTTTTACGAAGCACAAACGGTGTCTTGCCATCATCGCGTCGAAGAATCACGAATACTGCAATGTATGGACGCGCTGTGTCGAATTTCGCACTCATCGATTATCCCCTTGGCCTTTTGTCACACCACGCGCCATGCGATCCTTGAGTTTATCGACATTCAATTGCATGACCTCTTCAAATGTCATACCTAGACTGTTGGCCAGTACAGCAACATACCAAACTACATCACCCATTTCTTTTTTAAGCTCTTGCTTATCTTCGTCAGTAATAACACCATCTTTGTATGCTACAATCTTTTTCCATTTTTCTACGACCTCGCCTGCTTCTCCGGCAATGCCCATGACCCAAATAGTCTTGTCCATTAGGTCTTCTGGGTGGTTGAGCGCTGTTTTGAGCGCAAGTTGTTGATACTCGTCTAGTGTCATGTAGCCTCCTATTGTTAGTCTATTGTACCAGCACCAGTGCGCAGAACCTCAAGGCCACTAGGTGTTTGTCGAACCAGTGTTGACGGTAAATTGCCCGCCATATCGCCACCATCGACATAGAAATCAACAGATGTGCCAAAATATCGGCGAGCTTCTTGCGTGGTGTTTGCAGGTGGTTGCTCTGGGCTGTTTGCGCTCGTGGTGAGTAGCGGCCCAGTTGTACGCAGTAAACGTATGAGTGCCGCTGGGCCACTCACAACCCTACAGGCAAGCTCTGGCTTACCTTGTGTTATGTACTGCAATTGTTCGCCTGCGAGCAGCAAGACGCTCACAGGGCCAGGCCAGTAGTGGATGGCCGCACTGATGCTGTCAGGTGACAGCCCAAGCCCCTCAAGTTGTTGAATATCTGCTGCAATAACCGTGCCTGGCTTTGCCTCACGCTGCTTAGCATCATACAGCCGGCTCACTGCAGCAGAGTCACTCGCCCGACACACTAGCCCATACAGTGTATCCGTCGGGAGCACGCCAACGGCTCCATTCATGAGCAGTCTTGCTAACTCTCTATCATCCATCTGTATGTCTGCAAGCATAAGCTTTGATTTCTCCTCTGTATCCACCTATAATAGCAGTGATGTTCATAGATTTCCTTAACCGTGTTGGCCACAAAGTTGAAACGCTCGGTGGTAGCCTAGTCCAGTGGCTTTCCATACATGGGCTTAATATCATTGTAATCTTGATAGCTGCATGGGTGGTGCGCCGGTTTGGCGTACGACTCTTTCGTAGTTTATTTAAGCATACGCTTCGGCCCGACCTGTACAGGACGAAAGCTGATCGCGAAAAGCGCATCAAGACACTTAACAGCATGAGTAGCGCCTTCGTAAAGGTTACCGTATACGTAGTTGCTGGGTTCCTGCTTATTGGTGAAATTAATCCTGGCTATACAACCGCATTATTTGCTAGCGCCGGGCTAGTGACGGTTGCCCTTGGGTTTGGTGCACAAAGCCTCATTCGTGACATTGTCAGTGGTGTGTTCATAATCACAGAAAACCAATATCGGATTGGCGATGAAGTTGAGTTGAAAGCAACGGTGTGGTCAGGAAAGGTAGAAGGAATCGTGGAGGACATTAATCTCCGCACAACAATCATGCGAGATCTCGATGGTAACGTCCACCATGTGCCGAATGGTAGCATTGGCTACTCAACCAACCGAACCCTTGGGTTCAATAGAATTAACGAGGATATTGCAGTAGCGCTCAATAGTGATATTGAACGGCTCGAACATATAATCAATCACGTTGGGCAACAACTGGCCTCGGACGTAGAGTTCAAAAACAAGATTCTTGACCCACCTCACCTTGAGCGAATCATTGGGTTCGGCGACGGTGGTATCGTCGTTAAAGTTTTGGGCAAAACAACACCAGCTGATCAGCGCAAGATACGCAGCGAGTTCTACAAACGGTTGTTCAAAGACTTCCGTAAAAACGATATCCTGCTTGCGAACCAAAAATCCCCTGAAGAAAAAGAGGACTAAACTGTGCTTGTCACCAGTCAGCGTAATCCTGAACAGCACTCAGGATTACGGGATTCGTTTAATACTTAGGGGTGGAGCCGAGGCCTTTTGTTGCTGTTACATCTGTGAGTTTAGTTGTTTGTCCGCCGTCCAAGCTCACGACGTATTCTGCGGTTTCTTTGGTTGTGCCTACTCTATACACCAGCGTAGTTGAGTTGAGCCAACGAACTGGGTATGTCAGGCCTGGTTGTTCAGCTAGGATTTTATCGGTCTTTGTCCCTAAATCATAAGCAAGTAGTACGCCTTTGCCATCACGGACGTCTACCCACGCACTGTGTTTGCCGTCAGGACTGTCTACGTAGATTCTGCTTTGCTGGTCAGCTGGTGCGGCATTCCGTTTTGTTGCCTGACTAGAGCCACGGACATAACTAAACCACTGTTGTTGAACCGAGAGTGCCAGCTCTTCGTATCCAACACGAATGATTGCCCATACTTCTTGGTCAAAGACCGCCTGGTCGTTGGTCCCGTCCACATTAATACGGTAAAGCTTGGCTGGTGAAGATTCTAGCCCACCGTTTGGGGCGTAATATACTTGACCACCAAACAATGTGACATCATTAAAATAATTGGCATTTGCCAGTTGTTTGTTGTCACCCGTTTTATAGTCATAGCTCATGACACGGTAGCGGTCTGGGCTCCGTGCGCTTTGTCCAGCCGTCACCGCAACATATATCAATCGCGTGCCCGACCACCCAATTATATTGATACTCTCAGATGCAATGACGTTGGCTGTCTCGCTGCTATCGCTATCGACAAGAATTAGATTGCTCAGCAAGTAACCGTCACTATTTGTCTGATTTCCGCGCGTCGAAACATAAGCCACGGGCGCATCGCTAGGGTGTGGTACTAATACGAGATCGGCTACCCGTTCGCTACCACTGCCCGCCAGCACCAGCTTCTCCTGCTGGCCATCGGCATAAATGCTGTATAAATCATATTTGCCAGCGCGCTTGCTAATGAACAGCTGTTTTCGGGCCGGAGCAAGTTTTACCTGTTGAACATCTTTGCTGTCTGTTTTTATCGTTAGCGTATCGGCGCGGAATCCGTCAAGTTTTACATCTACTTGTAGATCTTGGTCTCCAGGCTTGTCAACAGTTAGCTTTGCATGCCCCGTATCATCAGCTAGCGCGCTTGCCTCACCGCTACTAAACTCCACTTTGCCGAGTGGCTTACCAGACACAAAGTCTGTGGCCACAAAGTCATACTGCGTGCCAGTTGGCGTCAAATCAATGTTACCGAGCGGGTTGCTGCCCCAGCCCACCACGATAGTTTTGGTGGCTGTAGCGAAGGCACGTTTTTCTATCACAAACTTCTGCTTGCCCAGCTTTACTTTCTGCAGCCGGACTTTACCTTCGGCGTCCGTCAACCCCTGCGCAGAACCAATGCGCACAGTAGTGTTTTTGAGGGGTTGTTGAGTACTAGCGTCGTAGACTGTCACGGAACTTGAAGAGCGTACCCCGGCGATGTTGAGTACAAAATACCGCTCTGTTGGCACTATCACCACGGACAGGAGACCGATAACTACAACTGTTACTGTGCCCCATCGAACCACTGGCTTGGCCCAAAGGGCTGCAAGTTTTTGCTTGATACCTTTTGGCTTTTCGGTCTCAGATTCAGCGTCCCGTACCGCATCCTCTATCTCTAGGATTTCATCGCCTTCTGCGGCTACGATTTCGGCAACGGCTTCGTCGGTCTCTAGGGAATCAACCGGGCTTTCTTGCCCGACGTTGGTCGTTACTACCGCCGGTAAGTCTTCGGTCGTTTCTAACTCGGCTGGAGTTTCTTTTTGCTCGTCAGCATCAACATTAGCTAAAACTTTCTGAATCTCCAACATTTCTGGTGCCATATCTGAATCTAAGAGTTCTTGGTTAATCTCTGGTGCGGTTGAATCAGGTTTCTTGGATACGCTCATGGTTAGTAGCTAGAGTGTAGCAAATATACCCGGCGCTGACCACTGTCTAGACGGTTCTTTTGTACTTCCAGACGGCTAGTGGTGCAAACACCAGAATGATTCCAAGAGCCCAAACAATGGTGTGCCAGACATAACTACCGCCATTAACCACTCCACCTTGTGTGAGGTGACGAACGGCGTTGACCACCTGCGTGACAGGTTGATTACGAGCAAAAACCTGGAGCCAACTCGGCATGGTTTGTACGGGCACAAATACGGAGCTCGCAAAGACGAGTGGGAAGACCCATAAAAATCCTGCGACCTGTACCGTCTCAGAGTCTTTGAGGAGCAAACCAAGGTTAGCACTGACCCAGCTCATTGAGTAGGCAAAAAGCAGGACAAGACCGATGGCAAAGACAAAGTTGCCTAGTCCGTGCTGGTAACGAAATCCGAGCAACATACCAACAAATGACATAAGCGTAATCACAAACAAGTTGCGTACAGCATCAGCCAGCGTACGGCCAGCCAGTACGGCGTATCGTGACATTGGCAAACTACGGAATCGGTCGATTACACCCTTGCCAAGATCTTCAGCCAGGCCCACGCCAGTCTGGATTGCACCAAATAGTGAGGTTTGTGCCAGTATGCCAGGCAACAAGAAATTGATGTATTTGGTTGCGCCTGTTCCTTGCACAGCACCACCGAACACAAAGTTGAATAGCAGCAGGAAGATAATCGGTTGGATGCTACTAAACACGAGGAGTTGCGGGATGCGGAAGTTGCGCTTGACATTGCGCTTCATGATTTGGAATGTGTCACTTGCTCCGTACATGATTACGCCTCCTCTTCTGTTCGTTTACCGGTAATTTCCAGGAACACATCATCTAGACTTGGTCGATGTAGACTGAGTTCTTCGGGCTTAATTTTTGCACCCTTTAGTGCACCGGCTACTTCAAGCAGGTCATCGCTGCCGTTTTTGGTACGAAGACGTAGACGCCTGGTCGCTTCATCAACTTCGACCTCTCGGCCAATGTGTGTGGCGACGACTTTCTGCGCCTTGGCAATTTGAGCATTGGCAACCTTGAACTCAATCACATCTTGACCGAGACTACTTTTGAGCTGCTCAGCGGTGCCTTCGGCAATCATCGTGCCATGGTCTATCACATACATATAGTCAGCAAGTGCGTCGGCCTCCTCTAGGTATTGTGTGGTTAAAAGTATAGTGACACCCTTGGCGACAAGGTCTCTTATTATGTCCCATAATTGCAGGCGGGTACGTGGATCAAGTCCAGTCGTGGGCTCATCCAAAAATAGTACATCCGGTGTGGCTACCAAGCTTGCCCCAAGATCAATACGTCGGCGCATACCGCCAGAATAGGTTTTGATTTGTCTATCAGCCGCGTCCACAAGGTCAAGCTGCTCAAGCAGTTTTGTCGCCCTCTGCTTTGCTTCTTTTTTAGGTAAATGGTACAGCCGCGCTACCATTTCAAGAGTTTCGCGGCCCGTCAGGAAATCATCGACAGCGGCAAATTGTCCTGCCAACCCAATCTGGGTACGAGCTCTATCTGGGTGTTTCGCGATATCGATGTTATTAATATGAACCGTTCCTGATGATGCCTCCAGTAACGTCGCCATAACTCGTATGAGCGTACTCTTGCCTGCTCCGTTCGGGCCCAATAGCCCAGTCACTTTGCCGCGCTCAGCTTTCAGACTAACGTTATCTAAGGCTTTAACTTTGCCGAAGTGCTTGCTGACTTTGGTCGCTTTGATTGCGTAGGTTGGTGTGTTTTTTGTCATAGACTCAGCATACACGCGTGAAACTTAACAAGTCAAGAGTTAAGTATTCCTACAGCCCCCCGTAACCACCGCCATAGCCCAAAAAGTTAACCGCAGGTTTGTGGTAATCCGTTACTTTTTGTAGATTATACTCGCTTAGACCTAGCTTTACGGGTGCAATAAACAACTCACTCCCATTTCTACTTAAAAGCACGTAGTCGTCGCTATACCAGCCGTATGCCACGTACTCACCAACGCTCAATAGCTCCTTGCCATTCTGCCCATAACCGTCGCCAACCATCAGCGTATTTTTGCCATCACGTGGTTCATACCAGAATGTCTTGCTACCGCTTGGCGATTGCAAATAGGTTGCGTAGAACTGATTAAAGGTTGCTGGTGTCAGGTTGGGCTCATCCTTCAGGCCACTCTCCGTTAACGCATAAAACACATTCGTCTCACCGCTGCTCTGCTGCACATAGACTTCTTTTGGCCTAGATTGAATCAAGGCGAGATACGATTGATTAAAATCTTTGACGAGTTTTTTGTCACTGCCGTTCGCTTTGGCACTATATATGCCGGGTCGTTTGCTGACTGTTTGCGAGGAGTTACCAAGCCAGTTTTTAGCATAGACAATCTGATTATCGACGACATAGACGCCCGTGAAACTTTCCCCTACATAGTCGCCGTATCCAGTCCCTGTGGCTATCGTTTCATCTACGTTTGTAAGCTTGCCAGTGTCGGCGCTGAATGATTTGAGGGTAGTTTGCTTGGGCTGCCAATCAGCTAGCGTATTGCTCCTCGATTGGTACACAAAATCATGACCAGACCAGCCTGTTAGCGTAAACAGGGCGTCATTCGTATCTATCTGCGTTAACTTGTCTGTTGTCGTGTCGATAAGATAGAGACTGGCGTGGGCACCATCACGTCGAGCCAGAAGTGCCAAAAACTTCCAGTCTCGTGAGGCCAACAAGACGGTGCTTGCGCTCTCTTCGTTGCCTGTA
>OFRM01000345.1_pt1 | contig 20259 bp, 24 predicted proteins | sample 1543101 | NCBI WGS metagenome assembly OFRM01 (sample SAMN07774223, study PRJEB24372) | wastewater metagenome | isolation source: Exp Tend VB 0WW | collected 2016-02
CGCCGCCGCCCGGGTCGGTTCCGCCGCCGGTGCTACCGGTCCCGCCGCCGTTCACTCCACCCGCCGCGCTGGGCGGGCTGCCGCCCGCGCCGCCGACATAGAGTTTATAGGCCACCCCACCTGTAAGCAGCACCGTTCCGGTGAGCGCCCCGCCGGGGCCAGCGGGCGCTTCGGGCCGGTTCTGGCCACCGCCGCCGCCCCATGTCTTGAGCCCCAGACGGAAGGTGTTGATCGGCGTTATGTCCCAGACGCCGCCGGTGGAGAGATCGAGCGGGCCATCGAAGTCGAGATCCCAGACCGACTTGCCGCCGACCGACGGCGAGATCGAGAACGCCCGCGCCTGATTGCTGACCCCGAAGCCGGTCAGGGCGTTGAGGCGCAGCATCAGTCCCAGCCCTCAGTGGTGTCGAAGGCGGCGATCCCGATGGCGTCGGACGGCACGCTGGCCTCCAGGGCGTCGCTGGTCTCGCGCAGCGCCTTGACGGCATCCCAGGCGGCTTGCAGCGCGGCGACCTCGGCGTCCTCTTCCGGGGTCAGCCCTCCGGCGAACCGGCGGTAGGTGAGCTCGAACCCACGGGCCAGCATGTTGGTCTGCTTCCAGGCCGGATAGAGCGCCAGGATGCGCTCGCCCGCCGCCGCCTTGATCGCGGTGATCTTGGCGGCCCGCATCGCTGCGATCTCACCCTCGGTCTTGTCCCTGACCGCGGCGGTGATCAAAACGCGGCCTTCCTCGACGACGACCTCAGTCTCGCCCCGGACCTGGGTGATGGGGTTGAAGGCCGGGTCCTCGGTGACGACGGGGAGCCAGGCGCCCTTGTTCGCAGCCAGGACCGGCGCGGGGGCGTTCTCGGAAAACATCTCATGGCGGACGATCTGGCCGTCTCGGACGAGGGCGTGCTCGATCATCCGTCGTTCTCCGCGTCTGTCGTGATGTAGAGGGTGACCCCGTGCAGGCGGGCGTCGACGGCCAGGGTGTCTAGGCCATTGGTGACTTCCCGCGCGATCTCGAAGACCACCCAATCTTCTGACTGCGGCGAACCGGCGGCCGTAACTGGGCCAGTTTCGTCGCTGAGATAGAGTGCGTCCGTGGTTCCGCCCGTGTCAGGAACCCCCATCCAGCTACCAAAAGCCGCGTCGCAGGCGTCACCGTTCCCGATGGCCAGAGCGCGGAGCAACCACTCGACGCCGAAGTTGGTCGCGGTCGCCGCATGGGACCAGACGAAGACCGCCGTGATCGTTCCCCGGTCCCACGACTTGGGCATCCGCACCGCGAACTGGGCGTATTCGACGGTCGAGGCGTCGTGATCGAGGGTCTTGACCATCACCTTGTTGGTAGTGGTCTCGACGGTCCCGATGCTGGCGCCGTTGGTGGTGCGCGGGATCATCGCCGTGGCCGGGATCCAGATCGCATGGCGGCCGGCGATGGATGACACCGCGGTCAGGCCGATCACCCAATCGGCGTGTGTTCCGGACCCCGAAGTGGTCGAGACCAGCACGTCCATCGCTCCGGTCCCGCTGTTGTAGGCGGTGATGATGCCCGTCATCCGGTTCGTGGGCCCCGCGGCGCTGGCTAGGCTCACCGACTGCCCGACGACCCACGCCTTGCCGGTCTGCGTGGTCAGGGACTTCGATCCCGTCCCGACGGCGAGACTGGTCGTGGATGTGCCATTGGTTCCCGGCGCGTTGACCGCGGCGCTGGCGGCGGCGGCAGCCGTCGAGGCTGATGCGGCCGCAGCGGTCTTGTCCGCATCGACCTCGGCGACGGCCAGGTTGGTGGCCGCCACCATGGCGTTTATCTCGGTCTGCAGCAGCGGCAGATCGCCGAGGAAGTCATCGCCGCGCGTCGAGAAGTTGGTCGGATCGCTGGTGCTCGGAGGGGTCGAGACGGGGGTCAGGGACGGAATGGTCATCTAGACCTCCTCAAGCTCGAGCGAGATGGTGGCGTAGTCCGGCGCGGGCTGATCCATGGTGATGCCGAAGGCCTTGTGGATGCCCAGGATCAGCACCGCCTCGAAGAACCCGTCGTCGGCGTCGTCCAGGCCCGACCACAGCGCCGGAGCCCCGCTCAGGGCGTCCCGAACAGCGCGAGCGGCGTTGACGTTGGCCTTGTCGCAAAGGATCTGCAGGCTCGCCTTGGGCACGGAGCGGCGGGGCACGAGGGTGGTGTTGCCGAAGTCGTCGCGCTCGATGCGCGAGAAGTTCAGCGCATCGGACAGCGCCTGGCCGAGGGTGATCCCCAGATAGGTGGAGAGCCCGGTGATCAGGCCCCCGCAGGTGACGGCGCCGGCCGCCCTCGTCATGGTGACGGTGATGACCCCGTTGACGTAGGGCGACAGGTCAAACAGCGCGAGCGCGGTGCGGAAAGTGAAGGGCGCGAAGAAATAGTCGTACCAGTTGAGGACGTTGCGGGTGCTCAGGTTGATGGTCTGCGAATAGACCTCGACCGCCGAGACCGAGACGCTGACCGTGACGGAGTCCGCCACGAGGCCCACCAGGGCCAGGCTGTCGACGCGCTGACCGGGCGTCAGGACGACGGTCAGCGGCGAGGCCTGGGTCGTTCCTGTGTTCCGCAGCAGGTCGAACATGGCCCACTTGTTGGAGGGCCCGATGTCGGCCCACTTGTCCGCGGAGGCTTCCAGGGTCGGGTAGTTGCCGGTGTTCGATCCGACGAGGCTCTCGAACAGCCGGTGCACCTGGGTCTTGGCGGTATGCGTCCCCGACTGCGAGCCCGTCGTGATGATCGGCGCCCCGCCCGGCGTCTCGGCGACTTGGAACGTCCCGGCCGCGGCGTTGACCACGTAATAGACCCGCCCCGCGATCAGTCCGGTCGGCAGCGCTACCGTGGTGGTGAAGACGACAGGCGTTCCGTCCGCCTGCCCATGCGTCGCCCAGGACACGACCGCCGGCGCCGCGATGGTGATGGTCACCGTCGAAGTTGGGGAGCCTAGGATCACCCTGTCGCCGATCGCGTAGGCCGTCGCGGGGTTGTAAGCGGCCTCGGTAGCATGGGGCTCGGCGCAGGTGCTCGATGTGAGCATCGCGTCGGTGATCGTCAGTGGCGGGATCACGCGCATCAGGCAGCCTCGGTCAGCAGCGTGTCGCCGTTGGGCGTGACGCGGGTCAGGATGTCGGCGGTCTTCTTGGTGTTGGCGTTGCCGGCGCGGACATCCTGACGCAGGGCGGCGACCTCGGCGGCGAGCGCCGACAGGGCCCCGGCCATGTCTTCGTCATTCGCCGCGCCAGGCCGCCGGACGTTGACGACCTCGCCCGGGCTGAGCGCAATCGGGCCAAAGTTTTGGCTATCGACGCCGCCCATGCCGCCGACGGTGAAAGAGCCACCGGTGGCGAAGGGCGTGCGGCCCTCGGTCATGCCGCTGTTGTAGTAGTGATATTTCGCCCGGTCCTCCAACGTCTGGCCGTCGATGGGCTTGGTGGGGTCGCCGTGGCCCGACTGCGCCCAGGCCATGACGTCCGCATAGCGGTTGAGATACGAGGTCCAGTTCGGGGACGTGGCGCTGGGGCCTGTAGGCGCGACGCTGGCGGGCGTTGCGGTCGGGGCGGTCGCCTGGACAGCCAGGAGCGCCGCAATGGCCGCTGGCAGGCTCAGAACACTATCGTTGAGGGTGATCAGGCCTGAGACCTGGGCCTTGATACCCGCAAGTTGCTGCTCGGCGATGCTGGCCTGGCTCATGGCGCTGTTTTCGGCGGCCCGCGTTGCGTTGCGCACCGTGGCGACGTCGCGCTGGAAAGCCAGCAGGGTCCGCGAGTTGGCGGCTGATGCGGCAATGAAGGCGCGGCCAGCATCGGGGATGCCCGCGAGAGATTCCGCGTCCGTACCGGAGGCAGTCTTGAGGAACTTGAACCTGGCCGCCCCGTAGGAGCCGCCGCCGGCCTGGTTCGCCGGGTCGAGGCTGTCGCCGAACTCGCGAAGGGTCTTGGCGAGGCCCGCGAACTTGTCCTGGGTGGTCTGGATCGCCGCGGCTTCGCGCTCATAGGCGGCGGCCAGGTCGGTCTTGGCGCCCGCGAGGCGGCCCGCATAGTCCTCCTGGGCGTAGACCAGATCGAGCAGCGCCCGGTTCGTGGCGTCGATGCCCTTGATCTCCTCGGCCCGCGCCTTCGCCAGGATGCCCGCCTCGTCGCCCGTGGCCTGCATGTAGCGGACCTCCAGCGCCGTGCGCTCGTCGGTGATCTTCTTGGCGTCCTGCAGCGCGTACATTTGGCGCGCGAGGGCCTTGTTGCTCTCGTCGATGCCGGCGAGTTCGGCCTCGCGCTGGGCGGCCAGGGTCGCCACGGCATCGCCGGACAGGGCGACGATGTTGAGCTCGATCTCGCGGCGCTGGTTGGCGATGTCGGCCTGACGTTGCGCCTCCTTCTCGGCGGCGGCCTGGCGTGCGGCCTCTTTTTCGGCCTGCTTCTTGGAATTGGACCCGAAGAGACCGAACAGACCGCCGATGGCGGCGCCGGCCGCCGCGATCCAGCCGACCGGGCCGCCGAGCGCCAGGGCCAGAGAAACGCCACCCATCGCCCCGCCAGCCGCGCCCGACAGCACCGACCCCGCCGTGCCGCCAACCGCCTGGCCAATGCCATCGGCGATCCCAGCAATGGCTCCGATCTTGCCTTCGGTCGTGCCGCCCTTGCCGAACGCCTCCTTGATCGCCTTCGCGGCGCGCAAGAGACCGGAGACGGCGCTCGTCCAATCGCGGTTGTGGAGGCCTTGGAAGAGTTGATCGACGCCAGAGCCCGCGTCGTTGGCGGCGGCGTAAAAGGCCTCCATCACGTCGACGGCCTTTGCCGTGATGTCGGGGAGCGTCTTCAGTTCTCCGTTGATCTCCTTGAGCGTCCGCTCGAAGCCCTTGGTACTGGCGGGCGCGTCGAGGTTGACCATCTTGGAGAGGTCGGCAGTCAGGGGCGCGGTTCGGTCGAGCGCCTCCTTGGCGGCCTTGCTGTAGTCGCGCAGGGCCGCCGAATGGCCGCGCACAGCGCCGGAGGCGGCGACGTGGGCCTTGGCCGAACTATCGACCGCCAGCTTGTCGGACATCGCCAGGCGGATGCCCTCGGCAAGCATAGAGGCGTTCTGCGCCTTCAGGCGAGCGGCTTGCTCCTCGTCGGCGCGGGCCAGGAGGGCCGCCGGGGCGCCGGTGAAGGGCGTTCCGATGAAGCGGCCAACTCGGGTCGCGATGCTGGGGTTTTCCAGCCGGTTGATCTCTTTCTGGTTGCTGGCGCGAAGCTCCTCCAGGCTCGCGCGCGCGGCCTCTTTCCGGGCATCCGCCAGCTTGTAGGTCGCCACGACAACGCCGCCGATCGCGTCTCGCGCGTTCTGCATGGCCACGGCGTAGTCGTGGGCGGACTTCGCGGCATTGTCGGCCGAGAGCTTGCTGGCCTTCATCGCCTCAGAGATGGCGTAGACGGCGCCAGCCAGGGCCGCGCCGGCGGCGATCAGCGGCCCCCAAGCCGCGAGTAGGGCGAGTGCCTGAGTTCGGATCCCGATCAGCACGTCCTTGAACGTGACGCCCTGCGCCGCGGCCATCGCGAAGCCGTCGGCGACCTGGGGACCCTGTTGAATCAGTATCATGAGCGGCGACATGCCCATCGCCGCAGTCACGCCCACGTCGGCGAACTGCCTCGACAAATTCAACGTCGCCTGGCTCATCGCCTTTGACGATCCAACCCCCGCAACATGGGCCTTCGTCACGGAGGTCATAGAGCGAACGTACTGGCTGGCGAAGTCGCGCTCAGCGGCGTCGTAGAAATCGCCGAAGGAGACCGTCGCGCGCTTGACCTCGGCGGACAGCGCGGCGGTCGTCTTCATTGCCGCGCGCTGCTGGGCGTCGGCGGCCTGGATAGCCTGCGCCATCTGGCCGAGCGCCGAGACGTTGAGCCGGTTGGCCTCAGCCATAGCGCGTTGGGTGCGCGCTGCGGATTCCTGGGTGGCCGTCATGCGCTTGGTGGCGGTCTCGGCGCTCTCCGCACCAGTCGTTACCGCCTTGAAGGCGCGTTCTGCCTCGGCATCACCGACCGGCAGGAAGCGAATCCCGAGTTCAGCAAAGTCTGCCATCGGAGCCTCCTTTCAACGCGTGAAGCCCCACGGCCAGGAGGCGGTCGATCTCAAGGCGCAGCTCTGACCGCTCCATTCCGCTCTCCGCTCCCCATCACGCCGGGGACGCTACGCCTTCGCCTTGCGTTCGGCTAGGTCCATCAGCAGGGCCCGCACGCTGCCGGTGTCGGAGACGGGGATAGGCTCGGGCGCCGCGCCTGTCGGCTTGGTCTTCGCCGACTTCTCCGCCCAGATCGCCAGCACGGCGTCGTCGAGCCGCATCAGGAGGCCGGCTTCCCAGGCTGTGAGCTCGACCAGCCGCGCTCGGCAGAACGCGTCGAGTTCCTGGTAGCTGATGGGGTTGGCCGCCATGCCGTTCTGGCGGCGGTTGGAGAGGTGCAGGAACCAGCGCCAGAGGTCAGCAAGCTCCGGCGGGCAGTCGATGTCCGGCTGGGTTCCGACCTTGGCGCGGAAGAAGGCCTCGGCGTAGGCGATCAGCTCGTCGGCGAGGCCGGCGTAAAATTGGCGCGCTCGGAGACGAACGCCTCGACCTGATCCTTGATGGCCGGGAACCGGGTGTAGAGCGCCACGGCATTCTCGTAGGTGCAGGGCTCCTCGAAGTCCCAGGCCGTGGTGGCGCGGGCCAGCAGGGCGACGGAGTCGGCCTTGAGGCTTTCCGCGGTCAGCTTGATCCGCGTGCCCTGGGCCAGGCGCCGGTTGGTGGCCGCGTTTTCCTGCTTGATGTAGGCGTCGCTGTCCTTGCCGAGCAGGGTGATGGTCATCGGCGAGCCGTCGGCCTTCAGCACCGGGGCGTCGGAGGCGTCGCGGAGTTCCATCTTGGCGCCGGCGTTGGCGGCCGAGGTGTCGAACTGGGTCAGGTTGTCGAACATGGGTCGTGTGCTTTCGTTGGAAAAAGCAGCCCGCGGCGCGACCGGGGCCGTAGAGTTGAGGGGGGTGAAGGGGTCGGGTCGTTGCCCGGGGCGGTCTTAGGAGACCGGGGCCGACAGGCTGGCGAAGATCGCGGTGTTGATCGCCAGGTTGTAGTTTTCCATCAGGATGTTGTTCGCGCCGCCGATGGCCTTCTTGGCGCTCATCACCTTGGCGTGGAAGTAGAAGACCGAGTCCGTGTCGTTGGCGTCGGGGCTGTCTTCCAGGGTGATCTTGATGGCGTAGTCGAACTTGGTTCCAGCCGCGGTGCGGGCCGCGATCTGGCCGGCGTCGCGGGGAGCCCAGGCGGCGGCGACAGCGATGTCCCCGGCGTCGAAAGCGCCCTTGAGCTTCTGAACCCGGCCATCGGACAGGCCGGTGAAGGTGATCTGGCCGGCGGCGTCGCCGAACTCACCGATGCTCTCGACCCCGCCGATCTCCACCCAGGTCAGGGCGGCATAGGCGGAGACGGTGGCGGCGGCCGTGACCGGGCCGATGTAGACCTTGGCGTTGGCGGACGCCTGCGCGTTGACAGTCATTGGGATGGCTCCCTCTTTCAAGTTGATGAAGCCGGGGCCCAGTCGGCGTTAGGGCGAACCGTGGAGGCTAGGCCTGCCAGGGGATAGTTACGGGTACGCGCACTTCCGAGCCCTCGGTGATGGGCGGCGCGATCCAGGGCTCGTTGACGATGCGGACCTTGACCCCGCCGGAGGAGACCATGACGGTCCCCTTGGCGAAGTGGGCGATGACCTGGCCCGCGACGACCTTGGGGGCGTAGAGGCCGGCGTTCTTCGGCCAGACGACGGTGATCTGCAGAAGGCCTTGGTCGAGGACGCCCGACGAGAGGCCTTCCCATCGCGGGCGGTTCGGAAACTCGGTGACGGAGAGATACTTCCCGTCGGCCGGGGGCGTGAACACCACGTCCGGCTCGGGCACGTCGATCGGCAGCGGCGGCGACCCGATAGCGAGGGTCCCGGCCTTGATCATCAGCGCGTCGTAGACCTCGGCGGCCTTGTAGGTCATCGGGCGGCCCTCTGCTGCGCTTCGGCGGCGACTTCGGAGACGACCCGTTGCCATTGCTGGGCGGCGAGGCCGACGAACTGGCGACCGGCGCGACCCCTGGATCCGTAGTTCGCGGCTGCGGCATAGACGGCCACATAGCTTAGGGTGATGGCGTCGGAAGGCTTGGCGCCGGCGATGATCAGCGAGATCGGCGCGGCGTCGTATCCGAAGGCGCCCTCGGGGTTGGGATTGACGCGCCCGGTGAACGCCCCCTGCCCTATCGCGCCCTGGAGCGAGGCGCGGAGGAAGCCGGTCTTAACGGGCATGTTCCCGCCCTTGGCGACGGGGGTCTGCATGATCTCGACGACGCGCTGGGCGCTCTCCTTGCGGACCGCGTCCATGCGCTGCTGCGTTGCCGCGACCCAGTCCCCTACCGATGCGGCGAAGGGGCCTTGAGCCATGGGGTCACCTCAGATTGGCGAGAAAGTCGATGCGGTAGGTCAGATTGCAGCGGCAGGCGATGATCTCGGCCGCCGGCGCGCTCGGGTCGCCCGGGTACATCAGCAGGGCGCCGCTCACGCTGCGGAAAGGCTCGCGCAGGCCGGCGGTCTCGCCGTCGAGGATGGCGTGGGTGTGGCGCACCCGCATGTCGCCAGCCGAGTCCCAGACCCGGCGAACGTCAGCCTCGGAGACCTGGCCCGCGTCTGCGGCCTGGAGGTAGGCTTCCTGCTTGGCGGCGTGGAGCGAGGCCATTGCCTCCGTCCGGCCGATGGTGGTCCCGCGCAGTTCGAGCAGTCGGGCCTTGTAGCGTTCGGTGGCCTTGCCGATGATGTTGGCCGGGACCGGAGTCTCGTCTCGGATGGCCTTGGCGACGGAGCGGTCGAACCGGGCGTCTCGGCGGGTCCGCGTCAGGTAATTGCGGAGCAGGGCCGGGTCACCGGAGGCCAGCTCGTCACGGGCCGACCGACTGAAGGCCTCCTGCTGAGCGGTGAGCCCCAGGATCCCGCCCTCACGCTGGCCGGTCGCCCGGTTGACGCGGCCGACGATGTCCAGGGCCGTGGTCTTCGGGTTGACGCCCCGCTCCATCCCCGCGGCCAGGGCCTGGCGGACGGCGGTGCGCTGGTCTTCCACGATGCGGGTGACCAGGGTCGAGGAATGGTCCCGAAGCCACGCCTCGGCGCGGAAGTTGCGGGCGTTGAAGCGGATGACGACGCTGGCGTCGGTCTGTGAATTGGCGAGCCCCGCGCCAGAGGTCCCGCCCGCTATGTAGGAGGCCTGCACGGCGTCTTGCAGCGGCCCGTAGGCGGCCGGGTCGATGTGGAGCGCGTCAATGGCCGCCGAGAGGTTCCCGGCTTCCAGGGCCGCGATCACACGCTGGAGGTCAACGGCGGAGCGGAGGTCAGCGACAGCCGCCCGGAAGGCGTCAGCTATCGCCCCCTCGTACTGGGTGAGCAGCTCGTCAAAGACTTGCTGCTGCGTCGGCTTGCGGGGCATGGGCTACGGCTCGATGATCGCCCGGACAGCCTGGGCCGCTTGCGTGGTGTGGTCGAGGTAGGCGTCGAGAACGTCGTGGGCTTCCGCCCGCATCACGTCCGTCTCTTGCTGGCCGGCGCCGCGGATGATCGCCGCCTGCATGGCCTGACCGCGCCCGATGATGTCCATCAGGGCGGCGGTCGCGAGGGTGACGGAGGTCTGGTGGTCGTGGGTCAGCGGCGGACCTGCAGGGTGTACATGACGACGGTTCCGGCCGGGCTCACGGTCTCGATGTTCACGATCTTATAGGCCTCGCCCGCGGCGTCCACCAGCAGATCGGACAACTTTGGCGTCACCGCAAGGCCTGAGGCTGAGAGCAGGGCCTTCTTGTCGGTCGCCAGGATGCGCGTCCCGTCGATCTCCGAGGCCCGGAAGTCGATGACCGCGAACTTGGCCGGGTGGGCGGTCGGAGCGCCCTTGATCGGGGCGTGAGGCGTGCCCGTGGCGGCTGCGGTGCGGCGGATGGCGCCGACCTGGCCGAAGCGGGTGATCAGCCGCAGCGCGGTCGCCTGAGAGCGGGCGTAGTCGAAGGCGGTCATCCGCGCGCCGCGGTCCCGACCAGGGCGTTGGCGCTGCCGGAGAGCAGGCCGGCGATCATGTCGCGCACCAGCATCAGCACCGGGCGGGCGGCGTCGGCGGAGACCGGCGCGGCGGCATACTCGACCTCAAGGGGGCCAACCTTCTCGCGGCGGATCCTGTCAGTCAGAACCACGTCCGGCGACGTGAAGCCCGGCGTCTCAAGTTCCCGGCTGGCGATCTCGCAGCAGGCGGCGATGACCTCGGAGGGGACCTCATCGGAGGCGACGTCCTCGCCCTCATCGTCGACGACGCTCGTCCGCGGCCAGGCCAGGGCCTGGGATCGGCCGTTCAGCTTGTAGCCCTTCCAGGTGAAGGAGTTCGAGAGGTAGGACGTGGCGCGGCGCAGGGCGGCGTCCTTCAGCGTGCTCGGGGACGACGCGACCCCAGACCAGGCCGTGAGGCCGTGGGCCAGGCAGTAGGCGTCGCAGTCTGCCAGCGAGACGAAGCTGTCGGCGCCGGCCAGGCCGGTTCCATCTTCCACGGTCAGGGCCATCAGGCGCTCCTCACGGTCTTGACGTTGCGGGCCTTCATGTCGGGCGGGCAGCGGGTGTCGAGCCAGGCCTGATAGAGGTTCTGGAAGATGGCCTGCATCGAATAGGCCTCGAACTCGATGGACGGCTCGGCCTCGCCCATCACCTCGCGGACCTTCTGCCAGGCATGGGTCGCCTCATGGCAGATCAGCCCGGCGATCTCCGTCCGCGAGTGGTGCTTTTCGCAGGCCTCGCGGATGGTGACGATGATGCAGACCTTGCCCTTGCTGTCGAACGTGGTGCAGCGGCCGGCGGCGTCGTTTGGGTAGGGCTCGTCCTTCACGCCGAGCCGCTTCATTTCGCGGTTCCAGGCCTTCCGCGAAGGGCAGAACCCGATGAAGGTGGGTTGCCAGCCACGATCGAGCCAGACGACCTTGGCGAGCTTGTCGTCCGGCTTCTTGGTCACTCGGCGGCGTCGCGTTCGGCGCGGGCCACGTCGCGGATCACCAGCAGGTCGGCCGCCGAGTCCGCGGGGTCGAACTCGACGTTGAGCGCGGCGAGGTCAGCGTGCAGTTCGCGCAGGGTCAGCCCGCCGGCGTCTTCGTTCGGGGCGTCGATGTCGGGCCCGGCCTTAGCGCGGCGGTCGAGCTCGGCTTGGATCGCCTTCTTGGCCTGGCCCTTGTTCAGGACCGGGGTGTCGGAAAAGAGCGCGGCCAGGCTGCGGAGGGTCAGGCCGGCGTCAGCCGCGCCGGTCCAAGGCAGGTTCTGCCAGTCCTCGGGGATGTGGGTCTTGGCTCGCTCATCGGCGGTCACGGCCGGCACGATGGGAGCGGCGGGGATGGCGAGATCCTTGACCTCGGGCACGCCGAGCGCGGCCACGGCGTCGAGGCGCTCAACCGGCACGTCGATGGCGGCATAGGCGGCCTCGATTTCGGGCCAGTCGCCCACGAGGTAGACCTTGCTCACGCCGGAGCGGGGGCCGGTGAAAAACCGGGGGTTGGAATAGGCCCGACCCTCGATGAAGTCGGTGTGCTGCTGGCTGTAGATCAGCTCGATCATCTTCTCGGCCATGGTCGGTCCTCCAGAATGGCAATGGGGAGAGGCTTCCCGCCCCTCCCCTTGTTCGCCGTGGGTCTTAGTTGCCGATGTTGGCCGCGCCGACGGCGATGACGCCGGCGGTGTGCTTGATGTCGGTGGCGACCTTGTCCCAGTTGGAGCCGGTCGCCAGTTCGGCGTCGGTCGGCGACTTGCCGCCGTTGGTCTCGTCCCAGGTGTAGCCCTTCAGGCCGAGTCCGAAGGAGTAGTCGACCTGCATGGTGGTGACGATGCGCTCGCCGCCGTTGCTGGTCTCGATGTTGGAGATCACGTCCCCGCCATCGAAGACCACGGCCGCGCCGTCGACCAGGGAGAGGACCTTCTCCTTGGAGACCGGCGAGGCGGTCAGGTAGAGCGCCGGGGCGTCGGTCACGATCACCGACTTGTTCAGCACGTCGACGACGGTGACGTTGCCGGCGTTGAACAGCTGGGCGGCGTTGGCGAGGTTCTGCCCGATCAGCTTGTGGAACACCGAGCCGGTCATCACCTCGGCCACCAGATTGCCCGACGCATCGCCGAACTTGGCGTGGCTGGCGTTGATGGTGGCGTAGCTGATGCCGAGGTCAGGCGAGGGCGTCAGGCCGTTGTAGGTCGCCGTCGACTGGTTCTCGATGGCGGCCACCAGGGCGGCGATGGCGGTGTTCAGCTGGTCCTTCAGCATCGCCTCGGCGAAGTTGCGCGAGGCGACTTCGATGCCCTGGGCGGTCGGGCGGTTCAGCCAGGTCAGCTGCGAGGGCTCGTAGCGGATCGGGCCGAAGCCGCCGGCCACCTTGACGGCCGAGCGCTTCAGTTCCGACAGGTCGGTGACCGAGGCGGCGGCGTTGGTGGCGTAGCGGTCGACGCGGCGCTGGGCGGAGTGGACCGCCGCGAAGAAGGACTCCTGCAGGAAGTCGCCGGTGAAGCCTTCCATGGTGAGCCGGATGGCGCCGCGGGAGGCCGCGTTGAACTTGTCCACCATCTGACCGAGGGTCTCGATCGTGGCGGGCATGATGTATTCGTTGAAGACCTTCATTTGCGTGAGAGACATCTGTCTTCTCCTTCTATTCGCGTTGGGTTCTCGGGGTTTTTACTTGCGGGCTATCCCGGCCCGCTGTTTTCGCTGGCCCTCATCCCGAGAACCCAGGCGTCTATTAGTCCGCGCTTAGTTGGCGGGGACCTTGTACTTCTTGGCGATAGCGGCGCGGCGCTCTTCAGCGGTGCCGCCCATGCTGCCTAGGGTGACGACGCCGCCGTGGCCGCTGTCGGCCTCCTTGCCGGAGCCGGAGTGGCCATCACCCTCGAAGGCGCGGCCGAACTTCTCCGAGGCCCGAAGCTCGGCGACGAGCTCCTTCATGGTCATCGGGTTGCCGTTGCTGTCGCCGATGCGGACGTTGCCCTTGTCGTCGATGACCTCGGTGACGAAACGGCCGTCCTTCTCGACGGTGCGGGTCTGGGCCAGGACGATGGGCATCAGCAGGTCGATGGAGCCCTTCGCCTCGGCGATCTCGGCGGTGGCGCGCTGCTCGCGGACCAGCACGTCGACGGTCTTGGAGAGGTGGCCGATGCGCTCGTCTCGGACGCCGAGGTCGGCGGCGTGCTTCTCCAGCAGTTGGGCCTTTGCCCCCTCGAACTTGGTGTTGGCGATCTTGTCGGCCTCGGCCGTGGGGTCGAGCTTCTTCAGCTCCTCCAGTTCGGCCAGGGCGGTGCGGGCCTTGTCGGGGTCGATGTCCTTGAACCGGATGACGTCGCGCTCGAACTTCTCGCGCTGGGTGCGTTCGGCGCCGAGGGCCGACTTCAGGCCGGTGACGTCCTCCAGGGCGTAGCCGCCGACGGGCTCGACGCCGAGGACGAACTTGCCGTCCTTCTCGGTGTAGTGCTCGCGCAGGGCCTCAGGGGCGTCGTCCAGCTTTTCGAGGATGGCTTTGATCGCCATGGGTCTTCCTTCCTTCCCGGGAGGGGTGTTCGCGCTTCCCGCGCAGTGGTGGCCGGGCGGGATCACCCCGCGTCGGCCGGTCTAGGTGGAGGAGAGCCAGGCCGCGTCTGGGCGGCCCAGGAGTTCGGAGGTCCAGCCGCTCATTGAGCGGGCCCGGTCCTTGATCTGCGCGAGGCATTCCCGCCAGGCGATCTGATGGTGGCGGGCGCCGTCCCAGGCCCGCGGGTCGAAGAAGTGGTTGTGCTCCGCGATCATCGGCACACCGCAGAGGACGGCGCGGTCGAAGCCGAGGTCGATCAGGGCGACCTTGAGGGCGAAGAGGCCGGAGGATCCGCTGTGATCCTGGCCGGGGAACTTGTAGGGCGTGACGTGGGTCACGGCTGCGGCCTCGGTGTGGCCGTAGAGCGCGGCGTGGGGCGGGTGGCCCTTGGTCTGGCGCTGGTGAGCCCAGGCCTTGAGGTTGTTGCCGTGCAGCGACACCCAGGCGTCCATGACGCCGGGCCAGACGATGCCGACATCGTTGCAACCCACCACGCCGTCGAACTCGCCGAGCTCAAGGGCGGCTTCGACGTCGGCCCAGATCGTGCGGGCGCCGCCGAGAACGAGGGCGGTCTTCACGCCCAATGCTCGCGGATCCAGGGGAGGTGTTGCAGCTCATGCGGCTTGGAGTTGCCGTGGAAGTAGACGATGCGCTCGTCGGCCAGATGCCGGCCCTCGACCGCGCCCTTGTAGCTGACGACCTGGCCCGGCCAGATGTCGTCGATGAAGACGTGCTCCTGCTTCCGCATCCAGTCCATGTCGTTCTCGCCGCGCCAGGCGGTGAAGACGTGCTCATTGCCGGCGGGGACCAGGGCGACGCCGTTGCAGGCGCGTGAGGGGTGGTAGGGGTCGCGGGGGAGCGCGATGACGTCCCCGGTCAGGCAGTATTCCGCCAGGTGGTCGATGTTGCCGGTGATGACCGTGTCGAGGCCGACGAGGATCATCGGCTCGCCCATCTCGTAGGGCTGGATGCAGTCGGCGTAGGACGGGGCCTCGGACGTGATCTGCCGCAGCGAGACCAGCTCGCCGTAGGCACGGCCCTTCTCGGTGTAGACCACGAAGCGGAAGGGGACGGTTAGGTTGCGGCGGAACCCGCGATAGAGCTTCTCGACCCAGGCCTCATCGTACATCGACGAGAAGGGCTGGCTCCTGCCGTTGGCCTGCCAGAAGAGGGTGGCGACGGTCAGCATAGGGCCTCGCGCATCCTGACCTTCGGCCGGTCGGCGATGGGTGAGCAGACACCCTCGCGGCGCCAGAGGTGGCGGGCCGGGACGTTGGCGGTGACGACGGAGCCGGCGGCGATCATCGCCCCCTCCCCGATCACCACACCCGGCAGGACCACGGCGTTGGCCCCGATGCTCGCGCCGGAGCAGACCCGCACGGTGACGAAGCCCTCACGGAAGGCGTCGGCGTCCCAGCCGGCCTTATCCGCCCGCGGCCAGGCGTCGTTGCAGAGGACCACGTTCGGCCCCAGGAAGACGTCGTCCTCGATGATGAAGCCCGGGCCGATGTCGACGCCGGGGGAGACGATGCAACGGTCCCCGAAAACCGGACCGTCGAGGGTCACGTTGGAGGCCACGGAGCAGTCGGCGCCGAGGACGGCGTCGCGGATCACGGTGGCGAACTGCCAGACCTTGGTCCGGGCGCCGATGGTGACGCCGTCGACGTGGGCCTTGGGGTGGATGAAGGCGGTCGGGTGGATCATGCGGCCTGCTGATCGTTGGCCGGCGGCGTCTCGGGATCGGCCGGCGGCGTTGTGGCCGCGCCGAGGTCGGCGGCATCGTCGGGGTTCGGCAGTTCCTCGTCGAGGCGGTTCATCTCCTCTTCGGGGTCGAAGTCGGCCGAGAGGATGTTGCGGCGCTGCAACTCCTCCCAGTAGGTCACGCGGGACAGGTCGCCGTTCTTCCGCGCCTCGGTGAGGACGGTCGGGCCCTTGTCGTCGGCGGCGTCGAGGGCGAAGTCGGTGAAGACCGAGACCGTCGGGGCCGTGGTTTCGTTCAGCCAGGCCGCGGTCAGGACCATCCCCTGCTCGAGCGCGTCCTTCAGGCCCAGCGCCCAGGCCTGGATGGCGCTCGACGCCTTCTGCGATGCGAAGGCCGCCGAGACGACGGTGATGCCGGTCTGGGCGGTCAGGGGTTGGCGGCCGAGTTCACGAAGCTGCTGCTCGGTGTTCTTCACGTCCTCGGCCAGGAACCGCAGGGATTCCGAAGAGGGCTCGATGAACGCCCATTCGCCGTGGCTGTTGTTGTCGCCACCGCTGGGGGGCGCGTAGAGCACCGAGCGGGGCCCGACCGGCACCATCGCGGGCTTGCCGTCCACAATGGCGGGCTGGACGCCGTTCCCCGCCAGCATGGGGAAGGCGGTCAACTCCTTGATCGACTTGAGCGCGGTCTCTTGCTGGTAGTGCTCGACCTGCAGGTGGGCGGCGTCGCGCAGCGGGGGAACGAAGCGCCATGAGCCACCCTTGCGGCGCCCGGTGATGAACGGGACCAGGGGGATGACCCCGATGGTGATGGCGCCGGCGTCGACGCTGGTCCAGGCCGATCCGCCCTTACCGTCCGACAGGCGCTCGAAGACCTCGAACGTGGCCGGCGCATAGGCGGTGACGCGGTTGAAGGCGTCGACGATCGGCTCGCGGTTCAGCACGCGGACGCGCTCGACCGACACCTCGTCATAGCCGGAGCGCCGGGTCAGATCCTCGCGGATGCGGGCGTGGACGATGATCTCCTGGCCGCCGACGACATCGGTGTAGACCGCCAGCAGGCGCTTGGCCGGGACGTTGACCCAGTAGGGGCGCAGGCCCTGGGCCTTCTCCTGGGCGATGCTGAGCCGCGTGCCGTCCGGGTTCGGGATCGCCCGGGTGAACTCGACCATGATCCAGGCGACGGCGTTGTTGATGCCCTCGAAGAAGGTGGAGGCGGCGAAGACGTGGAGGTTGTTCCCGCGCCCGTCGATGTCCTCGGCCAGGGCCTCGAACTTGGGCCCGGCCTGGTCGTCGAGCTTGACCTCCTCCGCGAAGGGCTTGGAGGCCAGGTTGGTGGCGATGTCGGCGTAGATGTTGGTGAACTTGGCGTTCTCGCGCCGATATTCGTAGTCCTCCGTCGTCTCGTTCGGGAACTTGGGGAGGTAGTCCTCGCCCGCCTCCTTCATGGCGTCGGCGCCGTCGAGGATGGTCTCCACCATCTCCCAGTAGGGCAGCATCGCGGCGTAGTCGGAACTCACGGCGTCCGGCGAGGTCTTGGCGGTCATCTCAACCTCTCGAACTGCCATAGGTGGCGAATAGGGCGACGGGCGCCTCGCGGGTGAGGGCGAGATCGTTCAGGGCGTCAGCGAAGGCGTCGACCTGATCGTCGTGGGCGCCGGCCGGGAACATGCAGAGCTCGGCGAGGAACGGCTCGATCCAGGCGTCGCGGGCCGGGTCGCCGGTCATCAGCAGCTTGACGTTGCCGACCTCGGCCTGGGCTTCGGCGGGCTTGGCCCGGGTTTCCTTGTCCCCAGTCGGCGGGGTGGCTTTCACGTCGTAGCCGGCGAGGATGCCGACCAGGGTGGCGGCGTAGGCCTTACCCGCGGCTCCTGGGTCTTGGGGCAGGCGGACGCGGGTTGCCTTGCCGTCTTGGTCGGCGGTGTTCTTGATCAGCCGCTCCACCCCGGCGCCTGCCAGTTGATCGCGGGCCACGCTCTCGACGTAGAAGACGCCGCGGGGATCGCGGGCCAGCTTGACGCCGGCGGTGTAGTCGCCCCCGCCTTCGGTCGCGCCCAAGTCCCAGGCCCGGGTGCGGGCCTTGATGTCGGACGGCAGCGCGCCGACGAAGCCGAACCACGCCCGCTTGAACATGCCGCCGTCTCGCGGGGCCGGGCGCTGCTGGTACTGGCCGGCGTAGGCGTAGGAGCCCTTGGCGGCCTTGATCCCCTCGACCTCGGCGCGGGGGAACCGCTCGGGGAACAGGAGCTCGCCGTCTTCGGTGCGAGGGTCCTCGAACAGGAGGGCCGGGTTTCCGTCATTGGCCGGGCGCAGGACGGTGACGCAGCGCCTGGCGGGCTCGAACTCCATCGGAAGCTCAAGGTGGGTGTAGCCGAGCGATATGGCCGTGGCGGCGCAGTCCAGTTCGTGCAGGCGCTGCATGATCAGGACGATGGCGTCCTCGACCGGGTTGTTCAGACGGTCGGAGATGGCCTCGCGCATGATCCGCACGGCCGCGCCGCGCTGGACCGGGCTCTCCGCGCCCTCGGTGTCGTGCGGGTCGTCGATCTTGACCCGGTTCGCCCGGCCGCCGGTCATCTTGGAGAACGGGCGGGCCTCGGCGAAACCGGAGGCGGTGTTGATGAACTTGCCCTTGGCGTCCGCGTCGTCGCGGATCGTCAGGGGCCACAGGGCCTGGAACTTGGCCGACTTGACCAGATCCCGCAGCTTCATGTTGTCGCGGAAGGTGTTGGCCTGGCTGTAGGAGGTCGAGAGCACCTGGATATGCGGCGACCCCTTGGGCCCCCACTCCCAGGCCGTCCAGAACACCAGGATCAGCGACTTCATCATGCCCGGGGGGACGGTGATCAGCAGCCGCTTGATGTCCCCGCGGGTCACCGCTTCGAGGTGGGCGCACATCGCGTCCAGGGCCCATCCCCACTTCAGGGGCGCAACAGGCTCTAGGACCGTCCAGAACTCGCGGACGAAGCCGGCGAGCGTCTCGCACCCGGCGCGGATCGACCCCTCGTTCTGAAGGACCCGCTGGCGTTCGGCCTCGTCAGCCCCCCGGCTGATCTCCGCCTTGATCTGTTCCGCCAGCGCCCTCGCCTGATGTATCGGCAAGGAGGGTCGCGCCGAGGACGTGTTCAAGGCGCTTGAGATCGTCATCACTCACCGTGGTTAGGTCGACGTATTGGATCGGCCCGCCGTCCTTGCCGGTGTGCTGCAGGTCGTGCTTGTCGGACTGGCCGAGGACGTTCTTGCCCAGGAAGATCGCCATCGCGGCGTTCTTGTCGGCGAGCTTGAACTGCTTGCGGCGCAGGCTCATCTGGCCCGCCCCGAACCCGTCCTCGTAGGCGGCGAGCACCTCGGGGTTGTCAGCGAAGAAGCGGTCGAGCGTGGGCCGGCTGACGCGCAGGACCGCGCAGACTTCCGACTTCGTGCAGAAGATCGCGGCCATGCCGGTGATCTGGTCGATGGTGGCCTTGTCCGCCGTCAGTTTGCGGGGACGCCCGCCTTTATTGGGCTGTAACGAAACGCCGTCCTGCAGATCGTCGGTCACGCGGCCTCCAAGGCGGCCAGTCGCCGCTCGTCTGCGACCTCTCGGAAGGTCTGGCCGGTCGCCTCAAGGGTCGCGGTGCTCATATCTCGGCGCGATCCGTTGCCCCAGGTGTCGGTCTTGCGGTGGCACGGGCTGCACAACGTGCGCCCATTGCTGACTTCGTACCGAAGGTCGTGGTGGAGCGCGAATGGCTTGATGTGGTCGGCCTCGATCCGGACACGCGCACCCTCGGCGCTTCGCGCTCCGCAGCACTGGCATGTGTAGTCGTCGCGCTCAAAGACAGCGAGGCGCCACTGGCGATAGGCCGAGCCCTTCCTGGCAAGCTCATCTTCTGATGAGACGCCACCCTTCCAGTTGGGCGCACGCTCGCCACTGTTCGCCAGCCTGATCTTTTCGATTGTCTCGGGCGAATGGCGATAACCCGCGCGATAGCCGGTTTTTCCGGCGTTCCACGAGGGGCGCCCGGTCTTGATGCCCTTCAGCGGGGACGGCCGAGGCGTCTGCGATAAGCCGGCGCAGGTCCGTGAACAAAACTGGGCGCGAAGTCGATACTTGCCGACCATCTCCACGGCGCACCTTGCGCACCGCTTGAGCGTCCGCATTGCGGCATAGGCGCAAGCGCGACACCGATCACCAACCCGCCGCGCCGGAATGACATCGACCCGGCCGCAGTCGATACAGGTTCGTTAACGCTGCCTGTCTGCCACGTTCTAACCTTACCTTCGCGAAACTTTGGCCCGTACTTTCTAGCACGGCCGCCCGGTCGGTGAAGGCCTCCCAGCGGAGGACGGCGACGTCGACATAGGCCGGGCTCAATTCAATGGCGAGGCAGCGTCGCCCGGTCATTTCCGCGGCGATGATCGTGGTCCCCGAGCCGCTGAACGGCTCATAGACCGCCTCGCCCGGCTTCGAGTTGTTCTCGATCGGGCGCTTCATGCACTCGACGGGCTTCTGGGTGCTGTGGCCCGTCTCGGACTTCTGAGGCTTGTTAATATCCCAGACGGTCGTCTGTTTGCGCCCGCCGTCATAGTGCCCAGGCTTGCCCTTGCGGACGGCGTACCAGCACGGCTCGTGCTTCGGATGATAGTCGCCCCGCCCGATGACCATGTTAGACTTGTTCCAGATGATCTGGGCGCGGATGTGTAGGCCGGCGCCGATCAGACTTTCGGCGACGGTGTGAGCCATGTTCCCGGCGTGCCAGACATAAGCCACGTCGCCGGGGAACAGCGCCCAGGCTTCGGACCAGTCGGCTCTGTCGTCGTTCTCCACCTTTCCTACGGCGCGGGCGCCGTAGGCTTTGCCGTTGGCGCGGTCGGCCTCGTTCCGCCAGTTGGCGTCATACTCCACCCCATACGGCGGGTCCGTCACCATCAGGTGCGGCTTGGCGCCGGCGAGAACGCGGGTCACCGTCTCGGCGTCGGTGCT
>OFRM01000346.1_pt1 | contig 20238 bp, 21 predicted proteins | sample 1543101 | NCBI WGS metagenome assembly OFRM01 (sample SAMN07774223, study PRJEB24372) | wastewater metagenome | isolation source: Exp Tend VB 0WW | collected 2016-02
GTGGCAGTCTGACCCTTGGCGCTGGCCCAGCTTGCAACGCTGTCGGGCACCGTGCCTGTGTAGCCTGCGGCCTTGTAGGCTTTGGCGTCGGACTCTGCCAGTACGTACTCCATGGCCCTGTCGCCCTGCACTGCGCGGTAAATCGCATCGGTGTCGGCGTCGATTTTGAGAAGCATGGCCCCGCGTGCTGCCGCCAGATTGGCCGCAATGGTGGGGGCGCTCAATGCCCCCACCGCCCATTTGTAGCGCCACGCACCGCCAACTTCTTCGCAGCCGTCGCGGTACACGCGATGGGTCAGCGGGTTGATGGTTGGAGGGTCGGTGACTGTCAAAGGAACCACGCGGAACATCGTGGCTTCTTCCTCGGTTAGCTTTGATGCAGGGCAAAAGTGGGTTGAATCCCACTCGACGTTACCGTGCGTTGTGACTTGCAGGGCTTCGGTGAGGTCAGTGTTTAGTTGTGCGTATTCCATGGGGATGCTCCTTATTCGTCTGCTGTGCGTGTTGAGGGGAATTGGCGAAGGTTGCCGGGCCAGATGATTCGGACTGCGCCTGCGCCTCCAGAATGCCCAGCACCTCCACCGCCCCCACCGCCTCTGCCGTAGGATGGGCTAGTCAGTGACCCCGGCCCACCGTTAGCGGTGTTTGGGCTTCCTGAATTTGGGCCAGCCGTTCCTCCAGAGCCGTTTGATCCTTGTCCAAAAACGTCCACCGCACCACCATAACCACCGTGCGCAGTTCCTGAACCGCCGTCATACCCGCCTGAACCGCCGCCACCTCCGCCGCCACCGCTACCCGTTGCTCCAGCTTCTCCCGCAGAACTATTAACCCCAGTTCCACCGAACCCGCCAACTCCAGAGTACCCGCCCGTGCCTCCGCCTCCGCCTCCGCCTCCGCCTGTGTCCGCATTCCCCCCTTGTCCACCAGTGCCGTTAGTTCCCGCCCCGCCGCTGCCCCCTATTACCGTTGATCCGTTAGCGGTTTGCCCCGCGCCACCGCCAGAGGCAGAATACCCAAATCCAGTGCTTGCCGACCCTGCCGCAACAGCAGCACCGCCAGCGCCAACCACCACCGTGTACGATGAGCCCGAAGTGACTGCGACGTTATTGGCGTAAGTAAGCCCACCAGCTCCACCGCCAGCTCCGCCATGAACACCCACTCCATTCCCTCCGCCACCTCCGCCCCCAATGCAAACCATACTCACCGAAGTAACCCCAGCAGGGCAAGTCCAAGAGTAAGTGCCAGCGGTTGTGTATGCTGCTTGACCTTTAACCAACGGCGCTCCACCCGCAGCAAAAACCTGTTGAATCGCGCTCATGTCAAACTACTCCCGCCGCTGATGATCCACTCCGTACTTGTCAGCTTCACCGCCGTAGCAACCCCATTGGCTGCAAGCGTCCGACTACCTGTAGTGCCAGCACCCGCAAGGCGCATCGTGTCGGTGGTGATTGAGATGGTGATGACGCCGCCTGCGTTTTGATTGACAAATGTCACCGCCGTGCCAATCGGGAATGCAACCGAGCTATTGGCAGGTATCGTAAAAACGCGCGCCGTGGTATCTGCGCTCGGATGCAGGATGTGCTTGCCTGCATCGGACAAAACCAGTGTGTAAGCTGCGGATTTGCTGTTCTGCGGGATGTGCAAAAAGCCCACCACATTGGTGCCGTCTGCGGTGCAAGATGACAGGTTGCCCGATGCGGGGGTGCCTAGGGCTGGTGTGGTTAGCGTTGGGGCTGTCAGCGTTTTATTGGTGAGGGTTTCTGTGCCTGCTTGCGTGGCAATACCCGTCACGGCACCCGTCATGCCGTTGACGCTTGCCACGCCTGCTGTGGCCGCGATGCTTTGCACGATGATGCGGTCTGCCGTTGTTTGCACCCGGTCTGCCGCTGTTTGCACGGCGTCCGCATCGGTGAGCGCCGCGTTGTACGCTGCGGTGGCAGCGTCTGCGGCAGCGCCAACGGCGTTGGCGTACACATTGGCCCCAAGTGCCTGCATCTCGGGCACTTGGTTATTTTTTGTCCAGTCGTCCAGCGCTACGGCGCGGGCGGCAAAGGTGGCACGGTCTGCGCGGTCGGGCGAGGTGGGTGCAGGGGTGAGTGTGGGGGCGGCGGTTGGCATTAAATAAACCCTTTGACGTTGATGTTGAGTACAGCGTGGTTGGGCCCCTCGTAGCCCAGGCTACCAGAGCCCAGGCCGTAGACGTTGAGGCCGTCATACCCCACAGAGTCGGTGGCAATCCAGGCAGCGGGCACGTCTAGCACCGACTGCACGGTTGCAAGGGCTGCGTCGGCGTCCGTTTTGGGCAGCACAACGCTGGCGCGCATGTTGGTGGCGCTGTGGCGGCGCACGATGCTGGTGCGCCCAAAGGCGTCGGTGTTGATGTAGCTGTAGGTAAACGGCTCTGCGCTGGCACCCTGCTGGGTGCCGCCCATTTGGCCCTCGGAGATAAGGGGGCGCAGGTCGCCAAAGGCAATCATCCCAGCCTTGACGGTGACGCCGGACGCGGCGGTGACGGTAATCGTTACCTCGGGGTTGGCGTAGAGCAGGATGCCGCTTAACACCAGTTTTGACAGGCCCCGGATCGTGCCGAAGTAGTAGTCGTAGTAGTCCACCGCTGGCTCAATCAGTGAGCCTGTGTAGGTGTAAAACACGCTGCCGCCTGGGGCGGTTTTGATGCTGACGGTGATGGTGGCACCGTCCATGCCGTAAAAAGCTATGGCGTTAAAAAAGCCGGGCAATACCACATAGGTAAATGTGGTGGTGGCCGTGCTGGGGGTGTTGACCACGCCGTCAAACGCGGCCCAGCGGTTGGTTGGGCCGTAGTCGAGCCAGCGAGGGGTGGCACCCGTCAGGGCCTGGTCGGGCGAGGTGGCGTTGACGCCTGCAATCAAGTTTTCGTAAACGCGGTGGGTGGCTGTGAGGATGCAGCGTTGGCCCACGGTATAGCTGGTGGCGGCGTTCCACGCGGTTTCGCCCGCTGCGGGCTCTGCGATGGTGCTGCTGGACAGCATGGCGTCCGTCAGGGTGATGGGTACTAAAATTTTCATGCGGCAATCTCCACCAGCAATGGCACACCCTGCTGGCCGTCAAGGATGCGCGCGGTACGGTCGGTGTGGGCGTTGCCGCGCTCCTGTGCGGCGCGCAATTCGGCTACCTCGGCGGTGAGTTTTTCTACCAGTGCCTCCAGGCGGGCGTTGCCGCCCTGCCCGTTGGCCGCTGGGTTGTAGGCTTTGGGGATGATGGCCTCGCCTTCGTGGATTTTGGCCAGCATGTCGTGCGGCACGTAGTTGGTGCCCACGGCAAATTGGGGCACGCCAAAATTGCTAAACCAGCGGCGTGCGTCCTCCGCAGATATGCCCACGGTTTTTGCGATTTCTGCCTCTGATACACCCACCAAGCGCGCCTGCGCGTACAGGGTTTGGGCTTTGTCGTAGTCGCTGAGATTGGTGTTATCGGCCAAGCCCTGTATGTACTGCTGGATGGCGTCTTTACGCGCCGTGGCTGCGGTGGTGGCTGCGGTGCTGGTCGATGTGGCGAGGCCCTGCCCTGCGCGGGTGGACTCCAAGCCAGCGATGGCAGAGGCAAACGCGGTCAGCGCGTCGGCTACCGAGAGTACGCTGGTGTTGATGCCGTTGGCCGCGTCGAGCTGGAGCTGGGCGTTGGTGAGGATGGCGTCCAGGCTGGAGAGCTGGTCGGCAAAGCCTTCTTTGAGTGCCAACTTTTGGTCGGACAACGCATTGACTTGTTTGGTCAAAATGCCTTGGGTAATTTGGTCGGCGCTTAATTGCGCGTCGGTCAGGTCGCCCAGGGCGGCAATGTCGTTGGCGGTTTTGTAAAAGTCGCGCGCGTAGTCCTGGAAGGTGCTAAACAGTTGCTCGCTGGGTTTGCTGACGGTGGACAGGGCGCTTGCCAATTGACCATCCAGCGGCAAGCCACCACCGGCACGGGCGGTGGCCAGGGCTGCGCTGATTTGTGCCTGGGCGCGGGCGCGGTAGTCCCCATCCGAGCCCGCAATGCGCAGGTCGTCCAGTGTGGATTTGAGCGACCCCGAAAAGGACTGGAGTTTGCCAACGCTTTGGCCCACCGCATCCAGGCTTTTGCGGGTGCTGTCGATTTGCTGTTGGTACAGCGCGTTTTGCGATGTGAACGCGGCGGTTGCAATTGCGCGCTGGGCCTCGTTGGCCGCAACATCTTTTGCCTGTTGCGCGGCAACGGAGCGGGACAAGGCATCAAAGGCGGATTGCGCCCCCGTGGTGGCGTTGCCCAGCAGCGCGCTGCGCGCACTTGCTGCGGCTTCGATGGCGGCTTTTGTTGCTTCGGCCTGTTGCTTGAGGGCGGTGGCGGCATCGGTGGCGGCAGGCGTAACGCTGGCGAATGCGCCAGATACTTCCAACAGCGCGGCAACCATTTTGCTGCTGGCCTCTGGGCTTAGTGCGCCTTGTATGCCCTCAACTAGCGCCCGGAACCCCTCGCGGGTGGTGTTTGCCAGTACCTCCGGGGAGGCGGTTACGCCGCTCTCGGCAAGGCGTGCGGATATGTTTTTGAGGGTCTGCGCCTTTTTCTCTTCGGCGCTGTAAAAGTTATCGTAATACGTGCCTAGGTTTTGGCCGAACTTGTCTAGCCCACCGCTGAACTCTACCAAGGCTTTTGCGGCCCGGTAGCTCATGTCTTTTAAGCCGTCAAACGGCAATTGCGTCAAGCTGTCGTGCAGGCCTTTGAATGCCTGAGCGGTGTTGAGCACGTCCTCGATCTGGGCTTGCGACAGGGCATTGATGTCGCCCACGCTGTCGAGCAGGCCGGACAGGTACTTGGGTAGCTCGGAGCCTTGCAGCGCGGCAAACACGGCGCGGCTGGCGGCCACTTGCATGGCCTCGGCGCTGTACGCAATCTCGCCAGTATTGGCGCTGGAGTTTCCAGCAGCACCGGCCAGCGCAAAGTTGCCCCGGTTGTTGGAGCCGTAGTCAAACTGCGTTGCCACCGTGCCAATGCCAAGCGCCTTGGCGGATTGCTGGTAGCGTGACTCCAGTCCATCGAGCAGCTTGTTCGCAGCCTCGGTGTTGGTGAAAAACCATGCGCCGTTGGTGCCGTTTTCAGTGAGCGCGCCATCTTTGTCGTAACGGCGAATAGCGTCGCCTGTTGACTGGAGTTTGGGGCCGTTATCGCCGCCAAACAAACCGGCCAGCAGCAGCGCACCGCCAATGGCCCAACCAATACCGGGGATGCCAAGTGTGGGAGCAGAGGCTGCAAGGGGGGCGGTTACCGCAGGTGCAGAGGCCACTAAACCGCCCGCACTCAGTACGCCGCCCGCCACAGGTATCGTGGCACCAACGGCAGAGGGAGCCGCCAAGCTAAAAATAGACCCGCCCGTTGCGGTGACACCAGACTCAATAGCCAAAGTGTTCAATGCTGGCAGCGTGGCAGACAAGCCTGCGGCATTGCCTGCACCTGCAAGACCGGCGAAGCCGAATGCCGAATTTGCACCACCGCCGAACAGGCTGGATGCTTTGTTGTACAGGCCGTAGGCGTCGCTTGCGTTTTTGAACAGGCCACCAGCGCCGCCACCTGCACCGGGGAGGCCCAATGCGCTGGTAGCAGACGAATAAATTTGAAACGCAACGGGCTTGATGGTCGCTTCGTAGATGGCAGACAGCAATGCTTTCTTGAGCGTGTCGCCAATCTTCTTCGCGGCGTTGGAGCCATCTTCGGCCCATGTAACAAACACATCACGCGCCAAGCGGTCAGTTTCTTCCCAGCCCTTTTGCCAAGCCTTTGCGGCCTCTTTCGCAGCCTCTACGGATGCCTTCTTGGTGCCTTCCAGCGTACTCAGGCGCGACAACTCGCGCAGCTTTGCCGCTTGGTCACGCGCATCTTGCGCGGCGTTCAGGTAGGCGTCTTTGAACTCACCCGCGTATGCGCTGGCGTTTTGTAGAGCGGCAGCGTAAGACTCTTTGTTGGCGGCAGCTTCGTCGTACTTGGCTGCGGTCAACTCGCCAATGGCCTCTGCCGTTTCACCGATTGCGTCAACCTCTTTTTGGCGCTTGGAGATTTGCGAATCCAAGTCAGCAGAGTCTTTCACCCGCAGGTCGTACCACTTGTCCAGAGCCTTGGATTTTTCTTCCAACGCTTTCGCGCTTTCTTTCGCAGCAGCGGTTTCTGCAAGCTGGGTGTCCACCAACGCGGCGCGGCCCAGCACCAACTCACGAACTTGGGCGATTTGGCCCAATGTTCCGAGCGATGCCAGAAGGTTTTGCGCCTTCTGCACTTCGGTCAATTCTTCCTCTTTGTCGATGCGCTTTTGCACATCGGACAGGTAAGAAGCGAGCGATCTTTGCGCGTCGGTGATCGCTTCTTTCGGTGCTGCTTTGCTGGTCTTTGCACCTTTTTTGTCGAAGGCCGCGAGCACATCGTTGTACTTCTGCTGGCTTATCAACCCGGCTTCCAACAGTTCGGTGTTGTCCGAAATCAGCTTGTTGCGGTCACGCAGCCGCTTTGTGCTTTCGTCGTTCTTGTCGAAATTCGCAAGCAGTTCTTTCAGCTTGATTTCTTTTGCAGCGTTGGCAATCTGGTTCTTCTGCGCAGCGTCAACGGCAGCAAAGTACGCAAGGCGCGCATCTTCTTTGGTGGTGTCGTAGCCTTGCTTCGCGTAAATATCGCGCCGCCGCTGTAGCTCTGCACGTTCCTCGTCACCAGTTGCAGCGCGGCCAGTGATGCCGCCAATTGCAGAATTGGATAGCGCCTTTACGGCGTCCCACACGGATGTGGCATACCGGCCCCACGCTTTCGTTGCGGTATCCAAAGGGCCAAGGTTCGCCGCAAGCGCCTTACTCTGCCCGTTTGCCGATTCGATGAACGCTTCCTGTGCAACCCTTACCGCCTCTGTCTTGTTCCCTTGCTCCAGCAGTGCTTCAATTTGCTTGTAGGTAGCCAGGGTCAGGTTGTCAAAATCGGCCAGTGGGTCTTTGGCAAGCGCCACCAGCTTCTTTGCGGTTTCCTCGATTGAGGCTCCCCCTACGCGCTCAAGGTCTATCGCAGCTTTTGTAACGCCTTGCAAGGTGCCGTCCACCTCGGCCCCGGCGTTAATGAAAGTAGCCAGTGCCCCACTTGCGGTGCTGCTGCTAACCCCCATGTCGTGAAGCCCCTTGGCGGCGGCGCTCAAGGCGGAAAATGATGTTGTGCTTTGGGTTCCCGCAAGGGCTACCGCGTTGCGCAGTGCTTTCACATCCTCGGACGCGGCATAGGCGGCGTACCCCACCGCGCCTACTGCGGCTGCGGTCAGGGATAGCGGATTCACCAGCCCCAGGACGTAACCGCCCAGCGCTTTCGCTGCCCCACCAGCGCTGCCAAAAATATCCTTTAGCTGACCGCCCTGTTGCAGCAGCACCGTGAGCGGGGCTTGCCCGCCTTGGAGCGACACCACAATGTCGGTGAACTGCGCCGGCACTTGGCGCAAGGCTGCGGTGGTTTGCTTGGCGCTCATGCCAAACTGGTCAAGGGCCTTGCCCGATTTCGTAAATTCTGCGTTGGCCAGCGCTTGCACTGCCCGCAGCTTTTCGTTCTGCGCAATCAGTGGTGCCAGGGCGTCAACATCAGCCCCGGCCAACTTGGCGCGACCTGCAATGTACGCGGCGGTGTTGCGTCCACCCGATTCAATCTCTAGGTTCAGGCGTTCGATCTGCTTGACCGCGCGCTGCGTGGCGGCTGAAACCTCGTCCAACCCTTTGCCGCCACCAGCGCCAAGGCTTGAGAGGCTTTTGTTCGTCGCTTTCGTCGCTTGGTCTGCCGCGCCGGGGATGCTTGCAAACTCTTGCTTGATGTCGGCTACACCAGCCGCAACACCGTCTGCGGAGACAACTGGGCGTATGTAGACTGTGCCGCCCCCATCTTGTCCAGTTGTCGCCATTTACTTGTCCTTGGTGTTGAGGATGGTCAAGGCTTCGGCCTCGATCACGCGAATATCTTGGAACAGCCGCTCGTGCGATTGGTCATCCAAGTGCATTCGCCCCATGCGGGTGAAAAGCACGTTGTAGTCAAGCCCGGTGGGGCCGCACATACCTGTGCGCCATTGTGTTGAGACACTAGAAAAAAGCAAAATGCTTTCTTCGTTTTCAGGCCACAGCGCAAAGCTCTCGTCCCCGAAATCTTCGGGCCGAAGCCCGGCGGCAAACAGTTCCGCTTCGGTGGCTTCGGTTTCGTAGAGCTTGCGTGTGGCCTCTCTCAGTTTCCCAAGCGTGCGGTGGTCAGTTCGGCCAGGTATTTGTCGATGATTGCGCGGGCTGCACCAAGGTAGTTTTGGGTGAGAACTTCGATGTTCTTTGCGTCAAACGCATCTTCCAGTTCCCAGCCGCTGGCGATGTCCATGATGACTTCCACATCCTTGGCTTCGCCGTCTTTGATCGACTCGATGAACTCTGCGAACTGGTCGCGCGTGCGGCCCTTGAAAGTGAACTCCACCATCTCTGCGGCTTGGCCGGGAATTGGGATTGCCACCTTGGCGGTGAACGTAGGTTTTGCGACGAGAGTGAATTTTGGACGTGCCATTTTGAATCCTTGGAGTTATGCGAAAAAGGCCCAGTAATCGGGAGCTACCCGTGGGCGTAAAAAGCCCCACCGGAGTGGGGCTTGGAGCAACAATTACGATGCGTAGCGCACTGGGCGGCCTTGCAGGGCAACACCGGCTTTAACCGCCATCAAGTTGCCTTTGGTCAACGATGGGGTTTCGTCGAAAGCAAAGATGCCGTTGTACAGAATGAAACCGCCAGCGGGCAGCGTTGCGCGCAGAGCGGTGGTAGCGCGGGTCAGTGCCACGGCCTTGATGGCTTGGTAGCCAGCCAATGTTGGATCGTCCGCAATTTCCATTGCCAGCGTTTGCGCGCTGGTGGTGGTTGGGATTTGCGTGTCGTAGTCCTGCTCCAAGAAGGAGAAAGTCGTGTACTGAGGTTCGCCACCACTGGAGGTTGTGGACATAACCTGCGTGATCTGTGTCCAGGTGTTGATCTTGCGGATCGTGCCTGTTCCAGAGCTTGCGGGGTACAGCGTAGTGCTGGTGGTGTCCAACCCCTCCAGCACCAAGTTGGAGCCGGTGGGCGACTTGACGCGGAAGATACGACCGTTGGCGCGGGACCAGCCGGAAGTAAATTCAACGTAATCGCCAACGGTCAAGGTGTTGGTGACTGTCAAAACAGTTTCCGAGGCATTGGATGCTGCGGTAACAGTGAGGTTTGCAGCGTAAGCGGTGGCGACTGCCAACACGATGCCGTTGGGTAAAGATACTGCCATTTGAAGGCTCCTTTTAAGTAAAAAGCCCGCAAGCGGGCAACAAAAAAGCCGCCACGCATTGCTGCGAAGCGGCTTAACTTGGGGCGGCCTTTCGGCCTAATTCATGGGGCTATCTATCAGCCCAAATGTTGAAGTCCTGCGACGACCCGTACACCAGCATGTCGTGGTCGTAGTCGGAAGTTGGTGCGCTCTCAGGCTCGCCTTGGAACAGCACTGACATGCGGATCGCGTCCTCGATGGCCTGCATGGTTGACACGGCGCTGGTGCGGGTATCGGCCCACACGTTGACCTGTACGCGGGCGTTGCGCTTGTTGGGCACCAACCGGTCTACGAAGTTGATGGCCGCGCCACCAATCTGTTGGTATGTGACGTATGGCCGCACGGTTGTGGTCGGCGCAACGTCTGGGTACGTGCGAGGGCACACCGCAGCCAGGACGGTGTAGAGGTCAGATTCAAGGCTCATTCTTGCGTCCCGTAGACAGGGTTGCCGCCAGCCAAGACGGCCAGCAGGGTTTGCTTTGCCGCAGCGATGGCCGCGTTTTCTTTGTCTTTTGCTTTGCGGATAAACGCTTTGCCGGGTATCTGGATTGGCGATGGCAAAGTGACGTAGTACGCATCTTTGGTGGCTTGTGATGCGCGCTTGCTAGGTTTCTTTCTGCCGTCCATACCAGGGCGCACCATTGGGCGCACCTGGCCCTGCGCGTTCTGGTAGTAGCGGTAGCGTTGCAAGTGCCCGCGCTCAACCAGCCAGCCATGTGGTGCCTTGGTCTTGTTCCAGCTAATGTCGTATGCCGCGATCTTTCCGTCCACTGAAAGGGCTTTGTTGTAGACCTGGTATATGGATTTGTTCAGGTTGCCGGTGACGGTCTTGAGTTGGCCCACGTTGCGCTTCACTTCGTCATAAAACACCTGGGCTGCGGCCTGCGCTGCTGGGCGTATCGCCTCGGAAATGTCAACCTCCAGCCGGTCAACCAAGCGGTTGAAGTCGGCCATGTCAACTTCCATGATGAAGGGCGCGAGAGCCATTACTGCAAAACCTCGCAGGCCAAATCGACATACTCTTTTCCGCCAATATCAGGCAGCACCGCCACGATGTTGTATGTGGTGCTGCCGTGGATAACGCGCATGGCGGCAGTGAGGTCGCCCCGGTATCGCACGCGAATACTGGCGCGCACCACCGAAGCGATGGCGTCTGTCTTGATAGCTTCCACGCCGCTGGTGTGGCGCACATCGGCCCACAGGGTAGCGAAGGTGGACCATGAAAGCACAGGCTGGCCCAGCGCGTCTTGCGTGGTGCTTTGCTGTTGCACCACCACGCGGCTGTTTAGCAGACCCGGCCTCATTGCGAGAACACCACGTAACGGTCCAGCAGGCGGTCAACGAACTGCATTTGCACCGTGGTTGACACTGCGCGGCTGGAGTAGGCTTCTGTCTCGCGGTTGGCATACATGGTAGACACCATCAACAGAATCCAATTCTTGATCGACTGTGGCACGCTTGCAGCGTCTGCGTAGCCCGCAACGTAGCGCACCGCCACAGCGTTGATCTGGTCGCGGGTGTCGGGCCACACACCCGCATAGACGGGGGATATGTAGGCGAACCCGAAATCATCGGCAGCATCCAGGGCGTAGAGCGTGTTGCTCAAAGTCTGCTGCGCACCTGTGGTGTCGTAATACTTGACGCTGGTGACGCTTTGTACTGGCACTCGGGTCAACTCAAACGCCTCTGGGAACGCATCAAGCGTCAACTCCAAAGTCTGCGTCATGATGGCCCTGCCGGTCTTTTGCTCTGCCATTTCGGTGGCGGCAGTAATGAGCGCGGTAATCAGCGTGTCATCGTCGGCAATGTCCACCCGGCAGTGCAACTTGGCAGAAGCGAGGTCAACGGGAAACGTAGTTGGAGGTGTTATCAGCTTCAAAGACATTGGTACACCCCTTTGTTCCCGTGGATGATGTTGCACACAGTCTGTGCTGAACATCCGTATTCGAGTGCCAGTTTTCGCATTGAAAATCCCGTTGATTCGTAGCGCAGCTTCACTTCTCTCGCGCGTTCTTCTGTGAACCGAGCTTGCCCTTTGGCGGTGGCCGCAGTGTGCTCAAGAGTCCTCTTTAACCCCCGCTTTGCTGCGGCGATCTTTTGCTTGTGCGCCTCCTTCAGTTCACAACCTTTGAACCGCGCGCTCGTTGCCTTCCTAACGGCTTCTGTGTGGGCCATACCCTTTGATGGGGTTCTGCCGACTCTTGCCGTGCGCAACTTTTCCAATGTCTGCTCCGTTGGAATATGCCCAAGAAGATGTTTGTTCCCGAGCATGAGTTGGCGCAACTTTTCCTTGGTTTCTGGACTTGCTTTTCTACCAAGGGGAGAGCCCGCAACCGGGCAAGCGTTGAAACCAAATTCTCGGTCTGCGGATTTGCGACTGTCAATTTCCAACTGCTCTGCGGCGATTAAGTCCTGTTTGTTCGACACTAGCTGCACAACTTCAAACCTGAAGTTTTCTTCCCCGTGTTTATTCCAAGACTGTTGTAGGTACGGAGAGTGGTGCTTGTTTAGCCGCAACTTGCTCAGGTGCGACTTAAATCGGTTCTTGAAAGAAACGGCACTGCCTATGTAAACCTTTCCTGTCGGTGCGCAAGTTATGGCGTAAATACCCGACTGCTCCAGCGTAACCGGGTAGGTGCTTGGTGCTGTAATGAGTTTGAGTGCCATACTTTTTGTTCGTAAAAAAGCCCCGTCGCGGGGCTTATAGTTTGCTGCAAAGCGCCACGGTGCCTGTGCTGTCGTAGCTGGCGTAGAGGTCTTTGTTGCTGGGCTGGGTTAGTTTCTTGCTGACCACACCGAAGGGCGCCCTGCTCTCAGCGTCATGTTCGATTGCGTTGCAACCGCAGTGGCTTTGCTCCACCCCCTGACCACAAACGACGCAGAAGTAATAACCGCATCAGCGGGAATGGTAATTTTCGGGACGCTCAATACACGGTCAATAAGTTCTGCATTGTCGAATTCAACACGGTCACCTGAAGCCGCTGCGCCCGGACCCTTGTTAAAAGAAAAGAATGTCAGAGGGTAGTTTGAGCACACAACTTGCAAAAATACATCAACATGCAAAAACATGTTGTTAGCCAATGGTGATCCGTGGTGAGATTGAGCCTCAAGCTGAACATGCACAGCAGCCCACAAATCTTTTCCAACCGCGATGTCAGCGGGTGCTAAGTTGAACGTCATAACGCCCGCCTGCTCAGCAGATGCTACCGTGCTTGACCAAGTGCAATAAAGGTCGTTCCCGAATCCATCAGACCTTGCAGTTACGTTGTAAGTACCCGCCGCCGCTGGCGTTGCTATCACAGGCATCGAGAATGCAGACGTAAGCGTTACGGATTCTGGCGGCGTGTTTCCGTTCGCATCAGGTGTCCCCAAGGCTGTCAGCAGTGGGTTCCTGAATATCTGGCGGGATGCAACATTAACGACAGTACCTGCGCCTGAATACACCCCCGATTTGTAACGATCCAGCAGCGAACAGCAGAGCTTATTTTGCGCACCCGGATACACAGACTGGAGCCAAGCCTTGATGGCAGGCTGCAGCCTGAACGCGCCCCGCTTACCTACGTGAACGTTATCGCTGATAAGCATGTTTGCCAGTGCATATCCGCTTGCAGATGTGCCGTCTATAAGTCCGGTGTACTGCGAAATCATGTCAATTCCAACACTCGCGCACCACACCCGCATTTCCTCATCAAACCGTGCCTCAGCCATCGCCACTGACCCAGTTGTTTGTGTAGTTCCGTCGGTCATTACAACAGGCCGGTTCTTCGCAGCGTCGGCAGAGCCATTCGGCATCCAGCCAAGATACAGCACCCGCTTACCTGCGCTCTTGATTTTGGTTAGATTCTGTTTCGCGTAAGAAATTGCTGTTGCTAGGTTTCCGGGGGTTGTCACCCGAATATCGTTTGCACCTACAGTGGAGCACACCCATAGGTCATAGTCGCTATAGGTGACAAGGTCTTGATCTACATGCGTGAGCATGGATACCGCGCTTTGAGAATTCCCGCCAAGGAAAGCGACATCATCTGGAATTATTGCTGCGGCGCACATTCCAGCAATGAACGGGTTAGCTTGCCCGTAGTAGTTTCCGTTTTGAAAATGCACTTGCGTTCCGGGCAGTGCGGAAGACACTACATCAGCGGTAGCGCGTGAATCAACCGCGAACGTCAGGACGTAGGCTGTTGGAGTGGTCAGGATGGTGTGCGCACCATACCAATATGGGTCACTGGAGTTGATTATCCAAAACCTTTGGCCGGGATTTGATAGGTGCGCAGTAGCCCCAAGGTCAAGCGTAGCCATCCCTCCAGATTGTGTAAGTTGACCAGATGTAAGTGCCGCCCATTGCAGGCCGTATTGCATCCCCGAGTCGCCCCAAAGGACGATTTTTAGGCCAACCTGTTTGGCAATGTCGATAACCGCACCCCCCGGCCCCACCAGCCCTGTGACTGCTCCGGTTAGGGGGTCGGTGGCGAACTTGGCAAGTTCAAAACTGTTATCAGGACCGTCCAGGTCGGACACGGCATACCCCAACGCGATCAGTTGCGCTTCGGTGTTTCCGCCCGCTGGGTTTGTGACGATCTGGCCTTCGTAGTAGCCATTCCACGACTTAGTAAATCGGATTGTCATTGTGTGTCCTTTGTTTTGCGTGTGCGTTTTTGCTGGCCCACAGGCGTAGATTCAGCCTGCTCAGTCACCGGCTCGGTCTTTGTGTACTTGGCAACGCCGTCGCGCACGTAGAACGCAGCCAGCGCTGAATCGCAACGCATAACGTCGCCAGCGGCAAAGTTTCCGTAGACGCTGTGTGAGCCAGTGCGCTTAAATTTGATTTCGACTTGCATGAAGTACCTCCAAGTAAAAAGGCCCACCGGAGTGAGCCATTTTGGTTGTGCTACTTATTAAGCAGGTGTCAGATCACCACCCCTGACAGCAGCAGGTTTTTCCGTTGCCAAAGCAAGGCGGCGTTCTGCTCTGAGAGTTATAAGATTTTTCTGAAAATTATCCCCGTCAGAGTCAGACATTTCCACCACCACGCCTTCGCGGTTGTAGATCATGTAAGCCTCAGAGAAACGGCCCACCTGGAACGTGTCAGCGGCCATGCCGATAGCCTGAATCACTGGCAAGCCGAACAGGCGGGCTTGGCCTGCATCATTCACGCTGTACAAGGTTTGGCCTGCGGCAGTGGTGAACAGCTCAATCTCGATGGTGGCCCAGTCAGCAGGGTTCAGCACAATCGCGTCGGCTGGGTAGCCAGCGGCGTACAGGTCCGCAATCACCTTGCGGATCAAAACCAGCTTCTTGAAGGTGGAACTGATGGCCGCGATGGTGGCGTTGCTGTAGCCGTGCGCAGTGAAGTTGCCGGTGTCGTAGGTGCCCGAGATGTTCGGGGCAGTACCGTCACCAACCACCAACTGGGTGTCAACCTTCTGGTTCACGCCGTAGCGCATACGGGTGTTCACGTATGCGGCCAGCGCAGGAGCGTCAGCGGCCAACTGCTTGGAGATTTTGATCCAGTGGGCGACGGTGGACACAGGCATGTTCACCAGCGACCATGTGAGCGCGGATTCGGCCTTCTGCGCACCCTCTGCGGCTTCCGCTGCGGAGTTGGTGAAGGAGGCTTCTTTCGTGAACTCGATGGCGTTGCTGGATGTCGTTGTGCTGGGCAGCAAGGCTTCCATTGCGAACGGCAAGAATGCACCGCCGACGATACCGGCGTTGCGCTGTGGTGCCACGTTGGTGTCAGAGCCGGTCAGGGTGTTCTTCACTTCGACGCGCAGCTTGTTCAAGTTGCCACCAGCGAATGCGCCGTAGTTGGCAGACTTGATGAACTGCTCACCCCAAGAGGAAATGCCTTTTTGCTCGGGTTGTGCTGTGGCTTTCTGCTCGATGCTGTTCAAGCGGTCAGCCAGTTCGCGCTGCTGGGTGCCGATGGCGTCCAGGGCGGTCTTGGTGTCGGCAGAGATTTGGCCGACTGTTTTTGCTTCGCCGTCAGCCTTGATAGACATAGCGGCCAGTTTTGCCTCAACAGAGTCGAGGGCTTTGAGAATTGCGTCAGACATTTAAGTCTCCTATAAAGTAAAAAAGCCCCAATGAAGGGGCCGATGCAGGGAATTGCGTGATTTACGCGCAGAGCTTTTGGATGCGCTCCAAAATCAATGCCGTTTCGTCTGTCTGCGGTTGCGGGGAATCACTCCCTTTCACAATTGCGCGAACACGGGAAACAATCGCCATTGCCTCCCACTTGCCCAGCCCTGCATCACGCAGTAACCGTTCAATTTCTTTTTCGCTCTTGCACTCGGGCAAGAGGTTTTCAAAGTCGATGCTTTTGACCGTGGACAGGTCGATGCGGGCAGCGCTGTCAGCCGGGAACACCACGGGGCTGATTTCAGCCAGTTGCGACCACTTGCGAATGACGCGGCGACCATCTTTTTCGTCGTAGTCACCTTTTTTCAGGAACCCGCCGATGCTCAACCCGTCCAGGGTGCCGTGCTTCATGGCTGCACGCACATCGTTTGACATGGACAGTCCTGGCGTCAGTTCGCCCTTGACGTACAGGCCGGTGGAATCTTCACCGTAGTCAATCCACTTGCCCACCGGCATGTCCCACTGGTGGTTGAAGAACATTTTTGGGGCAGCAGACTTTAGCGTTTCAGCGAACGCGCCTTTGAGGATGGTGTCACCGTAGCTGTCGATGCCGTCCCACTTTGACGCATAGCCTTCAAAGGTGCCGGTGTCTCCCGCCATCTTGAGGTTCACATCGTCAAATTTCAGTGTTTTTTGGATAAGCATTTTGGTTCCTATTGCGCGATGTTGTCGCCTGTGCCGCCTGATGCCTGCACCTGACCAAGTTTGTCCAGCGGCAGCAGGTTGCTCTGCGCTGTCAATGCGTCAGCCCCCGCCATAGGCGGCAGGTTTTCCAACTGACGGCATTCGTTGCGAGTCATCACCCCGTTTTGCACGTTCTTGGCGTACAGGTCGGCGCGTTGTGTTGGGTTGCCCCGCAGCAGTGCGTCCAGCGCAAACTCCACGCTCATAAAAGAGCGCTGGTTGGCCGTCATCACGCGCTTGCGAGTGGCCTGTTCGATAGACACCAGCATTGGGCGAATGGATAGCTTGTAGAAGCCGTCCATGATTTGCTCGATGCCGCTGCCCCAGGTGGTTGTGTCGTTGTGGTGTACCAGTACAGGCGGCACATCGAACCAACGGCAGATTTCTGACACGGTGAAGTTGCGAGTCTCCAAAAGCTGCTGCTGCTCTGGCGACATGCTCAACTGCTCGTACTTCATGCTGGCTTCCAGCACAAACAAGCGGCTTGTACTGCCTTCGGCCATGCCTGCAAAGCTGTCTTTGATGTTCTTGCGTTGCTCAGGGTTCAAAACCTTGTCAATCATAAGAACGCCAGTGGGTTTACCCCCGGTTCCGAACACTTTTGAGGCAGTTCCTTGGGCCTTTGCGGCCTCGTCGGTGGTGCTTCGCATGAACTCCAGCTTGCTCAAACCAACCGTTCCGTTGCCCAAGTTCTTGAGGTGCAGGACGTTTTGCTCTGACAAAACGGCAATGTCGCTTCCGAGTTGGTACTTGTAGACCATGCTGCCGTCGCCCAACACTTCAACTTCCACTTGGTCAGCGGGCATAGGCCAAAGCGCCAGTGCTTCGCCCCGGCCATCACGGTCAATTCGCGCGTAGGCGTTGCCGCGCAGGTCGTGGTTCAGCATCATCGCCCGCCAAAACTCATAAGGCGTCATGCGCGAATTTGGGGATTCGTGCAACAGCGAGTACATACGGGAGTTGCGCGCCAGTTCGCGTTGCCCGTTGCGTGTTGTGTACGCAAAGAACGGCAGGCTGGCAATGGTGCTGGCGCGGCGGTCAATGCACGACCACACCGCGCTGATCTGGAGCGCACCGTCCGGTGAAATGTTCCCCGAGTCGGGCACCAGGGCGATAGACGGCACCGGGTTCTGCGAACCAGTGGTTTCCGCTATCGCACCACCGCCAAACCAACGGGAAAACATATTAGCCACGTTGGTTATCCCGATATGAGGTTGTTGAGAAATTCATCTATGTTTTCCGATTCTGGGTTCAGCGACATCAATGTGACGGCGTTGAACAAAGCCATGAGCGGGTCGATTTTTGCCGTGCCCGCTGCTTGTTTGGTGATGATTACTGCGTTGCCGCGTGGTTCAATGCGCGCATTTCCTACGCACCACGCCATCAAAGGCTGCGCGCCATGCGCCATCACGCCTTCTGCCAGCTTTCGCTCGGCAGTTTTGATGGCCCCTGTCATTTTCCAGCCCTGCGAAATACCGACTATTTTTTCAGGGTCAATATCCGCTTCAATGAGTGCATCCATGATGCCGCCCAAGCCGCTTTGGTCCACGCCAATCTTGTCAAGTAGTCCCGCATCGTTGATCTGCGCGACGATCTGTGCCACATCGTCAACGTCTTGGCCCATGTCAGAAACAAGTGTCAGATTGCCGTCTTTTGCAAAGTCATGGAACCGTGGTGCTTCTGACTTACGACGCTCCATGACGCTTGGGTGTGCCCATGCGTGCGTCCATGTGAGCCATTCGCGGGTGTTCTTGTCCCGGCCTACTACGGCCAACCCCAGCAAGTCGTCCAGGCCACCGCCGTCAATCCCAACGTCAACCACCTCAGCGCGGTCCAGCAGGTCTTTGAGTGTCAGCTTTGGGTACTTGCCTTGGGCTTCCCAGAAGCCGGCCCCTGCCCACCTGTCGGAGCGCAGGTTCAGCCCGATTTCAATGTTCCCGTGCTTCGCCATGAAGCCACGGAACGATTCTTCGCCGCTGAGTTGGGCCTTCTTGAACTCTCGCTCCAGAAACGCTTTGTCAACCGAGTACCCCATGTTTGGGTTTACCAGCGCGAGGTTTTCCAGCAACAGGTGCTTCTTCGACTCCACCATTTCAGGCGGGTGTTCAAAGATGACCGGGATAAACCCTGGGTCAATGATCTTGCCGTCGCGCACATCGCGGGCGTAGTCCAGCTTCTGCTTGAACACGCCTGCCGGTGGTTCGTCCGACTGGGTGGTGAGGTAGATCACGAAGCCCTCGGGCCGCGATGCCAAACCACCAAGTGCCTCGCGCAGCATGTTTTCCGCGCTTGCGACCTTGCCAAACAAGTGCAACTCGTCAACCAGGGTGCCGACTGACTTTTTACCGCCAACAGTGTTGGAGTCTGCCGCCAGCACTTTGAGCGTTGCGTTGCTGTCTCGATGGGTGATGGACTTGATGTGCGTCTGAACGTGCATCAGCGCATCAAGTTCATCATCCTTCTGCACCATGTCCCGTGCGGGGGCGTAGGCGTTGTTCGCTACCTCCACCGTGGGGGCCAATACCGCGAACTCAGCCGATTGCCGCCAGTTCAGGATCAGTGCCGTGAGCATGATGCCCGCTGCGATGGTGGACTTGCTGTTTTTCTTTGGCACCAGAATGAACCACTCCGTTACCAGCCTGCGGCCAGATTCTTCCTCGTAGGCACCAAAGACGCTGCGCACCAGATCAAAGACCCACTCTGCGCACGACTCTCCGAAGGTCGGTGAGCCTGGGGCGTCCACGATCTTCAATTCTTTGAAAATCTCCAGCGCACGTTCTGCTTGGTCAGGGAATATCGGTGGCGGGATGATGCTGCGCCCGCTTTGCAGCCGCTCTGCCCAGTCGGGCATTGCGGTTGTCCACTCGGGTTTCACTTAACCATCCGTAGTGGGGCTGGCGCTGCGGCGAACCGGCCTTTGCCTGCCTTCTTGGCGGCGTCCAGCTTTTCTTCCTTCTTGCCGCCCTCACCCTTCTTGGAGTGTATGAACGGCAGCAGAGCCTTCGCGGCGTCAATGCGCAGCTTGTCGTCCAGAGCAGGGTTCTTCATTGCTGAAAGCAACCACTGCAATGGGTCGTCAACTGCCGGGATCGCTTCTGGCGTCGGCTGGGATACCCCGGCCCCTTGAGCCGCGACTTCCGCAGCCTGTGCCACCACGATCTGAGCCAAGGCGTGCATCTTTGGCGCAGGCTTGCGCCCTGCCCCTGGTCGTGCCCCACCAGAGTTTGCTCTTGGGCCACCGGAGCGACCCTTAACGCCTGCCATCTTTTACCTTTGGTTATTTGCCGTACCGCGCCCGGTGTTCTGCCACTGATTTCTTGGAGTGACACGGAATACACCGGATTCGCAGGTTTGATTTGTCGTTGCTGCCACCTTGCTCAAGAGGAACTTCGTGGTCAATTTCATTGCTCATGCTGACTTGGCCACAGTCCACACAAGTGAACCCGCCTTCCACCAGCACGTCGCGTCTAATCTTCATCCAGGTGTCTCCCCGCAGGCGCGGTGTCGCGCCAGCCTTCGTTTCCAGCAACTTGACGCGGTTGGTATTCAACGCGGCGAGTCGGGGCTGGAGTGTTTTGGGTCTGAATGAGTCGGCCATAGGGTTTACCTTTCGGCTGGTCGAACCTTTAGCACCGCGCTTGATGCCGGTGGTGCAGTCGGGGGAAAGTTCCACGCCGTTTACCCCCGGCGTGCCTTGTCAGGCTCAAGGATGTTTAGGGGTGTTGAGATAGATGTAAAGGCTTAACTTGTGCCGCTAAGGGTTCGCCAGTCCCAAGGTGCGCCCGTGTACCCACAGGCCAACCCGGCGCTCCCACCTATCTGGTGGTGCTTATTAGGTGCGGGGCAGATACTATTTTTGCACTAGGCAACAGGGAGTGAGGTATCGCCCCTGCATTTCTACCGTCGCCTGCATAACCGTTTTGGTTACAGGCACCGAAGCCTGCGCAAGCGAAGGTTGGACTTATGCGTATTCGCGCTCCAGTTGCGTGAATTATCATGAAATACCCGAAATCGCCAAATTCCACGTATTTAGTTTCTCAGCTATGCACCAAATTGGGATTTGCTGATTAAGTGGGGGTCGGTTTTATTGTCCAAATGGGA
>OFRM01000350.1_pt1 | contig 20034 bp, 30 predicted proteins | sample 1543101 | NCBI WGS metagenome assembly OFRM01 (sample SAMN07774223, study PRJEB24372) | wastewater metagenome | isolation source: Exp Tend VB 0WW | collected 2016-02
GCAGAAGTCGCCGCACTCCAAGCCGACCTCGAAGCCCGCATGACTCAACTCAACGAAGCTCGAGCCGCTACCGTAGATGCAAATATGGCCCTCGCTGCAGCCGCGGACGCGCTGGAGGTTCACGACATGTACATCGCGAACTTCCCTGACCTCGACGGCTGCGACAGCGCGCGCCGAGCGTTGCGCTTTGCCGTCGATGCCGCCCGCGACGCCATGCGAGGCCAGGAATGAAAACGTGGGTCGTCTACGAAATGCCGATTGCCAGCGGCTTCACCGACGCGGAACGCTACCGGACCTTTGGCGCAATCCTCGCCACCTGCACGAGCGAAGAGGCGGCGCGCGCCGTTGCGTCCCTGCTCCTTTCTGGGCGGCGCGGATTCCGCAACCCCGTCCAAGTCATGTGCGAGCCCACGGAGGCGGTTTTCGCGTGACTGCGCCACTTCTTGCCCACCTTTATTTTCAAGCCGCGCGTGATTTCACCCACCTCACGACCTAAGAGCTGTTAAAACCCGAATGTCCGGTGTCGAGTCGGACGGCTTCAACCATCTTCCTGCGGCCCCATGGGTCGGCCCCGCTGAGTGCTCGACACACTCGCGGGGTAGTTCTTTGGGAGGCGACGATGGCGACGATTCCGATGTGCGCTCGTTGTGATTGCGGAGTCTGCACCTGCGCGGCCGCGCTGCCGATAGATGTTCGGAGGGTGTCGGTTCATGACGCAGTGGGCCTGATTGACGTCGCGCGGCTCGCTGGCGACATCGCACCCGAGGCCGCCGAACGCCTCAAGAACGCAATCGCGGACCTCGCGGCTTCCCCGTTCTGATGCGCCTCCCGTGGCTTCAGATGGACACCAACGTGTTCCCCAGGCTCGACTCCCTTGCGGGCCTCCTTGGCATTGAGCGGGCGCATGCGTACGGGTTGGCGGCGAATCTCTGGATGTGGGCCATTGACTGGGGCCCCTCCGATGCGCCCCCGAATGGCGAAGTGGTGTCAGACCGCGCGGCCGAAATTCTGTCCGCTGGCGTCCGCTGGACAGGCGACCCGGATGTCCTCGTTCGCGCACTGAAGGACATCGGACTAATCGCGGACATCGACGGCGGAGTGCGCGTCAAGGGCATGGACCGCTACGCTTCCGCATGGGCACAGCAGGACAAGTCCAAGACCAAGGCCGCAAAGTGGCGTGAACAAAAAAGAAAATGGAGGGAGGCCAACAGCGGACAAGTCGCGGACAAGTCGCGGACGTCCGCTGGACAAACGGCTAAGACGGAGACGGAGACGGAGACGGAGACGGAGAAGATTAAAAGCCTCGTGACGGAAGTGAAGCCCCCGTCACCGTCTGAGCGGATTTTCGAGCACTGGAAAACCGCCACCGGCAAACCAAAGGCAAAGGCCGACCCCAAGAGGCTGCGCCTGATTCAGGCCCGACTCGACGAGGGGTACACCGAAGACGACCTTCGGGCCTCCATCGGCTGGTATGCGAAGTCGCCCTTCCACTGCGGCGAGAACGACCGTCACAAGAAATACCTCGGCCTCGACCTGATGCTGCGCGACGCGGCGCACGTCGATGCCGGGCTTGACGGACCGACCAAACCGACCACCGTCGTCAAAACCACCCCCGACCCGCTCCCGGAGGCGTACCGATGAAGTCCCTGGAAATCTCCACCATCGCCACCGTGGCCAGCGCTGCAGGGCTCGACCTCGAGGCCACGCGGACGGCCGTGGATGCCTTCGACATCGGCGCCAGTGACTTTGAGGCCCCGCACGCCGGCCGAATCTGGGGCGTTGTTCGGGCGATGCTCGCGGCCGGAAAGGTCCCGGACCTGTTCGCGGTTGAGAAGCAGCTTCCCGACGTGAAGCGGGCGTGGTTGGTGGATGCGTTGATTGCGGCGAACCTCCGACCCCCGGCCGAACAGCTTGCGGTGTTGGCCGACACGGTTCAGCGGCGGCGCATCGTCAAGGCGCTGAAGTCCGTTCAAGCAATGGCGCAGGACACCACCACCGGACTAGCGGCGGTGGTGTCGGAGGCGCAGAAGGCGCTGGAGTCGGTGCAGGCCCGCGACATCGGGACGGCGACGGCCGAGGGGGATGTGTTGGCGCTGTGCGACCACCTCGAAGCCGTGGCTCGCGGCGAGGTGACGCAGGTGGTGCCCACCGGCATTCCGAAGCTCGACGAGTTCATCGGCGGACTCCAGAAGACGCTGACCGTCATCGGCTCACTCCCCGGCGTCGGCAAGTCCGCGCTGCTGGCGAGCATCCTCCGCAACCTCGGGGCTCGGGGTGTGAGGGTCGGACTGTTCTCGCTCGAAGACGAGCGCTCATGGGTGGTGAAGCGGATTGTCGCGGACTCGTGCGGCATTCCCCTGTTCGTGCTCCAGACGAAGCCGCTTTCGACGGGGCAGCGGCAACGCCTCGACGAAGGCGCGAACGGGGTGTTTGAAATTATGAAGTCCATCGTCATCGACGACCGCCCCGCGCTGACGACCTCGGACGTCGTCGCCGGAGCTCGGCAGATGATTGTGCGGCACGGATGCAAGGCGCTCATCGTCGACCATCTCGGGGAAATCCGACTTGAGCGCAGCGACCGCCACGACCTCGACATCGCGGACGCACTCCAGCAGCTTCGCGCACTGGCGAAAATCTACGGCGTTCCGGTCGTCGTGGCCTGCCACCTCAAGCGGCGGGACGGCGGGACGGAAGACCCGAAGCTTTCGGACTTCGCCTTTTCTGCTGGAGTGGAGCGGATGGCGCGCGTTGCGTTGGCGCTGACGCGTGGGGCAGGCGAAGACCAGTTGCGCGTCCACGTCCTGAAGCAGACCTCGGGGCAATCCGGGGTGGCCGTAGACCTGAACTTCCATTCGATGGCCGGGATGGTTCACAACGGAGCGGAGTCATGACCTCGACCGAAGCCCATGCGCTGGTGATTGACCGGATTCTCGCGCTTCCGAACAAGAGCCCAGAGGGAAACGCGGCGTATCAGGCGTACCAGGCGACGCGCCTCGGCATCGTCCCGAAGCTGCTGAAACAGAAGGCGTTGCTCGAGCAGGCCCTGTTGCGCGGCGGCGTCACGTCCGACCTTGACCTGCAGGTGGTCGCGCTCGACGAGTCGATTGCGGCCGACTGGACGGCGCTCGACACGAAGCTTTGTGAGGCGCTTCGATGACTCTCGGCAAAGGAACCCGCAAGGAACTGAAGTTTGCTGTTCGCGCCATCCGAGCAGCGAGAACACATTTGAAGAATGCGAGATGCGGGACGCGTGGACCAGCGGACGAACACGCGCTCGCCCTGTTGATTCTGATGGGGCACCACGTCAACGACTTGCTGGCGATGATTGGAGTGCTTCCGCATCGTGCGGCGCGGAAGTTCAAGCGAGGTGCGGCGTGATTCACGCGAGCGTGGAGTTGATTGAAGCGATGCGCGGGAACATCTCCATGGGCCGTCGCGATGGCGCGTTCGAAACGCGCGCGTGCGACGGCAGCAAACACAACCGGGCGGTCGCGTGGGGCTGGGGCCCCCATCGCGAGCCGTCGCAGCTTCACGTCGACTGTCCCGCCTGCCTTCGCCTCATGCGCGATGCAATGGACCCAGTGCGCTGGGATTTTCTGGAGTCTCGAGGGTTGGCGTGGAAGCTGGAGGCGGAATGAGACACGCGACGTGGAATTCGGTCCTGGTGCTGCTGACCGGCAAGAACGCGGGGCTTCGTCTCGACTCCGGGGTGGAGTGGTGGCCGAGAAAGCGCGCTTGCGACTGGGCGGACGTCGACCAGAGACTGGAACCCGGGACCGATTTCTTTGGCGACGTCGAGGCGGCAACGCTTCGTCTCGGCGAGACCACGAAACTCCCCAACTGTCCGACCTGCGCCAGTTTCATTGATGCTGCGCTGACCATTCGTGCTGAAGCAGAACAAGAGAAAATCAACGCTGAACTGGACGCAGAACGGGAGGCGAGATGATTCCATCAACGACGTTGGCTGAGACGATTGCGGCGCTCGAGGCGCGCGTTGCCGAGGCGAAGGAGTGGGTCGGCCGGCAGATGGCGTGGGAAGCGGCCTACCGTATGGCGCAAGAAGCGAAGGACCGGGCCGAGAAGGCCGAGGCCGACAACGTGCGGCTGCGGGCGCTGCTCGAAGAGGCGCGGCGCGTGGTGTTCTTCTCTGCCAAGGACCTCCGCCGTGTCGAGGGCGAAAATTCCGTACTATGCGAACTCGTCGAGGAAGAGCAGTTCGTGAAGGATGCGACCGACGTGTTGGGCCCGATACCCGAGGTCTACCGATGAGCAGATTCCGCCGCCACAAGGACGCTTCGCACCCCACCGTCGTCTCGGCCTTCAAGGCGCAGGGTTGCTCCGTTCTCGTCATCGACTGCAGCGCCGCCGATGCATGGGACCTCGAGGTTGGGTTGCTCGGGAAGGACCATCCGGTCGAGGTGAAACCCACGCTCGTCAAGGGTCGCAGCATCGCGACAACGCTTCCGCGGCCGTCCCAGGCGAAGTTCTTTGCGTCGTGGCGCGGCGCTCCGGTTCAAGTCGTCCGGACGGTTGACGACGTCGTGAAGCTTTGCCAGTTGTGGCGACTCGAAGCATCCAACGCAGACCGCGCAGCACAGCTGCTGAAGCGGGAGTTAGACGCTGTTCTCGAAAAGGTGAACGGATGAAAACCACCAACCCCGCCGCAGTGAAGATGCGCCACGACGTTGCTGAGTGGATTGCCCGCCAACCCGAACCCTTCGAACTCTCCGAAATCAGCGGTCGCTACGGGATTCCGCTCCGACGCGTTCAGGCGATTGCACGCCGGCTGGTGGCGGATGGATTGGTGCGACAGGTGAGTCCATCCCGCGGGACGGTGCCTGCGATGTTCGAGGCGACGCGATGAAGGCCGAACAGACCGGAGGCGTCGTGCTGGAGTTGACGCACGTCGAGGCCGAGAAGCTTTTCGAGGAACTGGAGCGCACCATGCGCCAGTCCGCAAGCCTCGGCACGTGGCTGCACGAGGACCACATCGTTTGCGTGACGGCCGCCGCGCTCGCCAAGGCCCTCCGGAGGAAATCGTGACCTGCCCCACCTGCAAGACCGACAGCGGCATCACCGACAGCGTTTCTAGCGGCGGTCTGGTGACGCGGGCGGTCTGCCATGACGTTTTCCACGTCAACCCTGCCGAACGGCTGCCCCCGACCGCAACGACCGCCAGCGAGGCGCCCAGAGGCCTTCCCGATGCGAGCAAGGACTCGCGTTTGGAGCACCCCTACACAACCCCCATCCCCGTCTCGACGCAAAACGGAGCCTCGGGCTTTGTTTGGTGCAATGCCTGCGAGAAGCCCCAGCCGACGTCAGGGCATGAGTGCGAACCCGGCCGCCAGCCGTTCTCGTGGCTGGTCGAGGCTGCCGCATGGCAAGAGCGCGCCGAGTTCGCGGAAGACCTCCTGAATCGGCTCGCCTTCGTGCACGGCTGCGAGCACATGGGCCTCTACGACCTCGACCCATCGGACCTTGCTCGCGAGCCAACGCGCTCCAACATCGCCCGCGGCGGATGGGTCTGGGCGTTGTGCGACGCCGGCGAGTGCCCCTTCTGCGACGCCGCAAGGAAGCCATGAGCTACTTTCGCCCGAAGCCCGCTTCGCTCCATCACTCCGATGGTCGCCCGTGTCCGGCGTGCGCCTGGTGTGACGAGTGGGACCGCTCGAAGCGCATCGCCCGATGCGTATGGGTCGCCACGCTGTTCATGCTGGGATTCGGACTCGCCGCGGAACTGCTCCGATGACCGAAACCTACTATCCCGCCCATTCAAGCCTGCCAGTGGAGAGGCTGGCGCTCCAAGCGCTTCGGCTTGTGGAGTACGGCTCGTGCGACGGCTGCGGCAACAAGGGTTACTGCGTCGTCTGCGGCGCGCGCTTCTACGTCTACGACGCCGCGACAGGCGAGAGTGCGCCGGAGTTGCACGAGAGTGACTGCGAAGTCGGGAAGGCCCTCGGGAGGTGTCGTCCGTGATTTCTCTCGCTGGCCGAGTTGTCTCCGACTTTCAACTCGGCGTAGGTGTTGGTGCTCTGGTTGTTTTCGTGACGCTGACGCTGCTGGTGGCGGCAGCGCTTTCCATTCTTGCCGTGTCGAAGTAGGCCTGAATCCATGACCCCCGAAGCCCTGAAACTCCGCATCGCAATGCTGCTCGAGCAGTGGCACGCCACGCCCTTCCCGTCCGTCGAAGTCTTCCGCGCCCTGGCGACTGCGCAAGAAGACCTTCGAAAGGCTAAGATGGCGCAGGCATGAGCGAAAGGGCCGCAATCACGGACGTTGTGGAGCGCGACGCGCTGGGCCGCGTCACCAAAGGCAGCGGAGCCATCAACCCGGGCGGCTTCAGCGCCCACGAGCGGCAGGCGCGCCATGTCCTCCGGCTCTGGCTCGCGTCCGAGATGCTCGAGAAAGGCAAAGCCGCCTACGCCAAGGCCCTGGACGACGGGAACCCCGCCATCATCAAGGATTGGGCAGACCGGCTCATGGGCAAGGTCAAAGAACGCGTGGAGTTGTCGGAAGACGCTGACGCCCCGCTGCTGGGCGGGTGGAGCCTGAACGACGTCCTCAAGGCGCTGCAGGCGTCGCGAGAGAAGCCGTAGACCTCGCGCAGCACATTCAGACCGCCGCCATGGGCGAGCTCTGGCGCCGCGGAGAGCAGTGGCGGGGCATCCTCGACGAGGGTCAACAGAAGTGGCGCGCCCGCTGGTATTCCCACGAAGGCGACGCGGTGAACGGCTCTGGCCGCCAGCGAGGCAAGTCCCTCAGCGCATACGGGTTGCTGGACGAGACGGCGCGCAGTTTCCCGGGCACGCGCGTTCGCTACTGCGCGCTGACCATCGACACGGCACAAGCCATCCTCTCGGGGGCGATGGGGCCGTACCTTCGCGACTGCCCAGCGAGCATGAAGCCGGTTCAGGACGGGTACGATTGGGTCTACCCGAACGGCTCGCGGCTCATCGTCATGGGCACCGACGCGACGACGTTTCGGCGGGGGCGCGGGTTCTCCCAAATCGCCCTCGACGTCCGAGACGAGTTCCGGTTCTACCAGGACTTCGACGCGGTGGAGGCGGCCCTCAATCCCGGCCTGATGGTTCCGGGGCCGTCCGGGAAGCCGGGAAGGTGCCTCCGCTCGTCCACGCCGTCGCTCTCGCCCGGCCACCCATCGAAACGGCTGGTGGACGCCGCGAAAGCCTCGGGGCGGTTCGAGCTTGAGACGCTGTGGGACAACCCCCGCGTCAACCCGGAGCAGGTCATCGCCAAGGAATGCGAGCGGCTCGGAATGACGCGCGCGGAGCTGCTGGCCTCGACGTACTGGCGTCGGGAGTACATGGGCGAGGACGTGACGGAAGAGTCTCGCGCTGCAGTGCCGTCATGGGACGCAGTGGCGGCCGAGTGCACGCGAGAACATCCACGCCCGACGCACTTCTGTGGCCTGACGTCGCACGATTGGGGTGGGTACACGGGCGACCCGCACGCGGGACTGTTCGGCTACTGCGACTTCAAGGCGTCGAAACTCATCATCGAGGACGAGGACGAGATTCGGGGCGGGGATATCGGCTCGCTGGTGGGGCGGTGGAAGGCGAAAGAGTTGGGCCTCTGGGGCGAGCGCAGTTGGGACGGGACGCTGTGGGGCGCAGGCTGGTTTGAGTCGCACACGAAGACCCTGCCCGACTTCCTGAAGCCCGCGCTCGTGGCGGCAGGCCCCTCTCAGCCCTTCCTGCGCGTCTGCGACCACGACGACAACCTCCAGGGCGAGATGTTGACGCGGCACGGCTACGCCACGCTACCCACCGACAAGACCGACAAGCACCTCCACGTCGATGACCTCGTTCAGGGCGTCCGCGAAAAGCGCGTCATCATCCACCCGAGGTGCCGAAGGTTGCTCGAGCAGTTGCGCAGTGTGCTGTGGGACGAGAAGCGCCGGGCATGGGTGCGGACGGACCGCGACCACGGCGACCTCATCGACTGTCTCGTGTACATGTGGCGCAACACGCCATGGCACTTCGACCCGTTCCCTGCGCCCGTGCATGACGGCTGGGGTCCGGCCCCGAAATCGGGCTATGAAGACTTGGCGCGAGCATTGACCGGGAGGCGCAAGCGATGAGCGAGGTTGTTCGGGACGCCTGCCACGACGAGTGGTGTATCGGCGATGACCACTTCGGCCCGTGTCGGCGGATTCGCGAGGCGACGCACGCGGAGCTAAAGGGCCTCTTCAAGCGCTAACGCAACTCGATTGCAGTTGCAGCCACGCTGCATGTAGTGTGCGTCCGTGGCGGCCCGCGAACATCTCACTCCCGACGCACGGGCCCGCGCGGCCGCGCGTTGGCCTTTGACGTTTGACGAGCGGTACGACCAGCATGTCTGCCCAGAGCCCAACACCGGATGCTGGCTTTGGGCGGGCCCTACGAGGACGGATGGGTATGGTGTGATTTTCCGAGACGGCCATACCGTGCTGGCGCATCGAGTTGCGCTTGAGCGATTGGTTGGCCCGATTGGGCGGTCTCTTTTTGTCTGTCACCGCTGCGACAATCCGTCGTGCGTGAATCCGCGACACCTGTTTCTTGGGACAGCCCTCGACAACAACCGCGACCGCGCACGGAAGGGTCGCAACGGGAGCAGTGGAGCGGTCTACAACACGCGAAAGACACACTGCCTCCGCGGACACCCATTTGACGACGCGAACACCATCCGCAGGCCGTGTGGGCGAAGGGCCTGTCGGGCTTGCTCGTCAAGCAGGGTCCGGGCGTGAGCGCGCGAGAGCCGGCCACGACATATTGGGCCGCCGAGCCCGACAGCGAACGCGCCGCCGCGCTGGTGCTGGAGCGCGTCAAGCGCTTCCGCGACTGGCTTCGGGCCTCAGGCCGCGCGGAACGGATGTGGCGAAGCTGGCGCGCGTTCTACGGCCGGGCCCCAGACGGGATGGGCGACACGTCGCGAATCACCGCGGACGGCTCGCAGGGCGAATGGGTCGGCACCACCACCAACGACTTCGCGCAGCTCGTCACGCAAACCGCCGTCCTGACGACGCAGACGCGGCCTGCCTTCAAGGTGGTGCCGACGAATTCCGACAGCAAGTCCCTGGCGCAGGCGTCCTTCGCGCAGGGGTTGCTCGCGTACTACGACAAACTCCACAACCTCGACGACCGCGACCGCGAGACCGTCCTCGGGGCGTTGCTGACGTCCGAGGCGTGGCGCATCGGACGCTGGGACAACGCCGCGGGCGAGGCGCTGACGGAGTTCATGGACGACGGGCCGGCCGTTCGGGCGGGCGACATCGGAGTCCACGTCACCACCTCGTTCCGGTGCGCGTACGACGCGGAGTCGGCCGACATCGACTCCCTGCAGTGGTTCGCCTTCGCGCGTCGCTACAACCGCTTCGACCTCGCGGCGCAGGTGGAGAAGCGTTCCCCCGAGACGGCCCGAAAGCTTCGAGGCATGTCGGCGGACGCGGGTGACGTCGCGGACGAGTGGGACAACCCCGCCTATGACTTGAAGCATGCCGGCCTGACGTCCACGGCCTCGTCCGACCTCGTGCTGGTCTGGGAGTTTCGCCACCTCCCGACACCTGCGCTTCCGAACGGGCGGGTGATTCGCTTCGTCGGGAATCAGTGCGTCGTCTTCGACACGATGGAGGCCCTGACGACTCCGGACGGCTCTCCGCTGGTGGGCGAGAACGGGCCGATGTTCAAGGACCACGGCTACCCCTACGGCAAGCGCCTGCAGGCCAACCGGCTCTCCCCCGAAATCACCGTGGACTCCGTCGCTGGACACACGGCGGTGTTTGACCTGTTGGGACTTCAGGAGTTGATGGACACCCTCGCCACCATCATGGCGACGGCGGCGAACGCAGGAGGTGTGTCGAACCTCTGGACGCCACTAGGGGACAAGCCCTCGATTACCGCGATGGTCGGGGCGATGAACTTTCTACAGTCGAAGAACAAACCCGAGATTCTCGAAGGCGTGAAGCTCGACCCGATGGTCGCCGAGGTCGCAGGTTTCATGGGTGCGCGGATGATGCGCCGGCTGGGGCAGTCCGAAGTGTCCCAGGGCGAAGTCCCCAAGGGTATGCCCGGCAACCTCGCCGCGCTGCTGGAAGCCAAAACCGTCCAGTTCAACAGCCAGCTGCAATCGGCCTACTCCAAGCTGCTCGAGCGCAGCCGCAACGATGACCTCGACCTGCTCAAGCGCTTCGCGAAGGCTCCCCGCATTGCGGCGCTGGGCGGGAAGTCGAACACATGGAAGCACAAGGAATGGAGCTCGCCCGACCTCGACGGCGCAGACCGTTTCGTCGTCGAGGCCGTCAACCCGCTGTCGCAGACGATGGCGGGTCGGATGGATGCCGCCCAGCAACTGCTGGACCACGGACTCATCACCGCCGAGGACTTCCTGTTGGTGCGCGAGACGGGGCGCCTCGAGCCTGCCCTCGAAGCCGCACAGGCCGCGATGATGCGCATCCAAAAAGAGCGCGAGATGCTGCAGGACGGGATTGGCCTTGCGCCCGTGGACGAAACAAAGTCACTCGCGCTTGGCCTGCCGCAGTTCGTCGACGACGGAAAGCCACACATCCGCCCGTACATCTACGACCAGCACTGGCTCGACATCCCTGAAGCAATCGCCGTGGGCGCGATGCCGGAAGCGCGCGACAACCCGGAAATCCAGAACGCTGTGAATGGCGTGGTGGAAGAGCGGCTGCGGCTGATGAAGCTGATGGACCCCGTGATGCTCGCGGTCTTGAAGTGCCCGCCCGAAGTCGCGCAGGCAATCATGATGAGCCGGATGCCGATGATGCCGCCCGGCGCTCCCGGAGAGTCGGCCCCGACGCCTCCCGCGAAAGAGAAGCCGAAGCAGCCCGAGACGCCCGGCCTTCCTGCTGGCGCGCCGCCGATTGCCGCCGCGAAGCCTCCGCAGAATCCCCTGACCGGCGAAAAGCCTCCGTCACCCATTGCCGGAGGCGCCCTTGGCTGACAAGCGCTCGAAGCTGGCCGAGTATTTCGGCCTCGAAGAGTTGCCGCCACTGACGATGGCGGACGGCGTCATGCGCGGCATCGGTCGAATGTCGGACCAGGCATCGGAGGCGCTGGGCCCGCTCGGGGCGAAACTCGACGCGAAGTTGGGGACGGTCGGCAAGCCGCGCGAAGGCAACTACCCACAGGACCCGCTGCTCCCCGCCGAGCCGCCTGTGCCACAGAACCGCCGCGGACTGTTTGAGACGCTGGGTGCTGGAGTGCCGCAGATTGCCGGATTCGTGGCAGGCAACGAAGTGCCAATGGCGGGGCCGATTGCGCCGCGCGGGTCTGTCGCTGCGTTTCCGTCGCCCAAGCAGTCGTTCAAGGCGATGCAGGACGAGGCGGTTCTGCGGGACATGCTGGAGGCGAAGGGTGCGCGGCCGATTGAGGCGCCCCGGCTAGGCAGCCCCAAGCCGCTCGAGGGCGGATTGCTCGACAAGGCCGGGAACCGCAGGCCGCATCCCGACTTCGACTCTTACGGAGCCCGGCTCCGCCAGTCGGACGCAGTGCAGGCAAACCATGAACAGCGCATCACGGATGGATTCAATCGCGGCGGCGAGGATTTGCTGGGACGCCGAATCGACGACTGGCGCGACGTCGGGGTGGAGTCGGAGCACATGGCCTCAGCGCCCGAGGTGTACCGCGGGCAGGTCCATCGGTCGCCGATTGACGAACTCCCCCGCGCCTCGGAGCGCATCGCGCTTCCCGCCGAGCAAACCGAACTCGAAAAATACCTCGCAGGACTCTACGGACCCAAAGCCAAATGACCGACCCCAAGAAAGAGACCCCCGCCGAAAAGCTTCTCGCGAAGGTCGACGCCCGCATCGCCCTCGTCTCGAAGGCCATCGTCGAACAGATGTACGCGGAAGACCTCGAAGACGCGATGCGGCTGGTTGAGAAGTTCCGCCACGAAATCTACGTCAAGGAAGTCAACGACGAGCGCGCGGAGCTGGAATACCTGCGCCGTCGCAAGTCGATGCTCGAAGAGGAAGTGAAGGCGAAATGACGACGAAGAAGCCAACCCCGAAGCCGACGCCCGACGAGCGGAAGCCGCGCAGGGACGTGCCGTTTTCGCCGCCACCAGCCGTCGCATCGGACCACGTCCTCATCCTCGACGCGCCTGTCGCGTGCGTCTGTTGTGGCAACACGAAGCACCCGCCCGCGCCTTGTGCGTGCTGCGGCAACTAACCGGGAGAAGTCCATGAGCGTCACGACGACGAAGAAACGTCTGATTCAGATTTCCAAGGAGCAGGAAGAGCGCATCGCCGCGCAGGCGCACGCCAAGGCACAGGCGTTCACCAACGAAGCGAACATGATTCAGGCGCGCCGCTGCGAAGTCATGGTTGCCCTGATGTCCGCCGAGACGACCAAGAACGGAATCGACGCACTGACGCCCGAGCGCATCGAGGCGTGCCGGCAGGCCGCCCACCGCGCGGTCGACGCGGACGCGAAGCAGAAGTTCACCGACCTCAAGGCGCTGTTCAAGCACGTCGGGCTGACGGGTCCGCAGCCGCACCTCTCATGGGCCGCCGCGCAGGTGGGGGTGGAGCTGTTCGACCCCGAGGAAGATGCGCCGCTCATCATCGAGCCGACGCCCGAGCAGTTGGTGAAGGTGATTCAGTGAGCCGCAAGACCGGACGGCGCTACAGCCGCGGACAGGTCAAGCGCCTGACGACCGACGCCGAGAAGATGGCGACCCGTCGCGCCATCGAAAAGCAGTATGCCAAGAGCATGGAGCGCCCCAACGGCCTGTCACCGGGCGACCTCGACCCGCCGAAGATGGTGCGCGCGTGAGCGACGGCGCTCCTCCTGTCGTCGCCGCCACGACCGCCGCCGACCTCTCCGACAAGGCCCCCGTCGAAGGCGCGGAAGCCAAGCCGCCCGTCGAAGAGGATGAGCTCGAGGCGCTGCTGAAGAAGAAGCCCGTCAAGTACAAGGCGGCCGGGAAAGAGAAGACCGTCACCAGCAGCAAGGACCTCGCGCGGCTGCTCTCGCGCGTCGACGGCACCGAGGCCGCCCAGACGGACGCCGCGCGCATCAAGCAGGCAAATGCCGAGCGCGAGGCAAAGGTTGCTTCACTGGCGAAGATGTCGCCGCGGGACCGACTGGCTGCCCTGAAGGGGATGGGCATCGACCCGGCGCTGGTGCGAGAGGCGGCTGAGGAAGAAATCATCGCAGAGGCCGACCGCGCCGCGTCCCTGTCGAAGCTGTCTCCGGAAGAGCGGAAGTTTCGCGAAGAGCGGGAGCGCTTCGAGTCCGAGCGCCAGCAGTTCGAACGCCAGCAGCACGAAGCGCGGGAAGCGCAGGAGCAGGAAGCCGAGGTTGCGCGCATCACCGCGACGGGCCAGCGGCTGGAGCAGGTGACCGTCAAGGCGCTGCAGTTGGCGAAGGTGTCGCCCGACATCGCTCCGATGATGCTTCCCAGGATTGCCGAGGTGCTCGACCGCAACGAGCGGTTGGGCCTCGGACTCGACGAGGAAGAGTTGGCCATCGAGGTCACGAAAGAACACGAGTCGATGGCGCTGGGTTGGCTCAAGGGCAAATCCCCCGCCGACCTGCACGAGGCGCTCGAGGCCTCGGGACTGCTGAAGCCGCTACTCCTTGAGGCCCGCGACCGCATCCGCAACAAGAACGCGTCGCCCTTCGACCGCGCGCCGCCTGTCCCGACGAACGGTGCGCCGAAGCCGCAGGGCGATGACCGCGCGTCCCTCATTCGCGCCGCGCGCACGTTTGGTGGCCCGCGCTGAGTGATGTAGGGTCTTCGGCGGCGGGTGGCCTCATGACGGTCGTCCGGAGGTTGTGAATCCATCGGAACCGCTGGCCCGGCGTCGCCAAGGGCATTTGATACCCCCGGACGCTGCGAGCGGTCAGTCAGCAGGGTCGCACCCTGCCGGGCGGCATGTAAGGAGCGGGTTCGAATCCCGCCTCGCTGACCGAGCGGTGGTCCCGTAGGAGCCGGCTCGAAACCGGGATGTCCTCTGGAGAGGCATGGTCCGCGTGGTCCCGGCGAAACGGGACATTGCAAAGCCTGCGCGTCTGTGGCTTCATGGCCTCGACGCGTAGGCCCCTGATTCACGACTGACGGCCACCCTCCCGGCAACGGCGGTGCTCCCCGAGGACGCGAAGACGGCTCCCGAAGCGGACGCAGTTCTGTCCCTCTCGCAGCCCCTTCACTCTCTCGGAGAAACACCCGCATGGCTCCCGTTACCGTCAACGACCAGTCGCAGCTTCTCGGCCTCTTCAAAAACGTCTACGCAAAGAAGGTGGTGGACGCGTACGCGTTCATGGCGCCTCTCGCCTCCCGCCTCATCCAGTACGACTACCAGGAGTCGGGACTCGGCAACACGTACAACCAGCCAGTCGACCTGCAGCTCGAGCACAGCTTCACCAACGCCGCGGCCGGCACCGTCCCCACCTACCTCGCCATCAACGCGGGCAAGATGGAGAACGCGACGGCGGAAGGCGCGCAGATTTTCGGCCGCTCGTCCGTCTCGTACGAGGCCATCAGCCGCGCGGCTGCGTCGGGTCCGAAGGCGTTCGAGTCGGCGACCAAGCGCGTCGTGAAGCGGCTCTCGAAGTCGCACCTCAAGCGCCTCGAGATGCAGCTCATCTGCGGACGGAAGGGTCTCGGGGTGTGCGCGAGCATCTCCGGCACCTCGACGACCCGCGCCATCGTCCTGAGTGACGACTCGTGGAGCACCGGCCGCTGGGCGGGCATGGTGAACGCGACCCTCAGCATCGTCCGGGCGAACAACAGCACCCCGGTCGCCCCCGTCGCGGGCGCGGCGGGCTCCTGCTACGTCACCAGCGTCGACGCGGCGAACAAGACCATCAACATCTTCGGCAACTCCACCGACCTGACCGACCTCGACACGTACGCCCCACTGGGCGCCATCGTGTACCTCGAGACGGGCTCGGCCACGACGGAGATTGCCGGCCTCGAGGCGTGGGGCGGGATGTCGGGCACCTGGTACAACATCGCCACGGGCACCTACGACCTGTGGAACAGCAACGTCTACTCGACGTCCACGGGCACCATCTCGTTCGGCAAGTTGGTCGAGGCGAGCTCGATGATGGCTCCCTACGGCGAGGTGGAGCGCATCTGCGCCGTCATCCCCATCCGCGCGTGGGACGTGCTGATGACGGACATCGCGGCCCTGCGGCAGTACACCACCGACGAGAAGTCCGTGAAGCTCGGCGCCTCGACGCTGACGTTCCGGACGCAGGTTGCGGAGATGGAGATTCTGGCCCACCCCTTCCAGTCGGACGGGAAAATCCAGATTTTCGCCCCCGACGAAGCGCTGCGCACCGGCTCGACCGACATCACGTTCATCCACCAGGGCGGAAGCGGCGAGCAAATCATCCTTCAGTCCGCCACCACCCCGGCCGGCGAGATGCGGACGATGAGCAACCAGCAGCTGTTCTTGGAGCAGCCGCGCCACCTCGTCGTCATGAGCGGCATCACGTATGGGTGAGCCGTAGCTGAACAGGGCCGTTGAGGCGTCCTCCCGGTCGCTTCGACGGCTCGATTCGGACCCACCGCGTTCGGGGATTGGCGAGCGCACCACAGGAGCACCATGGCCACGTACGGCACGCTGATTTCTTTGACGCACAAGACCCCCACCCTCATCCGGGGCCGCAGGGGCCGCCCGATGCTGCGGATTGCCGTCAACAAGATGATGGCGGCGCTGCTGGGGGCCGAGCGAGGCCTCAACGTCACGGTGCAGGCGTCCACCACCGCGCTCGTGACCGGCATGGCGCAGGCGTGCACGGCGGGCATCTCGGCGTCCGGGTCGGGGACGGTGGGCATCATCATCAACGGCCAGACCCTCACCGCGACGTGGGCGACCTCGGACACGGTTTCGGCGGGGCTCATTGCGGCCGTCATCAACGCCTCGACGAGCGCGCGGATTCAGTTCCTCGTGGGGTCCACCAACCTCAAGTCGTCGCTGACGCTCGCCACCGTGCTGGCGGGAACGCAGATTTCTGTTGCGGGATTCATCTTCACCGCCATCGCGGGAACCACCGAGTCCTACAAAGATGGCGAATTCACCATCGGCGGTACCGACACGCAGGATGCCTCATCTCTCTGCGCGGCCATCAACCGCCACCCCGCGGCATCGAAGTACCTCTTCGCCCTGAACGAGGCGGGGGTTGCCCATGTCTTCCCGAAGACGCAGACGGCCGCGTGGTTCACGGGTCCGGACGTCCCGCCCAACCGCGTCACCTGCGGCGCAGCAACCGTCACGGTGGGTTCCGCCACGTTCGCGGCGAGCGCCTATTACGGCGTTTGGGCGAAGGGCTCTGCTCCGGGATGGGTCGGCAACTGCTTCACCGTCGCCGCGTCCGGCACCGGCCAGAGCATCGAGAACAGCAACACGCGCCTCACGCGTGGCCTCGGCATCTCGGCCGAACCCATCACGGACACCCTCTGATGACGACCATCCTGCAGAGTTTCATTGGGCGGTGCCGCGACAACTTCACCACGACGAGCGCGACCGCCGTGCTTGTCCCGGGCACGCGCCGGAGGATGACTGGCCTGACGGCGGGGAGTTACCTCGACATCTCCGCAGAAGTGTCCTGCTCTCTTGGGGCCGCGGCCGACGCGATGTTTCAGGTGTTTCTGGGGACCACCGTCGCGGGGATGGCGGCCATCAACGAGGGCGCCGGCTCATCCACCGCGACCGCGGCCGACTGGACCCCCGCCAGCATCCGCACGCTCTATGGCCCCGTCACCGCCGCGCAGGCGACGGCCGGACTGTGGGTTGACCTCCGGGCCGCGACGTCGGCAGACACGCTGAGCATCACCGCCATCACCACCCCGACGAAGTACAGCGCAGTTCTGCGCGTTGACGAGGTGTCGGTTTCCGAGGCCATCGGACTCCCGACGCGCATCCCCAACCTCCTGCTGTGGCTCAAGGCGGACTCGGGCGTCGTCCTCGGCGCCAACAAGTCGGTCGCGTCATGGACCGACAGCGGCACCGCCAGGGTTCTCGCGTACGACGCGCAGTCGGGCAACTTCACGGCAGGGCTCATCGTCACGGGCGGCACCTCCGGCGCAACCGCGACCATCGCCAGCGACACCGACGCGGGGACCACCGGGACCCTCGTGCTGACGGACGTCGTGGGGACGTTTGTCGACAACGAGGCCATCACCGACAGCTCCACGGGCGCCGCGGTCGTCAACGGCACTACGGCGGCGCTCACCATCTCGGCCGGCGCGACGCCGCCGACCTACGAGCCGAGCGTCATCAACTCGCTTCCGGGCGTCTATTTCGACGTCACCAAAGCCGCGTCGCTCGTTTTCGACAACCTTCCGAAGCAGAACACGGCCTTCATCGCCTTCGCGGTGGTGTCGCTCGACGCCTTCGTGAATGCCGGAGAGTCGCTGCTGAATCCGCCCGTTGCTGCGGCTGCCGACTGTCTGCGTGTGACGCTGTCGAACGCGACCGTCAACCGCAACGCGCTGCTCGACACGGGGAAACCGGAATACATCTCAACCACCACGACCGTCACCAGCGGAAAGGCGTTGATGCGGTGGCGATTCAACCTCGGGACGACGACGGGCGCCGCGGCGGTGAATGGCGGGGCGGAAGTCACCGACACCAGCTTCGACCCGCCGCAATCGACGTGGGCGTTCATTGGCTCGTCCGACTCCGCCACCTACAAGGTCGGCGGGTTTCGGCTGTGCGAGCTCATCATCTTCTCGCTGGCGCAGGCGAGCACCGAGGATGCGATGTCCGTCTCGGACGTCACCACCATCCGCGACTACCTCAACGCCAAATGGCAGGTGTACTGATGGGCGACTCACTCAAAGCCGCGCTTCGCAATCTTCTCGCGAAGGGCGAAGCCGCGCAGGACGGCAAGTTGAAGAAGTACGCCGCGGCGAAGAAGGGGCCGCCCGCGGAGATGTGTCCCGAGTGCGATAAGCCGATGGTTGACGGCAAGTGCGACTGCGGCTTCGAGAGAGAGGCCGACGACGACGGGTTGGCTGAGGCGCTCGAGCAGATTCCGGAGGAGTAATGTCCTACCAGTCCGACGACTTGCTCGCGGAGGTGCGCCGCCTCGGCTCGCTTCCGTCCGCCAGCGTCACTGGCACGGACGACGCCGACCTGCTGTCGTACGCAGACGCGGAGATGCGGACGACGCTCGTTCCGTTGATGCTCGGCTGTCGCGAAGAGTTGTATGAGCGGATTTTCGACCAGACCACCACCAGCGGGGTTGCTCCGTACCGCGTCAACAAGCGCGCGGCGCTGTCGCGGCTCAACACGGTGCAGTGGGTCAACGCCGACGGGAGTTTCTACAACCTCCCGCGCCTGGAGCCGAAGCAGGTCGCGGAAATGTCGCTGCTCTCGACGGCGCTCGGGCAGCCCGTCTACCACTACCTTGAAGGCTCGCGGGTGGTGCTGTACCCGACGCCGAACCTCACCGGAACGCTGCGGATTCGCGCCTTCGTTCGCCCTGGGCGCCTCGCGCTTGCCGCTGCCACAGGCTCCAAAGCCATCACCGCCGTTTCGGGGTCCGCCTCGACGACGTGGGTCCTCACCATCGCCTCGGGACATGGCTGGACGACCGCAACGCCCATCGACGTTGTGGCCGGGACTCCGAGTTTCGAATTCCTCGCGCTCGACACCATCCCAAGTGCTGTCACCGCGACCTCGGTGGAACTCGCGGGTTCGGCTTTCTCGACGCCTCCCGTCATTGGGGACTGGGTCTGCGCGCCGGATACGTCGCCCTTCATTCAGCTTCCCGTTGAACTGCAGCCGGCGCTGGTCGAGTTGACGGTCGCGCGATGCCTTCGGGCACAGGGGAATCTCGCGGAAGCCGACGCGCACACCGCCGCCGCGCAGATGGAAACCAACATCGGGATTGGGGCTCTCACGCCCCGCGTCGAGACGGCAGACCGCAAAATCGTCGGCGGGGCGGCATGGCGCCGCCGCGGCTACCTGAGGGTCTTCTAGTGGAGGCCCGGATTGAGCTCGACCCAAAGGGCCTCGTCCTTGCGCCGGGCGAATTGTCGCGCGCGCCAGGGGCCGTCACGGTCGCGGATAATCTCAATGTCGAGGTGCCCGGCGTCATTCGGAGTCGGCAGGGGTTTGCGCGGCAGACGAACGGCTTCGGCGGACCCGCGTGGAAGTTCGTCAGCACCAAAGAGCTCGGCTCAAACCTCCTGCTGAACTACGGAACCACCGCCGCCGCGGCAAACCTCCGTCTCGGAGACGGCGCGACGGCAACGAGCGCGATTGCGGGGACGTACACGAACCAACCCGCCACGCGCATGCAGGTTGCCGTGGGCCACCGAAACCACTACCTCACCACCGACGAGGGCGTCCGCCGCATCGAGTCGGACATGTCGCCGTGGGCCGCGGGATTGCCTGACGCACTGCCCTGCGACCTTTCGAGCGTCACCGTGCTTTCGGGTGCGCCTGGGTTCGTCATTGCCGACACGGAATCCGTCGCCTACCGCGTCACGTTCAGCAAGAACGACCAGCAAGCAATCCCGATGGAAGGGCGGCCGTCGTCCCGGACAGTCGTCTACAACAACACCCGCACCTCCGGCTACGCGGGTGGCGTCGCCAAGAACGTCACGCTTCGGATTCTGCTCCCGTCCCTTCCCCTGACGGCGGTGGCGCAGGCCCCGTCAAATCTCACCACCGCATTCTACGTGCGGCTCTACCGGAGCCAGTCGGCTGCGACGGGAATCACGCCGTCCGATGACATGAACGTTGTCTTTCAGGCGTACCTGACGGCAGGCCAAATCACCGCGGGCTATCTCGACGTGACGGACTCGACGCCCGAGGCGTTTCGCGCGCTGGGCGACCCGCTCTACACGAACGCGAGCCTCGGCGGAGACAGCGGCGTTGGCGGCCCTGGACTCATTCAGGCGAACGCGGCGCCACCCCGCGCGCGAGACGTCGCCCTCTACGCTGAGTGCATGTTCTACTCGGACATCGTCTACCGCTCGTCCGCGGAATTCATCCTGCTTTCGACGGTGGCGGGCACCGGCCTCACGGCGGCGGACACGCTCACC
>OFRM01000351.1_pt1 | contig 20028 bp, 29 predicted proteins | sample 1543101 | NCBI WGS metagenome assembly OFRM01 (sample SAMN07774223, study PRJEB24372) | wastewater metagenome | isolation source: Exp Tend VB 0WW | collected 2016-02
GAATATTTTGATAAAACTTTTTTATATTTATTTTCAGCAGACCATATTTCTGAGGGGCTATCTATAATTATCTTAATAATATCATATCTATAACCTGTTTGAGTATAAAGTTTTCTAAACCTGTCTTCAACAGTATTAGAAGTTATTCCAATCTTGTAAAACTTCTCTACATCATTATATATTCTTATTAAATATAAGGAATTTGTTTGAACTCTCCATGTATAGGACAAATAATTGTTTCCACAGAAGAAAACCCATAATTTAAAACCTTTGAGTAGTCATATTTATTAATATGATAATCACTAAGATGTTTAAAAAATTCCTCTTTATTATTTGTCTTTCGTACTCTCTCTTTTTCTAAGCTGCACTTAGGACAATCCTGTCTTAAATGGTTTGCTGGTAGTTGACTAAAGTCACCATGTAATCTACAAGTAACACTAATTTTAGTTCTTGCATTACAATAAACAGCATTAGAATAATCAAATCTATCTCCATGAATAGCTTTTGCTTTTTCTATAAATACCAAAGTTTTATTAAAAATCATCTTCTTTGATTATACCATTTAAAAAATTTTTCTTCCTCTGAGGTCATTAATCCTGCTAAAACAGCTATATCTGTATGCGCATCAAAACCTTTTACTCTTTTATCTTTTACATACTGTGGATCAAAAAAATACATATAATGATCCTGTGTTGCACTTTCTATACCACTCATATCAGAACCACACAAGATATTGCCCTCTTCTGCTATTAAGCACTCTCTTATATACTCTCCATAAGGCTTATGGACAGTCGGGAGATTAGTTAAAATGGTATGCTGGTAGCGCAAAGTATTAGTGAGACCCTTTATTTCAGCTTTAATATATCCTCTCTCATCTACATTCTTAAGAAATCCTTCAAGGATACCTATTCTATGACTAATAAGACCATAACTTTCCAAGTGTCTTAACTCTGGCTTATTACTATATAAGCTTTGTACAGAAGAACATATTCCTCCTCCATCTAAAGTTACTTGAGGAACTGATTTAGTATTACCTTTAGTATCTACAGCTATCTTAAAAGTCTTGGGTATCCAACCTAAACTGTATAACCAATTTTTAATCTGTGTACTACTTGAAGGATTACCAATAGACTCTTTATCAATTACTTCTACATAATCTGTAGACAGAGGTAAATTTCTTTCTGTCAATAAATCTATCCAGGTATTACCAGCTACAGAAAAGGTTCCATCTTTCTTAAACATTTTAGCTGGAGCTGTAATAACTTTCATTTTTCTTTGAATAGGCATAACCTCTTTTAACTTCTCTTCCTTTTCTTCTTTAAGAAGTTTAAGCTTACCTAAATTCTCTTTGGTTTTAGCTATATCTAATTTCCATCCTACTTTCTCTTGTGCCCTTGCACATTGCATTTTAAACATTAGATACCCTATAATCTTATCAGGTTTGCCTTCATATATTTCATTGAGGTATTCCATACATTTATGATAAAGAATAGTATTTATCTTTACATCCTCTTCACATCTATGTACATATTCCTCAATGCTTAAGTTCTTCCAATCTTTTACCACAGGCTTAAGAACACCAAAGGTTTCTCCCCAATATTCTAAACCATGTCTCCTTCTTTCAGGATATAGATACCAACTAAAAGCTAATGTATCTATTAGTTTGGCCTTAATCTCTATTCCTAATATCTTTTCAATAACAGGAATATCAAAACGAATTATATTGTGACCGATTAAAACCTCTTGGTTAAGTAAAAAAGAACGGATGCCATCATAAGTAGTAATACTTCCTGACTCCCCATTCTCTATATTGTGGTAACTTAAGCAATGTATCTTTGTTACTGTATTCAGTAACCCGTCTCCCTCTAAATCGAATATTATCATTGTCGTTTTTCTTTATATGGGTAAACTTTATTTCACCATGAATCTTCATACCTACAGGAAGAAGAAAATCTATCTTCTTCTTTGTAAATCTTTTATTCATTCTATCCTTTACAATCCACTTACCACTGAATCTGCCATCTTTAGAATGTATATCTAAAGTATCACCCATCTTTATTCCAATGCTTTCCATTGGTCTGCTAATGGCTACTATCCTTTGCTTTAGTGGGTCTGTAATTCTTGTTCCATCTGCTGTTATATCAGGAGTGTCATCACATTGTCCTTTAACAGCATTGTAGTATGTAACTATTGCACTTTGAGTTTCCTCTATTTCTATACAATAATCTATAAATTCTTTTTGTTGCATTTTCCCTAAATTAGGGAGTAATAAGCTGATTAAAAGTACTATCCATCTCATTCTTAATTATTTCGTGAAAAAATAGAAAAGGGATTTAATCCCTTTTCATAGTTTAGATATTGTTGTTGCTATAACTTTTATACAAGTATAAGTGAGGGGTAGGGTAATGAGATCAGATGACTCTTATTAACTGTCCATGAGGACAAATTGGTATAGAACCTATCACCTTCCCCTGCCAATCATGTTGCAAAGATACTCTTTTACAATTCATTATTCCAACATTTTGCTTTCCATTTCCATTTCCAGATTCATAAACTTTGAATCTTTCCTGTATTTTTTTATCTTCAATGATACCTTTCATTACCATTAATCTGTTATTACTTAATCTTTTAAGAATGTTTTTCTTATATCTCTTATACACAGATTTAGGAACAAAAGGAAGACCTCCTGGAACAGAATAAATAGTATTGATCTGTTCATTACTAAAAGGAACAATTACAATTTCACCCTGATTTAATTTTAAATGCTTCATCTTGATCTTAGTTTTATTAGAGGTAATTCAAGTGCTTCTACTCCTGCTATTTCATTAGCCTGAAGTAAAACAGAATCTGTACAAATCTTTTTATAGTATGCAGAAGATAACCAATCATTATAAGGCATTTTACCTCTTGTATGATTACATTTAGCACATGAAGTAATCAAGTTATCAGGAACTGATTGTCCACCTTCTGACCATAATACTATATGATCTACTGTCAAAGGTTTATCGTTAGCTCCACAATATCTACAAGTGTAATTATCTCTTCTGAATACCTGCCAGTTTATATTGGCATCAAGTTGTCTCTGAGACTTCCTTAATACTATCTTCTCTGAATTAGTTATTTAAGCTGTATCTAATTGCTTAAATATATCTAATAACTCTTCAGGAGTAGGATAAAGAGCATCCATAGTAGTCTCCTGTTTTATTTCCCTTTCAGGTAAACTTACAAAAATCTCTTTATTCCCATTACCTACTACAAAACCAACAATAGTCAGCTCATTTCCAAATTCTTCTATCTCCATAATATTTTAAGTTAGTTAAATAAAAAAGAAAGCTGTTTTACCAGCCTTCATACTAAAAGTTGTGTAATCAAATTGAATATTAGTGAATGGAAGTAAAACTCTTCTCATCACTTGGTATTTCTCTTGCTATTATCTGGGTTCTATCAGAATCACGATTTAAAATTATTCCCATTGCTTCTTGTTTAGAATAAGCAGAGATAAAATCTATATAAAAAAATCCCTGCTTAGATAAATATCCTACTGCATATTTTTTCATTGTTTTTGAATTAAAACAGTTTTAAACTCCTAAATTAATAGGAGCTTAAAACCACAGTTAATAATTGTTGAGTTGCGGGAGTGAGAGTCGAACTCACGTTCCATTACTGGTTAGAGGTTATGAGCCTCCGCTGGAACCACCTCCAGTCGATCCCGCTGTATAATTAGAGTAGAAGTAAGTCATCATTACTAATGCATTATTAGTACACATTTCACCTGTTAATTCAGGGTTCTCTACTCTAAAAGAGTGACTAATGGGCTACGGCCCCATGATCTTCTGCTCCACAAACAGATGCTTTACCATTAAGCTATAGCCACGCCACTATATAATTATAGTGTTTAGTCTGACCTCCAGGACTCGAACCTGGGACATCTTGCTCCCAAAGCAAGCATTCTACCAACTGAATTAAGACCAGATAAGCTAGGAAGAAGGGGAATCGAACCCCTGACTTAGACCTTTCAAGTCCGGCTTTAACCACTTAGCTATCTTCCTGCTGTGGAAAGAGGAGAATCGAACTCTCTTCTCAGGTTTTTCAGACCTGCGCTTATGCCATTAAGCTACCTTTCCATTTGTGGAGGTGAAGGGAATTGAACCCTTGTCCAGTGAAATAATCCAATACAAATACTACAAGCTTATCTTATTTTTCTAAACAAGCAAATTATCCAGTTTAAGTCTGGAAACTGGGACTGACCACCATACTATTTTGAGAAAATAGAAAAAACATTTTTCACCTTTCTGTTCCTAAGTAAGCGAGACTTGTTGAGGTCAAGCTACAGCCCTAAGGCCAGTATTTCCCCAAGAGGTAAAGCTAATTACTTTGCCATTTATACATTTCCATCATAGATTTAAGTGATAGATGAAGTTTCACTGCTTGCATTGTATCTTCTTCAACTTCCTGTCGATTCCTTTACACCCCCTATTATCCATATTTCTTTCTTGCCAACTCTTCAGTTGGGTACAATTTACATCCACTACTACTGTAATACCATTCACCACCTGTACTTAGTCTCTTCTTTATATGATCTCCTATATGAGGATAATCTTGGATAAAGATTTGTACTGCTGCTTCAAATGAATCTGCCATAATAGGTTCTTCATTTAATTGTATTGCTTGACCTTTACTTCTTCCTAACCACTTCCATCCTTCCATCCAAATATCATAAGGATTTAATTCAAGAACAATAGGAGGTTGTAATTCTCCTGCCCTTGTTACATCAGGTGTATGATACCTTAATTCAGGATTGTAATATAGGAAAAAATTTTTCTGATGATAACGAGTATAATTAGGAAAAGGGTCTTGACTTTCTTGAACATGTATAATAGTAGTTAAATCCTCAAATGACATTTCATCAACAAATTTAACTATTCTACTTTTCAACCAATCCCTTCTCTGCATTTCAGAAAAACCTTCCCAAAGACCATATTGCATTGATTCTACTTTTTGGTAAATCATTACTAATCAATTTTTATCCCTCTTTTTAGGGGGAATGAAAGACCATATGGTCAAAATAAGTATGGCTAAAACACCTATATATTCCATTATGCATCAGCTTTATCTGGCTTCATCAGGTTCTTCTGAGCCACTTTGAAAATCAATTTTATCAATTTCTTTATCAGTTTCTTCTTCTTCTTTTTCATCAGTTTCTTTTTTTACAAATTCACTAATCCACTCAAGTCCCATAGACTCAAATAGTTCCATTTCTCTCAATCTGTACCACTGTTTAGCATATTCCACATCAGCAAGACTAATAAATCTATTTTCCTTTTCTTTCTTTTTATCTGAACGTTGTTTCATAATTAAGGATTAAAGTGACAGACCAACCCTACTTTTAGGGTTGGTTACTGTCTAATATACGTCATTCCACTCAGTACTGAAGACAGGACTCGAACCTGTAACCACCTGCATATAAGGCAAACACTCTACCATTGAGTTACTTCAGTATTATCTTAACCAAGAAGCTAAGATAAATAATATTGTCCATACACCAACTACATAAACTAAGCTTGTAATAAACACAAACTTGTAATCTTTTTCTTCTGGTCTCATTCTAAATCAAATAAATGTTTGAAGTGTGAAAAAGGTTGTTTGTCATCTCCTTCTTTAATAGAAAACCTACTTTCACCTATGACTATTGTGCCACCCTCTTTAGTAGGAAGATAGAATCCTCCATAGGGTTCTTCTATTCCAGTTGGAATCACAAAGATAGCACAAGGTTTCTCTAAATGAAATATATCTTCAATTTCCTCAAAATCCAAAGGAATTTCAATCTCCTCTGTATCTTTACAGATTGGTTGATGAAAAGCTTCCTGACATTCATCACAAAAGTATTGGTCACTACTATTAGTTTCATCTCCAGGAGTAAGATCATTTATCCATTCTACAAATTCCTCTGTATTTACTCTACTCCAACTTCTAAGTTGAATTTGACAAGAGTCACATTCAGGACAACAGTACTTTTTTCTTTTAATGGCTCTTTTAATTGACATAATAAAATAATTTTAATTGACATAATAAAATAGTACCCCCTACAAGACTCGAACTTGTGACCTACTGCTTAGAAGGCAGTTGCTCTATCCAACTGAGCTAAGAAGGCTTATCTATAAAGTACTGTAAGAATAAAAAGATGAGGAGTTGTAGTAGTGGAAATAGAATGTATTGTAATTTTATTACCATACCCTTTTGACCATGTATTAAATTCCTGATCCATCTCATAAGTAGGCATTGCAACATTTAAACTAACACTAAAAGTTTTTATCTTCATAATTAATCAATTTAGTCTCCCACCCTGGACTCGAACCAGGACTTTCCACTTTAAAAGAGTGGCACTTTAACCAATTAAGTTAGTGAGAGTAAAAGATCAGAAAAAGGTGCAAATATACACCTTTTTCCTCACTTAAGCAAATATACGAATATCGGTCTACAAAGTGTTTGCTCTGATTGGTGCTTTCCTGCTACTTCTATGAATAGATAACAATGGGGTATAAACATCCACTATCTCCATATCATTGAAGTTGGTAAGAAAGTTACTGATTGCAGCAGGGTTAGGTTGCAATAGCATAAAATTCTCAATGCCCTCAAACTTCTCTGCTTTAGCAGAATTATTTGATACATCAATTGCTATTACAAATGGCTTAAAGCCAAATTCCCTCTCACAAGTCATCATGAAAGATGACATACTTGAAGCAGGAGAAGATAAGCTATTAAATTCACCATCAGTCATAATTACCCAAACTGGGTATTGACTAATAGTCTCAATAGCTAAAGCCTCATTACCTGATTGCTTTACCCAATTTGCAAGATACTTGGGAATAGATAGAATATCAGTACTACTAGGACTACTAATAGACGTAATGAATTTCCTCATATAAGAAAGATTAGACAGAAAGTCTGTTCTTTCATCATATAAAGGAATAGCCACTTTCGTAGTTGGCAGATTCATTAAGCTATTCTTAGCTATAGTCTGCTCCCCTATGTGCTGAAAGAACCTGGCACCACTTGAGAAAGTACCTATCAAATCTTTCGACTTAGATAAATGCAACAAGATAGTACTCATAAAAGTCCCAAAATCAAAAGCACTAAACCCATGTTGGGTTCTATTTGACATACTGCCTGACACATCAATAATAGGGAGAAAAGACATACCATGTAAGCTAAACTTCTCAAGGAAAGGTTGTAATTTCAATGAGTCTACTGTACCAAGAATTATCTCCTTGAACATCTCCCCAAAGTTTACATTTCCTCCTGTAGTTACTTTAGCTTCCTTTTTGACTTTAACTAAAGTAGCAACTTCCTTTTCAGTAGCAGTTCCCTCGCTGATCTTAGCTGTAATCTCCCTCACTTCTTTCTGCTTAGTCTCCTTGAACTTTTCCCAGTCAAGAAACCATTGTCCTAAGTCTTCCTCATCTCTTTTCCACCTCCCTTTAAGGATATTATCCTTAGTTAACAGCCTTCTCCTCACCCTATCTCTAGCAGATGCAGGAATTGTGTTTAGCCACTGTAGGAATTGTACTTTATCCATCTCAAGGATGGCTTTAGTAGAAAATAGATAGTGTTCTGTAAGCTTTAAGTATTCCTTTCTCCAGGATATGAAACCTGAAAAGTAAATACCCCAAATCTTAGAATCTATAATCCAGTTATTAGCTGTACTTAAATCCATAAGAAGCCTCTTATAGAAACTATTCTTTTCGATAGTGATAGGTTGAAGCTTAGTCTTCTTGACCGTCCCCTTTTTGTCTTTGTATTTTCTACCTGTAGTCCTTGGCAAGCTGATGAACTTAGCAACAAGAAGCCTGTGAAATGGATTGTGGCTGGTGACATACTGCTGGAGTAGTTGTAGCAAAGCTTCATATGCTTTTGGTACTTGCATTATCTCCTTGAGTAATCCCCAGAATCCTATCACTGTAGTCTTCTTCTTAACTGTCCTGACTTCAAGACTGGTCAATTCCCTTAATCCAACATACTCCACAATCAAAGGGAGAAACTGAATGAACTGGAGAACATGAGTCTTGAGCATCCAAAGAAGGATGATTAACCAGTTTACACTGTTGGCATTTCCACCCTCATCAACTTTGTTACCCTCAAATACATTGTGGTCTCTATTTGTAATTTCTCCTACATTAAAGAGAATAGACCAAAACACCTCTCTGTCTTCCTTGTTTTCACAAGAAGCATAAGCTATGTTCAAATGCCCCATATTCAAACCTGGCTTATCTGCCATTTGATACAGAGATAACAATTTTGATTTCCCATAAAAGGGATTTTCTGATGCCCTTGTTTTAGGCATAACTACTGGATTCATTTTGTACAGTTTTAGTAAATGAATGAAAGGTGTGTTAAACGAAAAGGGGGAGCCTTTTACAGCTTCCCCATATATCCTCTTAATAATTTCATGTGGGAATTGAACCCACTACATCCTGATTATAAGTCGGGTGCTCTAACCTATTGAGCTAATGATAGATGTATTGTAAGAGAATAATCATGTCAAATGTGTCTTTTTAGCCTACAATATCAGAGAGGTGTTCCCTGATTGCTTCTTTATTGATAGCAAGAAATCTCTCTGCTAATGGTGCCTCTGCTGGTGGTGCTTCCATCATTCTGATCTGATAACTCATAGAATAGATGGCAGCCAAAATGTTTTCCGTGGTAATTCTACCAGATTGAACAGCCATTTTGTTTGCCCTTTTGCAGATTTCTGCAATAACAGCACCCTGAACAATGGGAGTTTCATAAGTGATTTTCTCTACATCCACTGAGTTCCATCCCTTATGATGACCAAGATAGACTTGGTAGATTTTACTTACTGCCTCTTTGTCAGGAAAAGGAAATTCTAACATGAGGTCAATTCTACCTGGTCTCCTAAACGCATGGTTGATATGCTCTGGGTGATTGGTAGTAAAAATCACTTTCAGATTATTACCTTTACTCTGAACACCATCCAAAGTATTGAGTAAATCATTCAGGATCTTATCCCTTTCACCGGAACCAATACTATCCACATCTTCCAAGAATACCAAACAAGGTTGGTAGTTGGCTGTGAGGGCAAGAAAATCGGAGAACACACTGCTGTCTTTGATATAGAAGAAAGACATTCCATTACGGATAGCTTCATTTCCCATGTGCATTGCAGTTTCTGTTTTGCCAGTACCATACTGGCCAGTAAACAGAGAGATTGATTTGCCCTTTTCTTTCAGGCTTGGAATAACCAATTGGTCAACAACAAGTTGAGTATCAGTGTTGAGTACAATTTTATCAGAGGGTTTATTCTCAATGATTTGAAAGTCAACACCTTGACGGCTTTTTGTAACAACAACTGTCTTCCCTTTGAAAATAGAATCAGTTAGCAAATGTTCTTTCAGAGCAGAGAAGAATTCTGTTACTTTCTTGTCATATTTCTTCTTGGCTTCTACCCATAACCGGATATTTGGGCCATTGAAAGAAACTGTGACAGTGGCATCTTCCCATGCTGTGATAAGGAACTCACCTAAGAATCCTTTTTCTGTAACTGGTTTTCCATCTACCACATTGGTAGTGATTTCCACTATTACAGGAGCATCAGTTTTGGGCTTTGCTTTGAGCCAGCCAAACATTCTTTCACTCACTCTTTTAATAGCAATCAGAACATCCTGATATTGCCATCCATCAAAGAGTATTGTGTTTTCTTGTTTGGTATTCTCCTCATTGTCCTGGAGTTCCAGCTCCCTTGCTGCTTGTAGTTTAGTCATACTTGAAGGTATGATAATTACAGCAGTTTCATCAGAGGAATCTACCTGTAATCCAAGCATCTCTTTTTCCTGTCCATTACCTTTGGAGCCAGAAATGAGACCAGTAATCAGCTCATGAATAGCATCTTGTGTGCTTTTACTTGACATGTTTTTAAATTAAATTGTGATGTGAATAAGAAAAAAATAATGCACTTGATATTAGACTGTTTAAGAGACAGTTGCGTTAACCATTTTCGCCATATTCCCCGAAGGAAAAAGTAGGACTCGAACCCACAATAATTGTTAAGGTTTTGTAAGTGCATATAGAGACGGAATTGGGAGTCGAACCCAAATTAATTTCTTGTAAGTGAAGTAATCCACTAATACTTTCCAAAGTTACAGTTTGGTGCTACACCGTGTAGCCTATTCCGTCTTAAAATAAAAGATAACTATACAAGGGTTTTCACCTTATTTGATATTCAACCTTCCTGTCCCCATTTGCATAGAAAGGGGGTGGACACTATATAGTTATTGTGGGGAAACCAGGAATCGAACCTGTATTTTATGTTTTGTAAGTGATATAAACCACTTAAGAGTCTTTCAAACCATAATTGAATGCTGACCATCAGCTAATTTCCCCATAAAGGCAGTTTTTAGATTTCTCAAGGTTTACTGCTAACCTAAGACTGGCATTGGAATTAAACCAATAACCCTTTTCTCAACACTAAAACGTTAAATCCTCTAAAAATACGAGGGTTGTTTCTTCACCAGTCTTATTCCTGTAGCTTGGCAATTTGAGCATCCAATTCTTCCAAACTTAAATTACCAAGAGCCTCAAGCTCTTTAGTAGTTCTTATTTGAGAGAAGATAGCCAATTTGTCAGCTTTGTCTTTGCTTGCCTTTGCTTTCAGTTTTTCCTCTTGTGCATCCCAATTCCTTTTTGCAATGCAATAATCAAGGAAGTCAAACCAAAGCTTAAGATTACTCATCTTAGCAGAGTTTGCAGAACCAGTACTACTGAATTTACTCATAGCTCCTACTGGAGTTTTTGATAATTCAGTTTCTACTGAGTTTCTGAAACCCAAAAGGCTTGCAGTAGTATATGGACTTCCCTTCCTGTAAACATCATAGGGATTCACATTTGCTGCCCCTAATTTTCCGGCAAGAACCTGATCTTTATTAACCAATTCAAGGAATAGTCCCTGAAGAGTTAATTGGTCACTGTCTGTGAAATTTACCATGTTGGTATGTGTTGTTTTTGTGATTTAATAGTAATCTGTTTTCCTACTCTCCCAAAGTAAGCAATCCAGACTTCAATCCTCTGTTCTCTTGAAAGCCCTAAAGCTTTAAGAAGTTTGGCTAAGCTGGATTTTCTTGCAGTTTCTTTACAGTGTTGGTCATTTACTGACTTAATACTGAAAGCTACTGCAATAGGCTCTTCTTTAGGGGAAAGCTTCAACTGGCATTCAGTTGAGATCGTTTTTTGACCTTTTCTGGATAATACTTCATGGTACATCCATGTAATCCAGCGAGGTTTACCATTGACTTGAATATTCATATGGTTGTGATTTAAAATTGTGATAGAAAAGAATAATTCACTTTAACGTTTATTTATAACAAAAATATGTTTAAGGTATTGTAAGTGAATGGTTGCGGGGGAGGGTGGAGTCGAACCACCTTATACAATTTTCAGATTTGTTTTATACCAAATTTAAGATATTGTAAATGACATGAGCCATTCCTAAGTTTTCTCCCCCTTGTTGTAATAAAGAGTGGAAAAGGCAAAGACCCAAGTCTCAACCTTTTTCCTACTCACTTTTTTGCCGGAATTATTCTCCGAATCCAGTAGTTGCCATACTTTCTGCCAATTCTTTCATAGCATATTCCGTAGTATCTACCCATAAAATGGGGTCAACAGGATTTTCAATGCCATTTGTATAAGTGGCATCTACAAATACGGTGTTATGATAAACAGGTAAACCATTCCTCATCAGAGTTTCTTCTTCTCTGCCCTCAGAGGCTGGAATAATGGCAGGTTTGTGGCCCTTATAAAAAGCCATATTGGACTCTTGACGCTGGAGTTTACCAGGCAAAGGAAAATCATCACCATCTACCAAAGTAGAGAAGAAACCTTCAATGAAAGCTTTGGTGAAAGTGACAAAGGCTACCAATTTCAGAACAGAGAAGATACCTCCTGGAGTTCTTACTGGTGTGCCAACTTGTTCAAGTCTGGTTCCTAACAGGTTAGGGAAACCATCAACAGGAGTGAACATAGCTCCTGTTTCAGTGTGGGCTTTGATTACCACTTTAGGCTTTGGAAATGCCATAATCAATTTGAATTTAAAATGTACGTGAATGTATAAAAATGTACTATCCTTCTTCTTCCCACAATTTAATGTGAGCAGCAGTTTTCTTCTTTGTATCTACTTTAGAAGCTCTTATTTCTTCTGCTGATCTACTGTATTTTTCAGTCTCTATCTCAATAGAGATATTGACTTTTTCTCTTCCTTTGATGGTATTTCTTTTACTCATGTCTGTTAAGGATTTGAGAAAGCATACCCATAAAGGCTTTCAAATGATGAGGCTCATCTTCTTCCATCATAGAAGAAAGGTTTTGGAAGATAGTTACCAGAACCTTTTTGGCGGTATTAGAAACTGTTGGATCTATGACAAATTTACCAACAAGTTCTTTCATTCTGTCTTCATCTTCGGCTATCATCAAACCATATTGTCCAGAAAGAAAAACTTCAGACTTATCAATTTGCTTCTCAAAGAGGTCAACAAAGAGGTCATTCAGATTCTCTCTGTCAAGAGCAGAAAGACCATTTTTCTTGTTGTTTACAGTAGTAAACAACATCATAAATATTACTACGGATATTGTTCCGTGTTCATCAAAAATTCGCATGTCTTTAATATGTTTTAGTGAATAGAAAAAACTACATCATGTTCATGTAGTCCAAAGATAGGTGAGGGGTAGGGTAAAGGGAGAATAGAAATCAAGTTGTAAATAAAACAAGAAAGAAGGCGCAATGGCCTTCTTTCTACCGCCTATTGACCTCCGGTTAGCTTAGTAATAGAATGAGAGATACAATGATCCCCCCTATTAGTCACTCTCCTTTTACAGGGAGTACCTTTAGAGGTCATTCCACCACATCTGGGTGCTGTTGGGTCATGGCTGAAACAATACCGGCCTTCATATACCATTTGTTTACACTGCACACCTTTTACTGTTATACCCTCACATTGGTGAGTGGTTTGAAGTTCAGGAACAGTGGCTGTATCAACAACAGCAATGGAAGAAGCTTCCAATTCAAGATTGGGCTGCAATGTGGGCACATATTCAGCCTGACAAGACGGAATAAACAGGATAGCAGCGAATGCCATCAAAAAGAGTAATAATTTCATTGTCGATTTTTAAACGTGATTAAATTAAGAGTAATAAATTTTGGTTAGGATTATCTAATACCTCAAAATGACCATGCTCATAACACCAAGTCCATCTCCCATCATCAGGAAAAGTTATCTTATGCTTGATAATACCTTCATAGTAAAATGCTTCAATACTTGAAATCTCTACGATCTTTCCATCCCAATTATCCATACTGGTTCTTTGTATATCAGTATTCCAAGCTCTGGAGGATTTAGTGATTTTCACCTTATCCCCAACTTTTAAGTCTTCAATTCTTTTCATAGCAGTAATAAAAGGTTAGAAGGTGAAGAAATGATTTCATACTCATCTGAGTCCAGAGTTAAATCTGAACTATATTTATCTGAAATAAGGCTTCTATCAAAAATAGCATCAACTCTTCCAGTGGTAAATATAGATAAATAAGTAACTGTTCCAGTTACATCTATATCTACTCCAGGAATACAATACATAGATTTACTTATTTCAGTTAATCTAACCACATCTCCAATTTTAGGTTGCATCTCTTTTAAATTAAGACACTAAGAATAAATTAACAACTATCAGTTTTATCTCTTATAAGTTTGTGGAAGGGGAAGAGTTCATAAGAACTACAATCCCCTTTCATCATCAATTACACAGTAACAGTAACAAGTTTGGTTGAACAGGTTTGACTTCTCTGTAGAGAGGATTACCAAAGGAATTAAAACCATAAATCTCATGTTTAATAACTCCTAACACCACAATATCCCCGATGGCCTTACCACAAGAGTTAGTTATAGAATTAGAAGGTTTCAAACACATATCAGATAATCTCTTGAGATCAGCAGCAGCACGATAGGTAGAGTCAGGGAAAGTTTTACCAAGAGGAACAATTTCTAACTCTTTGAGTTTAGATTCTGCTTTTAATGCTCTTGCTCTCCAATCTATTCCTGATTTTTTTGCCTCTTCAGACTCAAGTCTCAAAGATAATATCTCATCTTGGAGGTAGGCAATTGCCTCACTATCCTCATCCATAGACATAGATTTGTCATCTTCTTCTTCAGGACAAGGAAATTCATAAGCAGCTTCTTCAACCAGTTCTACCCATTCAATAGGAACATAAAAGCAATAGCCCATTTTTCCTGCCTTATGAACAGAGAACCACATCTTGAATGCTGAATTGGTAGTATCCATCTCTGATGAAAACAGGATTTGTTTATCGAACTCAATACCATATTTATCCCCCTTTTGGGTAATCTTTCTGATAGTGCCTTCAAGTCCATCCATATTCACCATGACTTCTTCCCAAAATTTCAAGCTATTGGCTCCACCTTCACTAAAAAATTTATCAATTCCCCCTTTAAGCATGACTCTTTTTCCTATCATATTTACGACAGGAGTAGATTCAGAAATGAGAGTAACTCTGTCAAAATTCATACAGACCTTATTCTTTACTCCATCAAATTTGATACCATAGGTTTCAGAATGAACATCTTCAATAACACCTGTTAACGGCCCCACATGAGGTAACTCTTCAGAAGTAGCAGGACAAGCCTTTCTAAACTTTAAGAGTTCCTCATGTGAAATCTGTATTCGGTCTCCGACCTTGTACATTAGGCAGCAGTGAAATATTCAGCCAGGAGACCTTGCAATTGAGTCAGTTCACGATTTGCCAAAGCAAGGGTGTTCTGAGCTGCAATCAAGGAATCACAGTTGAAGGTGTCTGCGGTTGCAATCTGGTTCAGGTTCATGCCAGCTTCACTGACTTTGATTTCCTGAGCCAGGATACGCTGTTTGACGGAAAGTTCTGCATTCCTCACTTTAAAACCGAGATCAGCCAATTTGGCAGATTCAGCATCAAAGCTGGTAATCAGGTTGCGAGCAAATTTACAATTCGGGACACCTGCTGCTGTTGCTTGAGCAATGGTGATAGGCTTTTTAGCCTTGTTGTCGTTGTTGTCAGTACTTTTAGCCATGACGTTTGAATTTTTTTTAGAACGTGATAAATGATGATTTATGATAAAGACCATAATGGTCTAATATCCAAAAATAATAGAGGGGTTTGGAAAAAATACAGTAAAAAGAAGAAGAGAGATCAGGCCGTATTATGGAATGTCTCTCTTCTTTCAGTACAGCTTAATTTATTTCTCCTTTATGCTGCTAAACAGATATCCCTTTTCTACCTTCAAAGGGGAGTAACATGGACTTTGATAGGATCAAAGTCATAAACCAGAGAATTTTGATGTTCCCCTAAACATATTCTAATTAATATCGGTCTCTTTTTTATAAGCTACGGGTAGGTTAAGAAAGATTAAATCCTATTTGTGGTAACTGGAGTTTTAAACTGCTTGCAGTCTCCACACCTTTTACTGATTAAATCGGAATCTCATAACTACTTCGCTCCTTGTGCTAATGCCTTTGACCATTGGCTACACAAGTATCTTATGTTCTGTCATAATTAATGTAAAGGATATTTCAATCCAGTTTGCTATACGCCGCATTAATTATTCAACTTAGTTATACCACATATCTCTATTTCAAGATTAAGTTTTCTAAGTTTAGACTTTGAACTATCCCATAAGATAGTACTGAACAAAATTATCTTAGCTCATAGAGCTAAAAATAATAGAGGGGTAGGGTAAAAAGAATAGTAAAAAGGAATAGTCCAACCTCAAATTGAAGTCAGACTATCCTTGTGTCGAAAAAGCATCTTTATTCTGTCTCATACCAATCTCCCCAACAACCACAGTATTTAGGAAATTCTCCAATCCAGTCAATATCTTGAGGATTTTGATGATCTGGATCTGTACATCCAAATAAGGCTGAGGATAATTGTTCTCTTCTCTCTTCCGAATGCAGTGAATACCATCTTTCTTCATTCATTTGTTGAACCTGAATAGAATATTCAGTATCAGTTTTGATATGATATAAGGTAGTAGCTATCTTATGACCAAATGGTACACAAGCTAATAAACAGAAGAAGAATAATAACAAAGCTAATGGTGATTTATTTTCCATCAAAATGTGATTTCAACTGCATCATGTTGGGCATTCTCAATACGAGTATTGCCATCATGAATACCTTTGATGTGAGTAGAAAGATCTTCAGCCTGTTTAGCAGTAATTTCTCCACTTCTACAAGCATCAAGTAACATTTGAGAAAGATCTTCCCAAGTAATGTTGATTTGTTCCATTTTATCTATTACGGATTTAAAAGTGAAAAAGGAGACCATCAGTATGACAGTCTCCCCATGATTTTTCATTTACTTTGAACCAGGGATGTCCCTACAATACTCTCTATAGACTTAAACATTGCTGTCAGAATAGTCTATATGTTCAGGAAAGCAGGTAGTGCAGGTTGGTTTCAACTACTCAATCAATATTTTATGGCTTTACATATTTATCATAATATACCTCAAATAAGTGAATAACCTCTTTAAGAGAGGATGAGCCATTGAGAGCAGAGGCGTAATAAACAATTGGTAAACCTAATTCCCCCTGTACTCCCCTCATCCCATAAAATAGTGCAACTACATGATCTATAGGAATCTCAAAGTACTCTGCAAGATGATGAGTAGTATTCAAATGAGGAAAGTTCTTGCTGTATTTCTTCAAAACAGGGTAATGATTGCCAAACTTCCAAAATCTCTTCCACTCTACTTGAATTTTCCAGTCTTTGGGGAACCATACAGGTATCCATCCAGCTATGCACCTGGTTGTCCAAAAGAGGTTGGAAATAAAGTAAGAGAAACTGAATTGCTTTTGCTTTAATTTCTTTGCATTAGCAATGAGAATGCAAAACTTTTCTTGTTTAGATAAAGATTTCACGAAAAATAGTATTAAAAGATGAAGAAATAGGAGGTTGTCACATTATATGACAACCTCCAGAGATAGTGTTTTATTGCGAATCTGTTAGCATTAGTATAGTACAATCAGAATGATTATACTTCAAGCCGAGAAATTCAAAAATGTCAAAGTGTTGTTTTCTTTTAAAGACTACATACCTTACACCTTCATAGGACTTCCACACTTCCCAGTCAGGAAATGATGGATGTGATTCCCATGTAGGAATGTGAGTACTTGTCCACTCTGCATAATAGAGTGAATAGCAGGGTTTGCTACATGTTCCACTCACATTCCCATAAATAGGAATTTGAGCAGTAACTGATGCAAATAAAAACAGAAACAGAACGAAAAACAATTGTTTTCTCATGACAGTATATATTTGTTGATGATAAAAAGAGCAAGAATAGGAGAGATAATAAAGAAGCTGCACCCTCCTATTCAGAAGGACATGCAGCTCTTATTCACCAGTGAAATAATCCCACCCCAAGTGACTACCAGCAAATAACCGACTATCTGTAGGGACAGGAATGTTTTTTACTCTGCATATACATGAATATCTACATGTTCAGATATTGTAGCAAAGATTCTATCTGTAGAGGTATCTATCTCAAGACCAAGTGATTTACAATGTTCTACTTCATCAGAAGTGATACAAAATGTAACTCTGGTAGGAGAAGTTCTGATAAGGCTGGATGCTCTAAATTCAGGTTCACCCTTAATAAGCAGTTTGACAATTAACATGAGAGTTGTATTAACAAGATGAAGAAATAACTATTAGCTGGATAGAGATGATATTTTGGATGATAGGTGAAAGGGTGAAAAAGGGGGAGAGGGTTTTCCCTCACTCTTAATCACTGATAATCAATAAGTTATGATAGTTATCAACAAGTTATCAACATTTTAACACAAATGTTATTCTGTTTTAACCTGTTTATCACAACATCTAACACCTAAAATAGACTATAACCAAATATAATAGAGGGGTAAAGTAAGGAAAATAGAAAAAAAGATGCTCATTTTACCTCATATTTGATTATCTCTCCTCCTCTTCCTCTGTTTAGCCTATCCTCTATCCTATCATTTATCCTAACAGTTTGCCTATCATTTAAACTGTCTTCTAAACTACCACTTTGCCTCATCTACAAAACATAATATAATCGTCTTTATATTAATTTGATGAATTTGCCTGCGAAGCAGGCATATTAAGCATGGACACCAAACATTAATAAATCAATAATAAATCAATAATAAGTCAGTAATACATGATTATAAATAAGAGTGCCCTTATACCACTTAATAATGTATTAGGAATATACTCAGTTGTATATGTCCCAGAACTACCTCAAAACACCACTCAAAACATGAGGCAGATAAAGAAAGAAAAAGAAGCAAAAAGAAAGAAAAGCTTTTACAGATAAATCTGTTTTTCTCCCTAAAGGAAAAAATATCGTATTTATGTTACAATGTCAAGTTTTTAATAAACTTTAACATATCATTAACACTTTCACTTTTACACCTATATATATGGTGTAAGTTAAAAAAGAAGTCAAGTCACCATCTTGTGATGATAACCTGACTCTTCTTCTTCAATTTGTAATCCCATGAACATATTTCTTTAATCTTCCCATAATACATATCTCATGCCAATACCCATGAATATCATAGAGAAGAGGGAGCCAAAAAAGATAGCAGGTGAATTAGTATATTCCCCACTCATTTCATAGTAATCTAATGGGGTAACAAGGAACAGGATAAACATAATCAAATATGGCAGTAAAAGACCACCAAAAAGAATAGACAACAAGTAGTACATGGTTTTCATAATGAAAGGTATTATAGAATGAAGAAATAGATTAAATCATTTAAAGAAGTAAGACCAGCTCTTTTGCCAGTCTTACTTCAGAGGACAGAGGAATTATGCTTTCCTGTACAGCTTGACACAGCTTCTTTCCTCTACAGTGCCATCTTCAAGTTCTTTACTAAAGAACTCCTCAACCTCATCATAGTTAGCCATATCTATTGTAGCCTCAAGACCAATAGCAGGAGAAGCCACAAGAAATATCCATCTGCTGATCTTTTTACCTGGTTCTAAGCCAAAAGGGCCAGGAACAGGAGGAGTAGCAGAGACTAATTTGGTGAGGAAATTACCGGATTCAACTACTTGAGTTGATTCTACAGTGAATTTAACAAAGCCAGTTAAGCGATTAACAGTTGTCATAAACAGGTATTAAAACGTGAAGAATATTAGATGTAACATCAGGTTAACATCTCCAAAGATAATAAAGGGGTAGACTAACAAACTCTGACTAAAAAGAAAGAGAGGTGTTGTAAACCTCAATCAACATCTAAGAAGATGAAACACCAGCAATAAACTTCCCCCTGAATTTCTATCACTTTCGTCTTTACACAAGGTAAATTTGACTTGGAGAGAATGACAGGGGGGAGTCCACTGCTTAAGATAATAAGGGGGTGAGGTATGAGGAGATTCACTCTCACTCTCTCTCTCTAAGAATCTGGAAATTTTTTTCTATAAAATTTTTCCCAGATTCACTCTCTTGAAGATTTTCCATAATTTTTATACCAAAAAATTTTTCCAATAAAATTTTTTTCGGGGACATTACAATTTATTTTCCCTTTTACTTGTATAATTCACATATTCCCTTTAACTTTGTCCCGTTATTTGAAGTAATAAACTCCATTGCCCAGATTTTGAGGTTAGAAATGACCTGGTTTTAAGGATTTCAATGGATGCTTACATTAAAAATGTTCTAATAAGGTCTTGATTCTACCCGTGATGGTGAGCAAATGAATCCTTGAACAAAATCTCATATCTCTAAATACTAAAGTTTAAACTTTTGTACATGAATTTGAGAAACTGCGCAGACTGAATACTTTCATATCAAATAACAAGACTGGTTTTTGCTTTTATGCCCAATTCAATTTTTCGGGCAGAAACCTTTTATTTCAAGAATTGAATATTACATATAAGAAATAGGGTAAATTAAATGGTTGTAACAATAATCTACTATTATTGTT
>OFRM01000352.1_pt1 | contig 20018 bp, 21 predicted proteins | sample 1543101 | NCBI WGS metagenome assembly OFRM01 (sample SAMN07774223, study PRJEB24372) | wastewater metagenome | isolation source: Exp Tend VB 0WW | collected 2016-02
CACGCACGCCGCGACCCCTCTCGCGCACGGCGCGAACGCGGGCGTAACCTCGACCGCCGCGGACGTCGTCGCTAAGATCGCCACCGTCGCCGCAGCGGCGGCGCTCGTCACTCCCGTCGCCGCCGGGACGACCCTCGGGCTCCTCGCCGCGGCCGGCGCCACCGGGAACACCACCGGAGGCGTCGATCTCGACGCCAAGAAGGAGGGCGTCTCCTTCCGTATGATCGCGGCCGGCGCGTCGAAGACGCACAGCATCGCCATCGTGGGACGCGCCGTGACCCTGTCCGTCGACACGGACGCGAAGGGTAACCAGACCACTACCGCGACCCAGGCCGCGGCGTACATCGCCGCGAATGCGACCGCCGCGGCGCTCATGACGCTGAACGTCGACAGCGGCGGCGGCGGGATCGTCGGCTGCCTGACGACGTACACGATCCTCCCCGTCAGCCTGGCGACGGGCGACACGCTCGTCTTCAAGACGACGCCTCCGGCGTGGAGCGAGGCCGATCTCCAGGAGGCGTGCAACGCGCTCCTGGCGAATCAGAAGTGGCTGGGCTACGCGTCGATCATCCACGTCATCGGCGACACGACCGACACGGGCGATATCGTCCTCGCGACGTTCATCGGCGATGCCGCGAACCAGAAGAAGCAGTTCAAGACCGTCGTCGCTGAGGCGACGTGGATGGGCGATACGAACGAGGTGACCTGGGCGAACAACATCCTCGCCGCGTACTCGACGCGATCGACGTCGTACGGCCTCGCGGCCGGCGAGGCGAACTGCTACAACTCGGCGTATGGCACCATCGACCGGATGAACGTCGCGACGACGTACGTCGCCCGCTTGCTGATCTGCCCGATCAGCGAGCTCCCATCGCACGTCGACTGCGAGACCATCTTCGGGACGAAGAACGCGCTGGACGGCGTCGCGGTCCGCCCCGGCGAGGCCGATCAGGCGCTCTGGCAGTCGGAGGACGTCCTCGTCACGCTCAACACGGCGAACTTCATCACCCTGCGCACGCACGCCGGGCGCAGCGGGATCTACGTTCGTCAGGGGCTCGACTTCACCGACGACGGCTCCGACTACACGTTCGTCACGAACCGCCGCGTCGCCAACGTCGCAGCGGCCCTCGCGTACGACGAGGTTCTCCGGTTCCTCAATGCAAACCTGTTGGCCGACCCCAAGACGGGTCAGCTGGCGGAGGCGGAGTGCCAGAAGCTGGAATCGCAGGTTGGTAACCGCCTGCGGAAGAAGCTCGTCGCCAACGACCGCGGGCGCCAGCACGTCTCGGGCCTGACCTTCACCATCGACCGCGGGGCGGACTACATCAGCAGTGGTCAGGTCACGGGCGTGACGCGCATCGTCCCCCGGACCCCCGCGACCCGCTTCATCGTCAAGATCGGCTTCGCCCCGACCCTGACGTCCGCCATCGCCTCGGGTGGGTAGTGATCATCGTCCGCGTCGAAGCGATCGGTGGCACCGTTAAATTAACGACGGTGCCGCTAGATCGATTCTTGCTGGTAGACGGAGTCCCGTCGCGTTTCATCGACGATGAGGGCACTCTCCGCAGCGTCAAGCCCTTCGCTTGGGGCAAAAACACGCGCGAGATTAGGGCGCGTCTGCGCTCATAACGCCTCCTCCGCCTCTGACCCTCTCCTTACCTTCTCTCGCACCACGTCGCCGCTCTGGCATAGGGCGCAGATCCGCGCGACGAGAGGAGATCAGATGGCCGCAACGACGATGACCCCCATTCTTCCGTCGGCGATCCCTTCCGGGAACGTCGACATTTCCGGTAGCTTCACCGCCGCCGGGCTCACCATCCGACTGTCCTGCGCCCTCACGGCGAAGGGCGAAGACACGCTCATCCTGATCCGTCGCAATGACAGCGGCTACTGGGAGCGCACGGAGTACACCCTCAAGGTGACCCGCGGCGCCGACTTCACGAACTCGTCGAGCTCGATCGAGATCCCCGTGAGCGCCGCGGACAAGTGGCACGTTGTGTCCACCACCGGCTTCGCCATCGCGAACGGCGTCACGAAGCTCAACAGCCTCCAGGCTCCGTCGGGCCTCGCCAGTGTCCCGAGCCACGGGTCGACGCACCTCAGCAATGGAAGCGACCCGATCCCGCTGGCGGTGGCTGGCGGCGCCTCGGGCCTCATGAGCGGCACGCAGGCCGCGCAGCTGGAGCAGCTGTCCGGCGGCGTCCCCGGCGAGACCCAGGTTCTGACCACCTCCGTCGCCGACAGCGGTTCCTCCGCGGTCGCCTACGTCAGCGACAACTCCGTCTCCCTGACCGCTGGGCGTCTCTGGTCTGAGCGCAACGACGGCGTCGAAAAGTTCGCGGTTCGATACGACGGCGGTGTGATCGCCCCGACCGCCGGCCCCACCTATGCCCGTCAGCACACGCTCCCGGACGTCGCCAGCGACACGATCGTCCTCCTCGCCGCGACTCAGACCCTCGCCGCGAAGACCCTCACCGCCCCTGTCGTCGCGGGCGGTCTCACCGCCAGCGGAAGCGCCAGCAACGACTTCAGCGCCTCGACCGGCACCTTCAAGACCAGCACCGGCGCCGTCACCGTCGGCGGCGGCTCCGCGGCGGTCACCATCACCGCGGGCGCCGCTTCCACCTGGAGCACCTCCGCCGGGGCCCTGACCGTCGGCGGCTTCGCCGGGATCAACTTCCAGAAGGGCGGCTCGACCCTCGTTGACGTCGGCGTCACCAGCGCGACGAAGATGACGCTGGCCGCGAACATCGACCTGAACGGCGCCGCCGGTACCGGAGCTCTGTCGCTGGGTTCCATGACGGGCGCCACCGCGCTCCCCACGGGCAACCTGTCCTGGACCGGCGCGACGACGAAGACCGCCTCTATCGTCTCGACCGGCTCCGGGAGCTCGATCACTCTCACCGCGGGCGCCGCCTCGACCTGGAGCACCTCTGCGGGCGCTCTCACCGTCAGCGGCGCCTCCGGCATCAACCTCCAGTACAACGGGTCCACCCTCGCCGACGTCGGCGCGACGTCGTCCACGGCGATCACCCTCGCCGCGAACATCTCGCTCTCCGGCGCCGCCGGTACGGGCGCCCTCTCCCTGGGCTCCATGACGGGTGACGCGACCCTCCCGACCGGCTCGATCAGCTGGACCGCGGCTGCGACGAAGACCCTGACCCTGTCCGCGGCTGGCGCGGCGTCCATCACCTCGAGCGCCGGGGCCCTGACCCTCACCGCCGCCGCCTCCTCCACCTGGAGCACCTCCGCGGGCGCCCTCACCATCACCAGCGCCGCCGCCGCGACGTGGCGCACCGCCGCGGGCGCCCTGACCGTGGACGCCGCAGCGGCGCTCCAGCTGGGCACCAGCACGGCAACGAGCGTCAGCATCGGCGCCAGCGGGATCAGCACCACCGTCAACGGGAACCTGCTCGTCGCCGCCAAGTTCACCGTCGCTGTCTCGACCGGCACCCTCAGCAAGTACAACAACGAGTCGACGGCCGGCGTGGGCGCGTCCTACATCGTGGCCTACGGCCAGGACGTGGCGAGCTCCGGCGCGGGCGCGCAGAACACCACGCTCGCGACCTTCACCCCCACCACCTCGGGCCTCTACCGCGTCACCATCGTCCTGAGCGCCCACACGAACGCGGACACCGTCACGGCGAAGGTGACCTATACCGACTCCGTGATGAGCTTCGCGACGACTCTGACCCCGATCAGCGCCGTCGCCCTGACCCAGGACAGCAACACCGGCACCACCACCGCCTCCGTGCTGATCCGCGCCTCGACCGCCACCGCGATCGTCGCCAAGATCACAACTTCCGCCCAGACCACCACCCTGGGTAGCGCGATCATCGAGCGCATCAACTAACAGCTAGCCACGCGCGGTCCTCGCCGCGCGCCAAGTAGCCAGCGCCCGATCGGAGACGGTCGGGCGCTTTTCTTTTGTACCATCCAACATGGACCACGCAAGAGTCGGGACCTTGCTGATCATGGTCGGGGTTGCCCTCGCCGTGGCTTTGGGGAGCTCCCTGCGGCGCAGGCGAGCGATGGGTAGGCCATCGGAGAGGGTCGCCACGGAAGATGCCTTGGAGGCCGCGGGAGGCTCGTCTGCTGATACGCCGGTGAGGGAGCCCAAGAGCGCGAGCCGCGGCGTTCGCGGTAACCTTCACGACCTGACGCTCGCGGCGCTCCTCCATGTTCTCGAACAGGAGAAGCGTACGGGACTCCTGTCTGTGTGGGGCCCGCACCTGAGCGGCTCCGTGCTCTGGCGGAATGGAAAGATCGTCGCCGCGTCCTACGAGGTGCGGCGCAGCGAGCGCGGCGAGGCCGCGGTCTCCGCGATGCTCTCGATCGACGACGGGCGATTCGACTTCGACCCGCGTCCGGTCCCTGGGACCAGCGACTTAGGGCGCGGCGTCGCGTCCATCGTCCTTCGTGCGGCACACGAGGACGATGAGCGCGATCGGGATGGCGGAGATCTGGTAGGGGAGATCGTAGGCTAGTTCTTCGCGGCGCTGGACTCGTCGTCCGACGGCTCCTCCGCCTTCGCGGGCTCCTCCGTCTTCGCGGGCTCCGCCTTCGGCGGCGGCGGGGTCGGGTCCGTGATGACGCCGTAGTCCGGGCCCTCGTTCGTGTTGATCGACGCCTTCTCGCTCATGTTGTACCGATCGCGGATCTCGTCCTGGAGCACCTGGAGAGCGCGCTGACGCTCCTGACCGATCCGGGTCTCGGCGTCGATGCTGAGGCGCAGGTTCGTCAACACGACGCTACTCTCCCGGAGCCGCGTCGTCGCCAGATCGAGGCGCATGGTATCGGTCTCGGAGACTCGCTTGATCTTGTCTTGGGACATGTGGGTACCTCCGTTCCCGATGTTACACGGGAGAGGGGCGATCGTCAAGCTAGAAGGGAGGCGGAGAAGGGGATCAGCTAGAAGCCAAGGCCCGCCAGAGGCAAACGCCCGTTGTGGCGGATCAGCTGAATGTTCATCTGGTACTTGACCACCATCATGCCAGGAGAGGAGCTCCCGGTGATACCCGACCCGAGGAGGCGACAGGCGATGATCTCGTCCGTGAACACGGGGGGCTGGATCTGGGTCGGCGAGGCGCGGTGTTGCCACTGCGCTTGCAGGTTGAACACGGCATCGTAGATGCTGTTCCCGTCCGGAGACAGCGGCGTGATCAACGCCAGGAACTGTTCCCGCATCGCCAGCTGAACGGAGATCGACCCGTTCGCCTTGTACTGCCCCGTCGTGGTCCCCATCGGGTAGGGGCTCGCGCCGCGGCCCTCCTCGACGTCGACGGAGTCGGAGTATTCGAGCTCGTTGAAGAACGGGAAGTACACGCCCTCAATCGCCAATTGGATATTGGCAAACTGAAGCTGCTGCATGTTGTGCGCAGGGGGGTACGCCGTCAGGATTACGTTCTGTCCACCAGCCATGCCATAGGGTAGCTTGACGACGCGCGACGTCGTGCTATATCAGGAAGCGAGGAGAACCCATGGCAGACGAGACGAACGAGAACGTAACGACGGAGAGCGCGGCGACGGAGAACAAGACTTCGGCGCCGGAGATGTTCATGTCCCCCATCGACTGGTACCGGCAGAAGCGCACGAAGTGGGAGATCGCGTGCCTCGCCGCCGCGATCCAGAACTGGGATCCGACGTGCGCCGACGAGCTCACCGTGAGCGAGACGGAGTACAACGCGGCGATCACCCTCGCCGAGATGAAGATCATCGACTGCCGCGCCGTCGCGGCGAAGCTCCCGGACTCGACGGCGCAGCGGCGCGTCTTCGTGCTCCGTCATCCTGATCTCATGCACGCCATCGTGGCCTACAAGCCCAACGTCCCGGAGTCGAATGCTCACCTTCGCGCCTCCATGGACCCGGAGTCTCCGCCCGAGATGCGCCAGGCTGCGACCGCCGACGGGCTCTGGTCTCGCGTGCTCTACCCAGCGTCGGCGACCGCCGAGCGCCAGCGCCTCATGGACGAGTACCCGATCGCCTTCGGTAGCACGTACCCCGTCGCGTACCTGCGGGCCCTCGGGCTCTCCCAGGACGACGTCAGAAAAAAGCGCTAGCGCTCCTCGACAAGGTCTACTGGCGCCCTCCTGAGGAGCGACCGCGGCTCACGAAGCCAGTATGGCCCGAGGAGCGAGAGGGAAGATCGGAGGCGATCAGCGTCATCTTTCGAGCTCTCGGGGGCGGTTCTCCGTACCGCCTCCGGAGCTCCGAGGAGGAGCAGAGAGAAGCTGATCGACTGGTGCTCGCACACATGATCTGGAACATGAACGACGCGTTCCACCTAATGCCGGAGCGCATCGCGCAAGAGTTCGCGAAGATCATGGCCGCTCGCATGGGCGGATAGCCTTACCATCCTGGCGTGCCAGACTTCACTTTCCGTCACAATGACCAGTTTTTGAAGCGCCTCGCGGCCCACTTCCGGGAGGGGCCCGAGCGCGTCCATCGCGAGCTTGCGCGCCGCGCGGAGCAGACCATTCACGAAGCTCTTGATCAGCAATTCCAGACAGGGACGGACCCGTACGGACGCCCGTACATCCCGGCGAAGGATGGACACCTTCCTCCTATGGTGCGAAGCGGGAAGCTCTGGGAGGGGCTCGGCGTCGTCGTGAGCGCCTCGGCGACCGGCGTCTCTGTTCGCGTCACCGCAACGGAGGAGTACGCGAAGTTTCTCCAGTACGGGACCCGAAAAATGAGAGCTCGACTCATCGTTCCTGGAGAGAACGTCCTCGCTAGCATCTGGCGCCAGCACCTAGAGAGGGCGCGCGACGAGGCGATGAAGGCGTGGCTCTCGGGTCGACTGTAGAGACCGGGTACCCTAAGACATGGCTCAAGAGATTTGGGGTGTAAAGCTCCAGGATGACGTCACCGCGACGAGCGCTCGCATGGCTCACAGCGTCGAGAGTCTTACTCACGACGTCGCGATGCTCGGAAACCAATTCAAGGCCAACAACACTCAGCACCTGATCGTTGGCCTGAAAGACGCCCGAAAGATGTTCCTCGCGGCGGGACAGAACGCCCTTCTGTTCAAGGCCGCAATGAAGGACGCTGGTGTGTCCAGCATGGATACGCGGATCATGCTCGGGAAGCTCAACGCGGAGCTTACCCAGACCCGGCGCGCAGCGCTGGGTATGGATGGCATCTGGGCGAAGATGTTCAATCCGCGCTCGATCTGGGCGGTGTCCCACGCTCTCAACGTCGCGAGCAAGGGGATCGGCGCGATCCAGACCGTGGCCGGCGCCATCGCCTCTCCCATCGGCGCCGCCTCGAACATGGCCTATGACTACGGGTCGAAGGGAGTCGGCTCCGTTATCGACGCCGCGACGGCGCGCCAGAATCAGATCGCCAGCATGTCTTACATGCTGGAGAAGCCTGGCACGTCGGAGAAGGAGGCGACAAGCCAAGCGAAGGAGCTCTTTGCGTGGGCGCAAAAGTACGCGAAGGCCACGCCGCTCGACACGTCGCAGATCACGGGCGCCTTCGGCCAATTCTTGACCGCAGAGTTCAACCCGCGACAGTCGAAGATCCTGACCCAGATCATGGCGGATCAGTCCTCTAAGTTCATGGATCGCCCGGAGATGGGCCACAACGTGATCAGCGCGTTCTCTCGCGTAAAGGGCCAGGGAACCGCGAGTGCGGAGTCTCTCGAGTCCATGCGCGTCGCCGGCATGAACGAGAAGAAGATCATGGAGGCACTCCGCGAGCTTCCGGATCTGCAACCCTTGTTCAAGGGGATCAACTCCCGGAAGAACGCCAGCGACGAGGAGAAGGCGCACGAGACAAAGAAGGTGCTCAGCACCGGGAAGATCTCCTCTGACTCGTTCATCCAGGCGACGATCAACGCCCTGGAGAAGGATCGTCCCGACGTCGGAAAGATGGCGGAGAAGCTCGGCGGCGAGAGCCTCGCCGGCACGATCTCCAACCTAAAGAGCGCCTGGGAGGACTTGCTACAGTCCGTCGATCTCCAGAACTGGCCCGGCGTAAAGCAGCTGCAATCCTTCATGACCCGGATCAGCACGGCTCTCGACTCGTCGACGGAGAGCGGAAAGCACCTCCTGAAGACCGTTGAGAAGGCGATGAACAATCTGTTCGAGGGACTCAACACGATCGAACAGAGCGACATTGATGGGTTCGTGTCAAGGATCGGGGAAGCGGCGCTCGACTTGACGAAGTGGCTAAAGGATGCCTGGGGATGGTTCGATCGACTGATCCACTCCGACGCCTCGTTCCTGGACTCCGTCCAGGAGGCGCTCATCGACGTCGGGATCTTCATCGGTCAAGGCATCTGGAAGGGAGTCACTCAGGGAGGGAAGGAGCTCACGGAGGAGCGATTCTCGCGGAAGCACCACGGGCTACGGAAGGAGGAGGCGGAATACTTCGCGAAGACCCAGGGGAAGACGGTCGATCAGGTTGCCGCGGAGTTCGATAAGAAGCACGGGATCTACACCGCGCTCGGCGGCAAGGTGCCGGAGCCTGGCATCCTCGGCAGCCGCGGCGCCGAGTTCTCCGCGCACCAGGAGATCATGGGCATTCAGGCGCCCATGTTCGACATGGTCCACGACACGATGTATGGCGTCGGTGTGATGGGAGCTCAAGGCTTCATCGCAGGCGCCAAGGGTCCGGACGGACTCGATGCCCACTCTCCCTCGCGGGCCATGATGGAGATCGGTGAGATGGGCGCTCAGGGGCTCATGAAGGGCGCTTCTGGCGGGATGGGGAGCGTCGGAGGTAGCAGAGAGGTGAACCTGACGATCAACGCCGGGAGCGGCGACGCCGCGAGTCAATGGGAGGCGCTCCGTCCGACGATTCAGCGCGAGCTCACAGCGATCATGACTCGCGTCGCGGGCGAGGCTTAGGCCGCAACCTTCTTCGCCTTCGCCCTGAACTTCGCCCTCTCCTCGCGCCCGATCTTCTTGAGGCACTCTAGACAGTGGTTTCGCTTGACGACCTTGCCGCGGCACCCGGGCGCCGCGCACAGGTCAGGCGCCATGTCCTCGGGCTCCTCTTCCTTCCGTGGCCTGCCACTCGTCCCGCGAGCTCGCGCGTGGATTGACTCGATCTCGATCTCAATCGTCGAGAGATCGTCTTCGAACTCGCGGTCAGGCGTGCTCGGTTCGGCGTCCAGGAAGCGCTGAGGCGTGAGCGAAGATGGGACCGCGGGCGATGGCGGCGCAGGCGGCGGCGCGGGCTCTGGGGTGATACCAGGGGCCATGGGGGCGAGGTTCCGGAGGAACGTGTCCAGGGCAGCGAAGGCGCGCTCGCACCTCTGGATCTCCCTCTCGTTCTCCGTCACCTCACTTCCCCTTCTGCGACGCCGAGGGAGTCTTGCTCTCCTTCGACTCCTTCGGGATCGGGTTCGCTCTGGTGCCGAAATCCTTCGTTTGCTTGACCTTGTGCGAACCGCCGCCCGTGCGGACCGTTCGCGGATCGTGGCCTTCAAGCTCGATCGAGAACTGTCCCGGCTTCACCATGCGCGGATCGCCCTGACGGACGAAGATCAGCGAGTCGCAGCCGCGGTGATGGAGCGTGTGATAGAAGACCGGGACCGCGAAGCGCTTCTGGAGCTTGGGCGCGATCAGGTTCTTCTCGATCTTGCCGAACTCTGCGATCCAATCCTTCCCGACGAGAGCGCCGTCTTTGTACCCGAGCGTCTGATCTCGGAACAGAAGGAGGGAAATTCTGACTGGCACGCTCTTGAGACCGTGGCTCACGAACGAGGCATAGTCGCTCCCTGGCTCCTTCCGTTCTGAAACGTCGAGCTCCTTCGCGCCCTCCGGCATCGCGGCCAGCGGGAGACGAACATTCTTGATTACGATGTAATCGAGAGGGTGAAGCTGTCCGCTCCCGGGGAGCGGCCACCTGTCGGTTTGCGGGATGAGCGGCATCGACGCCAGCGCCGCCTTCGACTCCGCGCTGAGGAAGTCGGCGGTGATAAGACGACCGTCCCGCGTGGTGAGCGGCCCGGCCGTCCCGAATGCTAGCTGCTGGCCTTTTGGGGAGAGATTAGGTGCCACGCGGGATGGTAGTCCCGGCGGGAGGATTACTTGACGGAGTAGAGAGACTCCTCCGCGCGCACGCTGAAGACGGTGCCGTCGCCGATCGCGTAGAACTGGCACTCTTCGTCCGCGGCGGAGATCTTCATCTCCGGGCGCCATTCGCGCATCTTCGCCGAGCTCAGCGCCGGTCCCCAGCCGTCGGGGACGGAGCCGCTCGCACCGATGTAGAAGACCTTCTCGCGGATCCCTTGCCGCGTCTTCTCAAGCTCGGCATCAACGACCGCGAGCGCGGCTCGACGCGCTCGCGAGCTCGTCCACGGACCGGCGGCGCCGTCGATCACGAGACCTAGCGGCACAGGAAAGATCTCGTCGATGGTGCGGCGACGGAGGGCGATCAGGTAGATCGGGAGGCAGAACTCGTCGACGGCGTCCAGCTTGAGCCGGCGCTTCTCCTCGGGGCTCTTGGAACGGACGTCCGTCGCGGCGTCGAAGAAGTCGATCATCGTCGGCTTCAGGATCTCCGCGCCGTCGCGCGTCAGTACGAAGTGACGCTGGAGGAACTCGTTTGCGGAGCGCAGGTACCCGGAGTGCAGGATGTTGCCGACGCCAAAGTTGACCTGATACCGGATCCTGACGTCGACGGCGCCGGACGCCATCGCGGCCCGCACGTCGGCGATCTTGGGACCGTACGGGTACGTGGTCCGGGGCGAGTAGTACAGGTTCGGCGAGATATCACGCTCGCGGAGCGCAGCGACTTGCTCCGGACTCAGACCATGCGACTTCTCCGCGTCGGAGAAGCTCGCGCTGAGGATCCGCGACAGGACGACGAGGTACAGAGACCGGGCGATCACGGCCGGAGACGAGATCTCGGGCTCGTTGTAGCTCCGGAGGAGAGGCCGGTTCTCCAGGGAGAGATCGATCGGCTTTGTCGGGTCCCAGCGGCCCGACACGGCGCCCACGCGCGCGAGCGCCTCCCAGGTAGCACCACGCGTGATCCGGATCGGGAGCGACTTGACCCGCACCTCGCCGTCTCCGACGACGGTATAGCTCCGGTACGTGCGGAGCCCCTCGAGGCTAACGCCCGCGACGTCGAGGATCCGTGGGTACACAGCAAGACTATCGAGGGTCTGTGTGTGATTTTCCGTCTGGGTCTTGTCGACGAGCTCGACGGGTTGGGAGACCGTCAGGTTGATCGTCGCCTCGCTGTTGTTGAACTCGACGCTGGTCATGTTGCACCAGCCATCCGAGCCGGGGAGACCCACCCGGCGCGGCGCGACGTCGAAGCGAGGAGCGACGAGCTTTCCATTCTCCCAGCTACCAGGAACCCGCTTGACGCCCTGGCGCTGATAGTTCTCCATCAGGGTCGGGACGTGAACGAGGACCGCGTCTCGGTTGTCTCCCAGGATCGAGAGGAGCTCCGGGATCGTGACGCCGCTGGAGACCGCGGCGGAGACCACCACGCGCGTCGGAGACGACGGCTCGGCGGCGAGCGCCATCGCGTCCAGATCAGCGGCCATCTCCGCGATCTGGGAGCCGGTCAAGGCCCGAGCGTGGCGCGTCATGGAGCCGATCCCAGTAGAGATCGCGATCCGCTTCGCCGCGGTGACCCGTCCGGCGCCGATGAGGCCGCGGGCCATGGCAAGCATGACGATGACGCTCGATCCGTCCGGGAGCTTCCCGGCGCCCTCTTTACAGGGCCGGATCCGGTACGCCTCGTCGTCGCTGTCCACGTTGATGCGACGGGTGTTCACGCTCGCGACGTCGAGAACGACACGACGAAGCTTCGGATTCACGCGAAGCAACACGACGTGTGGCGGCACGTCGACTGCCAGCGTCTGTGGCGCATCAACGACGCGCGTGTGCCCGTTGAACAACGCGTCGTACAGCCCCACGACGGAGCCGACACGAACGCAGAATCCGCCGCCAGCGTTGGCGATCTGGGCGAGAAACCCGAAGTCGGACGAATCCCGGTAAGCGACCGTGTTGATCGTGACGGGGCGCATCGTGGCGACGCGGAACTTGGGAAGGATCACGTCGAGGATCTCGCGCCGCTCCTCGTAGGCGCTGCGGTCGTTGGCATACCCGTCGCTGTGGAGGGACACGATCGTGTCCTCAGTGGTGGACACCAGCCCGAGCGCCGCGCGCAGTCCGCCGGACATGCACGTCATCCCGGAGGGGCGCATCATACGGATCTTGTCGATGGCGTGAGCGTTGATCCCCGACGTGGTCACGCGGTTCAGGTGAACGATCGCGTCGCCGTACGAGGAGTAACTCACGACGCTGATAAGGAGATCCGGGCGCTTGTACTCCGCGACGCCGAGGAGCTTGATCAGAGTCGCTGTCACCTTGTCCATGTCGAGGTACATGGAGCCCGAGCGATCGACGACGACGACATGGTGCCCGACGCGTCCCGTGGACTTCATCGGGGCGACGTTCACGCGCTCCCATTCGTACGCGCCAGTGATTCGACCGTCGAGACCGATGACGTCGAAGTACCCGCGCATCCCGAGACCCGGGCGCTCGTAGCGCTCGCCGCTGATAAAGCCCCAGTGCGGCGCCGCAGTCGGAGCGGCGATCGGAGGCGGAGGGGTCGGCATCGTTGTGCCTCCGATCGAGCCGGCGCCAGCGGACGTCGGGTTGATCGGCGCGGGCGTGGGCTTCGTCTTCGCCTTCGGCGCGGGCTTCGTCGCCGCGGCGCAGACGGGGCAGCCGTGGCCGTAGCGCTCGCGGCGCTCACGCGTCGCCTTGTACTCGTGCCCCTTGAGGCACTTCCAGGTCGCCTCGGCGCGGTAGGGGACTCGCGTCGACTGGCGCGGATCCGCCCACTCCGTGAGGAGCTCCTGAGAGAGCTCCGGGAGCGCGTGCGTCGTGATCGGTAGCTGAACCGTGATCGTCTTCTTTCCCATCATTTCACCTCGTAGATAACGAACGTCCATCCTCTCACGTCAGCGAGAGCAAGTCAACGCGATACCATCGGTCATGGCGGATTTTTCCTTTGCGGGACACCCGATTGTGAATGGGAACGTAACCGCCGCTATCGTGGGCTTGTGGCACGGAGAATTTTACTTCTCAGACTCCGAAGCTGGAATCAGTATCGGACAGCGCGGCTCGCTGGAGATCCTTGGAAGCTCCAGGATCGGGACCGTCGTCGCCGTCGAGGGGGCCGGAGGATTCTATCGCGCTCGGATCTACGGCGGCGCGGGCAAGCTCGACACGATCCTTGACCCTCGGGACTATCGCGGGTACGAAGCGAGCGCCATCGCGCGAGACTGTCTTCGCGACGCCGGAGAAGACGTCGGGGACTGGTCTCCGCTCTCCGTGTCGTGTCAGCATTGGATGCGCACGAAAGACACTTGCCGATCCGCGTTGCGGCGCCTTTGTCGCCTCACCGACGACGCGTCGCTTCACTGGAGAGCGCTGGCAAGCGGTCAGATCTCCATGGTGAAGGAGACATGGCCAGACAACACGTCGGCGATCGACCGCGAAAACTTCATCTGGCCTCAGGAGAGGCTCGTTAGGTTCTTCCCTGGAGACGGAAGCGTGTCCCCAGGGCAGAAGGTGACGGTCTTCGGGGCGTCGCGTCGACTGACGCGCGTCGAGTACAAGTGGTCTGCGCAGGAGATCGCGTGCGAGGCGTTCTATGAGGAGTAGCAGGCGCGACGGCGCGGCGAGGAGCGACCGATGAAGGGCGATAGTCTCACAGAAGCGATCAAGTCTATCGTCCGGAGAGTCCTGGAGGAGACGAACGTTATCGACTTCAGGGCCCTGTACCCGGCGCGAGTGGTCTCCGTTGGCGAAGACGGACGAGAGGTTGACGTCTCATTCGACGATGAGAGGCTAAAGTCAAAGACTGGGGTCAAGGTCGTTCCGATGCCTGGGCTGTCCATCGTGCTCAAGCCAGGAACCCGCGTCCTGATCGGATGGAAGGGAGGGAACGGTGAAGAACCCCCAGTGGCCCACCTCATGTGGGACGGGAACGGCGGAGTGTCGAAGCTCCTTCAGAAGGCGGACGACGAATGCTCCTGGGATACTCCGCTTGGGAAGTTCTCCGGCGAGCTCCAAGCGGCGCACCTCCTCAGCGGGAGCTCGTACAACGCGACGAGCGCGATCCGCGGCGAAGCTCTCGGGACAGAGGGAACTGTAACCGACGTGAGTGGCGGCGATATCATCGCGACCGTGACGTGTCTAACGGATCAGAATCCAACAACAGGGACCATGTTCCGGTTGACCTTCAAGAAGGAATTCAAGAAGACGCCTCAGGTGCTCCTCGTCGATGAGAACGGAGCCGGCGCCACCTACCGCGCGACGACGCGCGACGTCACCGTGAGCGCCTCCGCTGCCCTCAAGCAAGCGACGAGCTACCGCGTAACCATGTTCTTCGTTGGCCAGCCCTCGTAAGGCGCCGCCGCCTCACGCTCTCATCACCGCCGTATTCTCCCGTCGTCGCCGTACCATCTGGGCATGATCTACCCAGGGCAAGATTTCTCGACGTTCTTGACCGATAAGAATGGGACGGTCCAGCGCTCCAGCCTCGATCTCTCGTTCGTCCCTATCACCGGGGCCAGGGTTTGCCAGGAGACGATCCTGAGGAAGCTCCAGTGTCCGCCGGGGAGCATGGACGATCCGGAGTGGGGGATCGATCTCCGGACTTACTACAACGCGTCGATGAGATCGGACGATCTGGGAGTCCTCGGCGCCGTCATCAGAACGGAGATCCTCAAAGAGGAGTACGTCGACGACGCTGACGTGATCGTGCTGCTGTCCGCGGACGGGACACTGATCGTCGATATCTCGCTGACGCTCGCCGACGAGAAGACGTACACCTTCGCCTTTTCCCTCTCAGAGAGAGGGTTTCAGGCGATTCTTGACGTGGCTTCTAATCCAGACTAGAGGAGACGGTTCGGGTCAGTTGCGACGGCGCGGCTGATACCCGGACTCGCGAGGGAGGACGACGGACCGCGGGTTGACCGCCGACCCTCGCGGCTGGTAACCGCCGCCGCGGGGCTTTTCTCCGCTCACAAGCCACACCAGAACCGCGATGAGCACTAGCCCTCCGCTGATCTTCACGACTGCGCCGCCGGGCGATCGTCGAGCGAGCACGCGCCACCGGCGCACGCGAGCTCCTGAGAGCTCGTCGTGTGGTCTTCCACCTCCAGCGCCGTGATCATAGACCAGTCGATCGCCGGGAATGCGGCCAGGGCGCGCTCGTACTCCTCCTCCGTCGTCTCCTCGTACGGAAGCTGTCGGTACACGGTCTCCGACTTCGGAAGGAAGGAGAGACCGCCGATCACGTTGCGATGATCCCAGACCCACTTGACCACGTCGAGGAGCTCGTCGGGACCGTACTCGATCGTGCAGCTGGGGTTGTGCGTCGTCCAGTGATTTTTGTTGAGTAGCCAGTGGTTTAGCTGATCAACAGCCGTCTGTTCCGCCGTGGTTACGGCGCCGTCTGGCGCCCTCATCGGGAAGTGAATGACCCACTTCGTTGCGGTGGCTGCCTCCTGCCCGTTCTCCGGGTCCATGGGGACGCCGGCCATTTGGAGGAGGCGGAAGATTGGCGACGTCGTGTTGACCCGAGCGTTCCTGATCCCGTAGCGGATCTTCCGAGCACCCTGGCCCGGCGCAGCGTTGATCAGGAGGCTGCTGTTGCCACTGGGCTTCGTGCATGTGGGGGACATGCTGGGCTCGATTCCGAAACGCGCCGCGAGCTCAGCGTTCGTCTTCACAACGATCTCGCGGAGCTCGGTAAGCCACTGCGCCGCGATGAGGCTTGTCGTCGAGAGGATCGGATGATCCATCTGACCCGGAAGATCGACGCCCAAGAGACGCTCCTCCTGGGCGTGACGAGACCAGTCCGCGCGGAGGTTGGGAAAGTAAGTACACATACTCTGGATCGTACCGAGAATCGTCGCGATCCGAACCTTGCGCGCGAGCGTCGTGAAGTCGTCCGTCGGACGGACAATCGCCTGAGAGAGGTTGCAGAAGCTGCGGGACTGGAGGTAGATCTCGCCGCAGGGATTTGTGCCGAGGTTGAGAGCTCCGCCGTTGCGGCGGAGATACTCGGCGCGGCGCGCTGGCATCGTGCGGAGAGCGTTCTCGCGGGAGAAGATCCCACGCTCGCCGCTGCGGGCCCGGAACATGGAGCCCATCTGTTCCATCAGGTCTAGCATCGTGGGGCCCCCGTCGGGCCACGCGGCGCTGTTGTTGGCGTTCTCGCGGAAGCCGTGAGTCGTGAACCACGATGAGCCGGACTTCGCGTCGCGCATCTCCGTGTCTCCCCAGTCGGAGAGGCTCAACTTTGCCGTGCGGCGCATTCCACCGCTGTTTCCCGCTTCGCCCGTGACGCACATAATATCGTTCGCGTCGATTGGGCGGAGCGCGGAGCCCTGGCGAGAGAGCATGATCCCGCGAACGCCAGACAGCACGGACCGGAGTGGGCCAGCCCCACTGGCCTGCCCCCCCTTCGTGCGAAGCACAGCGCCGGCCGGGCGAAGCTCCGAGAAATCGAACTCGGCGTCGTGTCCCTCGAACCAACGATTGACGCCGAACATGAGCGCCTCAACCCACCCCTGAGACGTGTCCGGGACGATGAACAGGTCAGGCGTCGCCTTGCGCTGGTACCGGACGAAAGGGAGCTTGCGGACGAACTGGGATTCAACGCTGTAGGCGTCGCCGCAACCCGCCATCGCGATCGAAAGCGACTCGCCGAAGCATAGAGGATCGTCTACGGCCTGATAGGCGCAGTTGAAGATCGAGACGTTGTCGCGGTCCGCGCTCTCGCCAGCCTGGGAGAGCAGGCGCATGCTTGGCATTGACTCCATCGCCCGAATTGAAGAGCGGATCTCCGCCCATTCCACCTCGTCGAGACCGCGCGCGGCATGGGACTTGACTTGCTTTTGCATCCACTCGACCGCTCGATCCACGCACTCGATCCACGTCTCGCGGCGACCACTGTCCCCCTTCCAACGGGCGTATTTGTCGAAGAACTGGAAGCACCGGATCGGGTCGTTGCCCATGAATGCCGAGCTCTCAGCGAACGCGCTCCTGATCTCAGGAGACACACGAGAGAGCGCGCGACGACGCGCGTGCTCGTCTCGATAGGACATATAGTGCTGCGCCGCGGAACGTTGGCCAAAGCGGAGCAAGGTCGCTTCCGCGGCGTCTTGGATCCGTTCCACACTGGGAACCGTCGCTGGATCGAGCGATTCGACGAGGGCAGCTGTAAAGGCTCCCGGATCAGCGTCGACGCCCACGGACGAGAAGCACCGTCGGAAGGCCGACTCGATCTTTTTGGCGTCGAAGGGGACAACTTCCCCGGACCGCTTGATCACCTCAAGCGGCGCGACTTCTGGTCTACTCATCTGGTACTCTCCTGGAGGCGCTCCAGTGCGCCCCTTTGGTAGACGGATGGTATCACGTCAGCGTCGAGAAAGTCAATCTCTACCCTAGAGTCGTCATGCGCTTCGCGGGCTCCGTTCTTGACTTTATCGTCTCCCGCCCGGTTCTTTCGTTGCGTATCGTGTCTCTCGGGTGCGTGATCGTCGGTCTGTGGTACCTGGACCGTCGACGCCGACAAAAGCGATGGTCCATTGAGGATGGAAGCTATGCCGGACACAGGAGTAAAGCAGATGAACGAGGGGGGTAATCAGGAGATCTTGGAGGCTCTGAAGAGGATCGAGGCCGCGGCCGGCGGAATCAAGTCGCAACTTGCAGCACTTGAGAATGACGTGCGCGGGGTAGAGACGACGCTTCGTGGGGACACGAGTAGCTCGAACTCCGCGGGTCTCGTCGGACAGGTGCTCGTTCTCAACGGAAGGACGGAGACTCTCGAGAGGGAAGTGAATCGCCTGGCGACGGGGTACAACGAGCTCCGCGCCGCTATCGTCTCCGACAAGAAAGAAGATGTTCGCGGACGATGGGCGCTTATCATCGCCATCGTGACGAGCGTCGCGGCTGTCGTCGCCGCCGGGCTCCAGATCGTTCTTCAGAAGCACCCTTAGAACCCCTCGCGTCGTACCATCCCGTATGGCGACGCAGACCTTCGCTCAACTTACAGAGCCGGCGAACATCGATAGCGCGAGCGACCCCGACGCCGCGCTCGCCGCCGAGGTCCCGACCGTGTCGTCGATCGTGTTCGGCGGCGAGTTCTCGGGGTTCGTGAGCTGGCGCAGAAGCGCCGGCGCCGAGACCGACTTGACGAACGTCCAGAGGTCGGCCCCGATCGTCACGGGTCAGCTCTTGGCGACGCGAGGAGCGCCCGAGACCTTCGCCCGCGTCGACGCGTCGATCCCGAGCGGGTCAGGGATCGCCGGCGTGAAAGAGGCGGAGCGGACTCCGTCGGCGACGTCGTCGACGTCGGCCTTCACCGGCTTGATCCCGGCGAGGTCGATCGGGGGCGGCGCGGCCTCGTCCGGGGCGACCGGGACCAGGTAGACGTAGTTCGCCATGGCGACCTCGTCGGCCGGGTTCTGGAGCGGCGCGTAGCGCTTGTCCGAGAGGTCGATCACCGAGGCCGAGTAGGAGACACGGCCGGGGCCGTGGCGCGTGTCCGGCTCGACTTCCTTGCGCCACTGGACGACCGGGCCTCGGCCGTAGGGCGCGTCCCGGAAGATTTTGACTTCCTTCTCGGTCACGGACCCGTCGCCCATCGACACCATGCGAGACTCGACCTTGTCGAGCACCCGGGCCGGCGTCCGGTCGATCAGGAGCCCGCGCTTCAGCGTCTCGACCTGGGCCGGCGTGAGCGAGAGCACCTGGCCCTCGCGGACCGACGTCTTGCCGCGCGGGTCGTCGCTCGCGGTGATGTAGTGGACGGCGATCCCGCCGGTCACGAAGGTCCCGATCGGCGGGATCGGGCGCCCTTCGTCGTCGCGGCGGGTCTCGTCGGCGCGGATCCCGAGTCTGTAGCGGGCCGCGCCCGTGTTGGTGTTGCTCATGAGTCGTCCTCCGGTTGATCGGTGCGTCAGGAGTTGTTGACGCGGATCACGGCGTCGCACGGGCCGAGGGCGAAGCCCCACCGCGCCTTGCTGAACAGCGTCACGCTGTCCGTCTCCGCCTGCGGGCCGCTGGTCTGGGGGTAGACCGGATAGAGGGTCGCGTCGTCGCGCGGGGCGCAGAGCATGGGCGTCGCGACCGTCGGCGCGCCCGAGAGGACCGCGAACCAGTCCGACCCCGTAAGCTCCTGGGCGAAGACGATCTGGCTCACGTATTCGTCGGTGATCTGGGCCACGGCCGCGGCCGTCGTCACGCCGTTGACGTTTGCGAGCGAGAGGCCCTTCCGCTTGAATGCCTTGAGGAACACCTCGCGGAGCGCGAACGGCACGAACAAGTGGAGGCTCGTGCTCGTCTGCCACGACCTCCACCGGAACTGCCCCGCCTGGTCGAGGAAGACCGAGAAGGCGTTCTGGACGGCGAACACGTCCTGCTCGAGCGCGGCCTCGGACGCTACTCCGTGGCCCGTGACGATGTTCCCGCCGACGCGCCCGAACCGGGGCCCGCCCTCGCCGTTGGTCGTCGCGAAGAGCCCGACTCCGTCCGGCGCAAGGAGCGGCCCGGGGAGCAGGTTCGCCGAGGCCGTGCCTCCGGCGAGGATCTGCATGGCGATCTGCCAGGGGATGTACTTGTAGCGCTCGGCGATATTCATCGCCTGTTTCTCGAGCGCCCCGAGCTGATCGTCGGCGTCGTCGTCGACGTTCCAGTCAATCGCGAGACCCCAGCGCAGAACGTCGAACTCCCACTGCCGGTAGTTGAACGCGCCGTGCTGCACCGTGGTCCCGTAGTCCCACCGCTTGACGGCCGGCGGAGCCTCGGGGTAGGCGAGCTTTTCCTTGCGGGCCGTGGCCTTCAGGCCGAAGTCCATGAGCCCGGAGAGGTAGCTCTGCACCTTGTCCATGCCCTGGACGAGGTAGGCGTCGGTGAAGACCTTCTGCACGCCCGGCAGGATCTGGTTGACCCGCGCCTCGACCGGGAGGAATGCCATGGGACCGACCTCTTGTCTGGGGTTTTGGCGAGGCGGATCGGCTA
>OFRM01000353.1_pt1 | contig 20017 bp, 36 predicted proteins | sample 1543101 | NCBI WGS metagenome assembly OFRM01 (sample SAMN07774223, study PRJEB24372) | wastewater metagenome | isolation source: Exp Tend VB 0WW | collected 2016-02
CCCGAGCGGGTGCCACGGATCCGGATCGAAAAGGGCTTAGGGGCGTTGGCCATGCGAGAAAGCCCGGAATCAGGCCCTGTAGGCGATTAAAGCGAAAAGCGATACCCACATAGCCCGAAAAGAATCGAGCGATTGTGGGTAATCCTAGTCAATTTGCCTAGTTTTTAAGCAGTTGCTATGGTTTCGATAGCAAAACCGACCAAAAATCACTGCCAAAACCCCCTGTAGTGGGATTTTTAGAAAAAAAAAAATTGGCCGACCCCCTCTGGTGGGATTTTTGGATCAACCCACTGTGGTGGGATTTTTGGCCTCGGCGGTGTTGTCGGTCATGGCCCAAACCAACGCGCCAACCCAACCCACGAATGTCCAACCCAAAAACAGGTTGAGAATGAAAATCGGCATGGCGTTGCGGTGGTTGCGTCTGCTTGCCACCAAGCACGGCGCGAAGTACACCAGCATTCCTAGCGCCGCAAGAATCACCGCAAAAAACAACCCGGCTTCTGTTCCCATTTCGCTCTCCCTGTTAATCGACCAAGTTTAAGACCATTTGCCGACCATCACGCAGGTATCGGTGCAGTCCAGCGGTGGACACGCCGATCGCTCTGCGCGCATCGCCCACAGACATGCGCCAAACGTAGGCCCAGCGAAGCGCAAAGGCGTGGTCAGGGGGTAGCTGGCCCACTACCTTTTCAATCGCCTGTGCGTCGATTAAATCGCACGGTGTTCGGAATTCCTTGGCCTCCCAGTGCTGGGCTGGCCGGTAGTAGCGAAACATGGGCTGTACGCGGCTGTGTGGCCGCACCGCCACCCAGTTGGCCCAGTTCACCAGCCGTTCGTGGATGGCGGCTTGGTGTGGCTCGATGCGGTTGAAGTCGATTGTTGGTTTGGTCATTTACTTGTTCCAGTCACTAAAACAACTACCGAGTGCAGGTTCTCCTGCACGCCTTTGTTGAACGCAATTTGCGCTTCGTTTATTTCTATCTGCCGTTCTGTTTGCTTCGTAATTCGGGCTTCCAACCGCGACACCCGGATAGCTAGCTGAACGTTGTAGACAACCACTGCCACCGCAAATGCGGCAACTGCAAGTTCAAGCCCTTTCATGTCGCCACCCCTGCCGCGCCACTACGCCCTTCGCCACTAGAGGCTTGCGCCACTTGACCCCCTGCGCCACTATGGGCGTAGCAGTTGAATCGCATAGGTACTCCGGCATCGCCAACTGTGTATTCGATTCGGCTGAACTTGATCGTGTAGGTAGGGTTGTATAAACGATATGGCTCGTAGAACAACTCCACCTCTCCAGCCAAAACATCAATCGACTTGACGCATTTCAGAAAAACATCGCCATCAACGTCGAACACCGTTGCGCCAAGGCAGTTTGTTGAGTCGTACTTCTTGGCCGCTGCGCCACTAGCGTCCAGTTCTTCGATGCTTCTTTGGAGGTAGACGGCCAAATCAAGGGCTTCCTCCAACCCATGTTGCAACCACTGGCGAAGGCTCAATGGGTTCTGCGCCACTGTGGTGCCGTACTTGGCGATGCCAAGCTGTTGCCGTTGGGCTATCAGGTCGCACACCTTGGCTTCGGTGCCGGTTGGTTTGATATTCATGCTGCCTCCCGTTTCTTTTTCATACTTTCCGACCACCGCTGCGCCACTTCGGTCAACGTCAGTTTGTGCGTGTCGCAGTGGATGCGCCCGAAGCTACCGCTGTGCTCAAGCGACGTTACACCTACAGGCGTAGCCACATCAAACGCCACCCCACACCTCACGCATTGCGACCGCCACCAGCGAATGTTGGTCAGCGTGCCGTCTTTGCGCAGGTAGGGTTCCTCGCCCACCATCAAAAATGTCCTACCGTCTTTCGTTTCAATTTTCATAAATCACCCTTAATTTCTAAATTAACGAATCTGCAAAAAATTACTCATTCCCCATTCCCCATTTCCCCAATGAACTTCCCCAACGACTCCCCAAAAAGGGTGAGTCGTCGTTGGGGAGTAATGTTTCCCCATTGAGAATCCCCAATTGGGGATCGTTGGGGATTGGGGAAACCGCGAACGTGTTAAAAATCGCACGTTCCGCCCTCGGTTTGTGAGACTTCCCCTTCGCTAAACCGCAGTTTTTCGCCGTTCGCAATCACCTTGGAATGGTGCTCAAGCACTTTTAGCGCCCCTGCGGCCAACTCGGTGGCCCTGCTTTTCGCCAATTGGCCTGCGTTCAACAGCCCTTTGCTGGTGAAAAGTGCCGCCAGTTCAGCCTTCAAAACACCAACATCAAACTCTTTGCGGCCCACGTTGGCCTCGGCCCGCAGGTACTCAAGCGTGGCGGTGGGCCGTTTGCCCTTGAGGGTGCTTTCGCTGGTTTGCTCTTTGCCCTCGGCTTTCGCCACTTCGCGCGCCCCAGAGGTGTCAAAAACCCCGCCATGCTCGGCCACTAGGCTCGATACGATGCCATCCTCCGTGTCGAAGTCCAGCAGCACTTCGGGCAGCGTGAAGCGGTACTCAGCACCCTCGCCCTTGCCGTCCTTGAGCTTCGTCACCACCAGCGCGCGGAAGTCGTTGGTGCGCACCACCTCGCACTCTGCGTCCAGTGCGCCTTTCATACCGCTCCAGCCCCGCAGCCCCTTGCCAGCGTCTTTACCCGAGTGGCCGACCAGCAGCACAGTTGCCACAAGCGCCTTGCCAATGGCCTTACAGAAGCCAAGGAAGCGCCCCATGTCCTCGCCACTGTTCTCGTTGGCCCCCGGTGTCACCTGTGCCATGGTGTCGGCGATGACCAACTCCACCCCCGCGCACTGCCCTTTGATCGACGCCACCAGCGCCTTCACATCGTCTTTCTCGGTGAGGTTGGGCTGGTCGCCCAGCACGAACAGCCATTCGCTCAATTCCTCAATGTCCTCGCCGTTGTGTTGGCACCAAGCCTGCATCCGTTCGCGCATTCCTGCTGCGCCCTCGGCGGCGATGTACAGCACCTTGGCCTGCCTGCACTGGATGCCGAACCACTTGAGGCCCAACGCCACTCGGCAAGCGATGTCCAAGGTGATAAAGGTCTTGCCCGACCCCGACGCCCCGAAGATGGCGGCCAGTTCGGCCATCGGCACCACGCCCTTGACAAACCAGTTCAGCTTGCGAACGCTCTTTATGTAGTCCTTGGCCGAATAAATCTTGTACTTGTGAGTGGGCTTGGCCGGTTTGGTGGGTGTGGTGCTCACGCCGCTGACATCCTCAAAATCGTCTGCCGCATCGCCACCGGGCACAAACCCGTCGTCCTCGGCGTCCACCGGCACATCCAGTACCGCGCTCAAATCGTCGAAGTCCGCTTGTGTCAAAGCCTTTGGGCGGGCCTTGGGGGCGGCTTTGACGCAGTGGTGTTCCCACAGGTAGGCCAGCGCCCGGTCGTAGTCCTGCCTGCGGTGGTCCATCGCCACTTCCATCGCGTGATGGCTGTGCGCCAGCACCGATAAGGTTTCGCGCATAGACAACCCCGCGCTGATTACCGACACCGCCGCGCTGTGCAGGGCGCGCGACCTGTCCCCGCTGCACTCGCCATCTGCCAGGAAGTCCCGCACCGCGGGGGGCAACTCGATGGTTGCCAGCGTAGGAGTACCAGCCTCGTCCAGCACATCAGGCATTGGTGGGAGGTCTTTTTTCTCCAGGCGCGCAGCGGTGGATGCCCGACCATAGGAGCCACGCAACCCCGCGAGGAAGCCGGGGGTGACTGGGGCTATCGTGGTGGGGGCACCGGGCAGCAAGCGCCCACTGACGGTCAAGTGCCGTGGGGTGCTGCCCATGTAGACCTCAATGCCCACCTCATTGTTCGTCCAGTCAGCCCCATCGGCCAGCCCCAAGACGAATATGCGCAGGCCACGGCCACTTGGCGATATTTCGGTATAGCTGTTCGCAGCACGGATCACTTCCATCGCCCACGGGGCCACCACGCCGTCCGCAGACAGGCAGTTGTCTAGGTCGATACCCACCACGCCATCAATGCCGGTCATCACGAAGCAAATACCAGATAGCATTCGCTTTGCCTTGATGTACGCGGTGAGAGCTTGGTCGTGGGTGAACCACTTTTCTGGCGATGCCGTGGAAATGCCGATTTCCGGGTGGATTGCGCTCTTGGGCAGCTTGTCAAACTTGCCACGCTTGACGTTGAACACCGCTTGCCACGGTGCCCAGCGGTTCATTGCTTTAAGCTCACTCGGTATCCCCGACCCGTCGAAGGTCTGTATGCTCGGTTTTTGGGTGTTCATATTTAGCATCACATCGCCGTTTCCCAACCCGACAACAGTTCCAACGTGCGCGGGTTGGCCAGCGCCGCGCGGGGCACGCCGTAGACGGCCTCGATTTCCTGCGCGCGGCGCAAAGGGGTATAACCCCGCTCCACCCACCGGCATACGGCTTGCTGGGATACTCCCAGTTGTCGGGCCAACAGCCCCTGCGACCCCGCCAACTCCACGGCGGTGTCGATTCCTTTTTTAGTAACCATGCTTTTTCCTTTGTGTTTAACAACCTTTGGTTGTGGGCTGAATGTTAGCACGGGAGTCTAAAAATATGTGTTGAATATGGGGGCAGGCCCCCACCCCGTATAAACACCAAGCCCTCCCTGTGAGGGCTTTTTTTTACGTTACGCGCGTAACAACCTTAATTTCAAAATAAAACAACTCACAACCATAAAACTGTGCGATACTACACATAACAACTAGAAAGTTGTTGATGGTTAAACAAAAGAAGGGGATTTATAGAAGATGCTTACGAACGAAGAATTGCTCAGAGAAGCGTACATGGAACGGTCAACCGACCCAATGGCGATGCTGCTTGCAGAGCGCCTTGAAGAAGCACTTATGGAAATCGAAACACTGAAAGGTAAAAAATGAGTCTTGAACAAGCACTGGCGGAAAACACCGCCGTTATGAAAGAACTGGTTGCTGCGTGGAAAGCGCTTACCGTCAACGCTGCGGCCTGCAAAACAGCAGACACGGTGAAAGCTGGAGGGGTCAAGGTGCTGGAGAAAGCCGCAGACCCAAAGCCTGTAGCTACCCCGCCTGCCGCCGCGACGGCTACACCCGCCCCGGTAGCGGAGACTGCGCCAGCCGAAGCTGCTGCGGAATCCCCTTCTGACGCGCCAGCAGTGGTGGAAATGAAAGACCTGTCTGCCGCCGTCACCGCAGCGGCCACCCGCAACCGCGACGGTCTGGTGGCCCTGTTGGGTAAGTACGCGGTCAAACGTGCCAGCGAGGTGCCGCAGGGCCAGTGGGCCGCGCTGGTGGCGGAATTGGGAGCGCTGTAAATGGCGCACGCTAAATTGTCACCCTCCAGCGCAGAGCGTTGGATGTCGTGCCCTGGCAGCGTGGCGCTGTGCGAGGGCAAGGACGACAAGGGCAACCAGTTTGCCCACGACGGCACCACAATGCACCACTTCGCGGAACTGTGCCTGACCAACGGCGCGATGGCGAAAGAGTACGTGGGGCAAACGTACTCACGGGACGGGTTTTCCACGTTGTTCACCGCCGACTTGGCGACACCGACACAAACCTACGTTGACCAGATACGCCAGCTTGTCGAGTCTACCGGAGGCCATTTGCTCGTAGAGCAAAAGCTGCCGATAGCCGACATAACCGGCGAAGCGGGCGCGCACGGCACTTCGGATGCCGTCATCCTGACCACAGACGAATTGATTGTTGCCGACCTGAAAGGCGGGCAAGGCGTTGCTGTTAGCGCGGAAAAAAACCCGCAGCTAATGCTTTACGCTTTGGCGGCGTACCACCATTTCAGTCTGGTGCAGGACTTCAAAACCGTGCGCTTGGTTATCAGCCAGCCGAGGCTAAACAGTTACAGCGAATGGGCCATCCCGCTCGAAGAACTGTTGGCCTTTGGCGAGCAAGTGAAGAAGGCCGCCGCGATCACCCGCTTGGCCGACGCCCCTTTGCAAGCAAGCGAAAAGGCTTGCAAATTCTGCAAGGCCAAAGCCACTTGCCCTGCCCTCATCCAAGCGGTGGAAGTGGCGACCGGCGCGATGTTCGATGACTTGACGGAACCCACCAAGCCCGCAGGCTGCACCAGCGACGACCTCGCCAACAAAATGGCGCTGGTCAAGCTGGTGGAGGATTGGTGCAAGGCCGTCCGCGCCGAAACCGAACGCCGACTGCTGGCCGGTGAGCCCGTCACGGGGTACAAGCTGGTGCAAGGCAAACAAGGCAACCGCAAGTGGGCAGACGCCGACGAGGCCGAAGCCACTTTGAAAGGTCTGCGCTTGAAGGTCGAGGAAATGTACGACTTGTCGCTCATTTCACCCACCACCGCCGAAAAACTTGCGGGTGCGGGCACCATCGGGCCGCGCCAGTGGAAGAAAGTCATTCCGCTCATTACACGTTCAGAAGGTTCGCCAAGCGTGGCACCCGAGTCTGACAAACGCCCTGCCCTTGTGGTAGGCGGCAATACCGATGATTTTGATGTGGTGCAAGCCGCCGAAGATTTCGTCTAATTTTTCTTTGTCCCGTTTCACAACCTTAGATTGTCAAAAATGAAATTCAAACTCAACAATGTCCGTTCCGCCTTCAACGCCTACTTTGAGCCAAAGGCCGTAAACGCTGGCGACAAGCCCGCCTACTCTGGCGCGTTCCTGATCCCCAAGGACCACCCCCAACTCAAGGATTTGGAGAAAGCCATCGCGGCCACCGCTGACGAAAAGTGGGGTGCAAAAGGCCCTGCCATGCTCAAGACCTTGAAGGCCGGGGACAAGACCGCGCTGCACGATGGTGACAGCAAGGCGACCTACCAGGGCTTTGAGGGCAACTACTTTATCAGCGCCCGCAACCCTGTGCGCCCCACATGCGTGGATGCCGACAAAACGCCGTTGGTTGAATCCGATGGCCGTTTGTATTCCGGTTGCTACGTCAACGTGGTGTTGGAACTGTGGGGCCAAGATAACGCCTACGGCAAGCGCATCAACGCCACTTTGATGGGCGTGCAGTTCTACCGCGACGGCGATGCGTTCAGCGGCGGCGGCAGCGCCAGTTCGGATGACTTCGACGATGTGGCCACTGGCGCGGACGCTTCGGCAGATTTCGTCTAACTTTTTCATGCCTGCGCCGACAACCTTGGGTTGTTGGTGCATCAACCAAAGACCAAAATGAAATTGATGCACTTTGCGAGGCCTTCGTATGACCTACCGACTCTGGGGTGACACAGAAACGTACTCCGAAACGCCCATTTCGCACGGCACGTACCGATACGCCGCGAACGCTGAAATCACGCTGTTCGCGTGGGCCATCGACAACGACCCGGCACAGGTGTGGGACTTGACCAGCGGCGACCCCATGCCTTACGACCTTGAGGTGGCGCTTACAGACCCTGAGTGCGAGGTGTGGTTTCACAACGCAATGTTCGACCGCACGGTTATGCGCAACGCCCTACCCGACTGGTGCCCACCCCTCGAGAGGTGGAGGGACACGATGGTGCAGGCCATGTGCCACTCCCTGCCCGGCAAGCTGGCCACGCTCTGCGATGTGTTGGGTATTGCGGAGGACAAGGCGAAGTCCAAGCGCGGTGGGCAGTTGGTGCAGTTGTTTTGCAAGCCCCGGCCCGCCACCTCCAAGATCCGCCGCGCCACCCGCGACACCCACCCGGTGGAGTGGGCTGAGTTTGTGGACTACGCCCGCCTGGACGTTGAGGCCATGCGCGAGGTGAACCGCAAGTTGCCCACATGGAACTACAGCGGCGACGAACTGGCGCTGTGGCACCTTGACCAGCTTATCAACGACAGGGGCATTGCGGTTGACCTTGATCTGGCGAACGCTGCGCTCTTGGCCGTGGGTGGCGAACAAGCGGTACTGGCCGAGCGCACGGCAGACATGACCAACGGGGAGGTGCAGACCGCCACCCAGCGCAACGCCATGCTGGAGCACATGCTTGCGGAGTACGGTGTCGCCCTGCCCGACTTGACGATGGCCACGGTAGAACGCCGACTGGACGACCCCGACATTCCCCAGGCCATGAAGGAATTGCTGCGCGTGCGCTTGCAAGCCAGCACCACCAGCACCAGCAAGTACAAGGCTTTGGTGCGGGCCTGCAACTTGGACGGGCGGCTGCGCGGCCTGTTGCAGTTTGCGGGCGCTGGGCGCACTGCGCGCTGGAGTGGGCGCACATTTCAGCCACAGAATCTCAGCCGAGGGGTTCTCCACGGCCCGATTTACGACGAAGCGATAGCGGCCATAAAAGGCGGCTATCTGCGACTGCTATGAGCGCCAACTGGAAGCCCGTGCCGGGGTTTGAGGGCCGGTACGAGGTGAGCGACGAGGGGCAAGTGGCGTCCGTTCCTTTCAAGCAAAGGTGCGTACTGCGCAACGGCAAAGAGGCGTTCCGCATGACTAAGCGCCGGGTGCTGGCGCAGCAGTTGATAAACAGCGGGTACTACATCGTCCACCTACACCTTAACAACAAGCGCACCGCCGCCACGGTGCATCGGCTTGTCGCCAAGGTGTTTGCGCCGGGCTATTTTGGAGGCGCTGACGTTAACCACAAAGACGCAGTAAAGACCAACAACCGGGCCGAAAACCTTGAATGGGTAACGCGCACGGCGAACCACATCCATGCCGTGTACCACGGGCTAAACACGTTTGCGGTTCCCGTGGCAGACCCTGAAACGGGGGAGATTTACCCCTCAATCATGGAAGCAGCCCGAAAACTTAACTTAGGAGAAAAGATGGTTCGCAACCACTTTATACGGCTATGAAAGAAAAACTGTTGGTGGAGTACCCCGTGATGGACGTACTTTCAAGTGTCATTCGCGGCTGCATCGTGGCACCACCGGGTAAGAAACTGGTGATCGCCGACTTGTCCAACATCGAGGGGCGTGCGCTGGCGTGGTTGGCCGGTGAAGAATGGAAGCTCCAAGCCTTTCGTGATTTTGATGCGGGTATCGGCTTCGATCTCTACAAGCTGGCCTACGCCAAGTCGTTTGGCATCGACCCGGCCAAGGTGACAAAAGACCAGCGGCAAGTCGGGAAAGTTCAGGAATTGGCTTTGGGGTATCAGGGCGGTGTGGGGGCGTTCGTCACCTTCGCCAGCGCCTACGGCATTGATCTGGACGCCTTGGCGGCGGGCATCTTGCCCAACGCACCACAGGAACTGCTGGGCGAAGCGCGCAAGTTTTTGGCGTGGCTGAAACTCAAGCCCAAGCCCGAAACCTACGGGCTTGCCGAGGACACGTTTGTGGCCTGCGATGTGGTGAAACGCGGTTGGCGTGCTGGGCACCCTGCTATCGCTGCGTGGTGGCCAACGCTTGAACAGGCGTTCCGCGATGCGATTGACTCACCGAAGTACACCTTCGACTGCGGCACCGTGAAGATGCGCAGGGACGGTAGCTGGTTGCGTGTGCGCCTGCCGTCGGGCCGTGCGCTGTGCTACCCCGCGCCACTGATAGACGAAGCCGGGAACTGCACCTACATGGGCATGAACCAGTACAGCCGAAAGTGGGAGCGCGTCAAGACCTACGCCGGGAAGATTGCGGAGAACGCCACCCAGGCATTCGCCCGCGACATTCTGGCCTACAACATGCCACGCATCGAGGCCGAGGGCTACAAGATTGTTTTGAGCGTACACGACGAACTGCTGACCGAAACACCGGACTCCGACGAATTCACACATGAGCGGCTATCGGCCCTCATGTCCACCGTACCGCCTTGGGCCGAGGGCTTGCCGCTGAACGCCGAGGGCTTTGAAACTTACAGGTATCGAAAATGAGAGAGTCAACAATAGAAAAACACCTCGCCGCCCAGGTCAAAGCCGCAGGCGGCTTGTGCTGGAAATTCTCCAGCCCGAACCTGCGCGGCGTGCCTGACCGCGTGGTGATTCTGACCCTTGGCCGGTTCTGCTGGGTGGAGTTGAAAGCCCCAGGCAAAAAGCCCACGGTGTTGCAACTTCGCCGCCATGCCGAACTGCGGCTGCGAGGCCACCGGGTTGTGGTGCTGGACTCCATTGAAGCGGTAGATGCGTTTGTGGGGGATTTCACATGCGCTTGATGCACGGAGACTGCCTTGAACTGATGGCACAAATACCCGATGGGTCGGTGGACATGATTTTGTGCGACTTGCCCTACGGCACCACGCAGAACAAGTGGGATTCAGTTATCCCATTTGAGCCACGGTGGGCGCATTACAAGCGCATTTGCAAAGGGGCGATTGTGCTGGCCGCGCAACCCCCATTCGACAAAGTGCTGGGGGCGTCCAATATCGGAATGCTGCGGTATGAATGGATTTGGAAAAAAGAAGCTGGAACAGGGTTTCTAAATGCAAAAAAGGCACCGCTAAAAGACCATGAAAACCTGCTTGTTTTCTACGCGAAGCCAACTACATACAACCCTCAAATGCGAACAGGGTTCAAGCCCTACAAAATTACCAAAGGCGGCGAGACTGAAAACTACGGAGCATCCGGGGTTGTGACAACGGAGAGCAACGGGGGGCGATACCCGCTGACCGTCATTGAATTCCCGAGAGACAGGGACAAACTGCACCCCACCCAAAAGCCCGTCGCATTGATGGAGTACCTGATCCGTACCTACACCAACGAGGGGGAAACGGTGTTGGACAACTGCATGGGCAGCGGCACTACTGGTGTTGCTTGCGTCAACACGGGGCGCAAGTTCGTTGGTATTGAAAAAGACGCCAAGTATTTCGCCATCGCGTCCGAGCGTATCCGCGCAGCGATGCCGACACCCACGCCCCGCACTTGGACGATTTGGGATTTGTTTGGGGCAGCAGCATGACTCTCGCCCTTCGCCCTTACCAACACCTTATTGCAGCGCACATATCCAAGCACCCGCGCTGCGCCATATTCGCGGGCATGGGCCTTGGGAAAACCGTGTCAACCCTGACCGCGCTTGAAGGGCTTGACTTGTGCGAAAGCGTTTACCCCGCGCTGGTGATAGCCCCCTTGCGTGTGGCGGCGGGGACATGGCCTGACGAGATTAGGAAGTGGGAGCGTTTGCGGCACCTAACGGTAGCCACCATCACAGGGGGTGTAAAAGATAGGTTGGTCGGGGTTAACAGGCAAGCCCAAATCTACTGCACCAACTACGAAAACCTCCCGTGGTTAATCGAGTTCTGGGGCGACAGGTGGCCCTACAAAACAGTGGTCGCTGACGAGGTAACCAAGTTGAAATCATTTCGTTTACGGCAAGGCGGCAAGCGTGCGCAGGCGTTCGCCCGTGTCGCACACACCAAGGTCAAGAGGTTCATTGGGTTGACTGGCACGCCATGCAGTAACGGGCTGCAAGACCTTTGGGGGTGCCAGTGGTTCGTTGACCGGGGGCAGCGCCTTGGGCGCACCTTCGACGCCTTCAAGCAGCGTTGGTTTCGCCCTCACCCAAGCGGGTTCGGCATCGAAGCCCTACCCCATGCGCAAGCGGAGATTCAAGCAGTGCTGGCCGATGTGTGCCTGTCTATCGAGGCGAAAGACTGGTTCGACCTGAAAGAACCCATCGTGAACAATATTTACGTTGACCTACCGGCCCGCGCCCGCAAGACCTATGAGGAATTGGAAAAGCAAATGTTCACGGAGTTGGACAGCGGGCACGAACTGGAAGCATTCAACGCGGCGGCCCGCACCATAAAGTGTCTGCAAATCGCCAACGGCGCGGCCTACGTCGATGGCGGCGATTCCGAATGGCAAGACGTTCACGACCAGAAGCTGTTGGCGCTGGAGGAAGTCATCGAGGAATCTGGTGGTGAATCTATCTTGGTGGCGTACCACTTCAAGTCGGACTTGGCCCGTTTGAAAAAGCACTTCCCCAAGGGCCGGGAACTGGACAAAGACCCCAAGACATTGAAGGCGTGGAACAAGGGGGAAATCCCGCTCTTGTTCGCTCACCCGCAAAGCGCGGGCCACGGCCTGAATCTGCAAGACGGCGGGCGCACGCTGGTGTTCTTTGGCCACTGGTGGAACCTTGAGGAACGCTTGCAAATAATCGAGCGCATTGGGCCGACGCGCCAGCTTCAAGCTGGGTATGACCGGGCCATGTTCATTCACAACATCATTGCAAAAAATACCGTCGATGAGCTAGTCATTGAGCGGGTGGAAACCAAGCGCGAGGTGCAAGACATTTTGATGGCCTCGCTCAAGCGCAAACGCGCCACATCAACTTTTTTTTGATATTTTCAACAACCTTGCGTTGTTGTGTGGCATACTTCGTTTAACAACCTTGTAGTTGTTAATTATCAAGGAACTGACCGATGCGATTTATTCGATTTTTCCGCGAACATGGGTGGACACCCTACCGGGTGGTGCTCACGGCGGTGTATCTGGCGGCCATCGTTACGTTGGCGGCGGTCGCATGAACTGCCCCCACTGCAAAACTCAAACCCGGCACATCGTCAAGGAAACGCGACTGCAAGACGGGGACATCGTAAGACGCCGTGTTTGTGATTGCTGCGGCAAGCACTTCGGAACCCGTGAAACGGTTGACAGCGAATTAACCATTGGCATTGGCCGTGGAAAAAACCCGAACAGCCACGCCCGTCCTGTTGACGTTTTGAGGGTGTGGAAATGACCCCAAAACAAGCCATCGAAGCCGATGCGCGCCAAGCAGCGCTCACCGGCAAGACGCCAAACGACGCCTGTCCCTGGCCGTTCAAGAGCGCCGAGGGGCAGCACTGGATGGCGATCTATTTATTGAACAAACCGAAAGCAACAGCATGAAAACCAACTCACCAGTTATCCGCGAACACGCCCAGTACGTCCGCTTTGGCGACTACGACCTGATCAAGATGTACGACCACGAAGATGTGTCAACCGACTTTCACGCCGATAGCACGCTGTCGGTAATCGCCAACGTGCTGGCCTCGCTCGGCGTCTTTACGCTGCTGATGTGCGCTATTGCGGCGGTTGCCCAAGTGCCTGAAAGCTGGCTGTCATGGATCGTGCTGGCGCTGGGAGGGGTGTGATGCGAGTACTCATAGCTTGCGAATATTCCGGGCGCACCCGCAACGCCTTTGCGGCCCTTGGGCATGATGTTATTTCTGCTGACTTTGAGCCAGCGGAGGACAACAGCCCATACCACTACCAAGGCGATTGCTTTGATCTGATTGCAGACCAGCAGTTTGATTTGATGATTGCGCACCCGCCATGCACATACCTGTCGGTCAGCGGTATGCACTGGACAACGCGGGGACTACGTGACCCAAAGCTGACAGAAGATGCGCTGGATTTCGTAAGAAAGCTGATGGCCGTCGATATACCTAGGATTGCGATTGAAAACCCAATCAGCGTTATCAGTAGCCGAATCCGCAAGCCCGACCAGATTATTCAGCCCTGGCACTTTGGCGAGGATGCCAGCAAGAAAACATGCCTTTGGCTCAAGGGATTGACAAAGCTGGAGTATTACTGGCCCACGGTATGCCCACCAAAAGGGTGGAGCAAAGTAATGTCAGCAGCAGACATGCTTGAGTGTGACGCCTGCGGAGAACCGTTCTGCCCCGAGTGCAACGCGCACTATTCCGACTGCAATTGTATTGGGCCATCCGAGGATGACGTTACGTTCAAAGACGTAGATGGGATAACTTTTGGCACACGCATTCTGCCTCCACCAAAAATGATTTGGGGAAACCAAACCGCCAGCGGGCAAAACAATCTTGGCCCAAGCCCAACCAGGTGGAAAGAACGAAGCCGCACATACGAAGGTATTGCCGCAGCGTTCGCCGCACAGTGGGGAGGTGTGTGATGACCCGTAAGCCACTTTTGTCAAAGTGTGACTGCTGCAAGCAGGCCAAACAAGGTACTGAGTACCGACGTTACGCCGACAAAGCGCGACACGGTGTGTGCATTACCTGCGAGGACTTGTACAAATCCGTCAAGCGGAGTTACAAGTCGCCAGCACAAATCAGGAAGGCTGATTACAACCGCGATTACTACGACCGATTTGTTCGGCGAACACCGGTACGCCGTAGCTTGCCAAGCGCCCCAAGCGCGGTGGTTGTGCAGACGAAGTGGGCTGGTTCCCACCAAGGAGCACAAGCATGACAGACCGCGAACTCATGGCAGCGAAGTACGCAGGTACAGCTTTTGCAATCCTCTACACCCTGCCGCCGCGTGATCGAGAACTAACGCCAAAGGAGGTGGCACAGGAGGCTCAGAAAGAAAAGAACCGTGTCGCCGCAGCACTGCACCGGCAAAAGATCGCTGAAAAGAATCGGCGCTACCGAGAAAAGATGAAAGGTGCAAGTGATATGCAGAGAGCGAATTGGACTATTTAACTACCAACGCATAAGGCGCAAGCACCGCAACGATAACAGACCTGCATGAGCGACTGGGTGCTTGTCGCACTTCATGCAGAGTTAGACGCGGGAATAGCGATGACGCATTTAGATTTATTTAGCGGCATTGGCGGCTTTGCTTTAGCGGCAAAATGGGCAGGAATTGAAACGGTAGCATTTTGCGAGATAGATGATTTTGCCTGCAAGGTGCTGAACAAAAACTTTCCAGATGTGCCAGTACATCGGGATATTAGAGAACTTGATGGGAGTTTATATGCAGGAATCGACCTTATTACGGGAGGGTATCCTTGCCAACCATTCAGCACGGCTGGAAAGCGAAAAGGTGCAGATGACCCACGCCACCTCTGGCCTGAAATGTTCAGAGTTATTAAGCAGGCAAGACCCGCTTGGGTGCTGTGTGAGAATGTTGCTGGACACATTACCTGTGGACTCGATGAGGTGTGGGATGATCTGGAGGGAGAAGGTTACGCCTGCCAACCAGTTGTTATACCAGCTTGTGCCGTTAACGCCCCGCACATTCGCAGTAGAGTTTGGATTGTGGCGAACTTGTACCGCAGGGGATGGGACACACAACCACAAAGCCACAAGCCCTTCACAACTAACCAAAAAGACAACATTGATGCTGACAGTTCAGGCGCAAGTGAGCGAAGGCAAGGTGCGTGGCCACCTGAACCCAGAATGGGTAGAGTGGTTGATGGGGTTTCCCGAAGGGTGGACAAACCTAGATTAAAAGCCCTCGGAAACGCCATAGTGCCACAAGTGGCCTACGAGATATTGCGTTGCATACGTGACGTATAACGCCGGAGATAAGCCGCCGCAGGTCGGCCTTGATTGACCTGTTATACGGATTACCACAATGAACGCACTCAGTTTGTTTTCAGGAATTGGCGGGCTAGACATTGCCGCCGAACACGCCGGGTTTAAGACCGCAGCCTTCTGCGAGCGCGATAAATACTGCCAGTCCGTTCTGAAAAAGCACTGGCCAAACACAAGGATTTTCGATGACGTTAGAACTATCGACACCACCGCATTGCCACGAATTGACGTTGTTTTCGGAGGCTACCCCTGCCAGCCCTTTAGCCAAGCCGGAAGGAAGCGCGCAGAGGCCGATACGCGCCACCTGTGGCCCGCAATGCGCCGGGTTGTGCAAGAGTTGCGACCCACTTGGGTGGTTGGAGAAAACGTTAAAGGCCACATTACCCGTGGACTCGATGGCGTCATTGATGACCTGGAAGCGGACGGCTACGCCTGGCGGGCGTTCTGTCTCCCAGCTCTTGCCGTTGCGGCGCGCCATTTCAGAGAGCGGGTATTTATTGTGGCGCACTCCAAATGCCTACGTGATCTACCCAAAGTCCAACGTCAAGAAACTGACTGGGCGCACGCCGAAAGACCCGCAGGTAGGGCTGGCGGATCAACTTGGTGGCAGGCCGAACCCGGAGTGGGTCGAGTGGCTGATGGGATACCAAGCCAAATGGACAGACTTAAAACCCTTGGGAACGCTGTAGTGCCTGCACAGGCTTACCCGATATTTGCGGCGATTGCCGAGACGTATAACGCAGAAATAACCGGCTTGTCCGGTTGATTGCCCGGTTATCGGGCTGGAACACAAACAGGAGAGAAATGATGGGAAAAGTAAACCTAATACCAGCGGACCCCAAGCGGTGCCAAGCAGAGATGCCTAACGGCGAAAACTTTATGACGCTTGGTGGCTGAAGGCCATCCACTTCGACAAACCTGTTAAACCGGACTGGAGAAACACATGCCGATTGAATGTGAACAATTGCGCAACGCGCCGTATGCCAGAGAGAAGTGTAAGCATTGCAACGAGCCGTTCCCCGAATTCATGCGCGGGCAGGTGCAAAGCACATGGCGGCGCATGTTGGGGTTGCCGTATTGTGCGGTGATTTGTCACAAGTGCAAGAAACTGACTGGATGGGAGAAACCAAGATGACAACACGAGCCAGATTTGAAAAATGGGCAGAGGCCCAAGGATGGAGCATTGAGCGTTGCGACACTGGCGAGTACCGAACCACGAGCACGGATGCTGCATGGGGCGGGTGGCTGGCATGTTCTGACGAGGCCGAGGTGCGCCACTCCCTGGCCTGCGCCGAGTGGTCGAGTATTTGCCGATCTGGGCGCAGGCACGGTGCGGCGGTTGGTGCAAATGAGTGTGCGAATTTGCTGCGCGGTTGGCGCAAGAACAACGAACCGCTGCCACTTGAGCCACTGAATGTACGGTTTAACGCAAAGTAGACGGCACTACCCACGGTAGATACATCCTGCCAAACCCGTTGTTTACAGCACCAAACCCTGCGGCAAGTCTCACACCTTAGCCGTGGGGTGCTCTGATAAAAGTAGCGGGCAAACCCCGCAAGAAAGGATTGAAATGACAAAAGAACAACTGCTTGAAATGATCAAACTACTGTCTGCACTGGAGTCATGGAGTTTCAGTGCTGGGCAGCGAATGCCCGACTACCTATTTGAAAAGATCGACAAAGCGATGGACGAATTAACGCGGGAGGTTTTGAAATGAGTACACCGAATATTGAAGAACTGATTAACAACCTGACCATCAAAGCTGGCGTCATGGAGATGGGCGAAAAGATCGCTTGGGGAAGTGACACGGCGCTGATGAGGCAAGCCGCAGCAACCCTGCAATCCCAAGCAGAGCGCATCGCTGAGTTGGAGCGTGAAAGCGAAACCCATGCGAAAGCCTATGGACTTGCAATAGTCGAGCGCGACAACCTGCGCCACGAATTGAAAACCGCGCAAGAAGGCTGGCGGTGCGAGTGCAGCACAGACGATGCTTGCCGTTTTGCTCGGGAGCGTGATGCTAAAGCAGAGCACATTAAGGAGTTGGAGGCTGACTTTTCGCGCCTAGAAGCAACCGCACAAAAATTCTGCGTCAGAAATACGTTCGTAGAAGCAGAGAACGATACCCTACGCACCAAGCTTGCGACCATTGCACAACTATTTGGGCCAAGCCTGCTGCAGCATCAAGGCGTCACTGGCGTGGCGGTCAGCGATGCCTCCCATTTCGACAAGCTCCGTTGCACACGTAGCGAGTAACTCTCGGGCGGGATCGGCTCGGTCAGGGCAGGTGCCCGTGGTAGGGTCTGCGGTGGGCAGGGTACGGAGAGCGATGCGCAGCCGGTCAAGCTCAGTGCGAGCGCTATCCAGATCACTGCGCAAGCGAATAGCCCGAGCAGCGCCAGCATTCTGCGCCATGAGCACGTTATCCAATTGACGAATAGCTGTCGCTGCTGACTGTTGGACTTCAACCAGTTTCTGTTCTGCATGTGCTTTTTCCTTCGCGTCGAAACGCCAGTTTTGAACTTGCCACGCACCGGTCGCTGCGATGGACGCAGCAATAAGCGCGGCTGCTGCGTGGGTGTAGATCATTTGTCAGTGCCCGGTGCTTTGGTCTTCTGGTACGTGTTCCCGCCGATGTAGGCCCCGACAGTAGCAATCACCACCATCGCGTATGTACTACCTGCCGGGTCTAGCTTGCCCCACCATTGCAGCGCCGTTGTGGTCATTCCTGCGCCCATTGCCAGCAAAAACCTGCGCCCTCCGGTGGACTCGATGGCGCTGCGGATCATGGTACGGCTCCAGCTTTGTACTGTGCTAGGGTCAACCCGCCGGTGTCTTGGCAATGGGGCATGTCCTTAAAATTCGGCCAGCTTCCGCCCCACTCCAGCCCAACGCGCTCAGCTATTGCGCCGCAACGCTCCCAGGTGTCTGCGTCATTCCACACGGCCTTGCCGCCAACCACTGGCACGAAGTCGAACGCGACCCGGTGCTGGTGGAAACTGTCGCCGCCGCGCACGTTCGTGACTTTCTTACCCGGCGCGGTGCGCCCCTGCGCGTAGAGGGCGTTCTGAGATTCGGCGTCCCGGTAGGTGCTGGTGATGATCACATCGATCCCCAACTTTGCGCACGCGGCAATAAACGCCCTGCACTTCGCAGCCGGGATCAGCCGCAGGTCTTCAATCTTTCGAGAGTTGATCATGCTCGCGCTCCTGTTGTGCGTGCATCCTGAGCATGTGCGCGTGCTGCGCCAGCTCTGACGCAAAAACGTAGTCATGCTTGTCGTAGGCGATCTTTGCCGCTACGTCAAAGTCCTCGGCTTGCTCGTCTTTGGTCTTTGGAGTGGGTGTCATGGCTTGTACCCGTGTGCGGTAGCCCATTGGACGAACATGGAACCAAGGCCAAGGACCAGCATCCACACAAGACCGGTAAGGCTTTTCTCGATGATGGCTTGGCGCAATGCAATGCTCTGCGCCTCTTTCTTGATGGCCATGCGTACCCAGCGCTGTTCGTCGTCTGTTAGCCCAGAGTCGCCTGCGCGAGTGCGTACTGCCGCAGCTATTTCGGCCACCAATTCATCCCGCTCTGCTTTCGTCATTGCCATTACTCGCCCCCGTCAACATAGGTTAAAGGCGCGCCTCGCTTCTGCGCTTCCAACACCACCTCGCTAGGGGTGTACACCGCGCCCAAATCAATGCTGTCCTGTCGTGCCACGGTAGCCACCAACTCAGCGCACTCCCAGCGGTCGTCTTTGGGAGGCGTAATGAAAGGCGACACCATCGCTTGCACTTGGCTGTAGTCGTCACCTACAAATGACAGGGCCAAAGTCTCAGTGGCTTTGCGCCAGTACGCGCCCATTTGCAACCAGTAAAAATTGCCCAGCTTGCTCAATGGGTAGATGCGTACCTTTGGCATCACCGCCTCAATGACAAACACCCGGTTTCCAACAACCCAAGCGGTGCCTACATGGCTGTACTCAGAGCGGGTCAGCATTCGGACAAACCAGATTTTGAGGTCGTGCCACGAACGGATACCCCTGTGGCTCCAAGCCAGCACGTCTCCGCTGCGGATCATGGGCCTCGCTTTGCTGTAAATCATTTGCAATGGGCTCCAGAGGGGTCGAATACGTCCAAAAAGTGTTTGCAGAACCAGCACGCGCCGTCACGCCGCCAGCCTTTGCGACCTTTGGCTAGACGGCTCAAGCGGTCTGACACCGTGAACTCGCGTGGGGGCTCAAGCAGCACCAACGTGGCGACGGTCACATTGACAAAGAAGTCAATCAGCAGGCCGACAACCAACAGCGGATAACCCACGATCAATGCGGGCTTGCTCAGTGTCTTGTCGTCGTATGCGCGCTTGAGGCTCATCACTGCCAAGAACAGTATCCACAGGGCGTAGAGCGCCGTGGTGCTGATCGCAACGTAGGTCAGTGCGTAGATCATGCGAAGTACAGCTTGCGCAGTGCGAGGTTGTCTACGGGGTCTACCGGCGTGTTTAGGATGGCCGCTTGCAGTGTGGCGTCCACCGCTGGCACTTTCGTCCCAACGTAAGCCAGTGAACTTGCAACGTCTGCACGCTTGAGGTCGATCCACTTGCGGACTTGGATGTCCTGCAAGATGGCCTTTACCGTTGCGTCTGCGCTGGTCAGCACGGCCAGCTTTGCGGATCCGAAGCGGTCGAAGAATGGGCCGATGTCAATCAGCCATTCGCAGGGGTCTACGACTACGGGAGGCTCTGGAATTACAGGTGCAGCAAAGACGCCGTTGGAGTAAGTCCAACCAATCCCTGCCGTGTCCGTTTCGATCCAGTTTTCAGCCATTGGCCCACCGGCCATTGCGACATTGGTGACCATGCCGTTTTCAATAATTGCGTATTTCATTGGGTGTCCTCAGAAGTAGAAACGGAATACTGCAAAGCCGCCGCCGCCTGCTGCCGTTGTTCCAGC
>OFRM01000356.1_pt1 | contig 19935 bp, 26 predicted proteins | sample 1543101 | NCBI WGS metagenome assembly OFRM01 (sample SAMN07774223, study PRJEB24372) | wastewater metagenome | isolation source: Exp Tend VB 0WW | collected 2016-02
TGCTAGGACCCTCAGCTCGATAAAGCAGTAGAAATACTTAATAAATAAAAAATATGAAAGTTGTACTCCTGAAAGATGTTCCAAAAGTCGGACGCAGACACGAGATAAAAGAAGTCGCTGATGGCTTCGCAAGAAATAAATTGTTCCCGCAAAAGCTTGCCGAGCCGGCAGGGAGCGATGCCGAAAAACGCATTACTAAGATGAAAGAGACGGTGGCGGTGCGAGGAGCCGTCTCCCTCGACCTCCTCTCGAAAAATCTCGCCGTACTGGAAGGGAAGAGTGTCTCGATGAAAGAAAAGAGCAACGAAAAGGGACACCTCTTCGCCGCCATCCACGAAACTGAAATTGCGAAAGCGATTAAAAAAGAGCTCGGCCTCGACATCCCATCCGAAGCCATCATTCTCGAAAAACCTATCAAAGAAACAGGCGAGCACAAGCTCACCGTAGAAGGCGCGAAGAAAAAAGTAGTGTTTACCCTGAGCTTGACGTAAACACTCTTTTGTGATACATTATTTTTAGCTTTTGCCTTACCTCAATTTTGGCAGAGCTGGTTGTGGATGGTCCGATGGGCCATCTCCGGTAGTCGGGTTCCGACGCCGTTTGATCCTTGAAACATAACCGCGACCGGGTTTCCGGCGCAGAGGGTAAAGTGATGATCAGAGGAAATATTTTTTTTTCGGCGGTAAGTCTGGGTGGTTTTATCAGGCTGACAACTGCGAGTGTGGTGGAGTTATTGGGAACGACAACTCGAAACATTGATTGTGGGCGAGTAGAACTTCTCAGTATTCCGACAAGAGAGGAAGGAGACTTGCTCTTTTTCCGTGGAATGTCTCGAGATAGGTGGCACGCTTTTTTTGTAAGGGTGGGCGTTCAAGACGGAAAGGCTCATGCTTTTCTGGACGAAGTGCCAATCTTTCAACACGAAGTCGCTGTAGTTGGCGAAGTGATATCTCTGAGACTTGGTGAAAGGGTTTTCGCCAACGCTCAAGTCTCCGGCGCGTACCATGCAACAACCAACCAAATATGTCGTTTCCTTGCTGGTCACATCAACGAAGAGGAGCTTCTCGACTCGGCCACCAAGCTTGATGAAGAGCAGAACGAGCTGGAGCGCCTGCGTATGGTCGCGAAAAGGCATCGGGAGTTAAAGGATGATCTGGACCGCCTCTTGGAATTCACCAGATGGCAGGGGATAGAAAAAGATGAGCTCTCGGCAGAGGTTGGCCGGTTGCATGCGCTAGTCAAAGACAAGGATGGTGTTATTGACTCCCAAGCCCAGACCATTACGAGGTGGGAGGCAACACGCACGTGTCTCTACAACGAGGTAAAGAGAATACCGTGGTGGCGCGCTGTCTGGTCTGCCCTCCGTGGTCACGGTTCGCGAATTTCGCGGATCCGAGACATTCTGAGTGTTAAGCCATACACTGGAGAGTAGGCGACGACAAAGGGCGGGTAGTGGAAACACTGACCCGCCCTCTTTTTATATCTATTTTACTCCCACCCCTCAGTCCCTTGGACAGCTCCCCTCAGGCAGGGGAGCAGGTGCGATTTACTCTACGTTTGCTACCTTCTTGACCATCACTTTGCCGTTGAAACCCGTCTTGCGTTTGGTGCTAAATCTCACGACGCCTTCCTTGAGAGCAAAGAGTGTGTGGTCGCGGCCGGCTCGGACATTCTTTCCGGCCATAATCTTCGTCCCTCGCTGGCGGACGATGACATTGCCCGGGGTAGCCTTTTCACCCGCGTAAAGCTTGGTCCCAAGATACTTTGGGTTTGAGTCGGTAAGGTTCTTTGCGCTTCCGCCTGCTTTCTTATGTGCCATGTTTTTGGTATAAAGTTAGTGTCATGAGTATAAAAGAAAGCTTGGAAAAAATCAAGGGGGGAGCCAGGGGAGCTCTGCCAGCCTGGCGCCCGGAGGCCCTCCTCGAGCGAAATACCTTTGTCGGCCTCCTTTTGGGGCTTGTGGCGCTGAGCTCTTTTGCCTTCGGGCGTCTTTCGGGCATGGAGGAAGGCCGCGTGCCGGTGCGGATTACTTTCCCTGGCGCGGCGACATCTTCTCTCGCTACTGCAGGCATATCTCTCACCCAGACACCGCCCATTCCGAAGCCAGATGTGACGGGTGCGACCAAGGGGCAATATGTCGCTTCAAAGTCGGGGACGAAATATCACTTGCCGTGGTGCTCGGGGGCGAAAAGGATTTCAGAAGAAAATAAAATCTGGTTTGCTTCGAAAGCAGAGGCGGAAAAAGCGGGGTACACTCCAGCGGCAAACTGCAAGGGGATTTAATTTATCTTCTGCGCGTATACAGAAATACTTCGGCGTTTCCATGCGCGGCCGTTTTTTATGTGGCGATGCGAGCGGAGCATTTTGTGAATAATGAAATTCGGGGAGAGAAGTGCGTCGATTTCTTCTTCGGTAAAAACATGCTCGGGGACACCGACCTCGGGATGGATGTAGGTGCCCTCCTCACCGCTCGAATGGTCGCGGAGGAGTCGTGCGGCGTGCAGGTCTTCATCGAGAAGAAATGTTTTGAAAAAGAGCCAGCCGTCGGGACGGAGGACGCGGACGATTTCAGCAAGGAGATTTTTCCGCTCGGCGTTGTTGAGAAAGTGAGAGGCCATCATGTCGAGGACGAATGTCTGAGAAGCGTCGGGGAGAGGGAGAGCTTCTTTCATATCGCGCACAGAAAATTCGAGTGGGAGTTTTTCTTTTTCGTTTCGTTTCTTTGCTTGGATGATAGCTTCGTGCGAGATGTCGAAGCCGACGCCCTGGCATCCAAATTCTTTCGAGAGGGAGAAAAGGTTGCGCCCATTGCCACAGCCGATGTCGAGCGCAGAAGCGACCGGCCTGAGATACGCTCGGCCAGTAGATCGCTCGAGCCAGCGGGTGAACTTCAAGAAGTCTTCACTCGGGTTCGTCGAAAGAGCAAGGTTTGGGGCAGCCTTCTTATCTCGGTGGTTGGTAAAGCCTTTTCGAGTCGGCTTGCCACCGCGTTTGTACTCCTTGTCCCAAAACTTCTTGCTTTTTTGGCTATTGGTTTTCTTGTTGTTCCCGCCGTTGTTTCGGCGTATGTGTGTTGCAGACATATGGCCGATTATACTTGACAATATTCCATTTGTACATGTGGTTTGTGTATCTTGCCATTTTAGGGTAGTATGACAGGATGGCGAACCCAAAAGTATACATTTACGGCAAGCATGTCATCGAAGAGGCCCTCTTAAACGCCCCACGAGCTGTCCTGCGCGTGTTTTTCGGCTCGAGAGACGATGAGACCAAACGCCTCCGAGACATCGCTATTGCCGAGAATATCCCGGTAGCAAACTTCGACCCGAAGACTCCGCCCAAAGGCATCCTCCCCGACACCTCTCACCAGGGCATGATCGGCGTGGTCTCTCCCGACAAACTCCTCATGTCGTACGCAGATTTTTCTGAAAAGTTTACTGTCACTGCCGATACCTCGATTGCGATCTTGGGTGAGATACAAGACCCGCAGAATGTCGGCGCCATCATCCGCTCGGCCGCTGCCTTTGGTGTCTCGGCAATCTTGATCCCCGAGCATCGCACAGCGCAGATTACTGGTGCGGTAGTGAAAGTTTCTGCCGGTATGGCATTCCGCATTCCGCTCGTCTCTATCTCTAATGTAAACAGCACGGTGCGCGACCTCAAAGAAAAAGGCTTTTGGATCTACGGGCTCGCCGGAGATGAAAATGGTGCCAAAAGTGTGGTGCACGAGAAATTTGATGCCCCGAGCGCATTTATCCTCGGCAACGAAGCAAAAGGTATCCGCGAAAAAACCCTCGAGCTCTGCGACATCGTCCTCAAAATTCCGATTCATCCGAAATGCGAATCGCTCAATGTCGCCGCCTCTGCCGCCATCACTTTTTATGCCTGGAGCGTGAAGCATGGAGATGTGCTGAAATAGTTGACATCTCTCTACTCTGTCCTAAAATAAAAATAGCGTCGTTAACTTTGACTTGGAGGAGGAAACTCCCATGAACACAGGAAATGCGCGCTCTGTGGTACGGCGAAGTACAGATACTTTGATTATGCAAAACCCCCAAGGGCTGTCTGTCTCTGAACTCTTGGAGACCCGTTTCGTGCAACAATATTTAATCAACGCTTGGTTTCTCAATCCGTCTGAACGCGACGAGTACGGAAACTTTAAGTGTTCCTTCGATGTCATTGCCGACATCGAAGATCGGCCGCCAAAAGTTGCTTTTAAGTTTGTCATGCGCAAGAACAAGATGAACTGAATATGAGTAGCACAGCCATCCTCGCCAAACGAAACCGCCCCAGGTCACGAGACCTCGGGCGGCTTTTTTATTTCTTCCCCTGCTTGAGCATCACACTCGTCTTACGTTCGCGGAAGGCGAGTATTTCTTTTTGAATCTCGGGCGGGAGGGAGACCATGAGCTTCTGCAATTTCTTTTCATCCGGGTCGAGCACGTCGTTCCATTTGCCGATGTGTTCGAGTATTGGCTGTATCTTCCCCATGTCGAAAGAGTATCGCTCAGTGACGGTGCGAGAGAGAGAGCCCTCGTCGCCGAAGACACGCTCGACTTTGTTGGCGTCCATGTAGCTGGTAATAATCTCTCGAAGCTCTTTGATGCGCTTGTCGTTTTCGTTTTCCGCATTTTTGATCTCGAAAAATTCTTGGAGTGCTTGGGAAAGCTCTTGCTCTGTCGGGTCTGCCTTCTTTTCTTCTCGTGTGTACTCGTGGCTCCACATCGGGCAGATTTTCCGGAAGCCGCAATATCCGCAGAGGGGATTTACGTGAGCAGGGAAGTCGCCCGATTTCGTGCGCTCCTGTATTTCGCGAATGGTCTCGAGCACGTTTTCTTTCATCCGCGTGCGTACCGCTTCGGAGACAATAGTGCTCACTTTGTCGTTATGCTTGAGGAAATAGAGCGAGATGGTGATATTCTCGGGCTTTACGTGTGGCCAGCGTACCGAGAGGGCGAGATGGTAGAGCCCGAGCTGGAGATTCTCTGCGAGTGATGCGGCGGAGGGCATCGTCTTGCCCGTCTTGTAGTCGATGATCTCATACACTTCGGAATTCGGATCTTTGTCGACGCGGTCGATGATGCCCGCGAGCGTGTGTTCTTCGCCGGTGGTTTCGTCGAGGAGAGGAAGCGAGAAGCGACCTTCCATTTCAATGACGTTGAAATTCCACGGTGGATTTTTCTTGTAGAAATTTTTGATTATCTTTACCCCCTCGGCATAGTAGAGCTTTTCGGCTGCTTCTTTCTTCTCCGGATCTTTCCATTCGATGAGCTCGGATTTTTCGTTCCACTTTTTCGTAAAGAAATCGATAATTTCATCTTCGGTGGGATAGAGAGGGTTGCGTTCAAACATGTACTTGAGCGCCGAGTGCACGAGCGTACCAAAAACACTCTCAATCCGCTTGGGCTCTTTGAGTTTGTCGATCTGGGAATATTTGTACTTGAGCGGGCAGACTTTGAAGGTCTCAAGTGCGGAATAGGACGTGCGCATGAATTTTATTGTAGCAAGTCGAGAGCACTGTAGGGCATTGACATCACTAGTTTTAGTAGGTACACTTCGATGTGGAATAAACTACTGGTGATGAAACAAATTGAGAGGAAAAGATTATGAGCATTGAAAGATTCGCCGCTCAACTAGCTTCGCTACTGGATTCGAAAAGAAAAGACCGGGATAAGAAAGATAATTTTTACTCACTCGTTGCCCATTTTAAGGGACAACTAGGGCCACCTATCGAAGAAGGACATCAGTTTGGGTACCGGGAAATAGAGTCCCTCGTAAAGGACCTCTTTGAAGATCAATTCCCCTTGGTTAATGGATCGCTGGAAGGCCATACTATCCCCGACGACTATGTGGATACTCAGACCGTCTCTGTCCACGGCTCGCTTAGAGTGGTCTTCGGTCTCTATAAAGAGGATAGGGTAGTTTATTCTATTCTGTGTAGCTGAGAAGAACCTTAAAGAAACAGCCAGGGATGGCTGTTTTGTGCTTTTTAGAAATTCTGCTACAATAGGCGCACTATGGGCATTAAAGATTTTCTCACAAAAAAGGTTCTTGAGCACAAGATGAAAGACATGCCGCCGCAGTATCGCGACGTGGTGATGAAGCTCGTGCAGGAAAACCCGGAATTCTTCGAAAAGATCGGCAAAGAGATTGAGCAGAAGAAGAAAGAGGGCAAGAGCGAGACGGCTGCTGCGATGGAGGTCATGCGCAAATATCAGGGCGAAATGCAAAAGATGATGGGCGGTCTGCAGTAGTCTCAATACACCAATACATGAACAAAAAGATTTTTATTCTCTGCGGCCACCCAGATGCCGACAGCACAGCGGGGCGCTTGGCAAACTCGTACGAAGAAGGCGCGCGAAAAGCGGGGCATGAAGTGCGCCGTACCAACCTTGGTGATTTGCAATTCGACCCCATTCTTCATAAAGGCTATAAAGTGATTCAGGAGCTCGAGCCGGATTTGAAAAAGATTCAGGAAGATATGGCCTGGGCGAGCCACATCGTGGTAGCGTATCCAAACTGGTGGGGCGGGATGCCAGCACTCTTGAAGGGAATGTTTGACCGGATGCTTCTTCCTGGATTTGGTTTTCGTTTTAAGAGAGGGTCCGTGATGTGGCAGCGACTTCTCAAGGGGCGCACTGCTCGAGTGATCGTCACGATGGACAACTATCCCATCCTTGCACGAATCCTTTTTGGTGCTCCGGCAAATGAAATCAAACGCGCGATATTAAATTTTTGCGGCGTGTGGCCAGTGCGAGTATTTTACATGGGGCCGGTGAAGCTCATGAGCGACGCGCGCAAGGAAAAGACGTTTAAAAAGGTGTATCGTTTAGGACTGAAAGGAAAATAACATGCTTTCTATTGGTATTGTCGGACTCCCGAATGTCGGGAAATCAACACTGTTTAATGCACTCACGGAAAAGAGCGTGCCGGCGGAGAATTATCCGTTTTGCACCATCGACCCTTCCGTGGGTGTCGTCGCCGTGCCCGACGAGCGGCTCTGGAAACTTTCGGAAATGTCGCACTCGGCAAAGACTATCCCTGCGGCGATTGAGTTTGTCGATATTGCCGGGCTCGTGAAGGGCGCATCCGACGGAGAGGGCTTGGGCAATCAATTTCTTTCGCACATTCGTGAGACCGATGCCATTGCCGAGGTGGTGCGAATCTTTGAAGACGAAAACGTACTCCACGTCTCGGGCGGTGTGGACCCTCTGCGTGATATCGAAGTCATCAACCTCGAGCTCATCTTGGCTGACATGCAGACCGTTTCGAAGCGCCTCGCCAATATCGAGCGCGATGTGAAGCGTGGAGATAAACCGGCTATTGCAGAAAAAGCTGCTGGTGAAAAAATAATGAAAGTTCTCGAAGAAGGCAAGCTCGCGCAGACAGCAGAGCTCACCGACGACGAAAAAAATATCGTGAAGAGTCTGCACCTCATTTCAATGAAGCCAATTCTCTATGTACTCAACAAAAAAGCGGGAGCGAAGAATCTCGATGAAATGGCAGGAGACGAAAGATATACTCAAGTGAAGAAATTTTTACAAGATTCGGGTAGTGTGTTTGTGACCGTAGATGCCGGCATAGAGCAGGAGCTCGCGAGTATTCCCGCTGAAGAGAAAGAAACATTCCGAAAAGAGCTCGGCGCAGGAGACGACAACGGGGTGAACGAGCTCATTAAAAAATCCTACGAGCTCCTCGGGCTCCAAACATTTCTCACTACCGGCGAGACCGAGTCGCGAGCGTGGACCATCCGCCGAGGCGCTACGGCTCCGGAAGCGGGTGCGGCCATTCATACCGACTTTCAGGAAAAATTCATCCGTGCCGAGGTGGTGCATTATGATGACCTCGTCCGCGAAGGCTCGTATGCGGCGGCTCGGGAGAAGGGGATGCTCCGCACCGAGGGGAAAGAGTACGTGATGAAAGATGGAGACGTGGTGGAGTTTCGGATATAATACCCTTGTATTTTCGCGAAAAACAGCTATAGTGTTATACTATTCGTGAGCGCTAATAAACATATAAACAATCAATTTTATGCCCAAAGAAGAAAAAGATTACCTGAGCCAGGAGAAATTTGACGAGCTCACAAAAGAGATCGACCACCTTCGTTCTACGGCACGAAAAGAGGTACTTACCGAGCTCGAAGAAGCGAAGAAACTGGGCGACCTTTCCGAGAACGCAGAATATCACGAGGCTCGAAAGAAGCAGGCCGAGCTTGAGGAGCGCATCATGACCATCGAAGCCTTGCTCAAAAATGCCACCATCGTTTCGCACAAAGCGAGCGACATCGTCTCCATGGGTTCACAGGTGGTGCTCCGCCGTGCTGGAGACAAAGAAGACAAAATGTTTGATATCGTGGGCACGGAAGAGGCTGACAGCGCGAAAGGAAAGCTCTCAAACAAATCACCAATTGGCGATGCCCTGATGGGAAAAAAGAAAGGGGAAAAGATTACGGTGAAGACTCCGAATGGTGAAGTAAAATATGATATTATAGACGTGAAGTAAACATGTCTACTTTTCTTGAAGATGTCCGCCAAGCGCGGATGAAAAAATTGGAGATTCTTAAAGAAAAGGGAATCAATCCCTATCCTATTTCTTCGCGCGCAACTGAGTCTCTGAAAGAAGCTACCGAAGATTTCACCAAGCTCTCGAAAAAGAAAAGCGGGCTCACTCTCCTCGGTCGAGTGATGTCTCTCCGTGGCCAGGGCGCGCTTATCTTCTTTACCTTAAACGATGGCACAGGGACTTTTCAGGGTCTTCTGAAAAAAGACGAACTCAAAGAAGTAGATTTCTCTCTTTGGGGTGAGACAGTAGACGTGGGAGATTTTATCGAAGTGAAGGGATCTCTCTTTGTTACGAAACGCGGAGAAAAAACACTGTTGGCGAAAAGCTGGCGCATGCTTTCGAAATCTCTCCGCCCGCTTCCTGATAAATGGCACGGGCTTCAGGATACCGAAGAGCGTTATCGCCGTCGGTATCTCGATATTCTCATGGCACCCGAGGTGCGTGAGCGTTTTATTCTTCGATCGAAAATCGTTTCCGAGATGCGAAGGTTTTTTGATGACAATGGATACATGGAGGTAGAGACGCCGATCCTCCAGCCTCTCGCCGGCGGTGCATCGGCCAAGCCTTTCAAAACGCATCACAATGCCCTCGATATCGATCTCTATCTTCGCATCGCACCAGAGCTGTACCTCAAAGAGCTCCTCGTCGCCGGACTCCCAAAAGTGTATGAAATGGGCAGGCTTTTCCGCAACGAAGGGATAGATGTCACTCATAATCCTGAGTTTACGACCGTAGAATATTACGAAGCGTATGCCGATGCAGAAAGCTACATGGAGTTTACGGAAAAGATTGTCCGTACGGTAGTAAAAAATATTTTCAAAAAAGGAGTGGTGGAATACGAAGGAGAGAAAATTGATTTCGGAAAAAAGTTTGCGCGTGTGCCATTCCTCGAGCTTTTCAAAACATATGCTGGCATGCCTGATGTTGCCGCGATGCGCCCAGATGAGATCGCTCTCCAAGCCAAAAAACTCGGTGTGGATGTGGGCCCGGGAGACACGCCGGCAAAGATTCTCGACGCTATTTATAAAAAGCATTGCCGACCGAAGATTGTTCAGCCGACATTTCTTACTGATTATCCAGTGGCCTTTTCACCATTGGCCAAGAGAAGGGAAGACGACCCATCGAAAATAGACCGTTTCCAGCTCGTCGTTGCTGGCTTCGAATGTGTAAATGGATTTTCAGAGCTCAACGATCCACTCGACCAACGCGAGCGATTTACTGAACAAGAAAGAAACAAAAAAGGCGGAGACGATGAAGCTCAGCCAAAAGATGAAGAGTATCTTGAGGCCATGGAATACGGTATGCCACCAGCCGCGGGCTCGGCAATATCGATCGACCGCCTTACGATGATGCTCTCCAACACAAAAAATATTCGCGAAGTGATACTTTTTCCCACACTTCGTCCGCGAGATAAAAGCTAGAATGTCCGCCCAGTAGGATTCGAACCTACGACCTTCTCGTTAAGAGCGAGCAGCTCTACCAACTGAGCTATGGGCGGATGACTTCTCAATATTTATACCCTATTTGTAATTTTTTTTCAATACTGACGGCTTAAAGAGTATGGAAATTATACTTTGGATTGTGTTTGGGGGACTCGTCGGTTGGATCGCTTCTCTTATTATGAAGACTGATGGCGATCAGGGTGCTGTGCTAAATATTGTTGTCGGCATTGCGGGCGCTATTATCGGAGGGTTTATTATGAATTCTTTCGGTGGAAATGCGGTAACTGGATTTAATTTTTACAGTTTTATCGTAGCGATTCTTGGCGCGGTCGTACTTATATTTACTATCAGAGTACTCCGGAGGGTATAAATAAAAAACTTGTGCCCAGGGTGGGAATCGAACCCACACGCCTTGCGGCTGGGGATTTTAAGTCCCCTATGTCTACCAGTTTCATCACCCGGGCAAGAGGAGGGTGCTTTGTTTCTTCTCGGGCTTATTTTATCGCAGAATGAGGTGTCTGTCCAAAAAAAGAAGCCCTCGGGTGAGGAGGGCTTTTCGCATGTGCGTGTCATTGAGTTCATGACTGAAAGGCACACGCAACTTCGTGTGGGACTTCATGGCAGGGCATGCCATGGGTCACACAGTATTTAACAATCTTGTAGTTTTCTTTGCCGTCAGACCATGGTCCACCTTCTGGATCGAAAGGGGTGAAGGTGGGAGTACCACAGTGTTCGCAAGTGTGTGTAGGCGAGTGAGCTTCGACCTGGCTGATTTGCTCGCCACAGGTCGTGCAGACCGCGACTCGCGCACAGACCGGCCGTGTATTTGTGTTCATGGCAGTCTCCTTCTATTTACGTCGAGACAAGGTTCAAATTTAACTACAGTATACTCTAAATTTAAGAAAAGTCAAGTTTTGAGGCCTGGGCGGGAATTGAACCCGCGCATGTCGGTTTTGCAGACCGAAGCGTTACCACTTCGCCACCAGGCCATACGGGTAGCATAGCAAATTTAGGCTTCTCGTGAAAGTTCGTCGATTCGTTGGCGATTTTTTTCGCCTTGGTCGAGAACAAAGTTTATTCTCGGAAGATATTGAAGCCGCGTGTTGTCTTTGAGAAATTGGTAAAACTCGCGGCGTTTTCGCTGTATGAAGTCCATGGCTTGCTCCTCTTTCTGATCCGGAAAGATAGAGAGCATCACATCTGCCTCACGATCGCGATCGCGAAGCTCGACTCGGGTCACGGTGATGAGCGACGAGCGGTTTGACTCACGCACAAAGAACTCACTCGCGGTTTTCTGAAGCAGGGATTTAATTTTTTCTTGTTTTGATGCCATGTTATTTCTTTACGATCGCGAAGGCCTCGAGAATGTCTCCCGGGGCGATCTCATATTTGCTTGCGACTTTCATTCCGCATTCTTTTCCCTCTAAAACTTCGCGAGTCTTCATCTTTTGCTCTTGAAGCTCGGTAATCTCGCCTCTTCCGATCTCAAACTCTCGGCGCATTATTTTTACTTTGTCGTTGAGGGTGATGACCCCTTCGGTGACTCTTCCTCCTACGATATATGCGCCCTTGGTCGAGCCGAACATTTTGAGAATTTTGATAGTTCCTTTGCGTTCTTCTACCTCAATTCGCGGCCGGCGTTTTTCCACTTCTTCCGCGAGCCATTCGGTGAGTTTGTAGATGATATCGAAGACCGACACGGTGATGCCGACGCGCTCGCCGAGCTCTTTGGCTCCCGAGTCGAGCTTCACTCCAAAGCCGAGGATGAGTGTGTCGGTACTCCCGGATGCGGCTTTGATGTCGGTCTCGGTGATAGTGCCGACGCCGGTGCCGATGATGCGAATAGTACAGCCGTCTACTTTTATTTTATCGATCTCATGCACGATAGCGTCCAGCGAGCCGAGCGTTTCTGCTTTGAGGAGAATAGGAATGAGACATTCGTTTTCTGGTTCACGTGTGTTGATATTGTTTTTCGATGCAGAATTTTTGTTTTCTGTGAAAAGCTCGATGGCCTGCTCTGCTTCTTTTTTTGTACGATACGCGTGGAATTCGAGGCCGACCGGAGGGGGAGTGCTCCAGCCAGTGACACGTACTGGGTCGGAGATGCCCGCTTTTTCGATACGAGCGCCAAGGAAGTTTTCAATAAAGCGCACTGGAGCGAGGGAAGTCCCCGAAGAGATAAACATGCCCTGCTCGAGCACTCCATCTTTTATGAGAAGCGTGCCGACGATGCCCTTTTTCGAATCCATGAGGGACTCGATGATGACACCCTCGGCAAGTTTCTCGGGGCTCCCTTTCAAGTCTGCCATTTCCGCGACGAGGAGCACCATGTCGAGGAGCTCCTTCACGCCTTCTCCGGTTTTTGAAGAGAGTGGGATGTAGGGGAGATCTCCGCCGTATCCTTCGATATAAATCTCATTCTCCGCGAGCATGTTTTTCGCGCGCTCGACATTCGCATTTGGCTTGTCGATCTTGGTAATAGCCACAATAACCGGAATATTTTTTTCTTTTGCTGCGCGGTAGGCTTCAAGTGTCTGCTCCTTTACTCCGTCTTCAGATGAGACGACGAGGATGGCGATGTCTGCCGCCGCGGCAGAGTGGAATCGCATTTTTTGGAACGCCTCGTGCCCGGGAGTGTCGAGAAAAGTGATGACGCGCTCCGCTCCCCCTTCGTCTTTGTGGCGGACCTGATACGCAGAGATGCGCTGGGTGATACCCCCTACCTCTTTTTCCGTGACGTTGGTTTTTCTGATGTAGTCGAGAAGGGTGGATTTGCCATGGTCAATATGCCCCATCACCGTGACGACAGGCGGGCGAGATGTTTCCGGATTTTTGCTTCCGGTTTCTGTTGTGGATTTTTTGGGCGCCATAATTATTTTTTGATCTTCTGAAGCACTTCCTTCTCTTCATCCATGAGCTCAATTTCTGAAGCGAAGTTTTTCAGAGGCTTGGCATAAACACTCATCTTTTCTCGAGCGTAGAGTCCGGAGAGTACCACCCCCGTACCTTCTTCGTCGGAAAGTGCCATGACAAAGCTCTGATTGCCACCGGATCCATCGCCGCGGAAGGGATTGAACCGCATGGTTTCCACTCGTGAGACCGTCTTTTTTATCCGGGCATGGAGATAGGAAAGCGCCTGTTCAATTTCTTTTCGCGCTTTACCAAGTAATTCAACTTCGTTTTTGATGAAGATGACGGTGTCTTCAAGTGAGCGGCCGTTCTTTCCGAGCATAAGTTTGCGAATGCGGACTTCGAGACGCACGATCCAGAGTACGAGGACAAGTGTCGTGACAGCAAATATTATATAGAGTATTTGAGTATCTCCCATATTTCGCGATTATAGCCCGTCCTTGCGCAAAAGACAAATTTTCGGTACTGTGTGGGGCGGAGAGGTGACTCTATTTCACAACGAACTGTCTTTTGAGACAAGAGGTTTGAATGTCTACTTTTACACTGAAAGACAATGCAACCGGAAAAATCTACCCCAGTTGCACTTTTGAAGTCGTGGGTGCTTGTGACCCACGTACCCTCGATAGAGCCATTGGTCAAATAGAGAAATACGGGCTTCCATGCAGGCGCATTGTCTCTATTGTGGGACTCAACGAGCTCATCGAAAAGGATTTTATTGACCCGATGCTTACCATGGTGAAGGAAGCGGGTATGCGGCTCATCGTCCCTCCAATTTCGCCAATACTAGAAATGTATAAGGGGCAACTCGAGGCGCGATGGAACTATCAGCCAAAGAGAGAGAAGTGGCAGGGATCGTGGCTCGGCATGGGAATGGATGATGAGACTCTCGCAGCCGCTTTTCTATTGGTCGAGCACTTTTTTCAAGATTGCTGGACGGTCAGGTCAATGCTCGACAAGCACTTTGGGATTCTCGCTACGGATCTTGCTCTGATCGAGTTGATGCGAGAAAGAGGACTGGATGTTTTCACTAAGTTGAGCGTTCTCGCGGGTACGCGAAATACCTACGGAGTGCGAGCAGCAGGAAAGGCCGGAGCAAATAGTACCAACCTCATTCCGATGCATGTGCAACAAGTGGAAGCGATACAAAAGGCATTTCTTGATGCCGGAGAAGATACCCCACGGCTGGATGTCTACATCGACCCGCCGGACTCCATCCGCCCGTCATGGTATGAGTTTGATAGAGTCATTTCCAGAGCACCGGATTTTATCAAGGCTGGAGCGCGTGTCCTCAAGGTAGAGGGCGTACGGGTACTCGAGCAACTTCTTGATGACTATTGTCTTCTCGGGGAGGCGATTCCGAGACAAACGGCAGCCATGGAGCAGACAATGGACCGTCTCAATTCCGATCCTTACGAAACCATCATCGAGCCTGGAGATGTCTCGGGCGGAAAATAAGAAATAAAAATTAAATACACATAGTATTGACGAACCTCCTCTCTCTGCTCACCATGAGTCGGGAGAGTTTTCTTTTACCCGATAGTCCCGCCGCCGAGACAATACTCGCCATCGTAGAGCACGGCGAATTGCCCTGGAGCAATGCCACGGTCGGTGCCGTCGAGGGTGACCTTGAGGTGTCCGTCTTGGCGCGAAGAGAGAGCGCAAGGATATTCGTGCTCGCCATGGCGTATTTTTACCGAGAGTTTTTTGTCGCCACGCGGAACATCGGCGATCCAGTGTACGTTTTCGAGAATAAAATTATTTCGGAGCGCTTCGTCGCCTTCTTTTGGGTCGCGCGAAATGTACACGATATTTTTTTCCGTATCTTTTTTTACCACATACCATGGGCCACCGGAGAGGCCGATGCCATGCCGCTGTCCGATGGTGTAAAACCAAAAGCCATTGTGTCGCCCCAGCTTTTTTTCTGTTCCGTATTCCACAAAGTCACCTTCTTTTACTCCGAGATGTTTTTTCAAGAATTCGTCGAAAGGGATTTTGCCGAGAAAGCAGAGGCCTTGGCTGTCTTTGCGTTTTGCCGTAGGAAGCCCAAATTTTTCTGCGAGAGCTCGGACTTCTTTTTTCTCGAGATGCCCGATAGGGAAGAGTGCGCGCGAGAGCTGCTCCTGTGAAAGCCGCGAGAGGAAGTAGCTCTGGTCTTTTACCGAATCTTTTGAGCGTTTGAGATATGCCGTACCATCGTGCATTTCTACCTGCGCATAATGCCCCGTGGCGATTTTGTCGAAATTTTTTCCGAAGAAATCATAAAACACGCCGAATTTTATTTCCGGATTGCAGAGCATGTCGGGGTTTGGGGTGCGACCGGCTCGTGTCTCGGCGAGAGAGTAGCGAATAATGCGCTCGTTGTATTCTCTTTGAAGCGGGACGATTTCAAGCGGGACGCCGACTTTTTCACAGAGTGCGCGAGCGTATTCGACATCTTCTTCCCACGGACACTCCTCCGCAGAAGAGAGCTCATCCTCGAGCCAGATCTTTATATAGAATGCGCGAATATCATGCCCGGCATCTTTCAGGAGTTTGAGAGAGACCGAGCTGTCTACTCCGCCCGAGACAAGCATGGCGATTTTCATTTTTTCTTTCGCGTCTGTTTGCATACTTGATATTTCACATCATTTCTGGGGAAAAATCAAATTTCTGCGTGCGATGGGGAGTACACTTGCATTCTTCTTTTTTAGGTGGTATTACGAATGTGGGAATTTCTTTGATTTCTCAAAACGGGTAAAACCCGAAGGTGGTGTGTGATGGCTAAGCAACAAGTAGCGAAAATGTTCCGAGAAGAAAATGAGGAAGAGCTTACTGAGCTTTTTTTACTTTTTCAGGAACGAGTCGAGGAAATTCAGATCGAAGATGGAGGAGTGATTTACTACCTCAATCTTCCAGAACACCATTTGGAGTGTGCGGTGGCTTTGGCTCCTCCGCCGAAAGAGTGTGACGAGGCAACCTTTATGGGGGGCACTCGTGTCGCAGCATATGAATCTCGGTTGAGCCTGGTCACTGAAGCAAAAAGGCTTGCAAACGGTGGAATGAGTCCGAAGGCAAGAGTCGCCGGCCTGATGACTGTCGGTGGGGCAAAGGGTGTTGTAAACAAAAAACCTTTTGAAGAAAATTCTGGCGCAAATACCGCCTTCAGGGCATATGGCCATTTTATTCTTTTCCTTTTCAAAAATCTTGGCAAACGATTTGTCACAAGCTGGGATGCTGGGATGCAGGATCAGTGGCTCCATATAATGGAGCGGGTTGCGGACGGACATATTGTGCGACAGAATACCGCAGAACCAACAGCTGAAGGAATCGTCCTCGCGGTTGATGCCTTCGCTCGAGCGAGTGGCCTCGAAGATCGCTCTGTTGCGGTGATGGGAGTGGGAAATGTTGGTAAACAAGTGATTCGCCTCCTGCATCGAGAGCGAAACTGGAAGATTTTCATCGCGGATGAAAACCCCGATCAGTTTCAGGTGTTCCAGACAGATGCTTTCCATTACGGTGAACATTTGTTTGTTAAGGGACTTGAGGAGATCGTTGCAGCAGCTCCGGTTCTTGTCCTTTGTGTGAGTGCCGGAGGATTCATTACCCGAGAGCTCATAGAGAATACCCTCAGGGATTCGAAAGTAAAAGCGATCATTTCTGCAACCAATGGTCCACTTGCAAAGCCCGAACACGCGAGACTCCTCTTGGATATGGAGATTTTTTACGGCGTGGATTATGTGGTGAACGCCGGTGGCTTGCTCTCTGCCGCGTATAATAGTGGTATCCTCACTTACGATGAATATCAAACCAAGCTTCACAACATCAGTGTCATGACGCAAGAAATGTATCGTCGATCACGGAAGTCGAGTATTCCGACGACGCAGATCGCCCATGAGTTTGAGACAAGGAATTCAATGTAAGTACATATCGTTTTTATACATCGTTTGGGGCCATGGATTGGCCCTTTTTGTTTTTCTGAAAAGGGATATAATGGAGGCATGCAATACGAACCAAAAAACTTTGAGCATCTTCTGGGAACCGAAGGGTTTTCCGAAGCACTTCTTAAAAATCACTTCACGCTGTACCAAGGATACGTCACCAATTTCAATAAGCTCAACGACATACTCGTCGCGATGGAAAAAGAGGGAAAGTTTGGCACACCAGAGTTTACCGAGCTCAATCGTCGGTTTGGGTGGGAATTTAACGGCATGCGTCTTCACGAATTGTATTTTGGCAACATGGTGAATGGCCTGCCTGCGCAGACAGGAGGAAAAGAACTCGGCGAAGGCGAGCTCAAGCAAAAAATTGTAGAGGAGTGGGGAAGCTTTGAGATGTGGGAGAAAGATTTCCAGGCGATGGGTGCCATGCGTGGTATTGGCTGGGTAGTCCTTTATTTCGACGCCGAGGCAGGTCGGCTTTTCAATGTGTGGATCAATGAGCACGATGCTGGGCACCTCTCGGGAGCGACACCGATTCTCGTGATGGATGTATTTGAACACGCTTTCATGCTCGACTATGGGATCAAGCGTGCAGATTACATCGCTGCATTTTGGAAAGCGATAGATTGGAGCGTGGCGGAAAGCCGGCTTAAATAATAAATAATTTTTATTTGTAAATTAATTTTATGAATGATCTCAACAAGCATCAGCTCATCCTCCTTGTGATCCTTGTTTGTTTTATTGTTTCGATGGCGACGGCTGTCTCTACGGTAGCACTTCTCGAAAATCAGCCAGCGTCTATCCCGACCACGATCAATCGCATCGTCGAGCACACGATTGAAAAAGTGAGCCCCGGAGATACTCCTGTCGTAAAGCAAGAAACCGAAGACGACCTCGCCGCGAAAGCCGTGCAAATGAATCTTCCGAATGTTGTCACTGTCATGATCCGTGCATGGGATGTTGCGTCAGAAGCAAAAGTCCCGGCTGGAGTGGGGGTTTTGGCGAATGATGGATTTGTTTTTACTGCCCTCACCAGCTTGCCGGAGCGCGCAGATTTTTTTATAAAAACTTCCGACGGTACGGTGTACGAGGCGGTGGCTGTTGCGAAAGACGTTTCTTCTGGGGTGGGAGTCCTCACCTTTCGTGACAAAACAAAAGCGGCAAAACTTTCTCACGCGACACTCTCAAGTGTCTTGCCAGAGACAGGGGACACAGTGCTCGCGATTGGCGGAAAAGAAAAACATACAATACGAAAGGGGATTGTATCTTCGGTAGAAGCGGCCGAGAGTGGAGATGGGGCAGAAAAAGTTTTTTCAAAAATTTACACCACGGCGGACTTGATATCCCAAGATTCTGGCGGACCACTTTTGAGCCTCAAAGGTGAGGTGCTCGGAGTGGATGTCGTCACCAAAGATGGAAATTACGCGGTACCGGCGCAGATACTTCTCGGCCTCACAAAGACCGTCGGCTCTGCAGCGGGTCGGTAATTGTTCCTTGCACTTGTAAAACCGTTGACATATCATATCAGCAGTTTTACTTACTTCTTGTGGAGTATTCCCCATGCTTACCAAAAGGAGAGAGCCAGACATTATCATCATCGGTGGCGGAATAATCGGGCTGTGTTGTGCCCAGGAAGCACGGAAAAAATTTCGTTCATCTCGAATCATTATTCTCGAATCAGGTAAAGAGCTCTTTGAGAGACAAAGTGGAAACAATAGCGGGGTTCTTCACTCGGCGATTCACTGCGCACCGCATACGTTCAAGGCGATACTTTCACAAATCGGAAGGACTCGCCTTCTCGGCATTTGCAAAATGCTTGAGGTTCCGGTGAAAAAAACTGGGATGATGATCGTAGTTGCGGCGAAAGATTTTAGCGGGCTTGCGTGCGAAGCGGGATCGGTGGTGCGCCTCTTGCTGAATGCTCGGCGGTTTAAAATCCCACTCGAGTTTCTTTCTCGAAAGGAAATTACGGAGCGAGAGCCAAACATACAAGCTTCGTGCGGGCTTTGGCTACCTGACATCTGGATGGTGGACCAGCTCGCCTTGGGCCGAGGTCTTCTCTCTGTCTTGCGCAATCGAGACGTGGAGGTGCACCAGGGAAAGCCGGTCACGCATATTGAAAAAAGTGGCGAGCGGTGGCATGTTTTTTCCGGTACCAAAGAGTATTCTGCTCAGGTCATCATCAACGTTGCAGGAGTATACGCGGACGATGTGGCTGCAATGGCGGGCATATATACGTATCGTGTCATTCCTGTACGCGGAGAATATTACGAGGTACTTGGCGAAGGGAAAGAACTCCTGCGCGACACATTGGTGTACCCGGCCATTCATGGAAAATCGAAAGGGATACACCTGATGAGAACTTTGTCTGGTCAGTTTAAAATCGGCCCCAATGCAAAGGCGTGGGTAGGAAAAGACGATGACCCTATCATTCAAACTCCCGTCTCGGAATTTCTTGCGGGAGCGGGAGCTTTTATGCCGAAGCTTCTCGATCTCCCACCGAGTTGTTTTCGATGGAGCAATGCGGGCATTCGCGCGACATCATCAGGTGGAGACATGACCATCCGTCGTGACCTCGACTTACCGGTATGTATCACGTGTTTCTCCGACTCGCCGGGCTTGAGTGCTGCGCCCGCAATTGCTGAGCGTGTCGTCTCCTTGCTTGGGTGAGTGTCTTGTGCAAAATGTAAAACCGTGTCATAGTATTGTGACACGGTTTGTTTTATGATCACATTTCACGTCATCACTCTTTTTCCCGAATCTTTAGACTCGTACATCAATGAGTCGCTTTTGAAGCGTGGTCAAGAGAAGGGGATAATCAAGATTAAATTTTACAACCTCCGCGATTTTTCTGAAAAAGCGGGCAATCGCCTCAAGACAGACGATCGGCCGTATGGCGGTGGTCCCGGAATGGTGCTCTACGCTCGCCCGATTTTACGAGCAGTAGAAAAGGCTTTAGGGAAAAGGGGCAAAAAGAAGGACATGAAGATAATTATTCTTTCTCCTGGCGGGACCAACCTTACCAATACGTATGCCACCAAGCTTGCGAAAAAATATAAAGATGTGGTGCTTATTTGCGGCAGGTATGAGGGTATTGATGCGCA
>OFRM01000357.1_pt1 | contig 19921 bp, 37 predicted proteins | sample 1543101 | NCBI WGS metagenome assembly OFRM01 (sample SAMN07774223, study PRJEB24372) | wastewater metagenome | isolation source: Exp Tend VB 0WW | collected 2016-02
CCAAGGAATGATCATATTGATTCCCAAACCGGCAAGTTCATACCTATGGACTTTAATGATCGCTTTATTCTTAGGGTCATTAAAGTTCATACCTATGGACTTTAATGACCCTAAGAATAAAGCGATCATTAAAGATGCGGTTCACCGGTTGGCCAATAAAAATAAATTGATCCAGCAGAAGGACTATGAAATGAAAAAGGTGCGGGTGGTCCATATTAAAGGAAATGCCTGGGAAGAGGAAAAGCGCCTGATCGCCAACGGAGAGACCTTTACTGTTTCCAAGACCAATGTGACTACAAAATTCACCTTCCCGGAGAGGAATACAGCTGCCAGGATATTTTCTTCAAAATCATTCACCTATAAAGAACTAAATCTTTTCCAGGAGATAAAAAAAGAGGTAAAATCAAATATTGAGCAAAAAAAGCTGATAATACCGGAATATACCAGCAAGGATATCGGGTATTATCTTTTTAGCAACAAGGTCCACCAGGTTCAAAAGAGTGGCATGGAGGAGTTTACTGATATTGATGAATACGATATAAGCAAGGCATACTATATGGCGGCCTATAACCTGGGGTATATTTCCGAGGAGTTCTTCTTCAAGTGTATCGGACTTCCCAAAACCACCCGTCTGAGGCTCATAGGTTCGATTGCTACGTTCAAAACGATCTTTATCTACAGAAAGGGTAAGCTGGCCGAGGTACCCGAGCCAAAGCAGGATAAAGAGCTCAGGAAGGCATGGTTTCATATCTGTAAATATGTGGATGTGGCTATGCGGGAACTACGCCGGCTGCTGGGGGATGATTTCCTTTTTTATTGGGTGGATGGCCTTTATTGTAAAAACAATCCCAGGATGGCTGATTACCTGCTTTTTATAACATTAAAATACGGGTTTAGTTTTGAGCATAAAAAAATTGACCGGGTATTGGTTAAAAAAGACGACATAAAGAAGGCTATACTGGTAAAGGCATATAAAAAGGGGCAGAACCCATTAAAGCCGACATCTTATTTTTTAAACAACAGCGGGGAGGTGATTAAGAAGTTAAAAAAATTCTATATTAAAAATTTTCCAGTCAGGCAAAATACTGGGTCATTACATTAAAAAATTAGCCACGATCGCAAAAAAAAGCTAAGAAAAAATGAAAATCGGGGTTCACCAGTTAGACGGTTCTTTTCCTAATCTTGCAATCATGAAGATTGCCGGATATCACGAAAGTATTGGGGACACGGTTGAGTGGTATAATGGTGAGTTGTTTGCTGAAACTTACGATAAGATTTACATGAGTAAAATATTTGGTTTTACGCCAATGCCTGATCTTCCCTCTAATGCAGTGATCGGAGGCACTGGTATTGACTTTTATAATACACTACCAAAGGAAATAGAGGATGCAACGCCGTCCTACTCCCTATACCCCGACTGTGATTATCATTTAGGTTTTTCAATGAAGGGGTGCCGCTTTAATTGCAAATTCTGTTGTGTGCCAAAAAAAGAGGGAAGGCCATACAATTACAACTCCATTGATGAAATACTAATCAACACCAGGGGTAAAGACCGGTTGATGCTTTTAGATAATGATTTCTTTGGCGGTGAAAACTGGAAGGAAAACCTGGAACGGATAATAGAACTAAAATTGAGAGTATGTTTTTTATAGGGGTTAAATATCCGAATTATCACAGACGAGCAGGCCGAATTACTGGCTAGGTGTAAATACAGAAATAGCCGCTTTAAAGCCAAATACCTGACGTTTGCCTGGGACCGGTATAATGACGGAAAGATCGTGCTGAATGGTATTAATCGCTGTGTAAAGGCAGGTATTCCAACAACAGCCATGCAGTTCTTTGTGTTGATCGGTTTTGACAGCACACCCGAGCAGGATATAGAAAGGGTTACGACCCTTAAAAATTTAGGTTGTATGCCATTTGTGATGCCTTACGATAAGCACAATGCGTATCAAAAGAAATTTGCCCGGTGGGTAAACAGCAGGCGGGTATTCAAGAAGGTAGAGTGGAAGGATTATATTCACAATTATAAAACTGCATAAAATGGAGGCAATAAAACCCGAACAAGAAAATAAATTAAAATCTAAATTATCAAGAACCTGGATTGAAGAAACAAAAAACAGCGGTGAGGTATTTAGGCTGTATTTCACTAAAAGACAAAGAGATAAAATAATACAAATTGTGAGAGATGTTTTACAGGATGATATTTCTATTGTTAAAAAAGGGTAATGTTAAATTGCTATAACATGAAAACAGCATCAGGACAAACACCCAATAACTACCATGATCCCGATTTTAAAAACAGGTTTTACGCCGGTCAAAAAGTTATCTGTGTAAGGGGAAGGCCGCAAACCGGATTTGATAAGGGTAAAGAATATATTGTTAGCAGCTATGAGTATAAGAAAAACCCTGTAAATGGACTATATTTTTGGTATGTAGGAATTGTTGGAACTCACGAATGGTTAAACCCTACAATATTTGTCGCCAACCTGGAAAATTTTCAGGCAATGGCCTACGAAAGAGTTTTAGAGTTAGAAAAAATAAGTGAAAATTAGTCAGGGTGAATTAATATTTAGTTACCTAATTAAAAATTAAAAAATGAAAGATCACGAAGGATGTATCCGGGGCTACCACAGAAGCAGTAAGGCCTGGTATGCAAAAGCAAATTACAAAGATAGAGTAAGCATTAGTTTCGGTATGTATCATCCTGATGGTGGTACAAGTGGTGAAATGCAAATAGAATGGAATACGAGCAAATAATAGACTGGCCGGAATATTATGAATTTTCAAAACAGTGGCTTTCCACTTCATTAGTATGCTTAAAGAGTGGCGGAATATTGGCAGTAAATGTTCCAAAGGAAGTAAGACACAAGAAATGGCAAATTGAAAAATACGGTCGCAGGGTAGAGAAGGTTGGAGAGCGGCTCGATCTAATGTGTGAAGATATTGGTTTTTTGCCCAGGGAAGCGATTATTTGGGCAAAAGGAAATGAGGGAGAGCCTATTTCGTCAACCTATAAAATGGGTGCTGATAATAACCTTTTCATGCGTAGCACCTGTGAAATGATTTTATTGCATTCAAAGGAAAGATACCATCAGGATGGGGGCACAGGAAGAAGAGGTAAAATTGATGTGCCTTATTTGGATGAAACAAAGGATATTTGGTGGATCAACACATCCAGGAATAATGGGCATCCTTGTCCCTGGCCGCGTGAAATTCCCAATCGCCTTATTTCGATGTTTACATTTGACCGAAAATCAACGCCATTAGTTGTTGATCCTTTTATGGGAAGCGGGGAAACGCTTGTTGTTGCCAAACAATTAGGTAGAAAATGCATCGGTATTGAAAAAGAGTTAAAATATTGCAGACTTGCTGCAAGCCAGTTAAGCCAGATAAAAATTAATTTTAATGTATGAAAAAGCAATTAAACAAATGGGATCAGGTAGCACACTTTTATCTTGGGGTTGATATGGAGTGTGTGAACAAAAAGCTAAGTAGCGATTTAGAGTATTATGGTATGCGAGGAAAGTTGAGCTCTTTATTATTTGACAAATATGTTAATGGTAATTGGAAACCCCGGTTGCGCCCCCTTGATAGTATGACGCAGGAGGAACAAAAAGAATTTAGGTCATTAAACACCAGTAGAGACAATAAGGAGCAATGCGAGGCCAATAATACCGTATGGCTTTTAAAAAAGCACTTCGACCTATTCAATCTCATTCGAGCCGGATTAGCCATTGACAAAACAAACCCTAAAATATGAACTACATAATAAATGGAGCAAGGTTTTCTTTTTTCAATGGAAAACAAAAATTCACTGTTGAGTATTGCTATGGCATATCAAAATGGTTTGTTTTCAAGGGTGATGAACAGTCGGATGCCATTTTTGTAAAGGAGGATAAGAAGATAAAACTAAAAGATATTAATTCAAATAGTGCCGAATCTATCCTTTTAGAATACCTAAACAACAAAGCATAAAATAGAATCATGATTTTAGAAGAGCATCTGCTGAAAATTATATCAGAGGAAATTGAGAAAAGATTTAACTGCAAGGTCATCGATATAAGCCTTTGCTCAATTATCGGTACCCCGAATGTGCAGGTGAAAATAAAATACAATGACGACGTTGTATTTAAGCCCTGTGAAAACTGGACCCCGGAAAGTATTTGTTTTTCTGAAAGATCAGTACGGTTTTTCAGAAGAATAGACTTCTTTGATTGCGTAAAGAAGCTGGCCAAGGAAAATTAATCGATCGTTATAGGTAAATTCCGGATAACCCCCTGGCACAATTGTTAATAAGGCGAACTTGTTTAAAACTACCATTTTAATCAAGGCATTAAAAGCCATATATTTGCAGCAAATACTCTCCACTCTTGTTTATGAACGGTTTTGTAACCCTTCCCAGGGCAGCAACATCGTTAAACTCAATGATGTGAATGTATTTCGGATAAAGGTCCCGGGTTTCTACCAGGGGCCTTCTTTTTTAAAAATACCGGCCAAAATATTTTGTTTTTAGAAACAAAATGCTATTTTCGTATTGTTAATTATCCGAAGTACTTAATATCATGTTAGAAATCCTTGAATATTGCAGGCAACACAACTGTTCAATACAGTTCAATTTTGATATCATAAATCAGATACAGGTCGTTATTTTTAAGAAGGAACCCGATGCCAGGTATGAGCAATGCATTTCGTGGAACCACATTGACAGCCTGTTTGATGTTGTAAAATATTGTGTTGAGCAAGCTATTAAGGAGGGTGAAATAACAAGGCCGATAATAGAACTTCCCTTAAATACCAGGACATACTTTTTATTGAAGAGTGTAAGGATCGAAAACCTCGCTGAGGTTATGACATACAGTTCCAGGCAACTTCTTTTAATTAGAGGCTTTGGGCAGGGATCATTAAAAGAAATAGTGAAACTATTGGCAAAATACGGAAAAAAATTACGGGAGGAATAATGGCAAAAAAACAAGATCATACCGGCATAAGGAATAATCATTTATTCTGCTTTAATTGCGGCGGTTCATATCAAATGAATTACCCTCAGCCGATTAATATGGCTGCAGCATTAATGAAGCAGTTTCATAAAGACCACAAGGGCTGTCCAAAAATCTGGGAGCCGCCGGTTGTTGATCAGTCGCTTTCGGAAAAGGATAAGGCAATATGGTGGAGCATGGGTATGAATGGAGAGCGCGGGATGAGTTCAGAAGCGATGCACTGGGTTTTGTATTTTAATGCTGATGGCGATAAGATACCAATTGTAAAAAGGCATCACCCAGCGGATCCTGATGATTTTCGCCGGTGCTACCTGCTACTGGAAACGGTGCCGGAATGGAAGGCAAAGCTTCATTTAATGAAACCGGTATCTCCCGTATGGAGCAACCTGGTAGATAACTGGGATAAGCTCACGGAAATGATAAAAGAATTGATGGCCGGCAAAAAAAATGATATGTATGAGTTCATGAAATCACTGGGATGTTAAACTTAAAAATTGTATTATAATGGGTTGCTTTTATTGTAAAAAGAAGATTAAGGGAGGGCGGTCAGACAAACGCTTTTGCGATGATGCCTGCCGCAATTCGTATCATAATAAAGCCAATGGCGTTTCAAATAATATCATAAGGAAAATTAAAAATGCTTTAGCCAAAAACAGGCTTATTATAAAAACGCTCCTGGCAGAAGATAAAGACAGGGCGAACCATAAAACCCTCCTTGAACTCGGATATAATTTCAAGTACCATACTCATATCGAAAACAAAGTTAAATGTTGTTACGATTACGGGTATTACTTAGAGGGTAAAGTGTATATTTTTTTATGTGTTAATAGTTAAGGAACAGTCATATTTTAAATGAAGCCAATAACACAAGCATATCATTTTGAAAAATTCTGGCAAGTTTATTCCAGGCAGAGCAGGTATTGCTCAAAATGGGATCATAGCAGAACCGATATGGCCGTTTTTATAAATCGGACTCTTAGCACCTGGTTTGCTGGCAAATACTTTCAGATCATAATGGAGGATAAGGTGCAGGAATTAAAGAGAAGGCAATATATTGATGTAGAAAGATGGCTTGGTAAAACGGTTCCGGAACGGGAGTTTAAGCCTCTTTTTACTATGTATGTTTTAATTACCGGCATTGAGTTTTCATATGGGTCCTGTCCGATCGATAAAATAACATTTTATTATGCAGAGCCCCATTCGCATACTATCCAGGAAATGTCAATGGGCCTAAATGAATTAAGCGGCATTAGTCTGCAGGAGGATCAGGAGAGCTTTATAATACTCAGGAAATTTTACCCGGTAACAAAAGAAAAAATTGAACCATTACCAAGAATATGAAAGAATTGAACGAGACGATAATTGAAGGAAAAAGCGTAGCCGAATTATTGAAGCCGAGAATTAAATGCATTGAACCTTTTTTAGGAATGAAACGAGAGGGCTGGGATGTCGGTGTTATTTCGGTTGTAGAAGGTGGAGATAAAGACGATAACTTATTTGTCTTATCGCTGCCTACAAAGTATCCGTTAAATTTTAAACGCCTGGAATGGTGGGAAGATAGAAAGGTGGAGGACTTGCCAGATTATGTGAAATTAGAAACTGTGCCAATACCAGTTGTTGTAAAAGCTAAGGAATATATTAATGGCCAAAGGATTATATCTGATAATGGCGGTATTTATCCCATGACAATTGCAACACCTGCCACAGAACAAGAATATAAAGAATATGAAAGAAAACCAGGTAAATAAATCGATCGGAGGTCACCAAAGCGCAAGATCAAAGTCGGTGGAGTATTATACTCCCCCGGATATCATTAATGCACTGGGTAAGTTCGACCTTGATCCAGCCCATCCGGTTATGCCTTTACCCTGGCTTACGGCCGCAAGGCATTATACTAAAAATGATGATGGGCTGCTGCTACCCTGGGAGGGAAGGGTATGGCTTAATCCTCCTTTTGGCGGAAAGCAGTTTACCCAGTGGCTGATAAAAATGAGCCTTCATAACAACGGGATCATGTTTATATTCAACCGGTCAGACCGCATCGATATTCATGACTACATATATCCGGTGGCCACAAGCCAGTTGATCCTTCGTGGAAGGCCCCATTTTTACCGGCATATTCCTGATGAGGCAAACCCCCGGGGCAGTGAAATTAGAGAGGCTTAAAGACAATAGTGGGGCTCCAATGATACTTTTTGCCTTTGGGGAGCAGAACAGTGAGGTGCTGGAAAGCTGTAAACTTGCCGGGAAGCATTGTTACCTCAACAGTGTTCCTAATTCATCAATAAATACCAATCAATGAGCACAGCAGTTTATTACAGCGCCGGAAAAATATATGCAGGGGTGGGTATGTGGGGAGTTGACTTTATCGAAACCGGTTGTTATGATCTGGAAGGCACCCATAACTTTACAGAGGGTGAAAATGTAATGGGAAGGGTTTACTTGAAAGAAAAATATAAATGTGACAGATGTTTAAGAGATAATTTTGATAAACCCTCTCCGCACAAATGCCTACCCAGGGGCACGGTTAGAAAGCGTGGTTTAAATTATATAAAACGTATAGTTGCCATTCCCTTCCTATCTGAATCAAATGGAAGAGGTATTTATTTTGATAAAAGGATTTATGTGGGTTGTACGCAGAAAGAACCGCAGTACCATGAGTTTGAGCCAGAGGAAGGACAAATAGATTGGAATCAAGATGAACAATATAGTTCTGCTCAAAGTGATTTCACCCATTATTTAGCTACCCTTACCAACTACTCCGTAATAGGCACTCATACTTTTAAAGATGGTCAAACAGTAGTTGAGGGGGAAGATTATGAATTGGAGCATTGTGAGGATAGTTTAGACCTTAATCAATCTACTAATGGGAATAAATGGACAACAGTAGCTATACCCCTTCTCGCCCCACTATGTAATGAGGGTATGCAAAAGCTTATTGATACAGAGTTTGAGAATGTTGGTGATGAAGGTTTGTTTCCTAATCATTCAGATAAAGAGGTTTGGGCTAATGGATTTAGAGCAGGCTTTACCCATCCCGCAAAGGCGCAGACAGAATGTTTTACAAAGCAACAGGCAGAAAATATTTTTATGATGGTTGACAGGATGAAAAATGACGGTTCATTCAGTTCTGCTAAAACCAAAATACTTGATTACATCAATTAAATAAAAAAAAATGAGCAAATGTGAGATCAATGTAGATTATTTCGGCACAAAACTATATACCGGGATGTCTTATATACTTTACGGTAAAAAATGTGAACAGGCTTGTAACAGATTTGCCAAAGAGATACTGCCGGTATTACAACAGGCGCTGAAAGAAGATATTGCAAACGATCCTACATTTTTAAATACCCCATCCTGATAATGCCAGCCGAAAAACCCATGATATTTACGGCCGAAAGCGTTAGGGCCATCCTGGATGGGAGAAAAACCCAAACCAGGCGGGTAATGCCACAGCCGGTATTTGATAGTGACAGCGGGTTTGTCTTTTCTGCTGACAATAAACATTTGTTTAAAAACGACATTACACATGCTCCCTGGCAAGAGGGTTTTATTGATGAGGTATGTAAATATGGGGTTGGTGATATTATTTGGGTAAGAGAGCCATGGGCACCAGTGATAAGAATTAATTCTACTACATTTAAAAAGGTTGGCAGCCAATATACATACATGGCCGACCTCAAAACGGTAATAAAGGGGCACGATAAGTTCAAGTCGCCAAGGTTCATGCCAAAGGCCGCCGCCAGGTTGTTTTTAGAGATTACCGATATAAAAATAGAGCAGCTGCAGCAGATTAACCAGGAGGGTGCCAAAGCGGAGGGTGTATTCAAGTCATACCACAGGCCGGAAGGTCATGGCTGTCCACCGCATACAGACGGAAGTATTACAAGAGACTGTTATCATTGCAGCTATAAAGTACAATGGGATCAGATCAACGGACCCCGGGGCTTTCAATGGGATAGTAACCCCTGGGTTTGGGTATATACCTTTAAAATTAAAAAAAGTCTTTAAAAAATAAAGCGATGAGAAAAACAAATGAAATTGAAAACCTGATTTATGAACTTAACGGTAAAAGATACCTACTTGTTGAAGTGCCAATAATGAAAGGAACAAAGGAGAGGGTTAATGCGGCTGTTTTAAAACACGGTGGCATTTATCAGGGCATAAAGAAAATACATCAAAGTTTTTGGGGTCAGTCTTATGCTATTAATAAGTTTTTGATACCACAGGAAAATATTACCGCTTTTTCAATGGAAGGCGTATAACCACCCTCTTACCGGCGAGGAATTAAACTATAAACCGTAAAAAAATGGAAGGCTTAAACAAAGAAAACTTTTGGAACGAGATCGAAACTCTTTACCCCGATGCCTTTAAGCTATTTTCAGCCTGGATCGATAAATATAAAGAAGAGGTCGGCTGGAATAAACTCTTTAACAGCGACAGCGAATATCAGAATGTTGAGGGAAAGAATGCTCCGGCGCCAAAATTTCATGAATTGCCGTTTGAGTTTCAAAAAGGGGTATTGGCCAGATTTGATATTGAGTGTTTAACCGGTATTCAAACAGGGCGGGGCAAGGTGAGATATGAAAATGGTAGGCCCGGGTACGTAAAGGGCTTTATCGATCTTTTTATAGACCTTCAAAATAGATTAGACACACAAAACAATTAAAATGGCAGCAAGCAAAGACCTGGCAATAATATTAACAAAACTGGATCCGGTAAAATATAAAGCAATTATTGACCGGGCAGCCCTTAATGGTTATCATGATCATAAATTCAGCAAGATCCCTGGTCACAGTAAATGGGGAGAGGAGATGTGTCCCAAGGTAACTTTGGTAAAAGACCTGGGTGAGTTCCCGGAGTTGGAACATATCCGCCAGGATGTTATCAACGGTAAATATGATGATCCGGCCGATGCCACAGATCAGGAGGAAATGAGGGGCTGGTTACTGGACGACAATTCAGGGGATGAATTTTTTAAAATACTTGGGCTTAAAGTGCCGACGGCCGCAGAGAGGCAACAGCACCATAAAAAGAAAACACGGAACTGATGAAACATTATACCAAATGGCATTATAATAATTGCTTCCTGGTGGCGCTTTGGCTGTTTATCAAAAAGCCAGGTGCTGCATTTTTAATAATGAGGGGCAACCGGATCCTTACACCGGTTCATTTTGCCATCCTGGATGCGGATAATAATTTCTGGCACTTTCGCCGGTCAAAAAGAAGTCAATGGTTGTTACCGCTGCTAACCTTTGGCAGGATCGAGGCAACGCAGGTAGAGAAGATCAGGAGCATTAAAAGGATTTACGAAAAGAAAGTGCTGCTCTCAATATCAAAATCGTTTAAAAAGCGTATTTTACCCCTGCGGGCTAAGGCAAGGATAGAAGTTAGTGGCGCCACCCAAAGCTATCTTTCAATGACCTATAATGACCAAAGCAGTAAGTTTATTACAGTGTGTTCAGCTAATCTATTAGAAAGGATAAAAGGGTCATTAGAAAGTATTTACCCAGTTGAATGTATGTCAATGGAACAGTCAAATGAAGATGTGTTCACTGATGATAAAACATATAAGGGTTGTACGACCTTGGTAATAGTTCTATCGCCGGCAAAGGCTGAAAGAATAATAGATGCTATGTACAAAGCCTTTAGGGAGCAATTAAAAGAAAAAGGCATAACAGAATTCTCATCAAATTAAAGAATATGGCAAAGGCTAAAGAGTATGCAGCAAGAATTACAGACCTGGAAAACCCCCAGGTAAGTGATCTGCTGACCGAGCTTGGTAAGATAGGCAAGGACTTTTATAATGAATTCCTGGCTATAAAAGAAGCCCGCAATATTAAAATGGATGATAGTTTTTTTGCTCTTGTACTTGAATTCGATAAGAAGTTCCAGGCGTTTGCAAAAATAGTGAATGAAAAATATACAGTGCAGCCGGTCAGGCCGGATGGGTTTATCGAGATATTGAAAACAAAGGCGCCTCAGATCAAAGAACACCTGGGGGAGCCGTATGAAAACTATAAAAAACGACAAAATGGATAATAAAACCCCGCTTCCCGAAAGCTTTATTAAACTGGCCCGCACATTTGCTGCAGGCTTCCTTACCATGGTGCCCGGAGAGTACCAGTCCGAAGACAGCATGTATAAGATATCCCTGTTTGATGAGATCAAGTCCATGAATGGGGCAGTGATCAGGACCAGTGCCCGGATGAACCTGAATCTTTTTGAGGTGCAGGTCAGTAAAAAAGCTAATGCCGACCAACCGGTGAGTTTTATCTTCTTCATGCTGGTATGGTTTTACATTAAATACCGGGAGCCCTATAATGATAGTGGCGAAGAGGTGCAATATGTCAGATCAGATAGCGATGCTGATATTGAGGCCTTGGAGATTTCAAAAGAATATGGGTGGCAGGCAAAAGAGATATTGACCGGATTTTTGAATATGGCCAACTGTTACCCAAATGACCGCATGCAGCGAAGAGCCACGGCTTTTAAAAATTATGTAGAAAAACAATGAATAAATAAACTAACCCCTTAAATATGGAAAACAATACGGTTAACATTGGGATACCCATAAATGTAGATAAGCTATTAACCTCCCGGTTACTTATCCAGGCGGGCAGCGGTGCCGGCAAAAGCTATCTCTTACGCAAAACCATAGAGTCTGTTGGCAATATTGTGCAGCAGATCATTATTGATCCTGAAGGCGAGTTTGTTACGCTCCGGGAGAAATTTGATTTTATCCTGGTGGGAAACGAGGGTGATATTCCCCTTAGTCTTAAATATGCTGAAACCCTGGCCCATAAATTACTGGAGACCAATACAAGTGCCATCCTGGACCTGTATGAGTTAAAGCATCATGAGCGGATCCTTTTTGTAAAGCGATTTGTAGATGCATTGATGAATGCCCCTAAAGAACTGTGGCATCCATGCCTGGTGTATGTGGACGAGGCCCATATGTTTTGTTTAAGTTCCGATACAGAATTACTAACAGAGTCGGGATGGAAAAAATATACGGAAATATCAATTGGAGATTTAGCCTTTGCATATAATGCTGAGACTGGCCAATCTTCTTTACAGAAAATACAAAATATAATAGTAAGGGACTTTGATGGTGAATTAAATCATTTATATAATCAAGACAGCATTGATTGTCTTGCCACAGATGACCATAGGGTTTTGTGTTCATATAGGACAAGTGAAAAGGGGAGAGATGGCAAAAACAATAAAAGTAAAAATAAGTGGTCCCCAGTAGTGTTTAAACAGGCGGATCGGTTACCAACCGGCATAAAAATACCAATATTATCAGACGTAATTAACAATAATGAAAATTTAATTATTGATGATGACCTACTTTTAATTTTAGGATGGATAATTACCGATGGGAGTAAGCGTAAAAAAGATAAAGTTTATGAAATATATCAATCTAAGGTAAAGGGTGCTATTTATGAACGGATGGTCGAAATCATAAAGCGTAGATTTCCCAAAACAACAATATCATCGAGAACAAAGAAGGGCGGACTAATAAAAGGCAGGCAAATAAATCGGACAGAGGCTACCACCTTTTATTTAGGAAGCGAATCGTCCAAAGAGATAAAATATTGGCTTTCTGATGCGTGTCACGAAATTCCAAGGATCATTTTAGAAAGGGCATCTCAAAGGCAATTACAACTTCTTTTTGATGCCCTGATAGATGGTGACGGCACTATTAGCAGAAAGGGTAATTATATTAGATGTTGCTTATACTGTGGATTTAATTTAAAGCTTGCAGACCAATTTCAGGAATTATGCTTTAAATTAGGGTACTCATCTTCTATCTACTTTTCTAAATCCAATGGACAGACAAATGTATTAGTTTCTTACAAAAGAAAATGGGCATCAGTAAGAAAAGTAAAAAAAGTTAAATATTGCGGCAAGGTTTGGGACATAACGATTCCCTTTGGTGCATTTATCGCCCGTAGAAATGGCAAGGTATTTATTACCGGTAACTGCCCGGAAAGCAGTAAAAGCGAAAGCATGAGCAGCATTATTGATCTGTGCACCCGTGGACGCAAACGGGGTTTTGCGGCGATCCTTGCCACCCAGCGGCTCAGTAAATTACATAAGGATGCAGCTGCGGAGTGCCAAAATAAGATGATCGGACAGACCTCACTTGACATCGATCGTAAAAGAGCCGGTGATGAACTGGGCATGACCAATAAGGCCGATATATTAAAACTGCGTGAATTGCATACCGGTGAATTTTATGGCTTTGGACCGGCGATGACAAATGATATCGTAAAATTTAAAGTAGGCAAGGTGGTAACCACGCACATCCAGGCCGGCAAAAAAATGACTGCAAAGCCGCCAACACCTGCGGCTATTCAAAAGATATTGAGTAAACTGGCTGATATTCCCCAGGAGGCGGAAAAGGAGTTGGCTACAAAGCAGCAGTTGCAAAAAGAGGTTACCAGGTTAAGGACGGAGCTTACCAAAGCAACCAAGGAATCCGGCAAAACAGATGAGTTGGAATTAAGCAGATTGAAGCAGCAGATCATTGACCTGGAAGCAACACAAAAAAGGTTAGAAGCAATTGTTGGTGACCAGGCAAAGGTCATCGGTCAGCAAAGGGCAACCATTCAGTTTTATGGTAAAATGGCCGATAAGATAAGGAATGAGATTAATATACCTGCCCCGGATGTTGAGATATTAAAGGAATCCCAAACTAGGCCATTAACAATTACGGAAATGTATTTTAAAAAGCCTGTAATTATCAATACACCGAGAGGAAAGGGGTTTTCATCAAATAATAAAACCTCATCGCAAAAAGAACAAATGGCTGGCGGTAAATCACTACCTATTGGTGAAAGGGCAATATTAATTGCTTGTGCCCAATTTCCAGATGGGTTAAGAAGAGAGCAGATGACTGTGATCACTGGCTATAAAAGAAGTAGTAGGGATGCGTATATTCAGCGTTTAAGGGAAAAAGGGTTTTTAATACAAGCCGGAGATCGGTTTATTCCTTCCGAAGAAGGGGCTGATGAACTGGGAGAAAACTTTGAGCCATTGCCGACCGGAGGGGCATTACAAAGATATTGGATTGATACACTTCCAAAAGGGGAGAGTGCTATACTTGTTCATCTTATAGAGTATCATCCCGATGCCGTTTCCAGAGATAGGCTAACTGAGTTAACCGGTTATCAGCGATCAAGCCGGGATGCATACATTCAACGGATGGGTGCCAAAGAGATCGTTAAAATTACAGATAAGGGGATGGTAAGAGCATCAGATAATCTTTTTGATTAAAAAATGCCCGAAAATTTGTTTTTAAAGACAAAAAGTATATTTTTGATTATCCGAAGCATTTATGTCAAAAGCAGCACTTAAAAAGAAGGTTCCTGAAAAGTTCCAGTGGGTGAAAAATCATCTGTTGCGTTATGGCGTATTGGACTCATTCCGGGCTATTGAACTCTTTGATGTTACCAGGTTGGCCGCCTATATCTTCAAGCTAAGGAAAAAGACCGGTCGCTATCGTTGGACGATCAGGACCATTGATATTGAGACCCGCAATAAAAGCGGTCGTTACGGTGTGCATGCAAAGTATATTCTCGTTAAAATTCCTAAAAATCAATATCATGTATAAAGAAATTACAATAAAAGGGAGAAAGTGTTTTTATAAGACAGCAGTGCAATACACTTCTTTTTTTATACAAACAGGAGAGTTCCGCCCTGCATTGTTCTTTTTAGGAATTAAACTCAGACCCTCAAAGCCCATTTATGAAGAGATGTTTTGGATAAACTATAATATTGAGGAAGCCTACTGGACAAAAGAAAAGCTAAGGACTATCCTCGAATCACATTATGATGCATACCGGGGCAGGAGTATGCGTAAAGCAGAAATTGAAAGGGGGCAAATAATATAAAAATGCCGGATAATAATACCATAGGACTATACTTAATATCAATTCTTTGTGCAATATTTATATTGGGCTCAATGTTTTACAATCATAAAAAGGACTAAAAAATGAACCCCGGGAGCAAACTTTATGTAAAAAAGGTGATTGGCGAGAATATTAAACGAGAAAGAGTAAAAATTGGCTATTCTCAAGCACAGTTTGGTAATCTTATAAATCTCACCAGGGCATCAATAATAAATATTGAATCCGGTAGGCATTCGCCAACAAATGAAACCATTTATATCATATGCTGCATATTGAAATGTACCCCAAACGATATTTTCCCAGCGACGAAAAAAATTGTTTTGAAAAGCAAGACAAAAATAAAGCACATCGTTAAAAAGATTACCACCTATCAACCCGTAAAAATATAAGACATGCCAATCAAATTACCCTTTATCGAAAAAACAAACTCGTGGTTTTCATCATTAAGCCCTGAACAAAGGGAGGAACTCTCTCAAAAGTATCACTCTTTTAATGCAGAGATACTTGAACAAAGCGAGATCGCTGATATTTATATTACCGAAAACAAACTGGAAGACAACCTTTCCCCCAGGGAGATGGCGGAGTTCCTTTTTCAACAGTTTTCGGAATATGCCAAAGAAACAGAGCTTGATAATAAACAAATACGAATTTTTGCTTGTCTTGCTGCAGATGCCGCTGGTAAAGAAAGAGATAGGGCGGTAAAAATTGCCTACCTGTTTCACAAGGATAAAACGGCTGACTTTGAATCAAAGAAAAAGGCCAATAATGAACTGGCCTTTATAAGCAGGGATATTGCTAATGAATGCAGGCTTGTGGGCAATGCTATAAGCGGTAAAAATGCATTAACCGCAGATGAGCCATCTTACTGGGAACAGGTAAAATGGGAAATAAATAATCTAAATTAAAGCCATGATACAAGAAGGGGAGTCAAAAACAAAGCTGCAGGCTTTATTGAAGCTACGGAAAATAAGCTATCAGAAGCTTTCTGATATGATACAGGAGATAAAGCCGGGTTATGTATTAGGTTTGGATAGGATCAGTAAGATATGTACCGGGAAGCAGCCGAACTATCATGTACAGACGGCGGTGCTTATTGCCACTGTACTTAATGTTTCACTGGATGATATTGTTGAAATGGAAATTATAACAGAGTAATAAAAAACATTGGACTATGACAACGGTTCAGTTACCTATACCTTTTTTAAAGGGCCTTGCAGATAACCCGGGTTATACGGATGTATGGATCGGGTGGATTGTCAGATACGGAGAAAAAATAAAAGAACCCTTCTTTATGACAATACTTCAAAAGGAAGAGAAACCACTTCCGGAAGTATTGGTAAAATTACAGACGGTTTACGAGTATGGACAACCCTATCTGCAGGCCCTTTATTTTGGCAAAGCCAAAAAGGAAACAAAAAAAAGTAAGATCATTAATGAAACTATCCAGGCGGGGGCTGAAAGGGTATTGGCTTATCTGAACCTAAAGACAGGTGTTGAATATGGCAAGATAAAAAAAGAACCGGCGATCAGGCCCATAATAGCCATTTTAAAGGAGGGGTATTCTATTTATGACTGTAAGGCAGTAATTGATAAAAAATATACCGAGTGGCACGGAACCGAGATGGAGATACACCTAAATCCTTCTACATTGTTTAGCACTAAAAAATTTGATACATACTTAAATCAACCGATAAAAAATGCAAGAGCAGCACAATCAGCAGGTAGCCATCTTGAACAGGTCCATGACACTGTCAAAGAAGCAATCGCTCTCAATCATGAGCTTAGCCGAAACAAAGGAGGAGAAGCAGATCATTAAGGCCATTGGGGGCGGAATTGCTATTGCTAAGTTCACTGCACACGATGAGGAGGCCTTTTTGGATTTCCTGGGAGAATGGAAGGTAATGATCGGGGATCAGCGTAAATCCACTGGCAGGGGCGCTGTTATTGACCTTGTTATGATAAAGGAGTTTATAAAGGAGTCTTTTCCAACGATCACGCTGCCGGAGATCAAGTTAGCAGCAAAATTAAGCATCCTTGGAAAGCTGTCCTGCTCACCCCAGTTATATAATAATCAAAGCTTTTCGATTCTTTATTGTACAACGGTGATCAGTTCATACCTGGATTATAAAAAGGAGCAGTTGGCCCCTGTATTTGATAAATGGGTTCGCACTCCTCCCCCGGATAAGGAGTGGACAGACCAGGAAAAACTTGATAGTTGTAAGGATCTGTTTGCCTTTGAATATGAAAAATATAAAAAGACAGGCGAGATTGAGGATCCGATGAACCTTTGTTATAATTTCCTTATAAAGAGCAAAAGGCTTGTCTTATATACAGATCAGGTGACTGCGGCACAAAAATACGGGAAGGAGCAGGCCATAAGGTTCTTACAAAAAGAGGATGGCAGCGTTAAAGAGGCTTTATCCAGGCAGACCAGGGCAGATAAGACATTAAGGGGAGAGATCATTAATGTTACACAACTGGAAAAGCAATATGCCCGGAACTATTGTGTGCAGCAGTTTTTTAATGCACTTGCCAATATAGAGCAGCTGACCGATACGATTTTATTAAGTGAGTTTGAGCAACCTAAAGCGATAAAGGATAAGCCAGATGGAAAATGATGACCTAATAGAAAGATTGCAAAAGCAGAGTCAACTCCGCCAGGGCGGTGAGGTAAAAGAAGATAAGCCAATCATTGTAGCACATATCGACGCCGGACCTGTACATACAGAACCGATAAAGAAAGCAAGGAAAAAGGTTTTTAGATCAGGCAAGGTAAAACTAAGGAATGCTTTTGCTGAATATGCCAAGACAAAGGAATATGAGGTAGCATTTCGGATATTAACGCATTTTTATAAAGAGGACGGGGCGACCGATATTCTTTATAATGCCTTTAAGGCCGGTTATAGTGTAAAATAGAAAATCATGAATATAGAACAACAGGTATGCAATTTAGAGCAGGCGAAAAAATTAAGTGAGTTTGGCATTAATCCGACCTCTTTATTCCAATGGCGTGAATACCTTGACGAGGGAGTTAATGAGTGGCAATCAGCAATATTGTTTGAAGGGAAAACAGAGGACGATTCTATAAAATATGCTTTAGCTGATAGTTCTTATCCCGCATTCACAGTGGCAGAACTTATATTGATGCTTCCTGAAAGGACATCTGTTAGCAGGGGACATAAAAACTATTCATGCAGACATTGGTGGGGTAATTTTATGGATGGTATTTTAAGGAATGTAAAGCCAAATTCATGGCATGAGACAAAAGGGGAAACGGCGGCATCGGCATTGGCAGAAATGCTTATCTACCTACTTGAAAACAATTTAACCACCGCAAAAGAAGCAAATGAGCGCTTATCTAAATAATCAATTATGAAAATATTAAGACAAATAGCTGTTTTATTAATACTTGTGTTGATAATAACCCCTCTTATAAGAGGTAAGAATTTTGTGTTTACGGGCAATGTATTTACCGATAATTTAATAGAAATCGGTATTTTAATAGTAATTATTATAATTCTACTTATTCCGGAAAAAAGGAAAATCAATACCTGCGGCCATAATAACTGGGGACCCGTGCATGAGGGTTTTCAGTATTGCAGGGCTTGTGGCACGGCTAAACCGGCACCAAAGAATATTTGTGTTGAGCACATCGATGAGGTTATTGAGAAATTGGAAGTATTACAGGCCGAAAACGTAATATCGGAAATAATATTCATTAACCGCTGCACCAACTGTGGCAGGATCGAGGAGGTAAGGGTAAATTGCAGCAAGGAAATAAAAAAATGAGTAAAGAAACAAAGATACAGTGGTGTGACAGCACTAATAACCCACAGATGGGCTGTGAGGGCTGTGAGCTTGTAAAGGGCTTAAAGCATCCGATCTGCTATGCAAAGAACCTGGTGGACCGTTATAAGGGTCTTCCCGGCTGGCCGGAGAGTTTTGATAAGCCAAAGATATTTATGGACAGGGTACCGGTTATGACGGGGTGGAGTGATCTCACCGGTACCGACAGGCCCGACAAGCCCTGGTTAAACGGATTACCCAGGATCATATTCCTAAATGATATGGGAGATACCTTTAGTGCCGGTATGCCGTTTGACTGGTTTAAGGATGTTTTGCCAGCCATTGCCAAAAGCCCTCATCAATACCTGGTGCTGACCAAATGGCCCAAGCGGTTTTTAAATTTCACCTATCGTCACCGGATCACTGATAATATATGGCCGGGTACCAGTATAACTTCAAAGAAAACATTATTTCGGGCGAACTCATTAACCTTTGCCAAGGTACGGTGGTTGAGTATTGAGCCCTTGTGGGGCTTTGTTGATCTGTCTGGATTGCTGGGTAATATAAAGTGGGTGGTGGTAGGTGGTGAGTCCGGGTTTAAGGCTACGCCATGTGAACTGGAGTGGATAGAAGATGTGATCCGCCAGTGCCGGGAAGCAGGAGTGCCGGTATTTGTAAAGCAGTTAGGGACATACCAGGCAAGAAAACTTAATTTTAAAGATAAGCACGGTGGCGATTGGGATGAGTGGCCAGAGCATTTGAGGGTTCGTGAAATGCCTAAACTATAAAAAATCTGAACACTTAAAATATTAAATCATTAAAATCATTATGTTTTTAGAAACAAAAAACTATATTTGTTTTTAGAAATAAAATCATCCGAAATACTAATGTTTATCTACGAAGCAAATACCCTTTTCATAAAGCAGTTGCCTTTAATCCAGCGACCTCATCCTGCTGATTACGCCCAAGGTGGCATTTACTGGGATGAAAGTTATTCATTGGCTATAAAGAGATACAATGATCATGTCCGCAATCTGCTGGTGTATTACTGCTCACCGGAGTTGGCTGAAGAACTGGAGGCAAAAAATAAAATCGGCAACCAGGTAATAGAGGGCGTTGATTTTAAAATTGACCACAGTTTAATTGGTGCCAACTCCGATACAAGGGTAATGACAATGCACCATGAGATTAAACTTATACGAAACAGGGCAG
>OFRM01000359.1_pt1 | contig 19892 bp, 26 predicted proteins | sample 1543101 | NCBI WGS metagenome assembly OFRM01 (sample SAMN07774223, study PRJEB24372) | wastewater metagenome | isolation source: Exp Tend VB 0WW | collected 2016-02
GGGCGGACCTCGTCAACGATCCGCAGGACGTGGGGCCACAGGTGGCGGGGGTCGGCGTCTCCGAGGCGCTTTCCGGCGAGTGAGAACGGTTGGCACGGGTAGCCGCCAGAGACGAGATCCACGACGCCACGCCACGGCTTGCCGTCGAAGGTTGAGAGATCGCCCCACACAGGCGCAGGATCCAGGGCCGCGTCAGCCATCCGCGCCACGAGGAGGCTCGCAGCGTAGGCGTCCCGCTCGACGTAACAGACAGCGCGGGCTGCTCCTCGAGTGGCAATCTCAAGTCCGAGCTCCATCGCTCCGACCCCGGCACATAGAGCCAAGACATTCAATTCCCGTCCCTTCCCATCAATCGCTCCCGCCATGACGCGAGCGATCGGACGATCACGGGGCGGCCTCGAACAGACCGATCTGGTCTGAATCGGTTGTGTCAGCCGATCCCCATCGCTGTACCTTGATGACGGCCAACTCCATCGCCTCCGCGTTGGTCAGCCACGGGCCGATCGCTTGCCGGATCTTCATCCATTCCCTCCACGCATGGGTCGAGTCCCACGAGTCGAACCGGCACTCTCCGACATAACGACCCATCGCCCAGCCGTGGACGTGGAGGTCGTCGGGGATCCGGTCGAGAGTTCGGCGCAGCCATTCGACGCGACCCGTTCTCGGTGGCTTAAGGCCGACACCGATCCAGCCGCCGCGCTCGCGAGCCATCGGGATCAGATCGTCAAGCAGTTCGGCCGGGTCCGTGTCGTGATACGTCGGGAACCCGCCGGCCTCGTAATTCCGAATCGACCGGCGCCAATCTCCAGAAATGTCGTCGAGCCCTGCCCATGCGACAGCCCACGGCCACCGCTGCACCCAGTCGACGTATTCGGCGAGGTCGATCTTGCATCCGCTGTTGAGTTCGGAGTAGGCGCCAGAGTCCAGCAGCAGGCTACCGAAAGCGCGCATGTAGCCGCCGCTTCCGAGGACCTCGATGTAAGCGCCGAACGAGACGAGCACAGGAAGACCTGCGACGATGTGCGCCTGAAGCGAGTTCCCCGGCGTCCCGATGTAGGCTACTGCCGGCACGACGCGCAATCTCCGCACGGCTCAGGCCCCGGCCCGTAGCAAGACCAACAAAGATCGAGCACGCCCCTCCGCGCCAACCAGGCGATGCGGCAAGAGCGGTGCATATTCGACCAGTTCAGCCGAAGGCCGATCGTCCGCAGCATCTTGTCGGCCGAGTCGAGGAACCCGAGCCGGCAGTCCTCGTAGTCGCGCTCGTCCTGCGGCGCGCATCCGATCCACACCTCTGACCCGAAGGCAGCCGCGAGCGAGATCAGCCAGACGTTGCGGGCGGGAACGACGTGCGCGCCGACGCCATCGGCCATCTGGCCAAGCGGCATTCCCAGCACCCGAACTTGGGAGAACTTCCAGCGAAATTCGCTAGCGATGGCGAGGGCGGCCTCAAACTCTCGCGCTCGAGCCGGCTGGCCGTAGTCGACGAAAACGCCCGTTATAGTCGGACCCTCGCCTACCGCGAAGCCGGCGAACGCGGAGTCGACGCCGCCCGACAGAAGAACAGCCTTCACCCCTCCCCCTCACCGCCGCCCATCGCGGCGTCGATCTCAGCCCGATCACACCAGATTTCCGGGCTTGTCATCACCATCACTCCGTGAAACAGCATCCAGTCAAGCCTCGCCCGGTCTCTGCGCAGCTCGCGGACCAAGACCCGGAGTTCGCAGCACGCATCGCGAGATAGAAACAGCCCAGCTTCGCGGTTCGCTCCGCGCTCCAGATCAGCAATTCGCACGTCCTCGCTATTCGCCATCGGTGCTCTCCTTCGGCGTAACACCATATGCAAGCTCGGGCAGTTGTTCAAGCGTGACTCGAACGCGAGCGATTCGGCGTACATCTGATCCGATCGGGCGCATGATGTACTCCACATGGGCAGCCTCATCCTGCCGCGCGAGCAGGAATGGGACGCCGTTCTGCTTGAAGTAAACGCCCCCTTCCTCGATAATCACCCAGGCTTCAAATTCCACGGCTAATGAGTCCTTTCGCGTCTTTGAATACTGGGCACCTACCGCCATCCTCGCCACGCATGGGAATCTTCTCGATCGCAACTACCGACGGCGGGATGAATGAAACGCCCGGCCATAAACAAGGAGCTTTCTTCGAGTGTTCGTGTTTCGGTCGCCAGAAATAACAATCCCTACACGCCATCGGTGCTCTCCTTCACGCGGTAGTTCACGGTTCTCGTCGGGTTCAGGAAGTCGATGAGGTCCGACAACTGGTCTTCGTCCATCGCCAGAACTGCGCGCATCACTTCCTCAAGCGCCCATTCCCGCGACACCTCGAAGTCACTACGCCACCTCATCTTCGCGCTCCAGCTCTGCCAACAGGGCGTCGGCGGCAATGACACTGCCTGCCGCGATACGCTCCGAATAGCCCGGTGTTGGCTCGCCGTTGTTTGTCATCACGGCCGCCATCACGTCCCTCGCGATCTCGTAGCGGCGCTGTTCGCGCACCTGCTCAGGCGTCGGCCCGTAGACTCTATGCTCGGTCCACATATCACTCCCCCTCCCTCGCCCGCCGCACCGCGGAGAGCAGCCCATGTTCCGTGCCGTCGTGTTCAATCCATTGTTCGTCACCGGGACCGTCCACGTCAGCGTCATAGATGATCCGCTCGTTCATGCATCCGTTCCCGGCACAGGAGCGCACCGCCCACACCACGTCCGCCCGCAGCTTCTCGTTCTCGGACTCGGCTTGGCGGAGGCGGTCGCGGAGAAACGGGATCTCTTCCCGGTCATCCACAGAGCAGTAGCCTCGCCCATGGTTGCCGGTCTCGTACCCGCAGGATTCACAGCCCACCCCGTCTCCTCCTATCCCGCTCGGCCACGAGGGCTTCGGCGGCATCGTATGCAAGTTGAACCGCGTCGTCTGTATGAGGCCCGCAGATCCGCAGCGCGGATGGCAATACCTGCACCGCGATCTCGTCGATTGAGTGGGCGCTGGCTGGTTGTTGGTCCGCCACCTTCGATTCGAGGTGGTCGATGAACCCTCGCATCCGGTTGTTGTCCGCCTCCAATTGGTCGATGTGGGCGAGGAGAACCTCACAGTACGGGGGCTTTTGCGTCAGTCCCCGAATGAACTCCACGTCTGCGTTCTGGCTCATCGCTCGGTCTCCTTCTTGAACCACTCGATGACCGCGACACAACGCTGGCCGGATGAGGGGGTGTGGTAGGTCGGCGCGGACCAGTGTTCGATCGCTTCGTCGACCGAAAAGTCGCGGCAGCCGGCTCGGATTCTCCAGGGGGCATTCAGATTGTCCTGCTGGGCCAGCACGGGGTAGCCCACATCGGTTTGGGTCAGAAACACGAGGCCGACCGCGCCCTGAAGATTGGCGTACTGAAGATTCGCGTACTGAAAATCGGCGTTCCGAAGATTGGCGTTCCGAAGATTCGCGCCCTGAAGATCCGCGTCCCGAAGATTGGCGTACAGAAGATCCGCGCTCCGAAGATCCGCGCTCCGAAGATCCGCGCTCCGAAGATTCGCGTACTGAAAATTCGCGCGCGCTCCGGTTGACGGGTCGGCTAGCCACTTGGCGTGCTCGGAGAGAATGCTCTGAATGTCCATGGGTCAGGACTCCTTGGTTGGTGTGAGGCAGGCTAAAGCAAGCGGTCAGAACTGGTCAAGGGCCAATCGGTCTACCATTTGTGACCTGCGGTCAGGGTCGAGGATCTTGAGATGGCGATCGATCTGTGCTCCGAGGGTTGCGAGGGCTGCCCAGCGCGAGGCCGTTCGACATCTACGAACACCATCATCACACCAGATCGCGATGGCCTTCTTGTGGTTGGGTCGCCTGGGGAAGCCTGCGTCTGTGTAAATGGTCGGCGGGTCATCGGATGGGTCGACACGGTATCTGCGGGCACCGGGGATGGGGAGGGTCATGGGTCAGGCTCCTTTCTTTGCTCGGGCTTTGAGCGCATAGATGAGCTGGCCGCTCATGGGTCGACCGGACTTCCGCTCGATGGGTCGACGCTCGGGTTTGGTCCAGGACAGGTTGGTCACGGCGCAGTTCTCGCGATCGGGGGTCAGGAAGTACGCATGGGTCGCGTCGGGGGGTCGATCGGGGAGGAAGAGGGAGGCCACGAGGTTATGAAGGGTCCGGGGGGCTGTGCTGACCCGGACGCACCAATAGCCGTGCCAACGGAAGCATTTCAGGGAGTCATGGGTGTCGGCCCAACGGGCGTTTCCGCGATCGGAGATCTCGATTTGAGGGTAGTTGGGGATGGGAAGCCAGCGTTCGTGGGTCATGAGATATTTCCTTAAAAATCTCGAAAAATCGATTTTTGGGGCAAAATATCGATATTTGGCTGGTTTGGGTCGATATTTCGGAGACTTTTCTATGGGTCGAGTGGATGGGTCAAGTGGTTGATTCTGTTAGGGAATTCGGGTATTTCGATCGAGGGCTTGACAGATAATAGATAATTCTGTATGCTCGTAGAGCGAGGGACGCGGCTCCGCCAAGTCGGCCCGCCCAGCGACTCAAAGCGAGCACTCAAAAATTTTATTTTCGAAAAGGTCGATCGGTAGGGGGGTCAGGTGGGGTCCTCCACGATCGCGTAGACGTTGGACGGGTGGAATCGGAGCGTCCTCCCCGATCGGTCTAGCTTGACCAAATATGGGCGTATATGGGTCACGACGCCGTCCCGATCGATGTAGGGTCGAGCCTTTCCGTAGCCGGTGATGGTTCCGTACCGATCGCCTTGCATCCAGGCATCGGTAGCTGCATGGGTCGCGACGAGCGTCCCTTTCGGTAGTCTGGTTTCCATAGGGTCACTTCTCCTCAGTTTCCGGCTTGATTGCCGCCGATACTCCGAGCCACCTCAGAGTATGGGAGGCCCCCAAGCATGGGGGCGGGCGGTTATCGGATCCGCGTGGGTCCATGGTCGTCGATCACTACATCAAGCCCGCGACCATTGCAGCCGATCGGGCACGTGATGCATTGGACCTTACGGCCGGCGCGCTCGGAAGCGGGGCAGATAGCCTCGCCTTTGACCCGAGGATCTCCCAGCCGAACGATGCGAAAGGTGGTCCACCCGAGCGCCTTAGCCTCTCGCTGCTCTGCCAGCGAGTCTACCGACGCCATACAAAGGCCCCGAAGGTCCGCGCCCGTATCCCGCCATCGGTGCGTGTAGCCTGTGTGCGTTTTTGCGTTAGCAGCCATCGCCCACCAAAGGGTTGAATTGACGGCCCCGGGGTCGCCATAGGTTCCGAGTCGAAGGTCGCTCGCATGGGTCGCGGCAGCCAGCCCCCATATTGACCCCGCGTTAGCATAGCGGCCCCGTTTCCAGGCATCCCAGACTGCGCGCGGACCGTGACCTTTGTTGACATAACACCGAGGGTCATGGGGTTCCGCTAGGGTTGGGCGTAGGGGACAGCTACCACATACGCTCGCATCGTCGCCGGTTTTTGCCGCTTCTACGGGCGGAACGTCTGCGCGCAGGATATAAGTCTGCGCCATGGGTCCGGTTTTTGTGTTGGTCGATCGACCGTCCGGTATTAGCACCACCACTAGCGGGGCCCCATCTATCAGCGAGTTGGTTTCCAGGAAATGGCCAAGGGATTTCATTGGTCGCATAGTGTCTCATTCTCCTAGTGTCGGTCGCTTGAGTGCGATCGGGACATCCCGCGTCCGGGCCCACGGGATGATCGGATTTCACTCATTCCCAGCAATCGTGGATCGGACACTCGCCGATCCCAAGCTGTGCTAGGCGCTCGTTTTCGATGCCAGCTTCGCAGCTGGCGACCTGTAGCCCGAAGTAGACGAAAAAGAGAATACACAGGATGGTGTCACGCATTTCTGTCTCCTCTCGGGTTGGTTGCATCCCGGACGCCTCGCGGCGTTTCGTCCCCTGCCGGGGACTCATCAGCGGGGTTGGGGTTGTCGGGCCGCCCATCGGGTGATCCGTTCCTGAAGGTTCTGCGCGTGGCGCTCGAATTGCTCGACGGTGGAGAAGAAGCCGCAGATGGTTAGGTGATCCTGCGTTTCGCATGCGGAGTGGTTCTGCATGTCCGAGATCCCGAGAGCCTCGATGAGCCGGCATTTGGTTGCGTAGTCCATGTCTCTGTCTCCTCTCGCGCCTCATGGGCGCCGGTTATGCCACTACCTAATGCACGCATCGTGCCAGCCCTGAAATGCGCCTTTAGCGCCTCGCCTGCGGGGCAAGTGTTCCAAACGGTACACTTGGTGTTCCAATCGGAACACTTGACAGAGCGTCAACAATAAAATCCAATGAATCCAGGCACTTAGCGCGAATGCGAAAGTGTTCCAAAACGTACAGCACTGTTCCAAACGGAACACCTCGTAGGATGCTCTAGGATCGCCGATCGGCATGCCATCCGGACCCTGGTGACGGCCACCGCGATCGCCTTTCCTGGGCAGCAAGCAAGAAGCATGCCATCTCTGCATCCGGATGAACGAATGCGAGAACGCGCTCCGTCCGTTTCTCGGATGGGGCAAAATGCACCACTTACGAGACGCCAGTGTCTCGAAACCCTATTGACACAGCTGCCGAGACCCCCAAATAACCGATTCCCAGCACCCCGCCTCTCCCGTATTCCCCAATACTTTCACATACTTAGCTCATATACCTCTAGTTGACATAATGCGGGTTATCGGTGGTATGAGCTGCGGAGCATATGCCATGCAAGCGCCGTGCCAAGCGGCTAAGTGGCTGATTTCATTGATGAATTCGGCAGAGCGGCTCGGCGGCGGGGTCGCAGGGCCCCGGCTTCCGGGGGGTGGGGGTCGCGGTGGCTGTGACAGACCCGCCGTTGCGGCGAGAGTGCTCAAAATCTAAACGCCCGCGGGGACCTTTAATAGCCGCCGACCGTATTAAAGGCTGGGGTTATGCCCAGTACCATTCAGTACTGCCTAAAAAATAGGCAAACAGCCCCTTGCACAATTCATGCCAACTCGCAAGACTCCCCGTAGGGCGCTCCTGCCCGATCGAAAGGACCCCTTTTGGCAGCAGCGATCGTAATAGCCCCTTCTCCGACCCAAGCTCAAGCGAATCCCCGCGCGCACGCGAACCAGCTTCCTCTGGCAGACTGCCGTTTCTTCCGGTGGTCTCTTTCCGCGAACAACGGCGATACGCACGCCACGGGCCTTCCGGGCATCGTCGAGGTCGCGACTGCAGGCACCCGATCCGCCGCCTACCCGAACAGCGCGGCTTTCCCGAGCGCGAGCATCCGAGTCAACTCAATTTCCGCAGATGGCACGGTGACCTTCGGAACCGCTGGAGCGCCCTGCACGTTCGATCTCCTCGTGTGGGCCAAGTAACCCTGGCCGATCAAGCCCGAGCGCGCTTCCGACAAGCGGTCTTCCAGTTGTACGGCTACAAGACGTATGATCCGGAAGTCGATCGCTTTCATCGCTCGGAGGCGGTCACCAAGATCGCAAGCTCCCCCGCCCGAACGTCCAAGTCGTATGCGGCCTGGAAGGACGTGCTGCCGGATATCCTGTATCACGGCGCCCTGCTGCGGACTAACCCCGACCTCGAAACGCAGCGAGTCTGGATCGTCGCACCGAACTACGACCTCGCGAAAGAGTTTGACTACGCCTTCGAGGATCTGGTCGAGCGGTACGAGATGCTGGGCCACGACTACGAGATCGTGACGCAGGTCAAGAACCCGTCCCAGGGCAACATGAAGATCGCGATCCGCTGGGGGAAGAACCGCCACGGACGCAACGTCGACTCGATCATCACCGTGAAGTCGGCCGCGAACGAGCGGCAGCTCCAGTCCGAAGAGGTGGACATCGCCATTCTCTCGGAGGCCGCGCGGCTCGACGAGCAGGTGTGGTCGAAGTACCTGTCCCCCCGAACGCGCAAGTCGATCTGGCCCACCACGCCGGACATTGAGGCCGCTTGGATCTTCAAGGAGATCGAGCGCGGCAAGGCGAACCCGGGGCTCAAGATCGAGAACTTCCAGTTCACCCCCCGCGCGAACCCAGACTTCAAGTACCCCCGCTACTGGATCGAGCACCAGAAGGCCGAGCTGCGTGCTGCTCCGACCGCGGAACTCACGTTCCCCAAAGACGAGACCAAGCCGCCTTCCCAGGATAACGGCCACGACTGCTTCGAACCGACCGTCGAGTGCAACGCGATGAAGGATGCCGGGTTCGCCGAGCAGTTCGGCGGCCAGTGGACGTTTACGCGCGGTCGTGTCGTGCCGCTCCGAGTCGAGGCCGGACCCCGCGGAGAGCCGGCCCATGTCATCCGCCGCGACGAGGAGTGGTTCAAATACGCCGACGTGAACATCTCGATCGATTATGGCTTCAACGACCCGACGGTGGTGATGTTCTGGCTTGTTGGGCCAAATCAGGTGGTGCTCCGCCGATCGATCTACGAGCGGGGCCTAACGCCGGACGATGTCGCTGCCAAGGTCGAGTACATCCTGAAGCAGAACGACTGGAAGAGCCGGCTCACCCGTGTTGTGGGCGACCCGAAGCGACCCGAGGTCGTGGAGACGTTCCGAAAGCGCGGGCTCCCGATCTGGGACATCGACAAGCTGGCTCAGGCCGACCGCAAGGCCGGGCATCTTGAGCTGATGAACTTCCTGGCCCTCGATCCGAAGACTGGCCAGCCGCGGATGTTAGTTCATTCCGACAACGTCGAAGTGATCGATGAGTGGAGCACCCTCCGGTACAACGACCGTGTGCGAGATCCGAACGTGCCCTCCTCGATCGTCGTGACGGACAAGCAGCGGGACGACGGCTACGACTGCGCGCGATACTTCGTTCAAAGCTCGCCCAACATCCGCACGTTCGACAAGGTGATCCGGCTGGAGGACACGGACTTCTCGAAGCTCCGGCGTCAAATCCTCCGGCACCGCAACAAGCCGATCGTGACCGTGCCTTCCGGGGGCTCGGGCATGGCGAGGTTGGGCTAGATGGGCCGTCCGAAGAAAGGCGTCGACGTGCGCGACGTCAAGGCCATGATGCTCATGGCGGACATGGAGTGGGCGAACGCCGGGTTGATTCCGTCGACCCGCGGGTCGTCTCTCGGAGGGACGAACGCGAACTACATGGCGATGCGGTATCTCGACGCCTACCGAGGAAGTTATACGCCGTCCATGCCCCGCGCGGTCGAGAGTGCAGATGAGTTCGTGGGCAACCTACTGTTCTCCATCATCAACACGCTGATCTCCCAGACGAGCGCCCAGGACCCCGAGCCGGTTCTGCGGCCTCTTGGCGGGACGGCTGCGGATGCGGACGCATGGCGTCGGGCGTGGATCAACCAGAAGGTCGTGTCCGCGCTCATCAAGGAGAAGCAGTACCGCCGAGAAGCCGAGCGGGCTCTCCAGAGCGCGGTCCTCCTGCCTTTTGGCGGCGTGCGGCACGGGTACACCCCGGACGTCGAAGAGTACGAGGACGAGAAGGGCAATGTGATCGCGCGGTTCAAGAACCAGACGCCGGATCTGCCCTGGACCCAGTTCGTTCGGCCGTGGCAGATGCGGATCGACCCGCTGGTCAACAGCTTCGACATGGACGGGGAGGTGGGTTGGATCGCGTTCCAGAACCTCTACCGATCGCGCAGCGAGATCAGCAAGAACCCGAAGCTCATCAACGTGGCCGACTGGGAGCCCACGTTCAACTACGACCTGCGGCCCTACCATGAGCGGACGAAGCCCATCACCGCACACCCGGGCACGATCGGCCGCGGAAAGAAGACTCAGCCCGACTCGATCAGCATGTTCGAGGAGTGGGTGATTTACGACGCCTCGCGGCGGACCGTCTTCGGATACTCCCCCGGCAGCGATAAGCTGGTCCGAGAGGAGCAGGAGTGGCCGCTCGACTGGGGGCAGCTCCCGTTCTCGATCCTGACCCTGAACGAGCAGCTCGACAGCCCGTTTGGCATTCCGTTTCCGCAGATGGTCTGGGCCGAACAGCGCCTATACAACAAGCTCTGGACCCTCATCAACACGCTCATCAACCGGATGCGCCGGATCGTGATCGTCAACAAGACGGGCTTCCAGAGTTCCCAGGGGCAACTTGAGAATCTTCTCAATGCCGAGGGCTTCGCCGAGTTCATCGAGGCGGATGGCGACGTTTCCCAGATCGCGCATGAGATCCCGCTCTTCCAGTTGGACGGACAGCTCGTCGGGCTGCTGTATCAGGTGAAGGAGCAGATCCGCGAGGTTCTGGGTGTCAGCGCCATGGACCGCGGGCAGAGGGCCAACGTGCAGACTGCGGCCGAGGCGAACGCGATCTCATCTGGCGGTCAGATGGCGAAGAGTCGCATCCAGGGCAAGTTCGAGAGCTTCTGGACGAACATCATCAAGGTCTCCCACCGGGCGCTGCTCAACACGGGCGACGGCCGCGAGTTCATCATCCCGATCGTCGGCGAAGAGAACGCCCTGTTTCTATCGGAGAGCGAGCTTCAGCAGGGCTTCGTCAAGGCGACCGTCAAGGATCTCTTCGGCGAGTTCGACTACGGCGTGAAGCTCAACAGCACGACCCCGATCGATCCCATGGCCGAGTTCGTGAAGGTGGCCCAGCTCAACCAGAGCCTCAACGGGCTCCAGAACCCGATCATCGATCCGGTCCATGCGGCGACGCGCATGGTGACCCTGGCAGGCGAGGACTCCCAGAAGTGGGTTGTCGACAAGCGGGTTGCTCAGCAGATGGGCCAGGACCCGAACCAGATGGAGCAGGGCGCTCAGGGACAGGCCCCGACCGCAGACTCGATGCCGCAGGGTGCCGAGAGTGCCGGAGAAGCGGTCCGATGAGCGCCGTCATTCATGACTACTACTGCAAGCTGTGCGACGCAGAAGCGTATGACAAGTGGTCGGACGACGTGCCGATCTGCTGCGGTCGCAAGATGAAGATCATGATCTCGTCGGTCAAGACGAACGAGTGGGGCGCTCCCAGGCAATACCTGAACCTGAGAGACGAGCCCTTCAGCTCCCGATCGGAGCTGAACAGTTGGACCAAGAGCAAGGGGCTTTCGCTCGCAGCATCGTCCGAGAAGGTCGGTGGCGCGCGGAATGAGATGTACGCCGGACTAGGCAAGATTTACTCGATACCCGGCGTTTCAAGAGGAGGACGACGTGGCTGACGAGGTGATCGTGACGGAAGAGGTGGCTCCGGTAGAGACCGCCCCGGTCAACGAGTATCAGGAGAAGTACGAGCGGCTTGCCGCCCTGGAGCGTTATGTGGACGCCCTCGGTAGCCCGGACGCCTTGATCGAGCTGGCGCAGGCGGGGCATCAGTTCCGAACCGACCCGCAGATCCAGGCTGCCCTGCAAGCCGCGAAAGAGAAGCCGGCTGAGACCGAGCCCGAGATGGAGTTCTACGATCCTGAGGTGAAGAGCCTCAAGAGTCAGTATGACCCCGTCATCAACGAGCTGAAGGCGCAGAACGCCCAGCTTCAGGAGCGTCTCAACCGGACCGAGGTGGCTGGTCTGAAGACCGTCGTCGAGGGGAACGTGGAGACTGCCCTTACCTCGTTCAAGGATGATCCGGAGCTGCTGAAGCAGGCTCGGACCGAGATCGAGAGGGCGGTGACCAGCCTTGAGCAGCGCGCGCAGCGCGGCGATCCGGGGGCAATTGCTCAGCTTGAGTCCCTCGGCGGTCCCGGCGGATCGAAGACGTTTCGCATGATGACGCTCGATACCTACGACAAGCTGGTCGAGAAGAAGCTCGCGAACTCGGTCAACAACATTAAACCCGAGGCAACGAACGCTCTTTTGAGTAAGGCGACGGATGCGCGGCATACGACGAGGGCGGCTCTTCCGGCTAGTTCGGTTGCAGTCAAGCCCGGAGTCAAAATTACTGCTGAGATCACTCGGCAGATTCTAGAACGAGCGACTGAGATGGCCGGGAAAGACCCGAACAAGCTCTGGAGCTAGTTCAATGTACAAGGATGAACAGTAATGCCTATTGCAGACCTTACTGAGTCGCGAGTACAGAACGAGATCCTTTCCACGACCACGGAAGCCATCCATCCCGGCATCCGTGAGAATGCGCTCGATGCCCATCCCGGTGTCTCGATCGTCTACGGAAAGATCGGCTCTGTGCTTTCGGGTCAGATTGGTGCGGACGGCTCCCCGTCTGGTACTGCCGCGCGGTCGCGGCAGGGTGAGTCCATCAAGGTTCGGGTGAAGCTCGACACGAACGGCTCGGCTCGGCGCATGGCGAGCGGGTACTCGGAGTTCTCGACCGATACCAGCGACACGATCCGCGGGACTCGCGCAAACTGGAAGCTCTACGGCGCCACGGCGATCATGAGCAACTTCGAGCGGCGCAACAACCGCGGTACGGGTCAGCTTGCGGATCTCTGGACCCACAAGTATTCGGACGCGATGAGCGCGCTCGTCGACATGGTTGCCTCGGATCTCTTCAGCACGGCCAGCCCGGCCAACGCGGTCACGTCCCTCGACACGATCATCGCGGCGGGCTCTTCGAGTCTTCAGGGCGCGGATGCGGCGACCTATAGCAAGTGGGCTTCTCGCGGCCTTTCGGCCAAGGGTACGGCTCCCGGATCGGTCTCGTTTGCGGGCGGTTCGTTTTCCACCACTGGCATTGCCAACTGGCGCAAGGCGTTCCTCAATGCCGAGGAAGGCTCGGTCAGGCCGAACGTCATCCTGACGACCGACGACGTGTATCTGTACTACGAGGCGAGCCTCGTTCCGCAGGTGCGCTTTACGTCGGACCAGATGACCGGGCAGCTCGGCTTCTCGAAGCTGACCTTCCGCGAGCAGCCGATCTTCCATGATCCCTACTGCCCGAGCGGCTACACCTACATGATCAATACGGACACCCTCTATGGTGCGTATGCCGAGGGTGCGCTGTTCGACATGGGTGACGTCATGCAGCAGGCGTTTCAGGATGCCTTTAGCGTGAAGATCATCTTCCAGGGCAATCTGGTCTGCGACGGTCGCAAGTTCAACAACAAGATCACTGGCCAGACGGCCTAAGGAGGGGAATCAAAATGTCCTACGCAAATCCGATTCTCTCTACCGGCCGAGTCTCTAACCAGGCGTTCCAGAAGGTTTCTACGGCCCAGCTTCACGAAGTTGGGACTCGTGGGTATCTTCCCGACGGTCGTGTTTTCTACTATTCCAGCAACGTCAGCACGGCCCTCGCTCCTGGCAAGACCGTGGTTGCGGGAACGTATCCTACCTACGGCGTGAATATCGCTGTTGCCTCGGATACCGCCATTAGTTCTCGTCTGCTTCCGGTGACCCTGGGTTCGTCCCAGACGCTTGCGGCAAACCTGTTCGCTGGTGGGTATGTCACGGTCAACGCAGGAACGGGTCTTGGGTATATCTACAAGATCCGTAGCCATGCGGCGGTTGCAGCCTCTACGGCGATGACCCTCGATCTGTGGGACCCGATCACGGTGGCCGTTACCGCGGCTTCTTCCAAGGTGACGTTCTCTAAGAATCCGTGGGCTGAGGTCGCAATCGGCGGGGCTACCGGCCAGATTGTTGGTGTCACTCCTACGGATGTACCGCTTGGTTCGACGACCACGCAGTATTTCTGGTCGCAGACCTGGGGTCTGTGCCCGCTTCTTTCGGATGCCACGGTTACGACGGCTGTTGGTCAGATGGTCATTCCGGCCGCTTCTGGCGCGGGCACTCTCGATTTGGCGGCAAGCGTTGTCTCCCAGATCGGCACTGCTCCCACGGTTAGTGTCTCGGCTGAATACCGCCCGGTGTTCTTGACGATCTGTCCGTAATGTGTCCAAGAGGGGGGCCTAACGGCCCCCCTCGTTCTTCCCTTCAATAAGGAGTCTTTGTGGCTGATACGACGAACCGCGGGGATCGAAGCATGCCGGACGCCATTCGGTGGCAGACGGCTGGTCATGAAGTCATGCACGAGCGGGGCACGTTCCGGCATCGGGCGTACCGGAAGGAGTTCTCTCCCGGAGCGATCGTGAAGACGGATGGCATTCCGCTGATCCTGAACGGCACCGTCGTCAGGGTGGAAGAGTTGTTTCCTGAACGCGCGGATCTTGCGCTCGACATGGACGGCAACGTTCTGCCGCAGCATGAGTTTTCCCGGCGGTACGTCGAATGGCTTCAGTGGTTCACCTGGCATGAAGCGACGGATATTACCGCTGAGCCGGTCCCGGACGTTCTTGACTTCATCCTCAAGGCGAAGGACGTCTTCAACGAGTCGGGCGGGTTGATCCCGATCCACTTTGACGCGCGAAAGCCGGCCGAGGAAGTTCCGACACATCAGTACGATCCGAACAGCGACAAGCTGATCGAGATCGCCGAGACGCAGGCCACGATTGCCAAGGGCCTTGAGTACCTGCTCGAACAGAACCTCAACAAGCGCGGCCCTGGCCGTCCCCCGAAGGAGCTTGAGTAGTTGGCGAGCGTCACCGGGCTTCAGCTCTTGAACAGGGTCATGCTCTTCCGGCGTCAGCCGGAGGTGCCGTCGTTCTCTGCCCTCGATCCGGAGCACGTCGTGACGCTCAATGCCCTCAACATGGCGAAGGAGGACATCCTCGGCACGCGCCGCTGGGAGTTCGATCTGCGCCACGACGGGCATCTCATCACCAAGCCGACCGCGTCCTCGCAATCGATCGTCCCGACACTGTCCTATGTCGCAATTGTGCCTAACCAGGCGACGATCACGGATAACCTGAGCGGGGAGGATATCTCGAACAGGTTCATGGACGACACGATCATGCGGGTTGTCCCGATCGGTGATGCAAACTACGCCGAAACAGCCTTTCGCGTGTCCTCCTATCGACAGATTACCCCAACGATTGCACTCATGAACATGCCGGTTACCGTTCAAGGTGATGTAACGGGCGATTGCAATCTGGTCTACGCCGAGTACCTCCTACCCGATACCGTAAGAGAAGTGGTCAGGGCGTCTTTTGACCAGAACGAGATCTCCCTCGACCAGCTCGACCCGACGGTACAGTTCGATGAGTGCATTCCGAGTCCGCATCTGGAGTCCGGGCAGCCCCGGGTTCTCAGTGTGGGGGGTTTCGATCGCTCGACGTACGACAACTCGGAAACGATCCCTGATCCTAAGCTCCGCGCGATCATCTGGCCGATCCCGGACGCCGAGTATCTGATCTCGTACAGCTACTACTACAAGCACGCTGATCTGACGTCCGGCACGGATACTTGGGACGGCATTCCGAGCGACATCATAAACGACATCGTTTGGCAGGCCACCTCGATCGTCAAGATGGCGATCGACGGAGACTATGCGGCTGCCCACTTTGCGGACATGGCCCAAGCGCAGGCGTCCACGAAGCACATGGCCTACGGCGGCAGCTCGGCTCGACGACACGTTGTCAAGAGTTGGGATTCTGGGAACGCTTTGAGTGCTTCTCGGGAAGGCTTCCCGGGCAAGCTGATCGGGTAGTATGCCGATCCGCGGTTTTGCAAAGCAGGCTGCGAACAATCAGCAGCGAAAGGTTACGTCGAAGACGGCGTCTGGCTTCGGCGGTCTCGTCGAGGAAGAGCACCCGCTCGGCCGCAAGCCGACCGATCTGATCGAGGCGCGCAACGTGGCCCGCAAGGGGTTCATGCTTGGGACCCGACCTACGATCGAACTCGACGATGCGGACTACGACGCAGCCATCGGCGGAACCCCGGGCATCCAGGCAATCTACGAGTATCGGTACTCGAAGGCGACCTCCCGTCAACTCCTCGTAATTGCAGCTGGGACTGTCTACGAGAACGACACGACGGCGGTGGCTGAGACGGGCTCTCCGGCCATCTCCTCCGGAAATGACTATCGCTGGTCGTTCACGACGTTTGCGGACAAGGTCTATGCCGTGGGCGGGAAACCGACCGCGACGGTAGATGATCTCTGGGTTCGCAGCGGCACGGGCAACGTCACGAAGATCGACATGACGGCCTTCTCGGGCGCGATCACCGCCGGGGCCCAGTTCATCTTCAGCAAGTGGAACTTCATCTTTCTGGGTGGGCTCAACGGCACGACCTACTACGACAACCCGATGGCTGTCCGCTACGCGGACTGGGGCACCGATCCGGCAGTCACGACGAATTGGCCGGCTGCGAACGTGATCCCCGGCGTGACGCTTGGTCCGAACTTCGGCCCGGGCTCGTATGGCGCGGAGTATAATACCGGGCTCGGTTCTTTTACGTTCAACCAGCAGGACTTCCTGCTCGTGATGACGAACCGCCGGATCATCCCGTTCGTTCCGAATCTGACGCTGACGGGAAACGAAGACGCTTTCACCATGAGCGACGCGATCGACGTGGGTTGTGTTTCGCAGCACGCTTTTGTGAATCTCGGACAGGATGTCGGCGACGCCGTCTATATGAGCGACAACGGCATCCATTCACTCGCGATGAGCAAGCAGCACGGAAATGTCGTATCTGAGTATCTGTCCTGGCCGATTCGCGAGACGTTTGCAGGTCTCAACAAGAGCCGACTCAAGTATACGACAAGCGCCTACTGGCCTGATGAGGGACTCGTCCTGTTTCTCGTCGCGACCGGATCGAACACAACCCAGAACAAGATCCTCGCGCTCGACATTCGCGGCGCCAACCCGATCACGGCCGAGACCGTGCGGTGGTATGTATGGGACCTCGATGCCTCGATTACTCCGAACGTCATTACGACCGCTCGCGGATCGGACGACAAGCCGTATATCTATCTCGGCGATCTCCAAGGGCGCGTATCCCGCTTTTCCCGAGACACCTACCAGGATCTCGGTAAGCGTGTCACGGTCTCGTTCCAAACGGCCAACGACGACTACAATCTTATGACGAAGACGAAGGTCGTAGGGGATACCTACCTCTTGATGCAGGGTCAGGGAAATTATTCCGTAACCCATAATTACGTCCTCGACGACGGGGCGCGGAGTGGCGCATTCCACCGACTGACTGTACCCCCCGCCGAAGCCCTCTGGGATACGGCGACTTGGGACGAATCCGTTTGGGGCGGTACGACCGAAACACAGCGGCAGCGTATCTATGGAACGGGGTCCTCTCCCACGATCGGGCATCGCTTTACACATAACGGACTCGGAGAACCCTTCTGGGTCGGATCACTCACACAGGAAGCTTTCGTATCGGGTCCCTCGCCTGACGCGCAAGCCAATGAGACAGTCTAGCCATGCCGCAAATCGTCAAGCCGAATACTTATTCCTCTGGAGCCGTGATCTCCTCGGCGGAGGTCAATGCGAACGAAGACGCGATCATCAACGCTCTCAACGCGCTTGATGAAGACAATTTCGATCCGTCGACCCAGATTCCGAACTCGATGCTCGTGGCGATTGCTCCGACGAAGGTGGACGACTTTGCCAGCACGAGTGCTCAATATTTCCTAACGACTTCCCCGGGAACGACGGCGGTACCCAGTCTACCCTCTGATCTTTCTCTGGAGATGCGCCGCCTCCGGTATCGGCTTCTGGCGATCAGTCGTCTCACAAATACCTACTACACAAAGTCGGATGGGACCCAAGCTCAAGTTGCCTGGGTGGAGCCCGCGATTGTCGGGCCGCAACTTCTCTCAAACAACGGGTTTGAGGTCAAGACTTCGGCCACCGCCAACGTAGCTCCGGATGGGTGGACCGCGGTCGGGCCCGCTACGAGCTATGTGGTTACGGCTAACGCAGATACGTCGTTTGGAAAGAACAAGCGGTCCGTCGTCATTACGGCCGCGGCCAACGGAGATGGTCTTTCGTATGTTGCCAAGGGACTCAAGGCCAGCACGAAGTATCTCATTGGGGCAGCGTTCGTTCGGGGCTCGGGGACTTTCTCTATCCAGACTACGGGGGGAGTCTCTGGCGCTGACTACCAAAACCTGACGTCTTCATTGGCGGACGGTTCAACTGTCGGAGCCGCATATCTACAAGGTGTCGTCAGCACGGACAGCAGTGCAAACGACGTCACTGTTAAGTTCCTGATCTCTACGGGCGGTGGCGGGAGCAACGTTGCTGTTTACCAGGTCTGGATGTACGAGCTGCGCGATCAGACGACGCTGGATCGACCATACATCCCGATGCAGACGGCTAACTACACGACGGCGAATGATTCGATCGCTGGCGGGGCCGCAGCTACCTGGACGAACAAAACGGCGTTGACACTAGCCCAGTTCATTCCACAACTCGGGTATCGCCTCCGGTACGCGGTGACGTTGTCTTTCAAGGGAGAGGCGATTGCTGGTTCAGTCCGGAAGATGCAGTATGCCTTCCGAATTCAGCAGAAGATCGACGCCGGTGCGGCGGCCACGGTTGAAGGCCCCTACTCTTGGATCTCCAACCAGCAGACCAACGCGGAGTTCATCGGCGGTGTAGTCCGAATGGAGTACGTCATCGAGAATCCCGTTCCTGGATCGACCTATACCTTCAGCACGGACATCTTCGTCGAGAACGACGGGGCAGATGAAGCTGCGACGATCGTCATGAACCCCACGGTGGGCGGCGGTACTGCGGTTCCGGTGTCGCGCGCGACCCTTACGGCGGAAAGGCTTTAACTATGGCGTGGGGAGCAATTCTCGGCGCGCTCGGGCAGGTAGGTGGTGGACTTATCTCCGCGAATGGGACGCCTAGTCCGAGTGACATGGTCTCGTCCTACTACAACCCACAGATGGACTATGCCCTTCAGGCATCTCAGTACGACGCACTGAATCAGATCGGTTGGGGCAACCTTGGCAACGTCCCCGACCCGCTCCAGCAGCTCGCCGGCCAGCTTCAGAACGTCCCGATGGACGCGAAGACTCGACGCCGGGCCATGACCGCACTCTCCGCGATCAAGGACAACCCCGAGCTTGCAAAAGATCTTTACGGAAGTCAGTTCACCCGAGATCAAATCTACGAGGCCAACAAGACTGGCATCGTCCCGGCTGGTCGTGTTGTTCTGCGCCGACCGGAAGGTCGGGGGATCTGGGATGGCCAGGGCGGTACACAGTCGCCCTTCATGCCGGGTAACACCCCGATCGCGAAACCGATCATTACGAACGTCTTCGGCGTCCGAGGAGACGAGGCTCCGGTTGGCCTCCCGGTCCAGAATATCGGGCGGCTCAAAATGGCCCTCGAAGCCGCGGGCCTGAGTCTCAGCGATCTCCAGAAGAAGGTTCAGGAGCAGCAGGACTTTAACGCCAAGATCAAGCGGTTCAAAGACGCCGGTCTGCCCCAACTCGCCGAGCAGATGGTGATTGACCGGGCCAGGACGGGGTCTACCGCGGCAGGTCTCGCTGCTGCGGGTGCGGACTATGCCAAGAGTGGCGATCCCAACGCCAATCCCCTTTTCCAGCAGCTTCAGGCGCAGGATCAGCGGAATCTCAACCGGTTTTCCACCCGCGCGGGACTCCAAGCCAACTTCGGCGGGATTAGCCAGGCCGCAGCCCAGAAGCAGATCAGCGACGCCGAGTTGGATCAGAATCTCCGAGTGCTCCAGAACGCGATGGCTACGTCGGGACTGCTTCAGGCGTCTCTTGCCCCCGGTACGCAGGCGGCTCAGGGTGCGGCGAACTCGGGCCAGTTCAACGCCGCGCAGATCGCGGCCCAGCAGGCCATGGCTGCCAACAGCCTACGAAATGCGAATAGCATCAACCGGGCCGACTCGATCGGAAACGCGGTGGGTTCTGCGACGAGTACGATCGGGACGTACCTGTCCAACCAGGCGCTTCAGAAGCAGATGAACCAGAACAACAGCTTTCCCAGTTACGGAGGTGGCGTGTACGGCCCCGGTTCGACCTCGAACCAGAACGCTACCTACCCCAACAGCTCTTACAGCGGACTTTTTGGCGGCAGCAGGTAAGACATGCCCTTCCAAGGTAACCCGAACGCCGGTCAGCCCGATCCCGCCCTGCTCAACCTCCTGTTCCAACAGAAGCAGCAGCGCGAGGAGATGGCGTACAAGCAGCAGCAGGACGCTCTGGCGGCTCA
>OFRM01000360.1_pt1 | contig 19881 bp, 18 predicted proteins | sample 1543101 | NCBI WGS metagenome assembly OFRM01 (sample SAMN07774223, study PRJEB24372) | wastewater metagenome | isolation source: Exp Tend VB 0WW | collected 2016-02
TTTTTTTCTGTCTAAAAAACTTTGTAAAATTATCGCTGCGGCCGAGGCATCTATGTCATCACGACGGCCTTGAATGCGTTCAGCTTGCATAGTGCTCAGAATTTCAGGCTCAAACACAACTTTTAAGCCAAGCTGCTCAAGCTGCTCTACAAACACCCGAACGGCAGGCATAATGGCATTATCTTCGCCTTTATAATTTTTTGATTCCCCCATCACAACTGTTGTGCATGCGTTCACTTTGCATATTTCAGCAACTTCGGCCGCAGCCTTTTTCGTAATTTCAGCCGAGCCGTTCTGGATGATGCCATGAGGAAACGCGAGTGTCGCAGCCTCGTCTGAAATGGCCACGCCTATTCTTTTTGAGCCGAAATCGATGCCGATATATCGCATAACCGCCATACTAGCATAAAGTGCTGCAACAAAGAGGTTTCCTCTATATTTGGGGTTGCTTAATGTGGTGAAATACCTTACTCTAGTCGTTACAAGCTTGCCTAAACACTTCACAATGTGAAATAATATTAGGAAACTTGACAAAGTATTGGAGGAGTGGCAGAGTGGTCTATCGCGATCGTCTTGAAAACGATAGTCCTGAAAGGGACCGTGAGTTCGAATCTCACCTCCTCCGCCAACACATTTTAGTATCGGTGTCAACCCACTTGCCTGAGCATGTGATGCGACCCAGATGCATAGAATGATTCAAAAACACACGATTTAAATCGTGTGTTTTTGTTTATGCATTTGGTACTAATTCGAGTACTGGTTTTATCGTTTCAATTATCTTTGTTCTCAATTCAGTATCCACAATCGCTTTCTCAAGCATATCTTGAACATTTTCGTAACCACTGAACAACGGCTCTGATTGAGAAGTCATAATTTTATGCAAAAACAGGTAAGCGATGAAGATAAATCTAAGTTGTTCTTTTGTTTTGTATAGTTTTTCAAAATCAGGTAACGGGGGCATTGCATTATCGTTCGGGTTCCTGCTCATACCAGAGATAATTTTCTTGTAGTAACTACCGTGAACGAATTCACTCCTGTCGTTGTACAAAACTTTTATCTCTTTCTCTATTTCAGCAAACTTCCACTGGATTAATACCGCTATTCTTTTTCGTAGCCTGTATCCAATCTCCTCATTTTGAACATCGCCTGCCGTGAACAGTGTTTCCAGTAGTGTGGCCATGTCAGCGGATTCTCTTTGCCACGTGTAAGATGATTTTGATCTTTCATATTCTTCCAACCCACTGTAAAAGATTGAAGCCATGTAGAGTCTCCAATCTTCCTTTGACCACGCAAGCACATTGTCTCGTTGCCAGATGAAATACTTCATCTCAGAAATCATCATTTTGTAAAACGAAACAAAGTTTTCAGTTTTGAAATATTCATATCCCTGATGATCGTTGGGTTGAACGTCGAAGTTTTTAAACTCGCTTATTTTATCTATTCCCATGTGGGTAACATAAAAAGCGGGGTGCATATACTTTGTGGAAAAAAGATTCAACAGTGCTAGTACTTCTCCGTAGCCACTAGAATAAGTATCTTCTGGATCAGGAATCAAAAGACCCCAAAGGCATGTTTTGTATTGTTCGTCACTTATTCCGTTTTGACCTGTACCGTCATTCAAATAATTTCTAAGGACATTTTCATTGATTGGAGGAATCTTTAGTTTGATTACATCTATAAACTCAGATGCGGAAAATTTCCTTAGATTCCAACACTCAAAATGCTCATCTATCGTGTAGATTTTCTCATCTTGATTCATTGCTGGCTCAGGCCAACCATAAAAGCCTATAAAGATATACTTCATAGACCCATTATAGCAATTTTGATTAATCAATGAGCGTTAGCGCCTTATCTTTATACACGATCTTGCTTCGCAGGTTCGCCAACAACTCTCGCTTTTCAGTCACCGCACCCTCTTTCAGTATGTATTTTGCATAGTTTCGTATATCGGTATCCTTTCTGTTGCCGACCTTGTCCGTACTTCCAAGAACCGATCTTTGAAATATATTGAATCTCGCTATCTCGTCCTCAAGCTTCTGCCTCATACCGAGCTCGTTGATATTTACCTTATCGAGTATTTTCAACATCTCGACAATCAGATCCTCCTCTCGAATATATTGATTCTTACAATTCCTATCTCTTGATCTCGCACATGAATAGTAGATATATTTCGCATGAGTTCCATCTTTAAGCTGTTTCCATTTCTCCTCGGCTGATATCCCAGAGCCACAGTATCCGCAGGTGAATAGTTTTGTGAATGCGAATTCTTTGTTTTCTCTCTGTATGTTGTCTCGCTTCAGCTGTGATTGTGCCTGATCGTACAGTTCCTTTGTTATGAGTGGCTCATGCTTTCCCTGATACCAGTTACCGCTGTCTTTAGGATACTCGAACATTCCATAGTAGAAGGGGCTTTCTAATATTCTGTATACGCCTCCGAGTGTGAGCGGTTTGTTTCCTCGGGTATAGAAATTGGCTTCGAATCGAAGCCAATTGTATATCTTTCTCCCGCTTAGTTTTTCGTACGCCACCCGCTCGAACATTTTCTTCACCAGTGGTGCTCGGAGCTCATCCACCACAAGCTGACACTTCTTGTCGATATCTCTTTGGTTGAGATATCCGAGCGGTGCGACTCCTGGCCACAGTCCCATCTCCACTCTCGTTCGCAGTCCTCGCTTTACGTTGATGCCTCTGTTGTCATTCTCTAGCTTTGCTTGTGATCCGAGAATCATAAGGAGGAACTTCTCATTCGGGTTGTTGCCGAAGGTCTGTCCGAATGTTCGTATCATCTGTAATTTTCCTGCATCCATTAAGTCCACAATTCTTCCGAGGTCTCCTGCATTTCTAGATATTCGGTCTGGTGCCCATGTCAGGATTCCGTTGAACTTACCATCTCGCAGTTCCTCAATGATCTCGTTGAAGACTGGGCGCTGTCCCGTTTCCTTTGCTGAATGACTCTCACGCTTCATGGTCACAACCTCAAGCCCCTCACGGTCTGCAAGTTGGAGCATCTCCTTGATTTGACTGTCTATCGAAAGGACTTGCCGTTCCTCGCTTTCGGTCGACTTTCTCGCATAAAGGCAGTACCTCACTTTTACCTCCGCTATTGTCCCTCTGGCCGTCATAGCCCCTGGCATTTGATCTGTTGTTTTCATACCTACATTTATGACGCAGACTCCATAGGAAGTCTAGGCGTCTCACGTGGTAGGTGTTGGTAACTAATTCTTGAAAAAATACAAAATTAATTTCATTTTTGGCACTTTTTGTATTACAATGTAGCAATATGAATCAATTTAAAAATATGTTTAAAAAAATAGAGGGATTTAAGGAGAGAGAGAGAGAGAGAGAGAGAGTAAAAGCCACGCCAAAGGCGTGGAGAGCAAAGACTGCCATGCTTAGGGAATTGAAACCTAAAGCATTTTTGCTTTTGGGAATTGTTGCAATACTTTCAATATTTACCATCGTCCATGCTTCTGTCATAGATGACAGTAACCCACCTATTCTCCAGTCTTTCACTTCATCTCCATCAACAGGATCATTTACAGTAGGAGCGGTAATTAATGTCTATGCCAACTTTGATGAAGATGTAGATCCCGCATCTACCATGTCTGTTACTCTAGACACAGGAGCGACTATTACACTTGATACTACAAATGCAAATGGATGTTCAGTGTCCACCACACAGCTTTGTGGGGCTTACACCGTAGGAGCTGGAGAGAATTCTTCTGATCTTACTATTTCAACTCTAAACAGTGCCAATATTACTGACCTGGATTCTACTCCAAACAACAGTACGAGTTATTCTATTCCGGGTGGGCAGAATTTGGCAGATAATTCGAGTGTGGTGGTGGATACGACAGCACCAACTCTTTCATCGGCAGATATAAATAGTACAACTCTTACCCTTACTTACAATGAAGCTTTAGATACAGGTTCTGTTCCAGACACCACTGATTTTGTAGTTAATGTGAATGGTTCGCCGGTTATTGTAAATTCTCCTGTTGCGGTGTCAGGCACTACAGTTGTCTTGACTTTAGCAAGTGCTGTTGTTTCAGGTGATATGGTCACGCTCGATTACACATCTGGTGCTAGTCCTATACAAGACTCAGTCGGAAATGATGCTGGGGCTTTGTCTGGGCAATCCATAACAAATGAGAGTATTGCTATTTCTAATGGATATATTAATGGAGCATCTGTTATTTTGGTATATAATAAATCTTTAGCTACAAGTTCGACACCCTTTCCTTCAGATATCTTAATCAAGATAAATGATGCACCTATAGCAGTTTCCTCAGTCACTGTCGCAGGAACAACAATAAGACTGAGTCTTGCTAGTCCCGCATCAGCATCAGATACTGTCACTGCAGGTTACACTATTGGGACCAATCCCATTAAGGATTTGCTGGGTAATAACGCTCAATCATTTACAGGGCTTAATATTGTAAATGATTCAAACACATGTAGTATCATTCACACTACTGATCCACAATTTTCAATAACTTTAAAAAATAAACTTTTTGTTCTTGGTCAAACATCCAACAACGTTTATGCAATAGATCCAATAACAAATACTGTCATTGCCACTATTCCAGTTGGGTCTAATCCAACTTATATTTCTAGTGTTGGCAATAAGTTGTATGTAAATAATTATAGCGATGCTACAGTTTCTGTTATTGATGCTGATACAAATACTGTCATTGCCACTATTCTAGTTGGTTTGAGTACATATTTTACTACTGCAAGTGGCCATAAAGTATATACAAATAATTCTGGTTCTTCTGATGTCTCCGTTATTGACACTGCCACAGATAGTGTCATTGCCACCATTCCAGTTGGCAGTGGTCCAGGATATTCTTCTGCTGTGAATAATAAAGTGTATGTAAGTAACAGTGGATCCAACTCTGTCTCCGTTATTGACACTGCCACAGATAGTGTATTAAATCTTTGCTCCCCCAACCTCCTCTCTCTCACCTCCACCGCCTCAAACGCCACCTACACCAACGGCCAATCTGTAAACATCACCGCCAACTTCAACAAATCATTAGGATCGGGAAGTAAAATGCGCCTCACCTTAAACACCAGTCGCACAGTTGATCTCACTACAGTCTCCGGTACCACTCTCTCTGGCACCTACACTGTGCAGTCAGGTGATTCAACACCAGATCTCTCTGTATCATCTATAGACACCAATCCAAGCAATACTCTAGTCTCTGATACATCAGGAACACCAAACACCAACTCTTCATATTCTGTCCCAACCTCCCCCGACCTCACCGGAGACACCCCTCGCAACCTCGGAGATCTCAAAAACATCTCAATCGGTACTCCTCCACTCACCATCCCAACAGGTACCAACCCCTACCAAATGGTCACAGTAGGAGACTACACATACGTAGCCAACCAAGGCTCTGACAACGTCACAATATTTAACAACACTACAAACACGGTAGTTGGAACCACAACAGTTGGATCACAACCCTACGGAATGGCATACAGCACATCAACCAGGGAAATCTACGTTGCGAACCTCAAAGGTAACTCCGTCTCCGTCATCGACGCCGACCCTGCAAGTGGTACATGGAAACAAGTCACCAACACCATCACCTCTGGTATGGGAGTAGAACCATACTATGTAGCAAGTCTTGGTACCAAGATATATGTAACCAACAATCTCTCGTGGACAGTTTCAGAGATTAATACTGCGACTCATGCAGTCACTGCTACCATAAACGTAGGAGCAAATCCTCGTGGCATCAAAGCCCTAGGCTCTAAACTCTACGTTGCAAACTTTGGTTCACAATACGGAGGACAAGCTCAAGGAACGGTATCCATTATCGACACATCAAACAGTAATGCTGTTACAACAGTAAACGTAGGCTCAGGCCCTCGAGGAGTCGCAGTCAACGGCACAGATGTCTATGTAGCCAACTTCAATGACAACACTGTCTCAAGAATTGACACGGGAAGTGGAGACGCAGTCACTACTATCTCTGTCGGCACAAACCCCCGAGGAATGCTCTCTCTCAACAATAAGATTTATGTAGAGAACTACCAAGATGGTACAATCTCAATCATTGATGGTACTACTCATGCAGTTACTGGTCCCTATAAAGTAGGTAACACTCCGGCGGGAATGGCTCCCATCGGTAATGATGTTGCAATATCAAGATTCACTGACAATGTGGTGGATATATTTGACACTACAAATCTTGTATTAAAGACCGCAGCTGACGTTACAGCTCCCATCATTTCTTCTGTCGCTTCATCCACCACCCAAACCACAGCAACCATCACATGGACAACAGATGAAACAGCTACTTCAACAGTCAACTACGGCACCACTTCTGGTTATGGTACCGCTTCCACATCTTCTTCTCTAGTCACATCTCATTCAATTACTCTCACGGGTCTTACTGCAGGAACTACGTACCACTTCCAAGTAGCCTCTGCTGATGCTTCAGGAAATGTAGCCACATCGTCTGACCAAACCTTTACTACTACTGCTAATACAAACAACGGAGGCGGAGGGTCTGGAGGTTCCTCAGGTGGCTCAACTGGTGGGGGGAGTGTTGTCGCATACGCAACACAACCTGTAATTCCAAGTAATGTAATACCAAATTCTCCTTTAATCACATTCTCCTTTACCACAACACTAAAACAAGGAGACAAGGGAAATGATCAAATCTTGGAGTTGCAGAAGTTTCTTAATACCCACGGATTACCTGTAGCAAAAACTGGAGCAGGGTCTCTGGGATATGAAACAACCTTCTTTGGACCTGCTACAAAAAAGGCTTTAATCTTGTTCCAAGTCACACATGGAATTAAACCCTCAGTAGGTGTATTTGGTCCACTTACAAGGAAAGCGATTAATGACATCCTTGCAAAAGAAACAAATGCTACTACGACTACTATTTCTCCATTAGCATCCACCACTCCTCTTTGCACAACGTCTATATACCTCACAGCTCCTGTTAAATATGGAGCAAGGAACAATCCAGCTGATGTAAAACTGCTCGAGAACTTCCTCAACACCTATGAAGGAACAAATCTTCCTGTTACTGGTATATACTCAAAAGCCGACTATGATGCAGTGGTAAAATTTCAAGAAAAATATGCTTCTACTATATTGAATCCTTGGGGTTTAAAGAAAGGAACTGGCTATGTTTTCACTACCACACTGAATCAGATTAAACAGGTGGTGGAAGCGGGTTGTAAGAAGTAAACTAGTCTTAATTATCTATTTTTGGTGATCAAATTCAGCACCTAAAATCTTCTTAAACTCCTCAGCATAGTGTGTCTCCACTTCACCCACACCAGGCTGTATTTCCTCGAGGTGAATGAGCAGGCTGTCTATAAACATTTCTATGGGAAATGTAATCTTACTTCCACATTGCACCGATTCTTCCAACCTCTCAGCCACATGACGTAACTCTGTATTCAAATGCTCTATGCTTTTCTTAAACTCATCTATGAAGGCGTCTACTTTGTAACCTAAATCAACCTCATAAATTTGAGATAATTTTTTATATATCTCTCTAAATCCCAAGAGTGATGCGTAACCGTTCAAAAATTCTCGATTGCGTAAAAATAGAATCAACCGTCCTAATGGTTTTAGATGCTCCACTTGTTTTTTAAAATCTTTGGTAAAAGCAAGATCGTCACTAAGGTTGTATAGGCTTTCACCAGTTAATATTTTGAGTGTCTGCTTCATACCATAGAAATCTTGACCTCTGGTCTCGACAACAAGTTCTCCAGTGTCTATCAATTCCTCTAATGTAGCTTTCACTTCGGTCTTCGCCTTGATCCATACTTTCAAAACCTCTTTGTGTGGTAGTTTCGTATCCGTGCCATTGCAGGTGTCTTTTCTGTCGCTATTCCAAATCGGCGAATATTCCTTTACAAACAAACCTTCATCAAGCCAATCCATAATCGTCTTTTTGAGCAATTCACGTACTTCAACTTTACGTTCCTCTGCATATTTCTGTATTTTTTCAGACAATGTTTCAGCCAGTCCCTTCTCGTCCTTTTCATAACTTACTCCATGAGTATCCGCCCACTTTTTAGCAATTTCTATAGCTGGCAGTTCTGCAAAATATCCGCTAAACCACCATTCCCGAATCGGTGATCCCTTTTTGGCTAAAATCACAGCATATTTGTTGTGAAGAGTTCCGATAATTGCATCTGATAGTTTTTCCTTGGCATCAGCAGTCAGTTTAGTATCTCCGTCAAACAATTCCGCGAGCATCTCTTCTTGATCGAGATACTGGCTTTCGGTTTCTGCATCTGGGTATAATGCTAAAATATCTTGCTGTATATCCTCACTAAGACTTTGAAAAGAATATCGATGCACGACATAGTCGTAAACAAGTCCGCTGTTTTTGATGATTAGGTCTAGGGATTCTTCCTCATTAATATGCATATTCAGGCCATCAAAGAGATTTGCCCCTTTGCCTTTATGATCCTTCCACATAGCATAATCTACTACTCTACTAGCTCGGAGGAGTGAATTTTCTGCACTCAAGTAAATACCTTGGGCACTTAATTTCATTTGACCCTCCGTGCACCATCCATTGTTGTAGCGGTTGTATTCTCTAATCTCATAGTTGTCTTTTGGTCGCCACCCTTCATTTAAAGAATACTTTTGAGCTTCAGTTAAGGGTTCATTGCCTGTGGTGTCTTTGGTCACATAATTGTGAACTAAAAGCAAAACCCGTTCTCTTGGTTTCAAATCTGCCTTTTGTAACAGTGTTGCTAAGTTTTTCATATTATTTTTTCCTCTTTAGGACTTGCTCTAGAAATTCGACCCTATGCTTTAGATCAGTCATCGCAATATTTTTAGTAAGCGATAGTGCAAGCTTTGATATCGCACCTGCTTGCTTAAGCGAGATCTTTCTCGTCGATACCTTGATGAGGGCATCGGAGAGCAGTTCATTGATGTCTTCAAGAGAAAGTGTTTTTGTTTCTTTATCCATATTCGTTATTGGTTATGTTCTATTAATTCAAACCACGCACGCACCTCATGAGCTCGTCCGTTTTTGCTTACATTTTTGTAGAGTGCAAAGACGACATTGGGAGTTAGGTTTCTTGCCCATGAATTGATTGATGTAAGCAGTCCTTCTTTTTCAATTCGCTTGTTCCAGTCGGTGAGTGTTCCAAGGTCTTTGATGTTAAACCTGTGAGCAAATTCGGTTTGGGTTTTAATTTCAAGCAGGCAGAGTGTAGATTCCTCAGTAATACCAAACTTCTCGAGTACTGCACGCGGCTGACCCTTGAGGAAGGATGGCAGGGACTTCCAAAGAACGTAGGATGAAAAGTCCTGCGTTTTGTATACTCCTGTGCTTTTGATTCCACCTCTTTCCTCGTAAGCCATATCTAGGTATATTTTATGCGTTTCTCCTTGGTGAGCTTTTCAAGACGAGTAAGTATTGTTTCTACGTACTCAGAATCAAGCTCAATACCAATGCATCTTCGACGGAGATGCTCGCATGCTACAGCCGTTGAACCACTTCCAAGGAATGGGTCATAAATGACGTCACCGATCTTCGTGTTATCAGGAATGAGTCTACGCAGTAGCCCAACTGGCTTCATAGTTGGATGAAGTCTTGATTTTGATGGTCGTGGATAGTAGATGATATTTTTTGCTTTTGACCGCTCCGTCTTATGTTTTCCAAACCAGCCGTAGGCGATGAGTTCGTACTGAGACAAATAATCCTTTCTGCTCATGACAGGTTGATTCTTGATCCAGATGAGCATTTGACTGTAGTAGAATCCTGCATCTTTCATGCCTTTGCGGAGAGATGGATACATCGGATCTGCATTGAATATGTAGCATGCGTTATAGTCATCGAGATATGGGATGACGGCACCAAGAAATCGTCTGGTGAAATCTTCGTACTCTGATTCGCTTTGCAAGTGATCGCCAATGATTATTTTGTCTTCCTTTGTTCCAAGTTCAAGAAAACCTTTTTTGTTTTCGACATACGCAACTCCATAGGGAGGGTCAGTAATGATTGCCCTTATTTTGTTCTTCCCAATTACCTTACTCACAAACTCTCTGTCAGTAGAGTCACCACATCCGATGATATGATCTCCAATCTTAAAGATGTCTCCTTTATTTATTTCCATATGTTTTCTTTGCTTTAAGGCCAGTAAATTTCTCCCATCTGTCTATGATGATGGTCGCAAAAATGAGGTCGAGTTCGACTCCTCGCCATTTTCTTTGCAATTGCTCGCATGCAATGAGATCACTTCCGCTACCTGCAAATCCTGAAAAGACGATTGCTCCTGGTGCCGAACACCTCTTGAGTGGCTTTTCATTGAGCGTCACTGGTTTTTGAGTTGGATGCATATATTCTTTTGCGTTGTCACGTTTAACAATCCAGAGATCGATCATCTCAGTAATTTCATAGTGCAATTGGTTGCCACTCGTAACTTCTTGATTGAGCACCTCATTGGTGTTTTGAAGAGAAATATTAAGATATGGTTTTCCGATAGTTCCGTATACGCATGGTTCATACACCTTGTTAAAGGCAATCTGCGGAGTTGGATTTTGATTATTCTTAATCCACATGCAAACACGCTTGCTGTTTACTGCATGCTCTTTGTATAGAAACTGGATCAGTCCGATGTTCGTTGAATCGCACCAGTAGAAAACATGGGCATCCTTCTTTGCAAACGAAAGGGCCACTTCCATGCTTTCGTCTATGAACTTTCTGTAATCAGAATCTTTTTTTGAGTCATCTTTTCCTGAGTAGCTACCACCATACTTTTCTGTAGTACCCATACCTTTTGAATAGTCGAGTCCGATGTTATACGGAGGATCGCAGTAGATGATGTCCGCTGTGTCTGTATTCATCAGACGAGCGACCGCATCCTTGTCAGTAGAACTTCCAATAAGCAATCGATGATTGCCTAACTGCCAGATTTCACCAAGCGACACTTTTGGAGTTACAGTTTCTTTGATTGCTTTATCAACATCAAAATCATCATCGATCACTTCGATGTCATCAAAGATGCTTTGTAGCTCGTAGTCTTCAAAACCAACACCTAAAAGCATGTCTATATCGAAATCTTTCAATAACTCTTCATCCCACGATCCTTGATTTTTGTTGAGTCTCAAGTTGAGTTCTTTTTCTTCGTCTTCGGTCAGTTCACGACTCGGCACCTTCGCTTCGATTTCTAGAATTCCAAGATCTGCATATATCTTGATCCTCTGGTGTCCACCGATTACACAGTTTGCGCGTGTACCAGTATTTACAATAACTGGTTCAACACGCCCGAATTGCTGTACTGACTTTGCTAATTCTTCACGTTCTTTTTTAGAGATTTTTCGAGGGTTATATGAAGCAGGAACGAGATCTGCTGTCTTAACCTTTTTCTCCGTCCACACGATAGTTTGAGTCATAAATTTTTAACATAGTTAAAATGATTAATGAACTCAGTTTTTGAGAAATAGCTGAAAACGCAAAAGGGCCATCAACTAAACCCAATAAATGAGTTTTTGTTGATAGCCCTTTTAAGTCGCTATCTGGCACACCCCGTAGGTGTATTTATGCATATATAATACCAATCCCTAAAAACAATGCAAGTAAAATTTATGGTAACCAACCCCATTCGACAACTTGTCTTGATTTTTCACGACATTTTGGACATGAAATCTCTATTTCCATCTGTCCATAATTAAGTGTAATTTTTGTATTCGCTGTATTTTTCAGTATCGAACTTAGGATGTTGTTGTGAGCAAACTTGTAGAGCATCTGCCCACAGACTTCATTTTTATGATTGATGTGTTCACATTTCCATTCACCACTTTTGATTGTCGCTAACTCCTTGGTGGAAATACACTCATCACAAATCGCTTCGTTTGATAGTTTGTCATCGTAATGGAGCTGGTGGACGATGACGTGCTTTTCTCGGCACTTTGCGCAAAATACTAGGCGTGTTTCTTTTGCAATTCCGTAGAGTTCAGATTTTAGTTTCTGGATGGTATCAAGTTCATCTTGGAATTTCTGTTGCTCTTTTGGTAGATATTCTCTCCAAAATATCGAGGCGAGTAACCCTTGGTCAGTTTTACTACCCTCATTTAGCTTGTTGTATTTTTCCTGTATTGATCCAACTGACACATTTTTCTCTCGCTCAATTCTGTACACATCGTTTTGGAGCGTGCGTGCGATATTGTGGGCAACAGATGACACCTGTCTTTGTAAATCAGAGAGTCTTGAACTGATTGCTTGTGATATATGTATCTGCAATTCGTCTGGAAGTATGTTATCTGAATCCGCAAACATCCGAACATATCGTTTTGTTTCGGGATCTAACTGATCGAGCGTAATAGTACTAGTATGTATCGTGCGGTAACTGCCGACATATCTCACATCGCCATATCGAACATGAAAGTCTTCAATTTTTTCTTTCAAATCTTTTACACTTTTAGCAAAATCAATTTTCTGCCATTCGGGATGTTTTACAAAAAGAGTATATAGGTACTTGGTATTTTTCTTAATCCACGCTGTTAGACTTTCATGTGCTTTTTTGAGAGCAATAATATCTTCACCCTCTGCGTATGAATTTATCTTGTCTCTATTCCCATATGGAAAATCTGATTTGATAAATTCCAAGAGTGGGGGCAATTCTTTTTGCTCAACTGCTTCGATTAATTCTTTTGCAATATCACAGGTGTTGTATAGCTCTTGGGCAACACTTGCGATGCCCTTAAACTCATCTTTTCGGAGTGTCGGATGTTTGTGAATGTAATTGAACCACTGTTCCACAGGGTCAATATGTAGGGCAAAATTACCGACGATTTTTACAATTGTTTTCAGTTTAGCAACATCGAGTTTGTATTCTTTGAGCACTTTCTTGAGATCCGTATCTCCGCTAAAATCAAATTGTATTTCTGGAGCATTCCTATACAGTCTTCTTTTTCCATAGTCCCACGAATCTGTATTCCTTGTTGTCTTAAAGGTGTGGAGGCATTTTACAAAATTATTGAAATCTTTCGTTAAGTTAAATTGGTTGAGTATGTGAGATTTTGAATTTTTCTCAGTTTCTCTGTTTTGAATATTAAACGCAGACTGACCACCCCAGTTTATGTATCGTATCTTATGTTCTTTTTGATATGCAAGATTCATTAAATCTCCATCTCTCAAAAGTCCATCTTCATCTACAATATTTTGGCAAAGCTCGGCGACGAGAAATATCTGAAATGGGCTGTAATATTTCACCTTATCTTGAACACAAACAGGTAGTATGAATTCGTCTTTCTCACATGCCGTCAAAAAATCAGGTGTGATCTTTACTCCAAGTTTATTACCATACTCGCTGGCGTGGTCGTCATTACAAAACGACAGGAATGCGTCCTGTGTATACAGCTGATCTATGTGGGTTGTTCTAGTTGGAGTCTTCATAAATGCCTCCATCTTAGCATTTTTTGACCCTTTTAGAATGCCAAATCCTTAAAAGGAGTATGGCTTGCAAATTCTTCAAAAAGCCTTGTTTTGCTTGATACTCTGAAGACTCGTCCACAGCCCCAATGTTCCCATTTTTGGCATTTGTTGGCATTTCAGACCCCGACTCACTTACCTCAGGTTCGCCCTGTGAAAACCCCTCAAAAAGCCTTATACTGCTTGTACCAGTGGGTACTTAACTCACATGGCCCGCACGGTTAGATTATCAGCTTGGTTTAGTATCAAGTTGAATGGAGAACGCAAGGTAAAACCTAGCGTTTTTTCATTTAAGGTACATTTCTGAAGTAAGAAACCTAAAAACTGTCTCTTTTCATCTATTTCAGAACTCATAAAAATCTCTTTTGCCCTTTTAGCTATATTTAGAGTCATATTTGCGGTTATATAGAACTGCTCGTCTGCGTCCGAATGGTCTTGCATTTGACCTAGCAATTCGGCTTGTTTTTCCTTTTAATCTTTCAATAAGCTGTCATACATTTCATCTGTAATTCACCTATATTGAACGAACAAAACTCATGTCATCTTATGGCTACAAGAAGTCATATGCCGGCGTTATTAACAGCGAATTTAAAAAAGCGCTTATTTCAAGCGGAAAGGTTTAAACGACTTTTGCACGCGAAATATCACTTAAGCCAATTTTTAAAAAACACGGGGCGTATGTACGTAAGTTAATTTAAAGAACCTAAATACCTCCCATAAAAAATATTTATATTTTCTTTATTAAGAATTCATGTGGATGTGTTTTAATGTTCTGATGAAAAAATCAAAATTATTGCAGCAGGTTTTAATTACTAAAAATCTTGTCGTGGAGGATAAAATTTATCTTATTAGGGGCGAAAAAGTTATGTTCGACTTTGATCTGGCTGTGCTATATGACGTAAAAACACAAGTATTGAATCAGGCAGTAAAAAGAAACATCAGACGTTTTCCTCCAGATTTCATGTTTTTATTGAATAAAAAGGAAGAGTTGGAATTAAAATCAAACTTGATATCACAAATTGTGATATCAAGTTATGGTGGTAGAAGAAAACCTGTTTTAGCTTTTACCGAGCAGGGTATAGCCATGCTATCAAGCGTTTTGCGGAGCAACAGAGCTGTACAGGTAAATATCCAAATCATGAGAACATTCACACACCTAAGACAAATGCTTTCTTCACATAAGGAATTAAGGGAAAAGATAGAACAATTGGAAAAGAAGTATGACGGTCATTTTAAGATTATATTCCAAACCATACAACAGCTTATTACCGAGGAAGAGCGCCCCAAGAAAAAGATTGGGTTTAGAACTTCATAAATCTATCTGGGCGATGTGGAACATCGTCATCATCAACAAAAATCTATGCTAAAATAAACCCCATATGGCAAAGCCTCCGTTCATTTGGGAAGCGCATGAATATTTGTTTCAAGAAAAAAGTTCTGATTGGTATTGGGTTGTCGGCATCGTTACCCTCTCGGCGTCAGTACTTTCTATTATATTCGGCAATGTGTTATTCGGGCTCATTCTACTTATGGGCGGCTTCACTCTAAGTGTCTTCGCTGCACGAAGGCCAAGCATTGTTCGTTATGAAATAGGAAAGACCGGAATACTTATAGACAAGCGCTTCTTCCCTTTCGGCACTCTCGAGTCATTCTGGGTCGAAGACAATCGCCATGTCGATATGCAGTCTAAGCTTCTTATAAAGTCACAGCGCGTTATGGTACCGCTCATTGTCATTCCACTTGAAGGCATTAGCCCCGAAGATTTGCGCGATTTCCTTCTCGACCACCTTCTAGAAGAGCATCATACCGAACCCTTGGGGCAGAAAATAATGGAAGGGTTGGGTTTTTAAGGGTTTGGGGTTTCCCCGAACTTGTGATATTTTGTCTCGTCGGGCATAGCTGCGCAAGCGGCAAATCGCTCTCGTCGTTCAATGGATAGGACGTAACTTTGCGGAAGTTATGATACAGGTTCGATTCCTGTCGAGAGCACAAACAAAAAGAAAGAGCGCGCAACAGCACGCTCTTTCTTTTTGTTTGTGCGATACGAAACGAGCCAACTGCTTGGCTCGCGGCAGGAATCGAAAGGGTTCTCCCATATTTTCGATAATTGAGCGAAGCGAAATTCGAGAAAATGGGAAACCCGTACTGCGCCCGTAGGGCGAGATTCCTTATAAGTCGAGAGTTCACTAATCAAACTAAACCCTCATTTAAACCGGCTCATACAGCAACCTCAACTTCCTCACTCCCCTGTGCACTCTTACAGAAATAGTATTTTCCGACTGGCCTGTTAATACTGAAATTTCCTTGAGCGACAGGTCTTGCACATAGCGCATATGCATTACCTTTTGATAAACCGCGGGTAATTTTTTAATAAGTAAAATCGCTTTCTTGCCGTCCATTATATTTACCGCCCTGTCTGAATCACCGGTGCTAGGTGAAAAACCTTTTTCCATTAGAACTTCAAGCGATGTTGCTTTGTATTTCTTCTTCCTATATTCATCAACAATTAAATTATTAAGAACGTGATACAAAAAAGCCCTCATGCCCTCTATCTTCCCGTTTTTTACAAGATAGCTCCATGTCTTCACGAATGTATCCTGCACGAGGTCTTGTCCAAGGGCATGGTCGCTCACTTTATAAAATGCGTAGGCATTAAGCGCCTTGTTATGGTCTTTGTGGGCCGAAGCTAATTCTTCACGATTCCTGTTTGTTTCCTTTTTTGAAGTCTTCGTTTGAATATTCTTTGATGTCATATAAGCTTATCTTTATCTAAAGATTCATGAATATCTTTAATGATTTCATCAAGTTTATGATTGCTTTTGACATAATATTTGCTGACCCCGAGTTTTACATACGACTGTATAACTTTTGAACCTTCGGTATTAGAAACAACAAATATTGGAATTTTCTTCCACCTGCCGCCATTAGCCTTAAGTTTCTTCACAAAATCGAGACCATTCTCTCTACCAATCAAATTATGGTCGAGCCAAATAGCGTCTATTTTTTCCAAATCTTCTAAATACGCTAGTGCCTGTTCAATACTCTTCGCGGCTATAATACCCAACCCCTCCTGGTCGAGGCCTGCGTTAAATACCTCGTCAACACTACGCGCTGTAATGACGCCGAACCCCCTCTTGGCAAGCCTCGAATTTACAACATTAAGCAATGGGCGTTCATCTTCAATTACTAAAATTGTCTTCTTCGTATTCACAGTATCGGTCGGATTTACTGATTTTTTTTGCATAGCAGATGTTCCCGTCTTGCGTACGGTTTTCGATACTTTCTTTATATTTTGTTTTTTCATGTAGTAGGTTCTACTTTTTGTTGCGATTCAAAAAAGATTTAATATTTTTAGTGATTTCATCTAACTTATGGTCTGCCTTCACGTTATATTTTGTTACACCCAATTGCATATATGACTGCACGTTACTATTGCTAGCTGTGTTCGATACGACAAAAATAGGCAACTTCGTCCAATTCTTACCACCTCCTTTTACTGTTGCCACAAAGTCGAGACCTGTTTTTTCTCCGAATAAATAGTGGTCGAGCCAAATTGCATCTATGTTCCCTATTTCTTTAAGATAGTTCAGCCCTTGGTCGACAGTTCTAGCGGTAACAACATCAAAGCCTGTTTTGGCGAGCTTTGCCTCAATAACCTTAACCATCGGGCGCTCGTCTTCTATAACAAGTATGGTCTTCTTTATGGGAGTCTTTCTTTTTGCTGCCTTTGGCGAGGTTTTCATAATACGTAGGTTAACGGTAGCACGGTAGCTGGCCTATTACTAGGAAGCCTTCTTATGGGAATGGCCCTTCCTCTTTTTGTTCCAAACGGGCAATATTACATAAAATGTCGTACCCTTGTTCTCACTAGACTCGAACCATATCTTTCCACCCGACTGTTCAACGATAGATTTTGCAATATACAGACCAAGGCCTGTTCCTTCGGTGTCTTTTCCGACGACATTGTCGGCGCGGAAAAGTTTTGTGAATATTCTGTCCTGCTGATATTTCGGAATGCCATAGCCGGTGTCGGTCATCTTAAAAAGAATGCCTTTGCCCTTAACAAGAGAAATGGAAGCCTCTACTTTGCCTCCTTCAGGCGTATATTTAATAGCATTCGACAATAAATTATGGACGACCATACCCAAAAGCTTCGGGTCAACTTCAACAAGCGGAACCTTATACTTGAACGAGGACGAAAATCTTATTTTCTTAGCCCGAATCTCAAGCTTATGTTCTTCTATTGCGCCTTGCGCGAGCCTTATAATATCTGTCGGTTTTGATTCGACAATAAACGTGCCCATTTCAATGCGAGAAACATCTAAAAGCGTATTTACCAAGTCGACCATGCGCTGGTTACCATGGTAAATCTCTTCAAGATATTTTTTCTGATCAGATGTCACTTCTCCGACATCGCCGGCCAGAAGCATTTCGCTATACCAATTTACAGTTGAAAGCGGTGTACGCAGCTGATGTGAAGCAAGTGAAACAAATTCTGTTTTTGCCTTGTCTATCTCCTTTTCCTTAGTGATATCCCTAAAAACTTCCACGGCTCCCACAATTTTACCGGCAAGCACCACCGGGGCGACAATACTTGCGGTAGGAAATCGGCTTTTATCTTTACGAATATAATAAAAAGGGTTAGTGAGGTCGGCAGCAAATTTCTTCCCATTCAAAACCTGCGTAAGAATTCGTTCTTTAAACGAAACTCCTACGCCATGTATATCTTCTCGAGGAACAACTTCGACCATGCTTTTACCTATCACTTCACGCTTATTCCAACCGAGCATTTCTTCAAACGACCTGTTTACATAACTTATTTTTCCTTCCTTATCTACCACCACTAGCCCATCGCCTATGCTTGCTAATATTGCATCGTTCTTAGACCTCATTTGCTCAAGGTCTTTGGTGCGCTGCAGAACTTTTTGTTCTAGGGTTTCTCGTAGCTTTTTTAATTCTTTTGCTGTCACCACCAATTTACGGCGTGTGCTTTCTTTTTCTTTAGCTGTAATAGCAAGTTGTTTTGCAGTAATAACCAACTTGCGCCTGACTATTTCTCTTTTTCTTGCAGTTATTGCTAATTGTTTGGCGGTTACAACTAGCTTTCTCCTTGTACTTTCCTTTTCTTTTGCTAGCGCTTCAAGCTTACGCGCGATATTCCCAGAAGCAGAAATTGTGTTGTCAGTGAATTTTATTATCATAAATTTAGAATATAAATATTGCTGAGCTTCTATTTCAAAAATTTTGTTGCCCGCTCGACTATAGTGGCAATTGGTGTGTTTGATTTTATAAAAAAGTCTTTTGCCCCAAATGCTTTGGTTCTTTTCATGTCCTCCTCTTGGCTTAAATTAGTCAAAACCATTACGGGCGTTTTTATTTTTTGCCTTTGTATTTCCTTCAATACCATAAAACCGTCTATTTTTGGCATTATTAGATCAAGAAGAATAAGGTCAAAAGATTCCCTTAAAAGCAGCTCCATACCATCTTCTCCGTTAAATACCGCCCTAGCATTGTACCCTGAACGCGTAAGCTTAAGCTCCAGCGCCCGCGCTAGAGTTTTTTCGTCTTCAATAATGAGTATTTTTTTTAAATTTTTCATCTCTTTCTAATGTAGAGGGTTGCAAGGCTCTACCTATGAAATAGGCCGCTCAAAGGAGCATATCATTACCGAATAATACCCTGTGGCTGTACTTATAAAAAGCTTCGGTTTTATAGGATTATGGGTCAGTAATGGTTCTCCTACACAAGCGGCATCTTTATTGCAAAAGGCATAATTTATCATTAACAAAAAATTATATGATTAACAATAAAATTTCTTTTCTCACAAAAGCTGGTGTTACATTTACAGCACTAGCGGCAATGATTATCCCCGCAATTACACAAGCCGAAAGCTTAACTCGCTATTTAAGTGTCGGCATGTCTGGTAGCGATGTATCTTCAGTTCAGGCGTTCTTGGCAACAGACTCATCTCTTTACCCACAGGGTCTTGTAACTGGGTACTTCGGTAGCCTTACAAAGGCTGCGGTTTCAAGATTTCAGAGCCGTAACGGTATTAGCCCTATAGGTAGAATCGGCCCTGCCACTCTTCCTGTAATTAATGCTCAAATGGTAGCAGGAAACGGCGGTATGAATACCGGTACAGACAGAAGGGCTCCTACTATTGGAGGCGTCAGCGTCAGCACATCTGCTTCAGCTGCAATTCTTTCTTGGAACACAGATGAGGCCGCTGCAGCTCTTGTATATTACAGCCCATCCCCTATCACAGCTCTTGAGGCAAGCGAAACCACATCAGTAACTATATACGCAACAGCAGCAACAGCGAATCTTTCACCTCAACTTGCGCACAGCGCAACCATAAACGGTCTTAATTCAAATACAACATACTATTATGTTCTATATGTTAAAGACATTAATGGAAACGAGAGTGTGTCATCTATGCAGA
>OFRM01000367.1_pt1 | contig 19758 bp, 13 predicted proteins | sample 1543101 | NCBI WGS metagenome assembly OFRM01 (sample SAMN07774223, study PRJEB24372) | wastewater metagenome | isolation source: Exp Tend VB 0WW | collected 2016-02
AATCTGTTTTTCTTTACTTTCGCGGGGTCTTTAGGAGTTTCAACCCGCGCCAAATCCTTCTGATTCTTATAAGAAACATTATAGTCATATTTGTCTTCTGTTGGATTCCAAGAAAAAGTTGACACACGTTGTTTATCTAATAGTTTAAGATTCTCTTTGGTGTTTTCTCCGTAGTCAATGGATTGTGCTTTTTTAAGTAATCCCACTTGACTATCATCGTCGAGCTTGCGATTTACGACTTCCCAAACAATATTTGATTCTTCGGGCAATCCTTTAGCTAAGTCTAAAATATCGCCCAACTCTTTTTCTGACGTAGATACTGCCGCAATACTGCGTAAAATATCACTTTTTCGAGATTCATTTGCGTTGGTAAATGCTTCGCGCCAATTGCCCTTTGTTTTATCAGAAACCCGCGCCAAATCCTTAATCGGCACTTTTTTTGTTTTGCCGTTAATCTCAACCGCCGCGTTTGAAGTGCCGAGTTTGATAACTTTGCCTGTTTGGTTTTTGTAGGTTACGGTGTCGCCTGCTTTGAGTTTGGGCGTTTCAACCTGTTCCACAGGAATTGATTCACTCTCTTTTTGCGCCTCAATCTTTTCCTGTGATTTTTTATTCTCATTAAAAAACTTCTCATTCGTTTCAATCCCCAAAGTCGAAGCACGGTCATCCAATGACGGATTTAACTTATCTTGAAACTCGTTAAAATCTTTGGATTCTTTGGCAAGATTTTGGAAATCTTCAATCGTGTCGGTTCGTGGTTCAAGTTTGTCGGTGATGTCGTCAACGCCGAGAGTCGAAGTTTTGCCGTTGTCTAATTTAATATCGAGCGAACCGTCTTTATTGACCGCAAGCACTTCACCGTTGCCGTAAAGACCTGTTTTAACGCGGTCTTTAGGCTGAAATTCTACCTCTGTAACCTTGCCTTGATTATCCTGATTCTCCACCAGTGCCGTCTTGTCCATCTGTGCGGACGATTCAAGTATCTTGGTCGTTGGTTTTTCATTTAGTTGTTCATCTTCTTTGGCTTTCTGTTCAGACTTGGCTTTCCGTTCCGCCAATTTCTCCCGAACCGCTTGCTCTACTTCTGACATTTTGGGAGTTTCAACCTTTGCCGTTTCAGGAATCTTAATTTCAGCAGGTTTAACCGATTGTTCAGCACTGTCAACGATTTGAACTTTTGGCAGTTGCTCATTGATTGGTTTTAATGTTTCGACACTTTTAACTTTTACACTACCGTCATCGTTATATTGAATGCCTTTATCAAATTTAGGATATGCCTTATCACTGATGATTGCATCAGCAGACTCAGGCATCTTAGCTAGTTGGACTATTTCATAATCTTTACCTTTAGGAATAATAGTAAAAGGAATTACTTTTTGCCCGTCTATTATCTTAAAGACTTTGCCGGATAAGACTGAAAGATCTTTATTACCGTGTAATACACCATCAAATAATCCCATCTGCAAACCCGAAACAATCGAATCATTTAATGAATTACCTTCTGCTAAACTAAGAGCGGTTGTTCCGCCTGTAATAGTTGCTAAAGTTGTTCCGCGCCCATATAAATACAATAAAGAATTAGCTTTTTGTGACAAAGAAGCTGTGCCATTTGCAAGTTTTATAATATCCGCTTTACCAAGAAAAGCATTTAATGCACCTTCTTTTGCTTTTGCACCTAACAATCCGCCACCTGAAAACATTAGTTGCATCGCACCGGATTTTATTACATCTTTGAATGTTGTATCCGGATTATCTCCGCGACCGATGGATTGAAAATAAGAATCCATTGGAAAAACAATATATTTTCCGCCCGGCATTGCACTTTGAACACCAAAACGTGATAAATCAGAAGGCGCGGACGCAAACATACTAACTACGCCGGATGTAAATGTCGGATTCCCTTTTGCATCTAAAACTTGTGTTTCCTTTTCTACTGCTTTAGCAATATTGGCAATTTTAGACATTAGATTATTGGTATTACCTGTTTGGCTTTTTGTAATCCCATTAAGCCAATCTAATGTGCGTCCACCACCACCAAATATACCACCAAGAGCAGTTCCAAAATATCCGTAATTTGTTTTAAGATTTGTGGTTATTTCTTTGAAGTTGCGTTGCTCTTGCGGGTTTAATCCGCTCGCTAAAATACTGGCAACTTTCCCATTAATATCATCTTCACTTGGTTCAGTATCTTTCCCAAAAAAGCCGGAGTTTTCACGGGTTAAATCCGCGATGGCTTGTTTGCGAACTTCATCCATATCAACGGAAGTTCTTTCCACACCATTTGCTTCTTTAACTGTTTTTAATGGTAAAAATGGACTTGCACCATCGCGTAATTTATTCTTTTCAAGTGGTGATAAATCAGGATTTTGCAATGAATCGGTTGTAAATGGCTTGTCCATTTTCCCGCGTTCCATCGCTTGTTGCATTGCTAATTCTTCATCAGCCTTTTTCTGCTGTTCTTCATAAACCTGCTTGATTTTTGCCGTATCACCCATCACATCGGCAATTGCAATGCGTTCGACTGTCAGTGCAAATGGCTTGTTTTTCGCAGTAAGTCTATCCATTATCTGCGCGGCTTCTTCATCGGTATAGTCAAGCCGACCGCCCCAATTACTCTTTCCGCTGGCAACATAGTCATTAATCTGTTGGTCAGTATAACCATACTCGGACTGCAATGCTTTGAGTGATGTGCGATCAAAGAACTCTTTCCACGACATCCCTTTGGGTTTCTGCCGCAAGTCAATGCCAACTTTTCCCGCTTGCGTTCTTAAAATGTCAGCATCAGCAATCTTTGCGGATTTACCCTCACTACCGTCATTCTTTTTGATGATTGCCGTTTTACTTGATTCATTCGGCAATAATTGATAAGAAGTATCAGGAATACCCGGACTATCCACTTGTGCCGATATTTCCACTTTACCGGGTCTATTCGCTTGAAAATCCTTCTCAATTACAGCGCGATTCTCCGGCGTATCAGGCACATTCTTATATGCCAACACGCTCTTAATATCTTCTTCTGTTAAAGAAGTCGGTGTCGGTTGAACTTGCTTTTGTGTCGGTTGAGTTGTTGCATTATTCGCAACAGTTGGAACTTTTGCTTTTTGCGTTGAAACCTGTTGTTTTTGCGTAACTTTAGTTTGTGGCTGAACATTGACCTTCGGCATCTTAGAGATTACCTCATTAGCCTTATTCAACGCATAAACTTGGTCATTTACATATTGGTCAGCGTCATAATTCTTCCGGCGTTCTGCCAATACTTCCGGCGTTCCTTTTTCCGCATCGGCAATGATGATCTTTGCATTTGGAAACTGCCGTCTGAATAGTCGGGTTTGTTCGCCTACCTTATCCGGCGATACATAAACTGATTGTAATTCTTTGCCGTCTTTATCCCGCGCAATCAATAATTGACTTGTTGTTTCAGATTCAGGTTCAACGATTCCTTGCAATTCAAACAAGGTGTTATCGTTCGCTCTTTTTTGAATCTCTTCAACCGATACGATCTGCGGATTGTGAATAACAATTCCTTTCGGTGTCGTAGTTGCCACAAACCCATTGGGAATGGTTGGTAATTGCGGTTGCTTGCCGTCTGGTGTCGGAGGTAGGACCACAGCTTGCCGAGTGCCTTTAGTTAAAGCCTCGATCTGCGCGTTAATCGTGTCCGGCGTTTCAGGAACGCGGTTCGGTGCAAGTTGTTGTTGTTTTAGATACTCCTCTTGCTGTTGTTTTACAAAATCTGCATAAGTCGGTTGTGCCGGTTGTTGGTTTAACGGATTTTGAGTTTGCAACCACTCGTCAAACGTCATCGGCGTTTCTGCCGTCTGTTGCGCTTTTTGAAATGCTTCCAATTGTGCATTTTGATCGTTTTGCACATTCGGCACAGGTGAATTAATCTGCGTGACAGGTGTTTGCGGTTGCTGATTCACCTGTGCGATCTCTTGCTCTTTGCCGTTAATCATCGCCACCAGTTTGCCGTTGGCGTTTTTGTATGGTTTGATGACTGGAAGATTAGAAACTGATTGTCCTGTTAGTTCGCTGAACTGTTGATCTAAGTCAGCAAACGGGTCTTGTTGCCCGGTTAGTTTGGTAAATTGAGCATCCAGTGATGTAAAAGGATCATCTTGCTGTGATTGCTGTCTATTACCAAATACTTTTTTATAAATGCCTGTTGTGTAATCACGAAAAGACGGATACTTTTTACCGTTGGTAAATTGTGGTGTGGTGTCATCGTAGCGTTTCATCGCGCCTTCACCACCATACCAACCAGCCGCGCCCATTCGGATTATTTTCTCTTCATCGCCCCCACTTAAATCATACGCTTTTCGCAAATATTTGCCCATTTCACCATCAAAAACAGCGCGTTGTGCGTCTTTATTGGCTTGAAATTCTTGCGGTGTTAATTGTTTCCCATAATGCTGTTTAGTCCATTGTGGAATATTAGACGGCATAACTTGGAAATCACCTAACGCGCCGGAGTCTGGATTGACAGTGCTTCGTCCATTTGAGGATTCTTGTTCACGGACTCCGCCCCTCATTTTCTCAAGGATAGATGCAATCTTTTTATCCTTTTCAAAAATGTTCGGAGTCACAGGAATTTTGGGCGTTCGTTTAGGTAGTTTAATCCCTAATAACGCCGCTTGTTTGTCTAGTTCATCAAATTCGTCACCGTTCATTACACTCATTATGGTTCGTTATCTACTTGTGCGCGAAGTCTAATATATTCTTTTTGTGCCTGAATCTGAACTTGCTGATATTTCGCTTTTTCTTCGGCAGTTTTGGCGTTGCGTTCTTGGATTTGCGCGTCTTTTAATATCTGCAATTGTTCTGCCGCTTTAACAGCAATTTGTTGGCGTTGCAATGCACCTTGTTGATTAATATTAGCAACCTGCACCTTACCTTGATTGAGAATTTTAGCAACTGTAATTCTCGCTTCCCGGTCAAGGTCTTTGTCTTTTTCACCTTCGACATTTGAGCGTTTGCGTTCTTCTAACGTATCTTCAAGCAGCTTAATTCGTTTGTCTGCTTGGTCAACACCTGATTGTTTTAATTCAAGAATGGCTTCACGATACACTTTTAATTCGTTGGCTTTCTTTGTGCCTAAATCAATGACATCTTGCTTATATTCTTTGTCTGTGTCAACTTTTTGTTGCTTAATATCAACTTCTTGTTGCTTAATTTGTGGTGTTTGTTTAGCAATATCAATTTGCGCTTTTTTATATTCTGCTGCTAAATCACTATCGCGTTTATCTTGCTCAATCTTCTGCGTTGCGGCAACTTGCGGAATGAGTTGTTCCATCTTCATTTGATTGCCTAACTTCTCATCAGCGTTACGGTCAAAGATTCCACGAATTAATCCTGCGATTCCGCCACCTAATGCCCGACCCGCAGTGTTACCTAAACTGTCACCACCGTTTGCCGTTGCTAATGCCGATAATCCGGCTGAACGTAACGGATCGGCTAAATCGTGATCTTTGTCATAATCTTTGCCTTTCGTGACCGTTTCTGTTCCGTTATCATTCTTAACTGTGGTCTTGGAAAAGTCCTTACCTTGTCGGCGCATCAACTCTTCATAGAGTTTCTCTGCTTTGGCTTTCTTCTCTTCATCTTTCAATAATAATACTTCATTCCGAACCGTCGGAGTCGGCTTAATCGGTGTTTCATCTGTTTGACCGCGACTATCCGTTGTCGGGTTCAAATCTTCTAATTCTGGCACTCCGAGCGTTCCGAGTTTCTCATTTAACGCGGATTTTTTCGGTTGTTCTTCGTCGTTTAATGTAATATTCTGCAATAATTGTTGCGCCATTCGAGGATTAAATCTCGATTTCTTATCATTCGTGCCATACATCACCGAATTAACGTAATCTTCGCCGGTGTCTTTCGGCGCATCAGGAATGTTCATCATTCCATTCTCAAAATCCGCAAAACGACTGCCTAACTTACCGTTAGAATTAGCACCCTCATCAAGTAACGCAAATAAGTTTCCGCTTTTGTTGTCACGGTTTTCAATTGGCGCGTCAATTCTGTTTAAGGCGAAACCTTCGCGCCCTAACTTCTTATTGCTTTTATATTTCTTTGATAAGACGGATAACACCGAGTTAATATCTATTGCCATTATTTCTTACCTCTTTTAGAAGCGACTTCTAATTCGTGCTTGCGGTCTTTTTCGCGTTCTGCCATTTCTACCGATTTCAATAATAGTTCGTGATCCCGTCCGCGCTGTGCGTCCTGTTGCTGAACTTGTTGTTGCTCTTGAGCCTGCGCTTGCTGTTGTTCCTGGTCTTGTGATTCTTGTTGCGCCGATTGCTCCTGTTTTTGCTGTTGCATTTGTTGTTGCAATTGGATCTGCGGTGCGGTCGAAGCAATCTGCATCTGTCCTTGCCGTTGCGCTTGCTGAACTTGTCTTGCTTGGTGCATATCAATTTCCATCTGCAAACAAGCAATTAATAAATAATCGGGTTCACCTTTCGCGGATTCATTTCTGATCCTGTCAGCATAGAACTCAATCTGTGTCGCGTGACCTTCAAATAAAAGCGGTTGTAAGTCAGGAAACGCCATAACTTGTTGAGCCGCTTGTTGAGCCATTTGAGGCGGAACTTTTGCGCCCTGAATGGTTTCTTTGATTTTATCATAACGCGATTCAGCCAGTCTTAGATCACTTTCTGTATTATTGATGTCAATATCAACTCCGCCGGATTGCGCTAATTTCATTAATAGATCATTGACCGTTTCTTCGGTTAATATCGCCGGATTCAATTGTGCGAATCCCGCTAAATCTTGCGTGAATTGTCGCAGTTGGATTTCTCTTTCCATCAAACTACGCGGAATTTCTGAACCTTCTACAAAGTCAATAATTAAGTCATCTTCAATGTCACAATTCAAAAATGCCTCAATGAAATCTTCCGTCCATTCCTGATTAAGACGCAACATTTCTTCTGTATCTTCATCAGTCCAGTGGCTCTTGGCTAATCTTAATTGCTGTTTTGCCCATCCTACCTTTGCGCCAGCTTTAGAAAGTTCTGCCGGAGAGAGTAACCCTAAACTCTGTTGTTTCTGCAAAAGCTGTGCGTGATACGGCGTGTTCGGTTGCGATTCACCGACCATTGCCGGTTGAACTTGGGTCACATCGCCTTTTCCTTGCACGATCATTTGTAGCATCTGCATTGGTTCGCCCGACATTGTTAATGCCGGAACAATATCATACTGCTCTTTAATCGGGAAATCATAAGGAAATTCTTCTTTCGTTGGGATTAGATCTTCTTCAAAATCTTCCGGGTTGAATACACCTTTGTTATAAACAATCGAAGTGATCGCGTTACGCCGGATATGATAAACCTGCAATGTCAGCATATAGTTGACAATATCCTGCAAGGAAATTAATTCCGTATAAAACAATCCCCAAAAACTACTCGGATTCGCTAAGAATGTTATATAGAAATACTCTTCTCTGAAATCGCAAGGGAAAATGTCAAGGATGTGTTCATCTAATAAACGAAAACACCATACTGGCGGTTCATCCATTGCCTTACCCTCAAACATTGCATCTTTGAATCCTTGTCCTTGTTTGATTGCAAATCTACGCTTACCTTCGGCATCTTTTAACTCAAAATCCGCTTCTGCCTCAAAATTGAGATACATTGCCGGTGTTAAATGAATGTCGCGGATTTCGCGCTGTTCATCTACCATTTCAAACGGATATTCAACCGGGATGTTTCTGCCTGTTTGTAAGGCAAACTGCCACCTTAACGGATAACTCCATAAACCTTTTGAGCCTCTGACCGCTTCGGTTGATTCGGGATATTCAAGTTCTAATTCGTCTGCTGATACCAAATAATGATGTTCAAACCATCTCGCTTTTGAAAGATCGCCGCCTTGCGTTGTTCGTTCGTCAACTCTGAAATTCCAAAATTGATGAGTCGTTGTTTCAGACGCGCCAAAGCTATGTTCTTCATATCCTGTCATTACATCTGTTTGTAATGCTTCCGGGTTCTTCATAACTTGCGCTTGCCCACCGCATTGCTCACACGGCACTGTGGCGAATCCTTGCTCGTCAGGAATAACTTCTTCATTGATCGGGAAATCAACTCCGCACTGTCCGCAGACCGCTTCGCCGTTTTCCATTGATTCTTGAGTTTCCCATTTGGCAACTTTCGATGCGCGTTTGATATTCGGATTCCATTTTGCTCTGACAAATACACCTGCACCTAATTGCTGTTCGTCTGCGATAATTTCTTCAAGTTTAAGCGTCCATTGATCTCTCTCGATCTTTTCTAAATAAGCAACTGCTACTTCTGCCGCCATTTCGGATTTAGAATCTTTCTGAAAACGCGGTTCAATGTCAACCTTGACGTTTGCCGTAATCATCGAAGATTTATTGCCTCGAATGGTTGGTTTAACAATGTTCCACGAATAGATACCCGATAGGTCAATTCCGACCCAATTTCCCGTCATTGCCGAAAAAAGACCAGTGCGGTCATCGTCGGTTAAGTCACGCAACCTTTTTCTAAGAGTTACGCTACCGTTGACCATCATCCGCTCATTCCAGTCTGTCTGTTTGAGTATGCGGGTTGCTAGTCCTTGAATCCAATTTTCTACCGAGTTCTGTTTCATTTTGTTAAATTGCCATCGAAGCGGCTTGCACTCCGCCTTGTAAGAGTCCTTTGAAAAAGCCTCCCCAAGCAGACTTCGGACGGTTACGCCACGCATCAAGGCTCGTTGCCGCGCCTTGAACGCCGGTATTCATTCGATTGGTGTAGATATTCTGCAAGTTATTGCCAAGACTGTTTTTCTGATTAATCAGATCGCCAACCTTGTTTTCATATTCCGCACCCCATTCTTGAGTTAATTGATTGTCGCCTAATTCCTGTTGCTGTGCGAGAATTTGCGGATTGATCTGTCCTTGCCCGGTGTCGCCCGAGCCGCGATACATCTGCCTCATTCGTTGCTTTTCTGCTAACGGAAGCAAATCTATACTCGAACCTGCCGGAAGATTGCGATAATCTTTTTTGTCCAACCAACCACGCAAGTTATTGTAATCTTGCGACATCTGATTCTCATACGGACTCGGTTGCGATGCCCGGTCAATTGCCGCTTGTAGTGCCGCCATTAATGCTCTATCTTTCTTCTTACCCATACTTACTCCTATAATTGCGGTTGGTTGCCACCGTCTATTTGAACGGGTTTGCTGTTATCTACTAAAATATATCCTGTCGGATTACCTGTTCCGGCTAAAAATGAATGGTTCGGCAATAGTTTAAGTTGCACTACCAATCTCTTTTTCATTATAACTTCTTTAAGGAAGATCGCAGATTCTAATAACTTCCCGTTATCATACGTTAAAATAATATCACCTTTTCTCAATTGACTAATAGTTTTTTTGCCCGTTGGAGTATAGACGGATTTCGTTGCCGTTGCCTTTAATGCGATGCCGTTGACCGTTTCAATTAAGAAGATGTCATCTACTCCATACGAGATTTCTTTGATCTTGTTAAATCCACCGTGACCGTCCGGCAACCAAGTGCCGAGTTGTAAATCTTTGGCGGCAACTTCGCCCTCTTTTGTGAGAACAATCTCGTCCTCAAATAAGCATAACGGTTGTCCGTCAATGCGTCCGGGAAGTTGCCCCGTTCCCGATCCGCCTTGAGTTGTGCCGTTTGGAGTCACCGGCGGCAAACCCCGACTTGGTGAAATATCTTCGGGATTTGGTGCGAAGGCTGCACCCTGTATATACGTTAAATGTGATAAATCAAAATATACCGAATGTTCGTTCGCGCCACCGTGAATATATACTGTGCGATTTTCCGCAGTAATATTGCCGTAAGGGTCTAACATCTCGATCTCATTGGCGTTTGTGTAACTGCCAATCACTGACGAAAATACTGTGCCGTCTTTGGCAATAATATCAATATCTAATCCTACTTGGTCTGCTCTGAACTGTCCTGATGAAGTTGTTGTAACCGTTGTGACCGCAAGTGTAACCGTTGCATCGTGAACTTCAATGTCCAGATTGCCGTTCGCATTTGGATTACCCTCATATCCCCACCGTAACCACTGACCACCCGCAAGGATCGTATCGCTCATATTGTAGTTTTGAGGAATACGAATTGCGAACGGCACAGATGCCCATTGCGGAGAGTTTGGATCACCGGCGTAAGGAATAGTTGCCAAGACATTCGGAATGGTTGAAGTGTAAGCAACTAATTGATTGAATGTGTAAGACGGATAACCGGCAGCGTCCGCTTGCACTGAATTGTTATCAATATAAGTTAAAATACCTGTCGTGATCCGATAGAGTAATTTATATGTTCCGGCAGTATTTCGATAGACTTCATACGATTGAATACCGTAATTTAAGGCTTGTTTCCAAGATAAAACTACTCTCGCGCCATTAGTGAAGTCATCATCGGACGGTGCGCTTGCTACCGTTAAAACCGAACTTTGAATTGTAAAACCTCTGTCAGTGGTTGCGTGAATAACATAATCACGACTTGTCGGATGCAATGTGCCGACAAAGATAACATCTGCTGTGATCGTGAACGCGCCCCACAACCATTCCCAACCTTGTGCCGTTGAATGAGCATAAATCCCTGCCGTGATTCTAACTGCCGGGTCTGCCGTCACATATTGGTTCGCTCTCGCACAATCAAACTGTGCGTAAAAGTTGTAACCCGCCTCGACATTGTTACCTGGAATGAGTGCATCCAATGTCTTACTGCCCTGCAAACAAGCACTGCCTGTCACCCAATCCCAATTACTGAAAACCGATGAATAATAAGTATCTGAATCTTTTTTGAGCGTATAATTGAAATCTATAACTTGTGTGTTCACCCCTTGCGTTGTAATATTTATCGCAGTTCCGGCAACGGCATTAGCCACCGTAGTTGCTAATTGAATGGTTGAACCATCTACCCGAATAACGTAATAAGTAGTATTTACTACAAATGGACTGGCTAAAGTTCCACCACCACCCGTTAAACTGAATCTAACACCTAAACCAGTATCTAACCCGTGATTAGGTATCCTAATTTCATCTGTTCCCGTATCAACATCTACTGGGTTGTAATAAACAACTGCATTTCCCGTGACAGTCGTTTCTTTATACATCGGTTGACCGTCGAGATTGGGATGCGAATACCACCACGCACATTCATATCTGCGATTATCGGCTGTTGCAGAGTTCGCCCAACTACCTGTTGAGTGTGAATATGAACCATTTCTGATCTGATTGACGGCTTGCGGTGTTGAAGATGTCGGGATACTTGCCGGTTGATTGAGTTGGTCTTGAATTGATTGAATGATTTGATCTTGCCCATTTACCGTAGAGATCAACTGACTCACCATTAAAGTAAGCTCTTTATTCGTGCTTGAATTGGCAGGGCGTTCTAGTTCTAACATTACGTTACATTAATTACACTGGATTCTGAACCAGTTCCGTAGATACTTGCCGCAAAGTGCTGACCACTTACCGCATCTGTCGCTTGCCAAATAGACATTGCATAGGTTCGGCAATTCTGAATCGCCGGACGGACGTTAAATGCGTGTTGTTCGGCATTAATATTAGGTGTTGATATAAAGAAATCTTTCCCCACAAGTGCAAAAACATTTGATACAGTCGCAGATGCCGTCACCGATGCGCCGGTTGTTCGATTGGTCATCGTTGCGGTCGTGCCGGACGCATACGTTAGCTTGACGATTAAATAATTGACAACAATAGTTTGTGTGCCTGTTCCGCCGGTAGTAATATCAATGGCAGTTCCGGCGAGTGCATTAGCCAAACTTGTTGCTAATTTAATCGTGTTGGCATCTACCACAATGACATAATACGCGGTGCTAATTGCTAAAGGACTAGGGAGTGCGCTTGAAGTAGTTAAAGTGATAGATTCACCTGTCGTAAATAAATGCGCTGTGATTGTAATGGTATTTGCCGTAGTATTCACATCACTTGACGTAAAAGTTTTACTGCCAATTCCCGCGCCGAAGATCGCCGCTTGCATCCCTGTATAAAGAGATGTGAACGTGCCTGACGGTGCGGTTAATGTTCCGCTGCTTGATGCCACCGAACAGCCTCGAATATACGTCTTAAAAAGGTTTGTATGAAATCCAATAATGATTGGTTCGGTGTTATTGCCTTGCCTAATAGCGACATCACCCTCGTAGATATTCACCGAGCGTCCTAACGTGCTTTGTTGCCACTGCGAAACTGACGCGATCGGTATCCGTGTCGTTGAAGAACTATTGTCGTATGAATATGCGGTTTGAGTGCTTCCATTTACCAATGTTGCAACTAATTCGCCTCGCGTATTAATTGCTGACACCCAATTTCCTGTGATTCCGGCATCTGAGTTGTAAATCGGAGTTGACCAAACACCTGTCTGCAAACAATAACAAACCGATGAATCGCCGTTTCCGGCAACAAATGAGCGAGTCACGGGATTGAACCCGATAACCGTATTAACTGCCGTCCAACTTCGCGTGAATGTATTGACTTCCTTGCCAAACTCAAAATCTATTGAACCGTCAGAACCCATCATTACAAGTCCTGTTCCCTCAATAAACATACAGATCGCGCCTCCACCTAACGCCCAATTATATTGATAGGCAATCCCAAGATCGGGTGTCACAGTCATAATCGTTGCCGATGGTAAATCATCGCCACGATACCCGACATATTGAAGTGCGTGGATTGAGTTTCGACACGCAACAAAGGCGTAATTGTCCACTTGCCGATGAAGAACTGCCGTCACTGCTTCGGGAAAGTAAATCTTATGAAAAGGATTGTAACTCTCAAAGAAGTTCGGCAAACTCACTTCTCCGACTGTGCCGTTAAAGCAACCAAGAACAACCATTATATTCTCTAACTGAACGCAATGAGTTCCGGGATCAGGCGCGTAATCTTGAATCCAGGCTAATTCAGGTAAAAGATCGCCTGTGCGATAATCAAACTCTAAAGTTCGATCTGTGGCTGCTACAACCGTAGATTCTGCAATCCCGAAATACCACGTTGCGGCGGTATCAGAACTGTTGCGCCAACCAACGCGATAAAATGCGCCTGTCCCACCGAATCCTTCTTTTGTGCTGAATACTGCCCAATGTGTTTGACCGGGTAACGCAGTTGGAAATGTTATCTTAACGGTTTTATTATTAGGAACGACAACTGCCGATGCGGTGGACGCTACTCCTTTGACCGGCGCAGATGGTGATAAAATATTACTGCCTACTGATTCTCTGTCACGGATCGCCGCAAGCTTGAAATTGACCGCACCATTAATAACACCTGTATAACTGCCTGACGGCGCGGCAGGAACTACCACAGCAGGCGCATCAACTCTACCTAATCCGACTGAATCTAAATAAGTATAGGTTGTGTCGGTAATTCTTTTGGATAAAACTTGTAAAACAGGTGCAGCGGTTACATCTGCCGCCGATACTGTGATATTTGTTCCTTCACGACTCGCTTTGCCCGAACCGATGAGATACATATTCTTGTAATATGTTTCAAGGATCGAACCTTGCCCTGTTGTAGATGAATAATTCTTTAAGCCACCCCAAGTCGAGCCAAGTTGAGTTAGATAGTTTGTGCCTGTGCCGCTTCCTTTAGACACATATCCTGCAAATGGTCTGACTACATTCTCGCCAACTGAAACCTGATTACAACTTCCCGCCGCCCACGTTGACGGAGGCGCAAGTAGAGGATTCGTGCTGTCGGCATAACCCCCCTCAAAGCTAAATTGTGATAATGGTTGTCGCCTCATTTAACACTTATATCTCCGCAACCCGAACAAACGATCAAACCAACCCATTCTTTGCGTCTTTGGCTGAATATCAACCGTCTGGTGAACTTTCGGGAATATGACACGGGTTTGACTTTGCCGTTCTCCAAGATGACTGTTTGTATGTCCGAGCATCCGCAATCGTCTTTGTCAGACCAAATCAGATTCCATATTTCGGTAGATTCTTCATCGCCGTATTTCGCCGCTTCATCGTATCTGCCAACTGTTTTCAGCGCATCAATATAAGCACTGGTTTGGAAGATGTTCAATTTATAATTAGGATCGGCAAGTAAGAGTTTGGTTTCTGCGATGATTGCGTTTGCTCTGTTAAATTCCGTTCCTTCTGCTGATAAATCTAATGCTTTCTTTTCGGCTAATTTGCGCTGTTCTTTGTCAATGATAGATTGCGCGTCATCCGTTAAAAAGGGGATACGCGGTAATTTGTCATCAAAAGTTTCGCCTAAATCTCTAATCATTATTTTTCCGATTCTTCTTTTACTTCATATCCTGCATCGGTCGCTAAGTTTATGACTTCATCAATCAGATCATTTTGGAGTTGAGCCGGTAATGTGTCCAAAGTCGGAATAAACGGCACACTCATTTGAAATGTTCCGGCGATCTTGTTCGTGTAAAGTTTATCGCCAACCAACCAAATGTTTGCTGATTCAAACGGAACGCACGATGTAAAAGATGCGATATTCGGACTGCCTAACCATTGGCATACATCAACGTCTTGCAATACGATTGTGCCATCCCCTGATCCTGCATCGGTAATCGTGATTGGAGTTCCGGCAATGGCGTTAGCATAACTTGATGAGAACTGATAATCCGGCGTCTCGGGATTGCAAACGTAATAATCTATATTGGCGTAAATCCCTCCGGGTAAGACTCCGCTTGTAGTAAATCTAACTCTTGTCCCTTCCGTTAAAAAATTGGTTGCCGTTGGGCCTTGAATCTCAATATAGTTACTCGGTGAAATCACGACAGCTTCAGACTGAAACGCTACTGACGGACGATGGTAATAAATAGTTCCAAATTGCAGAAAGTCAAACATTATGCCCGGACCATCTTCTAAAACTGCTAATGACGCATAATAAGGATCGTAACCCGCAATTGTAGCTATCGTGTCGGATTGGTCGGTCACAAGCAATCGCCGTCTATTCGGATCTGATGCCGTTTGACGCGCCAGATTGTTCAATGCGGACGGAATAAGCGTCTGCAAAGACAAAAGCGAACGACCATCCATCTTGAGTCGTTTCGCCGCTTGAATTGCTACTTGTGTTTCGTTCAATGCCATTATTTATATTCCACAATTTCAGGTATCACTCTTGCGCCTGATGCAATTTCCGTTAAATATGCTTGATACTGCTGCGTGTAAAACGCAAGTTGTGAACTATCCGAACCGTCTTTCAATAGTTTTGATAATGCGCCTGCAACCACAGCAAAAAGGTATGGTTCAGGTGCTTGTGGGGAACTCGTTAAAGTGTAATCAGTATAAACAACCTTGCAATAAGGCGATGTAGTATAGATCGTGTCGCCTTCGATAAACCAGTAATTGTAAGTGTAGTTCACTTTGTTTGCGAAAACGATAACATTGTTTATCGTTTCTAAAACCGTATCTTTGCTGTCAGTTTGGATGCCAACTTCATACGTCATTACAATCGTTGAATTGCCTGAACCAATGCTTGAAATCTCCACTGCGGCATCGTTGTAAGCGTTAATGTAACTTGCCGCAAACTGATAATCAGGATACGCGGATGATGCCGTGATCCAATAATCAACACCTGCCGATAAACCACCCGGAAGTGTGCCTGATGTTGTAAATCTGACCTTTTGTAACGGAACTAATGAAAGAGTCGTTCCTGCTAAATCAAATGAATCAGTTGACGGCGATACGTTGCCTGTTGAAAAAGGAATATCTACTGTGCCGTTTTGTGTCAGCACGTTTAAGATTACGCCGTTTCGCGCCGGAAGATTCGCGCCGTTTGCTAATGCCGAACTTGTCTGCACAAATGTTGATTGAAACGGTGACTGCATTGTTTTGGCAATCAATGTGCATACTTCGGTATCTGCGTTGAGAATGGCATTGGCAATCTCCGTGTCAGATGAATATTGCCTATTCGATCCGTCAACGGTTGTCGCATAAGGGGTTTGACTCGCTTGCAGAAGCGAGATAACCATACTCTTTGCGGTATTAAATGAAATTACTGTTGCCATCGTTTAACCTTGTGAATTTAACCCGAATAACCAATTAGACTGACTTCCATCTCGGCGTAATACATCTCTACGCCTCCGAGCGCGATGCCCCCCTCTGCTCTCTTTCCGCCAGTTCTCAAAAAATCGGGTAAATTCCATCTGTTCCGTTCGGTGAGATTCAAGTAAAATTTGCCAACTTGCAATCATTCCCGCTAATTCAGGTCGTTCTTTGAGTTGCTTTGACGCATTGACAATCATTATCGGAATTGCCGATACCATACAGTCAAAGTAAAGCATATTGACCAAGTTATCAGGCAAAGCAATTGTTTCTGATTCGGTTGTCGGATAAGGAACTGTGGGAGAATACCAAACCCGATGATTTCTGAAAGGTGACGCGATCTCGTTGCCAAAGTAACTGAATTGAGCAATAACTTCCCTTGAATCTCCGCCGTAAAAAGATACTGCCGGAGTCAGAGATTGCCGTCTTGATTGCAATTGAGTTAAATTGACCGTTGGAACAAACTGCCAAACAGGATGTTGCGATACATTCACAATTTGACGTTCAACCCATAACGGAATAACGAAATCCGCCTCTAAATCAGTTAGATTCTTTTCATTAGAGTTAGCAGATAATGTGAACTCCGTTGATTTTGCAATCGAAATCCATTGTTCAGACTGCCTAACCGATTCTAAGCGAATAGACATCCGCCGAAACAGAATCGTGGAGAGTTCCAGTTTGCTTAGAAAGTCATCGGTTGGTTGACCTAAACTAAGATAGACGGAACTGAAAATCTGGCTTGCGGAGTCGCACATTATTTGTTACCTCTAATTAATTTCGTCGCGTTTGACCGTTTTATTCGTGCCGTCAGGAAATTCAACTGTGAATTTGCCAAAAGGTTTGCCGATTACTTTTGCCGATATGCCGTCAATCATCACGACATCGCCTTTGTTGATCTCGGTTGCTTCCGATTCAACTTCGGGTGTTGCTTCGGGTGCAACTTCGGCAACTGCTGATTCAGCTTTAACAAGTCTTTCAGCGTTTGCTTGCAATAGAACTTGTGAGCGAAGTGCTTTCATTTCCGCTTGCATTGCCTGAAACTCGTCTATTGAGATTGCCGGTGTTTCTGTCTGTCTTGCCGTCATATTAGCGGCGTTGGCGGATACGAGAGCCGCCGTTAATTGTTCGACCACGTTAGTAGTTGAATCTGCCGCTATCTTTCTATGTGCCATTTTCAGATACACATAATCCGTTTCATTCCGGGAGGTTCGCCCATTTTCGTGATTTGAGCGTTTGGTCAAATCTGCGTCAATCAGATCAATCTTGCGTTCGGCGTAACGGATCGCCGCTTCATTGGCATCAATCAAAACTGCTCGAAGGCTTGCCAAGATATTTGAATCAAGCGTATTTGATGCCTGATAGATCCGTTGACTGATCTCGTCCGATTTCAGCGAGGCTAAACGACAAGTCGGACAAACTTGCAGTGAGTCCTGACCGTGTTCGTGATGAGTCAATCTTTCAAGTCCGAACGGACAAGCATTGATCGGCGGATGAACGACATCGAAGTATGTATGCGCTTCGTCAACGTAATATTCCTTGTCGTCCGCGTTCACTCCGAAGTCATACCGAAGCGAAGTCAGCATCGGAAGATTCCGATACCCGAAATCTTCTGTTTCGTGGAACTTTCGCGCCACAGAATAGGATAAAGTTGATGGTAAAATCTCTTGAACGGTGCGCGGATATGTGCCTGTGAACTTGTTATACATTCCTTGCACCCGTTCAACTTGCGGAACGAATAAAAGAAGTCTGCCACCCTCAATCGGATTGCAGTCAAGTCCTGATGCGAGTTGTCGCATCGTCATATTCGGCACACCGGCGGAATATCCGAACCGTCTGGCGCGGTCGTTGGTCGTTGTTGTCGTTTGTTTTAATCTGCTGATTGATGCTGTTGATGTCATATATTATCTAACCGGCATTTTGCCGTTTTTCCTTATCGAGTCGAGATGTTGAGGGAATGACCATACCCGGCTGTCTGCATTGTCAAGTTGCGCTTGATGTGTATCCCAATGTTGAAGAATGTCCTGCGTTTCCTTTTGCGCGATCTCTTCTTCACGTTTTTCCTGTTCGCGTTGCCGTCTTTCTAAATCTTCAAGTCGGTCTTTTGCGTCCATCTGATTCCATTGAATATCAGCAAGTTGTTTGGCTTTAACGCAATTCAATGTTTCTTCGGTTAATGGCAACGGTTTGCCGTCACCTGTCATTAACGGTGTTTTAAGGACGTATCGCCCTCTTGATGGAAACGCACCTAACAATTCCTCATTCCACTGTTCGCGTGGCTCAAAGAATGTCGGCGGCAACCACGTTTCGATGACGAAACATTCCATCGGTTTCTTGGTGTTATACGGATTCGGATATTTATATCGTCCGTTTGTTTCCCTTAATTCCCGCGCATCTGACACTTTAAGACGCGGTTCACCGTGAGCGGTTCGTCCGCCCATTTCCGTTAAACTGTCTTGAAAAAACTTTGGTATTTCCATTAATCCTATATTTACTCCTTAGCCTTGATACACTCTAATTTCGATTGATGAATTAGCTAAACAATCATCCGCATTAGTTTGAGAACCGCCCACCACATCAATGTTTGCCGTTTGGACTTTGATGTGGCTAACATCTACCCAAAATGATTCTGCAATATTAAAAGTTGTCTCCCCGTCCAAATTTACTGGGACATTAACTTGCGAAATCCACGTTTTAGTTTCAGTGAAAGTATTATCTAATGTGCCGGTATATAATCCAACGTCAGAGCGCGTCCAAACAACCGTTCCACCTAAAGTGTTCTCAAGCACTGTTGCAACCGGCGCGGCTGTGCCTGATTGCGCTAATAACGCCCGATAGACTTTTGGTGATGAAAGATCAATCGTGTTGCCGTCCGTTGAAATAGAATCGGACGGCACAAGGATTACTTCTGGATTAGCAAAAGTTCCGTCAGGTTCTTGAAATCTTAAATTACTCATTTATCCTCCGTAACCGAATTGCAGATTTGAAAAGGTTAATTGTCCTAAACCAACTGACAGCAATAAAGAATATGACGCAAAGTTAATAACATTCACTTGATACAATACATCGCCGTCTGTGGTTACTGTTGTTGAACAATTGGACACTGTTTGCCAAGTCGCGCCGTTATCGTTTGAACCTTGCAGTTCAATTGATGCATCTGCTAAAGCAGTCGGCGTAACGGTATTCGTGCCTGTTCCGTTAGTCGTGATGCTCAAATACGTTGAATTTAATGCGTTCTCTAGCGATGTGGCTAAATAGAACGTGCTTGATGTAATCGGAATAACGTAGTAATTAGTCGCATCAGTCAATCCTGATGGCAATGCGCCGCCTGAATTGCTGACCTGCACAATCAATCCAAGTCCGAATCCGTGATCGGCAAGCGTGAATATCTCGGTTGATGCCGCCGCCGTGAATGTTCCGCCTGACGGATCATCATCCACGAATGAGCCGGTCACAATAAGATTGTTCAATCCCGCCGCACCGTAGTCAACATTCTGAAAAGCGTTCGTTCGTTGCGTGTATGCAATATCCGATAATGCGCCGCCAGTTGCTTTTGTTAAATTGAAATAATGAAATCCCATAATAATCTTCCTAAATAGTTAAAGAGAGAGGCGTGGAATACGCCTCTCTTAGCCATTGCGAACTTCGCCTTACGAATACAGCATACTTGCTTTTTGTGTAGGGGAAACTAAAGTTATGCCGGAAATCTTTCCGAGAAGGAACGGTTGCGGACTGTAAAATTGG
>OFRM01000372.1_pt1 | contig 19662 bp, 31 predicted proteins | sample 1543101 | NCBI WGS metagenome assembly OFRM01 (sample SAMN07774223, study PRJEB24372) | wastewater metagenome | isolation source: Exp Tend VB 0WW | collected 2016-02
ACCTGCACCTGTTTCGGGTTCTCGTCTTCCGCCGAGGCAATGGCACATCGGGCTGGAGTCAACTTGCAGATCAGCCCCTACTTCAACTGGTACTACATGGACAAAACCAGGGTATCGGTCGAGCAAGCGATTTACACCGCAAACCATGTTGGGTACTGCCCGGATGAACTCTACCCCTTCGCAGGCTTCCCGCTTAAAGCCCCCGGCCTTACTGCGCTGTTGTATGCAGAAGATCACAAGAATGGTTTCTCCACCAAGCGCGTCAACGGGCAGCGGGAATTGATGCGGGCTATTTGCCAGGGCTCCTCCCTGATCACCGACCGCTACGGCGTCAGCATGGAGCATGTCGAGGCTTGCATCGGCTACGACAAAACCAAGGGATTCCTCATCCAAGGCTCCGGTATGGTGACGGACTGGTGGCCGTGGGAGGAATTGCCGAAGTTCACCCAGCTTCACAAGTACACCCGTTCGCCGTTCGGTTTCATTCCGTTTGATGGCTACGTCCCCGCTGATGTTCCGCTGTTCGACAACGGGCGATTGATGATCCCCCTGCTGCTTGTCTACACCGATTGGAATACCCCCGTTCGGGAAGTATTGAACGTCGAGGGGCACATCGCTGAAATCGGCGGCGTGACCTGGAACAACGACCTCAGCACAAACGAACCGATGTGGAAAGAGAATGTGAAGGAATTGCACCTGCCGAGCCTTAGCCTGAACGGCGAGACTTACTACGGTGTGATAGCAACTGGTGTTCAGTGGTCTTATAAAAGGAGAATTGTATGAAAACGTACCTCACTACCATACTGGTAGCAATAGCCTCAGCCTTTTTGCTGGTACTCGGCGGCTGTGCCACTACCGACACGAAGGCGTTTTATGAAGCGCAGCAAGCGGCGGAAACGGCGAAGTGGAACGCGGTCGTGACGCTGTCGCAGAACGCTGACCCTACGACGCGGGCGTTGCTGGCGGCAATGGCCTTTGGCGGAGCTGGTGGACAAGGCGGCATCCGGCAAGCTGCTCCTGATACGACTGCATTGCAGTGGGCTTCCGTGCTGGTGCCGGGGGCGGTGCAAGCTTACGGACTGGTGGAGCAGGGCCGAACTGCCCGGATGCAGAGCACGAATTCCACTACCCTGGGGATTAGCACAAATAGCACCTTCCAAGGCATTGCCGGGTTGATCCAAGCACCTGGGGCGATTACCAATACTGACCGACATGACGTGTACACGTCAGCCCCAGTGGTGGTCACTCCAGTTGTCCCTATCACCCCAGTGGTGCAGGTCGTCCCTATTGCTGGTAAGTAGAGTGGTTATTATGGCGCCGCCTAGAAGAAGGAAAACCGACATGGCTGATGAGGAAATAAACTTGCAAGAATATGGAAAGCTGGTTAGTCAGGTAGCGCATCTGACGAAAACGGTCGACAGACTGGAGGTGCTAGTCACCAACATGAATGACCTGATGCAGCAGAGCAAGGGCGGATACAAGACGCTCGCGTGGCTCGGGGGGATTGCCGGTGGGGCAGGGGCAGCCCTAACATGGATACTGACGCATATCAAGGTAACGCCATGAGCTTCGCCCTTTCCGCAAGATCCCTGCAACGCCTGTCCGGGGTTCACCCCGACCTTGTCGCTGTCGTCAAACGCGCTATTGTGATCAGCGGGATCGACTTCGTCGTGCTGGAAGGGGTTCGGTCGGTAGCACGGCAGAAGGAACTCTTCAACGCCGGGGCGAGTAAAACGATGAACAGTCGCCACATCACAGGGCATGCGGTGGACTTGGGTGCGCTGGTCGGTGGGGAAGTTCGCTGGGATTGGCCCCTTTACTCGAAAATCGCCCTTGCTGTGAAATCCGCGGCGGCGCAAGCAGGCGTGCCGGTCGAATGGGGCGGCGACTGGAAAAGCTTCAAAGACGGTCCTCACTTTCAACTACCCTTTAAGGATTACCCATGAACGAACTACTGCCAGTTATCTTTTCCTTCCTCGGGGGGCCTGCCGGTGGTTTGGCCGGGGCTGGGCTGCAATGGCTTGCCGGGAAGCTAGGTGCGAAGGACACGACGGTCGCGGCGATTAAGGAAGCGCTGAATGGGACGAAGCCAGAGGATCTGCTGGCGCTTCGGAAGTTGGACATCGAATTCCAGATGTTCTGCCTTGACAACGGGATCAAGATCAACCTTGCGCAGATCGAAGTGAACAAGGAGGAAGCGAAAAGCGCCAACCTGTTCGTGGCCGGCTGGCGCCCTTTCATCGGCTGGATCTGTGGCTTTGCCCTGCTCTACGTCGCCATCCTCGAACCAATGGCACGATTCGCCTTCACAATGCTTGGCTACACTGGCAGCTACCCAGTCGTCAACACCGACATCACGATGCAAGTGCTGCTTGGTATGCTCGGTCTTGCCGGATTGCGGAGCTTTGATAAGAAAAACAACAAGGCCTAAATACGGGCGACTGTTCCATTCGTGGCAGTTGGTAGCGGGATGCCTGGCATGACAGTCGGCATCCCGTTCTTGCTTCCGAGCCTCAAGAAACCGGCCCGGACGAGTCCAGACAAGATGTCCTCGAAGTCCCGCATGCTGGAGAAGTGGGAATGGACATGGCGATAGGCTGCAGCAAACCCGACCTCGCCAGAGGCTTGGACAAAGTTGACTAGACGCTCGGCGTGGATGCTGGCGTCGCTGCGACCAATTTTTGAGAAAACGAACTGCATGTCGGGCTCCAGGTCCGTGATCATGTTGTTGGCTGTATTCAGGTGATCGGGAGTGATCAGGTAGCTATCGTCCTGCGACGCTGACAGCACCATCGCCAGCTTATGCACGTGGGTCTGCTTCCGAGCAATGTAGCCGCCGAATCGGTCAGGGTCGAGGTTCGCCGCCCGGACGGAGTAGTGCTGCTTGTACCACGCCTCCCCCCAGGCGACTGCATCGGAGGTTAGTTTGTACTCCCCGGCCATCTTGCTGATCGTTTCCAGGTCTTCGACTAGCGAGTCGGCTTGCCGGTCGAGATCCTTCGGGACGCGCAGTCCGGGGTAGGCGACGTACTGCTGCTTCGTGTCCGCGTAAACAAAGATAGTGCGAGAAGTAAAGCCGCCTCCCACCATGTATTCGGGGAAGTTTCCTGCAATCCACGCCGGGGTCGTGCAGGCGATGAGGTTGATCCAGGGGTTTTCAACGGTGTCCTTCCCAGAGTGCTTTGTGGCTTTCTCGAAATTCCCTTGCTTCCCATCCCAGAGGGATACCAATAGGTCCACCATCTCCTTGTCCTGCGGGTTTAGCAAGTTCCCAAATTCCGAGGATTCGAGGGTCATGGCTGACATTGGATACATCATCCCGTTCAATTCGAAGCCCTCCGTAGACTCCGCAAATGCGGATACCAAGGCCGGCCAGGTTACCACATCCGGCCCAAACTTGATACCCGGTACCCTCCGTAATAAGGACAAAGCAACCCCAGCGGTAGTAGACTTCGAAACGATCCCTGGAGGGGCCACCAGGCATATGTAGAAGTTTGGATACCACTTGAAATAAGCTTGATCGATCCAAACCTTTCGCCTCAATGCGCCAGCTACCGCCGAGACTCCTGCCCAGAAGTACATATGCCGGGGGGCTTCTCCGAATTGCGCGTATTCCAGGAAGGCTTGAAGCCAGTCCGGATGGTTTCTTGTGGTCATGCACAGTTGCCCCAGCTCTTTGTTGAGGTTTTAACGCCGACAGGGATGATGAGGGGGTCATCGTATGGAAGAGGGATTTCCGCCTTTGCAACGATTTGCTTGATCATCCAATCGCCCAAGTGAGAAGGGAACTGCCCTGCCAAGCTATCGTGCACTTGCAAGAGGATGTCAACCTCCGGCAGGTCCCGGTCGATGGCAACATAAGCCCGGTTTATTAAGCACGCTACCGTAGACTGCGGAATCCACGCGGCCGCTTGGTTGAAGATAGTACCCTCGATACGGTCGAAGAAGTAGCAACGATAACCAAAGACGTTCTGAACCATGCGTCGTTTGAGGACCTGGTCTTTAAGGTCATCTTGCCATTTTTTGATCTTAGAGAAGCGCTGAAAGTACCATTTCTGCGTCTTTTCTGCTTCATGCACTGATAGCCCCAACCGCTCGGCAAGTCCTTTAGCAGTTCCAAGGTAATTCGTCCCGTGCGCAAATGACTTAAACGTCTGGCGGCGAGGATCTTTCTTCGTGATCGTTGTGTCATGGTAGAACTCCTTTGCAATTTCTGTATATGGGTCCAGCCCCTCACGGAGCATGGCTTTCATTTCCGGCTCGTCCGACTCCCAAACAACGATTCGTAGGTCAGCAGAAGCGAGGTCGATGTCGAAAAAGGTACATCCGGGATCGGGTATGAACAGACTTCGAACGTTTGGTAGTTGGAGCTGTTCGGGGCCTCCCCCACCCGAAGGTATGTTTTGGAGGTTAAGTCCCGATCCGAAGGCGTTCTGGGAGCTACTGAAGCGGTATGTTTCCGTCCCTGCGATGTTAAAGCTACAGCGCATCCGGCCATCAATGTCAAGAGGAGCATTGACGAAAGTGGAGAGGAACACTCCAAGACTGCGCAACTCCTGAATTTTCTTAACAAGGGGTCGTAGGATTGGCTCACGATCAGCGATTCGGCCAAGTGCTTCATCATTTGTAGTGATGCTTCCGGTCTTGCGCTCGAAAATAGGTTTTTGCGCAAGGGCTCCATAGAATAACTCCGACATTTGCTTTGGGGATTTGATGTTCAAGGACTCGCCGAGTACGTCGATCATCCACTGCTCGCGATTGGCGATCTCGTCCATTAGTTCGAGGGCGAAGGCGGAGCGCCGGGCGGTATCAACCCGCAGGCCCTTGTTCATCGTGCGGAGCACTGGCCAAAAGAGGGCTTGCTGGAAGTCGTGGACCGGGCGCAGGCCCATTGCGTCGATATTGCGCTGCTCGACCCCGTCGACTTCGAACGTGATAACGGCGTCCTGGCAGTTGTAGGCCCAAAGTTGGTCTTCACCCGTTTTCGCGTCCCAGGTCTTGCCGTCGTCCTTCCAGTAGGTGTGGTGCTCGCAGTACATCGAAGATAGGAAGTCCAGTCCCTTCTGCATGTTGGAGAAGCAAACGTGCTGGGCGATCATGGTATCGCGCTTCAGGTTTGGCAGGAAGTGCATGTGGCGGTAGAAGTACTGGGCGTCGTAGGAAAAGTTTTGACCGAGTACTTCGCAGTTCGCATGGGTTAGTAGGCGGTACAGTCGAAACGTGATCTGCGCCTCTTCCTCTTCCGACCAGTATCCGAGCTGGCTTTCTGCGCACATGAGGGGGAAGCAGATCGCCTCGGTTTTGGACCAGGCTAGGCCGACGCAAGCAGTGTGACCGCTGCGCGTTTCGATGTCAACCGCAAGTGGCAGTGGCTTCGCCGCGACAACCTTGAGGAGCATGTCAAGGTAGTTTACGGCGGTAGGGTAATCTGGGCGGATTATGAATTTGTAATCCGGGCGGATAATGCCCCGCGTCTCTGCGTGTGCCTTACACCGCCGCAGGTCGTGAACCATGATCTGCCTCCACGACCACTGCCGCATGACTGTCGTCGGGGAGTAAGTCGGCACGACCTTGACCTTGTAGTCGAGGGAGAGTTGCAGGTCGCATTCGAGCAAGCTGCCTCGCCAGCTAGTCACACCCCACTTTCCGGTGAGTGCCCACATCGCGACGTTGCCAAGGGCGATGATGAGGTTCGGTCGGACCATCTCTATTTCGCGCTCCAGCAACGAGATGCCTTCCCAGACAGGCGGCATCACCATCTTGTCACGCACCTCTCCGTGTTGAGGAGTTACATCCTTTTTCTTCTCTGCGATGAAGCTTGCGATGTCACCACCCGGTGGCTTGATCCGTATCACATTCGTCACAAAGCAGGCGGAACGGTGAATCCCTGCCTCCATTAGCATCTTGCTTAATTCCTGCCCAGAGCTTCCCACAAACGGGGCACTCTCGCGCATTTCCTGATCGCCCGGGGCTTCTCCGACGATCATAATCTTGGCCGGAGCCGGGCCGCTTGGTCGGATCATTCTGGTGCTCCTTAGAAGAGGCCGGGGGTTTCGAGGGCTTTGATCCGGGCGAGTCTGGCAAGGCACATTCCGTAGTACTCTGAGGACAGCTCCACTCCGGTTGCACTGCACTTAAAACCATTAGCTGCTTCAAAGATGGTGCCAGAGCCGGCGAAAGTATCGAGCACTCGGTCACCGGGCCGAACACTGCGTTGCAGAAGGTTTTGATAAAGGGCAACCGGTTTCTGTGCTCCGTGGCTGAAGTTCTCATCTGCGCTAGTAGAGATAACATCAGGGTAGATATGGGTGGTTTGCTTTTTCCCTTTGATCGCGTATAGGATGATTTCATATTGCCTCCGTGGGCCTTGATCGGGCAAGGGAACGCGGCCAGAGTTCGTCTTGTGGTTAATGAGGGGGGTGCGGAAGACATACCAGCCAGCGCGCTGCATCATCGCCTTTAACTCGTGAAACATGTCGATGTCGCAGAAGACATATGCGTGGGCTTGGGGCTTGCAGACGTCATAACTGAGAGCGGTCCAGAGGCCCATGAGGTCGCGCCATGCTTCCGGGGAGTCATCGTAGCGGTGTTCGATGCCAGTTAGTTTGCCACCTGCGTCACCGAAGCTGTCTGCATTCATGCCATAGGGAGGATCAGTGAGGATGACGTCGAACTTGTCGGCATCCGGTCCTTGCGTGGTGCGTCCCATGAAAGCCAGGCAATTTTCATTGAGGAGGGTGTGCAGGTCAGCATTGAAGGTCGCGCCGACGGTTCGGGCAAGCTCGACGTTTTTGGCGGACTGCTCTTGCTTTTTGAGGATTTTGAATGCTTCATCGGCGGACTTCGCTTTGGCGACAGCCGGGTTTGACAAGTGACGACTGACGAGGATTTCCTTGCGGACTGTGTCTTGGTAGGCCCCGTCGGAACGGCCCATGATTTCCAGTGCGGTGTCGGCGACCGTGTGCGCGATCTTGATTGGTTCGCCGACGGACTCCGCGACAAGATTGTCTTCCTGCCATTGCGCGATGCGGAGCTTGTGCAGCCGGGCGACCGCCGCCGCGTGTTCCTGCCATGTCAAGTCCTTCCGTTTCAAGTTCTCATCCAGCTCCGCCTCTTCTGCCTCCAGCGCGGTCAAGTCGCCGAGGTTGGTGAAGGGAACTTGTCCTTCTTCGACATCCTCATTATCACAACGGAAGCTCCCGCCGAGTTCCCAGATCTGGGTCATGGCTTTGATCCGACGTTCGCCAGCAACCAGTACCCAGACATTACCCTCCACGCGCAGGACTGGCGGGTGCATCAGCCCATTTGCTTCGATACTTTCGACCAGCTCCTGTATGGCTTGGGCGTCGAATTCCTGTCGCTGGCGCTCGGGTTTAATTACAATATCGTCAAGTGAAATGAAACGCATGGGAGATACTCCTGGGTTGAAAAAACGGGTGGAATTGATGGCGCGAAAATGCCCCACCATGGGGGCAAATTGGGCGCGAGCGACGCGCGGAATTGTGGGTGATACCGTGGCATCAATTTGCCGGAAAACGGCCCACACAAATCCATGGATGTTTGAACTAACTTCGAAAGCACGGGTAAGTACCTCGAGCAAGGATGAAAAAAGCCCCCGGCGAAAACCGCGCTCAGGGAGGAAAAACGCGGTGCAGTTACTCGACTGCTCGGCGATGCCGGGGGCTGCCAAATGCTAGCGGACTCATAACCCGCTAGACTTTGGGGTCGGGTTAGACCTTGGTGACAGCTTCTACCTCGGTGTAGATGTTCTCACCGTCGACACGGTGCTTGACCTTGATCTTGGCCATGCGGCCGGTCAGCATCGTTGCCGAAAAGGGTTGACCGGGGGAGTTCAGGCCAGTCGCTTCGCGGATGCGGCCCAAGCCCACGTTGCGACCCTTACCCATGTCCAAGCCGCCAGCGTCAGTCAGGTCCAGCATGATGCCTTGCTTGACATTGACTTCGTCACGGCCCAGCAACTGCTTGACATTCTGGTCGTCGATGGTCCACTGGACATCCAGCGTCAAACCGCTCTGCGAAGGGTCTTTCTTGCTCGTCCAAGTGCGAGCTTTCACTTCCTTGACAACGGCGAGGTATTCACCAACGGGGACCGGGATGACTTTGGTGTCATTCGCGCCCTCGACTTGCATGTCCAGGAACTGCTCAGGTGAAAACATACTCATGATAATTGCTCCAAAAAGGAAAAGGTTAAGGTTTTAGCACTGAGGATAGAACGCGGTGCAAGCAGTGCCCACTCGCTATTGCGCCCGGAATGATATTGTCAGCCCACTCCGGCCAGCTGTCAACTAGTAATTGTCAAGCGCTCGCAGCCCGCGCTCTCCATTTTTTAACGATGGGCTCGAACGAAGGCGGGTTGTCGGACTTGATGGGCAGGTTCCGTGTCTTCAAGTCCGCCATTACATTCGCGGTATCCCACGTCCACTTGTCGCCATTGCGAACTGTCAAGATAACGTCAGAAAACATGGCTGGGATTTTGGGGGCCAGTGCTTTTCCAAGCGTGCTCGCCATGAGTTTGACGCCTCCCAGGACAAGGTCACTTTCACGTTCGACATGGGAAAGTAAGACAAAGTGACAAGTACATCCGTCGCAGAGCTTTCGGAGCAGTCCCTCCAGTTGCTGCTGGGCAATGCCCCAATCTGACTGGCTTCGAACGGGCTTTCCGCCAATGACCAGATTAAGGGCGGCGTTGTTGAGTCCGGTGAGGGAGTCGATGACGAGGGCACGGTCGGTGTTCCACAAGTTAACTGATCCATATTTCTTCCCATCTCGTTGGTCTTCGAAGTCGTTTAGAACTTTAAACAGTTCCATGTACTGATTGTGCTTGGACTTGTTCGGGTCGGTCATCTTGGCAAGCATCTCCAGCGAAAAGGTGTTGATCTTCGTCGCTGTGTCGAGCATGTCGAGGAAGGACATGTCGGCTGCCTTGAGTGTGTGCCAGTGGAGATTAGCCGGGACCGGCTTGCCCCGGTCGGTCCAGTAGCCGAGTAAGCTTTCCAGCCCTGGCTCCAGGGCGAGGTAGAATACCTCGATGCCGCTGTCGACAAGGGTGCCGATGGCGTGGGTTTTGCCACTGCCGGCGGGCCCCATTAGCATCACATTAAATCCTGGCATGGAGGATTTTGCAGGTACCGCTGCAGGGGTTGTTGTCGTAGACATGGTGTGATTACTCTCTGTTAATCAAGGTCGATGAAAAAGCCGATCACCACCATGATGATTAGCCAGATGATGATCGCGGTCATGGTTTAGTACGCCTTGCCGTGCTTCGGGGGACGGGTCAGGTTATACAAGGTCTTGGCGATGATGGCTTCACCCAAGTGCAGCTCATGGTGTCCAGCGAAGTCGAGAATGCGGATCACGGTGTCGGCCAGTTCGGCTTCCAGCCCGGTGAACTCGGGAACCTTGTCGTCGGCTTCGATGTTCTTCCGGTCGGCCTCCAGCGCTTCCGACAGCTCGGAGTGCATCAGGGCGATTTTCTCCCCGGTGTTTTCCGACTCCCAAAAACCCTTAATCGCCATCGCTTTTGAAACTTGGTCGGCCATCTGCGACACCGCTGTGATGAAGGCAGGTGCCAGCACCGAAACGGTTGCGCCGATCTGTTGCTGTTGCCGCGCTTCCAGCGTCTCGATCATCTTTTCAGCTTGCTTTTTGTTCATGATTGTACTCTCTTTCATACTTGTCAAGCCGGAGTTGAAGTTCGTAGTGAAGAACCTCCGGCGGGAGTTCCTCGAACGACTGACGAAACGCGGCGATGAAGGAACCTCCGCCGTGCTTCGCGCATTCTTGCATTAGGCAACACCAGTGTGCTTGCCTCGCTGTATTCACCACCCGGCCCCAGACCTCCCCGCATTGGTTGCAGAGGAAAGCGATGTGGGGCGGGTCGTGGCCGTTCCAGTACGCGGGGCGCTTGGTCTGGCCAATCAGACGGTTGTTGACGAAGTATTGTGCCCCCATGAGGCCTCCCAGTCAGCGACGCTTAGTTCACGTCGTGCGAGTGGATCCCAGACCCTGCGTTCGAAGTAGAGAGGCAACCACGCTGCTGGGTCGGGCGACTTGCAAATCGAAACCATCGAGCACCCACCGTACTCCGCGCAAGCGTGATCCAACGAGAAATCCCAGTAGCCGTCCTTCCACATCTTCATTGCCCGAGCGATGTCCCGGTGGGTCTGGTCGAGCCAGCGGTCAACTTCGTGCTGGCTGCGGTACGTTACGTGCTGGAGATGGTCGTACTTGGTTTTCAGGATACTCACTCCCCGAACCAATGTCCCCTGCACGTTAACCCCGGCACGGTTCGCAGCCCACTGATACCCTGTGAACTGCGAGCGCATTTCCCATTGCTTGCCCCAACTTGCGCCGAGGCTACTGGTAGTTTTCTCGTCGACGCAGTAAACCCCGCCGCAGAACTCTGCAATCATATCAGCCCGGCCGGTGTAGAGGATTGGGTCACCTGTAACCGGATGGTTGATGTCAAGGGGCTCTGCAAAGGAGAATTCGATAGCCAACTTACCGTCAGCAAACCGTACTGGTATGGCGCTCGCGGCGGCCAGGGGATAGTTTTCGAAGTAGAACTCAAGCGCACCAGCCATACGGGTTGGGGACTTGGCGGAGTCGGGCGGGGTTTCAAAATCGCCGTATGCAAGGAGGAGAGCATGGAGTCCTGCTCCGATAGCATCCTCTTCCGATCTCCCATTTTCATAGAATTCCTTTCTAGCGACTTCAATGCCCTTGGCGAACGCTCCACCAGCGACGAGGTGGACGGATTCGCTTTTGGGTTTCCAATGCTCCACATAACTGCGGAAACATTTTTGTGGGCAAGACCTGAAATACCCAAGCATTGTTGAATCCCAAGTGTGGGGGAACATTGGCTTAGACATTTACCACCTCATGACCGATCATCAGCAGGTCGTTGCGGCGTTGCTGGACTGCCCGCAATTCCTTAGCAGCTTCGGCATTGATTTCCGTTTCCCGCTCCTTTAACTTCTTCATCACAGGTGCGATGCAATCCGCTGCGTCGGGCAGTGACAAGTCAAGGTCGGCGAGCCAGATGAATCCCTGCATGGTGTCGTAGCGCTCGTCGCCTTCCCTACGGAGTTGCGTGGAAAAGTTCCAAGCGAATAGTTCCTTGCCCGTCGCATGCCGCTCCATCCCCTCGATGTTGAGGAAAATACTGACTAACATAACTCTCTCCTGTATTTAACGCTACAGAAACGTAGCCCAAGGCACCCTCGCTAGAAGGCGCCCGGCGGCTACAGTCCTTCCAACTCGGAGAGCAGGTCATCCCCATTCGGCTTCGCGGAGGCTTTCGCCTTGTTGGTCTTGCTACCGCCGCTTGCAGCAGCAATGAGCGACCGGCCCTGGCGAAGGACCTTAATCGCCTCCCGGGTTTCTTCAAGCGTTAAGGTACCGGCCCGGGCCTTCGCCCGCCATTCGGCTACCTTCATTTGCAGGTCAAGTTCGGGGTTCATACTGGGATTCTCCTAACAATGTGGGGTTATTACCGGGGTATTATGGATTGTTAATCCGTGGGTGTCAATCAAGTTATGACAGTATCAGGCAACGCTTGGGGCGGGTGACAGCGACGTATAGACAACGGAAGGCCTCAGCGCGATTGCGGTTCAAGAGGATGTCCTGCCAGTATACAAACGCGGTGTCATACGTACTTCCCTGCGCCCGGTGGGAGGTGATAGCATACGCGTACTTTAACGAGTGAAAGGCGTCCTTGAAATCCCAAAAGTCCTTCCACTTTCGGGCGTTACTGCGCGCAACCGCGGCGAGTTCTTCCGAGCGCTGCGCGTAGCGGGCTTGCGACTCGGGGTGCAGTACTCGTGCGACGACTGGCTTGTTATCATCCAAGGTTATTGCGATGCGGTAGATTTTAAAGTCACCATACACCGCATGGTATTCCACCTCGACCCGAGTGATTTCCCCTTCATCGTCAGTACTTGCCATCGGCTCGTCGTCGATGTCGCGAGCTGGGCTGGTGAAGAGTACGCGGTCGCCAACCAGCCAGGGTTCGGAGGGGTTGTTGAAGAGACGGTCGCGGATGAGTTTGTTGAAGCGGTCAACTTCGACATTCCTCCATGCGATGACCTTGCTACCGGAGGGCTGGGCGAAATCGTCAGCAGTTGCGAGAATGTGCTGGGTGAACCGGGCTCCTTCCATTTTCCAAATCCCTTCATCGTCGCCGTTGTTTGCTGCAGCGAGCTTGATGGTCGGGGCAAGGCGATCGACTTGCTCGCGCAGTCGCGTTGCCAGCTCGAGGATCTGATTGTCGTGCCGCATGACTTTGCTAAGTACAAGTGTATTGCCAAGGGCCCAGATCGGCGATGATTGCTCTCCGACAGGCGGTAGCTGCGCCGGATCGCCGAGGAAGAGGAAACGGATTTGAAACTCCTCCGCAGTTTTCTTGATGTGTTCGAACACCTGGCTGTTCACCATGCTACCCTCATCCACGATCACAGCTTTGTATTGGGAGAGGTCAATCGGGTCTTCCGGGGCTTTCAACTCCTTCACTTCCCCGTTGGCTTCCAAGCGCAGCCCGAGTAGCGAGTAAATTGTTCTGCACTCCGGCGCGTAGTCGTCCTGCGTCACGCTCTCGCGGAGAACCTTCGTCGCCTTATTGGTGGGTGCGGTGAAGATGAAGCGCCCCTTTGTGATGTTGGTTAACTCGCGAATGCAGTATGTCTTACCAGTTCCCGCACTCCCGCGCAGTACACAAAACGGTTGGAACGGGCCGTTGAGCCAGTCTTTAATTCCGGCGAGGGCTAAGCCCTGCTCCTCATTGAGTGTCGCTGCCATAATAGGCCTTTGCTAAAAGTTGGAAGAGGTAGTACTCCTCCTGGGTTAAGGAAAAGAGGGACTCACCGACGTTTGCCAGCAGCCACTCCCGCGCGGGGAATTTTGTTAGCTTACTCATGAGCTCTCCAGAGCCAGTTGAAGAATCGCCGGACTGCATACCCACGGAGGATGCTAATTCCGGTGAAGAAGGTTGTAATAGCCAGGTCTTGGGATAGTGTCAATGGTATGGCATATAACTCCATGATGAACAGCTGCGCGGCGAAGGCCACGAGGAAGCCAATGGCTGTCCCCGCGAGCACTTCGAGGGCGGATTGCTTACTCGTCTGCATTGGGGTAGCAGGGATCGGGTTCGTCGAAGTCGGGCTCGCCATCGTCTCCTTCGTACACGACGCCGGAACCGCCACAGGTGCTGCACGTAGTGCCGTCATACTGCCCTTCGCCAGAGCCATTGCAGCCTGGACAGATGGACTCGTTGTCTTCGTTGTGGGAATGATGGGAGCGCTTCATGACTTCACCTCCGGTGCGGCTGGCAGTAATGCCCAATGCGTTGGTGCATTTATTGATTCGCCAAGGGGCGTGTAGAACACCTTAGCAAGCGGCATGCGCCCCCTCACAGCGGCTCGCGTCCAGTGGAGTTGTTTTCCAGCGCCGATATTGCCTACCAAGAACACGCTACCGTCTTCCGGCGCAGTCTCAATCGGTTGCCATGCTGGCACCTGTGCTGGCTGCGATCCGCCTATCGCCGGGTCCGTTGCCATGATTACCGCCATGTTTATTAACCTTGCCAGAACCGCAGTAGGTGACTCTGTTGTTGGAGCACCCATGCTGTGCGCCACAAGCTGCTCAAGCACTGCTTCTTTCCACTCGTTATGTACTGGCTGCGCGATAGCTTGGCGCAGGGCTGCGATGGCTTCTTCTATATGCTCCGGTGCTGGCTCGGTGGCGTCGTTGTCGTAGTAGCACTGACGTTCTTTCAGCAGCGCATCAAGCGCCAGTTTCATTGCTTCGGTGCTCATTGCACACCTACCCTTCGTACAGTTGCCATCATCAGCACAACGTCAATACCCATCTGCATTTCGACAGGCAACTTAACCAGCCCACCATCGGATGCGGCCTTGATGCTGTTCAGCACCTCGATGGCCTTGCGCTCAAGCAATGTCAATTCAGCCTTCGGCACTCCAGCAGGATCAAGCTCCACTTTCTTCAGTGGCGGCTTTGGACAGTCCCCGCTGTAACCGTGAAAATTAAACATTTGTTCGCCTTCTGGCATCGGCTCCCCGCAGATGCGGCATAGTTTCTGTGTCATTTCCCTTGCTCCTTGATAGCGGCTTCGATAGCCCGAGCAAACTTCTGCATGTCTGCAAGCGTTTGCCATCCACCTGTGCCATGAGCCCGCGCAATGGTTTCAATCTCCGCATCTGTCAGCGGCTCCCGCACTGGCGGTACTGGCGGTACTGGTGCGGTGTAGAGTGGTCTAGTCTTTGCCTTTGGGTTGCATGAGTAGGCAAGAAACCAAGCATCAAGGCTCTCGTTAAGTTCAAACCACGCAGCAGGCTCCTGAGACTTGATCGCCGCCAACTCGGCTGTGAGAGCGGCTATCTGATCTGTGAAATGCTTTTCGTGCCAAGTTTTATCGGCGCGGCGAATCCAGGCGGCCTTATCAGCCTCAAGCTCCGCAACACGGGCTTGCAGGGCGTATAACTCTGATACCTCTTTGTCGAGAACGGCAGTTTTTACTGCAACTTCTTCAACGGCATCATCAAAGCTATACATGCTGCTCCACTCGTAACGATCCGTTCCAAGCACGGCATCGCATAGCGCATTGATTACTTCTTCGCGTTCGTCGCGCTCTTGAATCAGTTGCGTTTCGCTGCGATCCAACTCCACAACACGGGCTTGCAGGGCTTCGATTGCGTCTGCTCCAGCGGTGCATGCATTACCCCACCCTGCATGCCCAGCAGCAGCGATTTCCAAGGCGGCTTTGCGCAGGTCATCGGCAAGTTCTTTGGTCATGTCCCAATCTCCTTGGTGATTGCTTCGATAGACGAATCAACGATGTTGTCGGGGTTGGTATCTGCGCCAGTCTCGTCTGTCATGCAGATGCTGCGTGACAAGTATTTGCATATCGTCAATTGCTCTCGCAGCAGGTTGTCCTTGCGCTCCAGTGCGTCCAACAGGGCAAGTAGAACATCGGGCGAACAGGCTGCGATGTAGTCGATATTCGCTGCTTCTTTCTGTGTAGGTGGTGAATAATCAGAGCGCACAATTGCTATGCCCCGGCATCCATCTTCCATGCGGTCGTAGACAGTGCGCTCACCGAACAGTCGCATCCACGGCCCAGGTGTCGCAGCTTCCGCCAGCGCCCGCAGGTTCTTTGTGTCAATGGTCATGTCAATGCTCCCAGAATAGATACCCATGCAACAGCACCATATACCAGCACGGGGACGAGGATGAGGTCGATGAAGGTGTCCCAGAGTTCTTCGTTCATCGCGGCACCTCCTTCCCTACCATCTTCTGCAGATCGTCTTCAATCAGCCGCACCACGTACTTCTGCCAAGCACCAAACGGCACCTTCCCTTCCAGCACACTGAACAGTTCCAGGTCCACCCGTGCAACCAAGCTGCTGGGCAAGCTGAGGTTCTTCTCCACTGGCCTATCTGTTTTGACCGGTCGTGCCATCATACTCTCCATGTTTGATTGAATTAACAGTGCTGCGACTTACGCCGTGATGCAGGGCTGCCGTTGCCGGGTAAGCTCCTGCAGCTAGTTCCTGTCGAATGCTACTGACAGTCTCAGCAGACAGTACCCGCTTTCTACCACGACCAGAGGCCGATTTGTCCAGCTGATTCTGCGCATTAGTCCCTGCGTACAAGTGCTCAGGATTACAGCATGCCGGAGTATGACACTTGTGCAGGACATGCAATCCTTCTGGAATGCTGCCGAAGTGCAAAATATAAGCCATGCGGTGACTAACTTCGCAACGGCCTTGGATTTTGAAATATCCGTACCCTTTCGAGTTAACGCTAGCTTGCCAAAGCCAGCACCCGTCCGACTTCTTGACTTTACTCCAGAATCTATCGGTTAGCGGCTGTTGTACCATTTCTCTTCTCCTTTTTGCAGACATCGTTTACTGAATCGTACGTCACGTTCCACTTAACTGTCGAACGGTTGAGGCATTCTTGCTCGCGTTGGTCCTTGTAGTCGTTGTTGGCAAGTAGGCCCCAGGCCGTTATCACGAACACTGCGTACAAGATGAGCAGCCACCGCGGAGCGCGGGGTTCCGGACACCAGTCGTTAAAGTGCTGCATAGCAGTTAGTCCTTCCAGTGCAGGTCAGTGACTAGCGAGAACCCATTGTCTGCTGCGCAGCGCTGGCACATCGGGATCTGCTTGGTCCGAATCGCGGTGTGATTGGGTAAGCCGTCTTGCGGGCATTCTTGCGTGGTCCAGCGATTTGCATGGGTGTCATGGCGATGCTTTTGCTCCAACATCAGCCCCTCAAACACCGTACTGTGATAACCGCAAGCGCATTCGTAACGCTTGAAAATTGCACAATTTGCGACCGCTGTCCATTCCCGGGCGAGTTCCCAAGCGCGAATGCGTGCTTCATCCTCCGGTGAAAGGCCGAAACCGCCCTTGGCGCGCTTGCGCAGTTCCTTGACTCGGGCAATTTCGCGCTGGGCGTCCATAGCTTCCCCGAGGAGTTCCTCGAGTTCGTCAAAGCCTTCATCGGGGTCATCCGCATCCGGCACGGGCTTGGGGTTGATGAGGGCTTCCAGTTCCGAGTAATCTTCGTCCTGGTCGGCGAAGTCGGCGGGAGTGTCAATTGCTTGCATGGGGTAGTCTCCGGTTACTGTAACGACGGTATGCCATTACATACCGTATATTATGCCGGGATAATCCGTGGATGTCAACGGAGTTGTGCGGTGAATGCCGGAAGTACTAACGCCATCGCAGGTCGGAGACTAATCCCCTGCGATGGCGTTTTCAAAGCCCAGGCAAACCCCTGGGCTGGTAGCTATTACGCCAGCTCGCCCAAGAGGGCATCGGTATCGACCTTGCTTGCCTTCGAGACCTTCTCGCTTTCCAAGCGATCCACAATGGGCTTGACCTTGGCAGAATTACGCAGGGCAACCTTTTCCCCTTGCGTTTTCTTGGACAGGAAGTCCTTGATCTGCTCGCGGGTCTTGCCAGTCAGTTCGCACAGGGCCTTGGCCAGCACGCTCGTTCCGGCCATGCCATTCGCTTCGCGCTTGATGCCCCACTCGCCACTATACAGACGGTCGATCAGCTCGTCAATCGCCAGGACAATGTCTTCCACATCATCCAGCCCGGCGGCTTCATCCCCCAACTTCTGCTCCGCACCGTGGCAGGCGAATCGCTCGGCAAGTGCAGCAGGGATCGTAAACAGCCGGGTTTCGCCGTTGCGGAAGTCCAGGCGCACTTGGTTCCCCGCCGAGGACTTCAGCATCTTGCGCTTGCCGGCGAAGTCCACCAGACGACCATCGGACATCTCCACAGTCTCGACAACAGCGGCTTCTTTCTTCACAGCGGTTTTCACTACATCATCCATCATTATCTCCAATATCAAAGTGTGCAGGCATTTAACGGGACCGCGGATAGCGCCAAGGTGCTTGCTGGTGTGCCTCATTGCGCGTCGGTTTATGGATAATCGCTGACCGGAAACCAGTTGTCAACCCCTAAAATGGTGTACTTCGCAATCCTTTTTTCCACGCGGCGAAACTGGCCTCAGCCTCCTCACTCGGGCGAGAGTACATGCAAACCCGGACATACACGATCTTCGCCTTGCCATCCCAGTGCTTCCGCACATGCAGTCGCTGGTTCCTAACCGCATCCACAATCTTCGGGTCTTGCCCCGCAAAGGTCTCGACATGCTTCAGCATCGCTTTCAGCTTCGTATGCACCCGCGCTGCTTCCCTCGAGTCCCGTGCTTCCGCAGCATCAAACCACGCATTGTGACAAGCAACTGCGCTCTTCACTGCGTCAAAATATCCCTTAGGATAGTGTTCCGGTGGATAAGGTCTTTTCGAGGGCATATCAGTTCCTTGCACCATACATGCTGGCTGTGCTACGTGATCTCTGTTCCTGTTCGTCGAGCGTCGGGGTGTTGGCAAGCGATTGCATCATCCTGGCCGACATCTCTGCCAAGTCCTTCTCCTCCTGCAGTTCTTCAACCGTTGGAGGAACTTCACCAAGAATGGCGAGTAGCTGTGGCATCATCCCCGTCGCGGCCTTCGGCCCAATAATCAGGCCAGTTTTCCCAGGAGTGAAGCTGATTGTCAATTCCTCCAGGGCCTTGGCCAGCCGTGCGTCGGGCACTGCAGTGCCTTTGCGAAACGCCCGTACACCATTGTAAAGGGCAAAGCGGAGTCGCGCCGCGTGTGTAGGGGACTGGCACGGTATGGTAAGCCCCTTGGGTTCCCCCAGTGCCTTGCGCCATAATTCCTGCATAACCGTCTTTTCGTCGGTCAGTCGTCGTTCGTTAGTGCTCATTGCGAATTCCTCAGTTGTGATTTGGTTGCCGGGTTGAAGCTAAGGGGAACTCCCACACAAAACAACCCGAAACCTATAATCACCTGTGATTGTCAAGTAGTCAACCAAAATGGGCTAGTTCTTCGAATTGGCGTGTGTTTCCATTGTCAATTGTTTGGTGCGGAGTTCAACCAGCAAAACGTGGGTAGTATAGGGCAAACGGTGTGTAAATCCCCCCACCCCATACCCTCCCTTCAGCTGATAGTCTCCTTCTAAAAAAAAAAATATTCAATAGGGAGGGACTATCGGGGCCGGGAAGGGGGCATGGGGTGGGGATGTTTACACACTATTCGTACCATATTCCCCATGCAACCCATAGGGTAACTTGGCAGGAAACAGTTACACCACCATCAAACACGTTTAATCGGCGTATGGGGCGCGATAATGGTTTCCGATACTAACGTACCAGCCCCCCAGCAACTCGGCTAAAAACGGGGTTTCCGTGCGAGCATGGGGCATTCGGGGACCGGTGGAATGGGTGAAATGACCCCGCCGGATTATGAATCCATAACATCCGGGGTATAATCGACAGGTGTAAAAAAGCCCGCGTTGTTAGTGCGGGCTTGGTTTGGGGTATCACCCCCATTATAGGTTTTGCCTATCGATTAATCGTTCAATTCATCCAGCAAGGCCTCCGTATCGACGCCATCGGTTTTGGCCTTGGTCGCTTTTAACGTGTCAATCACGGCGGCGATTTTCGGCACAACGCGCAATGCGGCCTGCTGTTCCTTCGTCTTTTTGCCCAGGAATTCGCGGATAGCGTCCGGGGTTTTATCGGCGTACACGATGCACAAGGCACGGAATAGCAAACCGCCCGTCGCGCCGGATTCGCCCTCGGCCCGGCCCTTATTCCATTGGCCGGACAACAGCCGGTCATACACTTCCCGTACCGCGGTGTATTTGTCATCAATCGTGGCGGAGCGGCCTGTATCCGGGTTGCGACTAATCGCGGCGGCGTCAACTAGTTTCTGCTTGAATCCGTGCAACATAGCATGTTCGCGAATCTCGGGGGACACGTCATGCACGTTCAATTGGATCGTCGCGCCATTACTAAATGTTAATGTCAGGCTATTCCCGTAGATGGTTGCATCAATTGCTGGTATGCGTGTAGTCGTGTTCGTTTGTGTGTTTGTCATATCAACCTCATTGTGTTACGTGCCCAACATCGAGCACAGCGTAATTGTAATGCATTCCAACGACCCTGCAACACAATCGTATCTATTAATTTTCGTGCCGCAATAGCCATTCCCTATCACCAGCCTGGGGCGACCGGGGGGGGGCTTGTCGGCCGGCT
>OFRM01000373.1_pt1 | contig 19645 bp, 22 predicted proteins | sample 1543101 | NCBI WGS metagenome assembly OFRM01 (sample SAMN07774223, study PRJEB24372) | wastewater metagenome | isolation source: Exp Tend VB 0WW | collected 2016-02
ATTGTCCGTTGATAGATTTGCGGATATTTCTGCGACAAATTTGCAATCCGCGATTGCGGACAAAACACAACCACCGCTAGCACGGTTTATTTTTGGGCTAGGTATCCGTCATGTCGGCCAACAGACAGCAATAGATTTGGCCAACACGTTTAAAAAATTAGACAATATCGGAACTGCCAGCTACGAAGAGCTCAAAGCAGTAGAAGGTGTTGGCGGCATTGTAGCAGAGAGCCTGTTGTTATGGTTTGAGGACGACGACAACCAAGCTTTGCTCGCAAAGTTCCGTTCACTTGGCGTGTGGCCTCAGGATGTTACGACGACCGGTGGTAGGCTTAGCGGCCAAAGCTTTGTCATAACAGGCAGCTTGGAGTCTATGGGCCGAGACATTGCGGCAGAGAAGATTCGTGCACTAGGCGGCACATTTCAGTCAAGCGTTGCTAGGGGTACGACATACCTGGTCATGGGCGCAAAAGCAGGCGCCAGTAAAGCTACAAAAGCAGAAAAGCTAGGCACCAAAGTAATCACAGAATCACAATTGCTGGAATTGATAGGGTGAGCCAGCTCAGCGAAGCCGAATTGACACGCAATGTACGTCTCCAGGTTATATTGCGAGTTTTTCAGAAGCGTGTGTTTCTGCCATTGGCAGCCATATATTTTACAACCGTTGCCGGGTTCAGTCTATCAGACATTGGCCTGTTGGCTTTTTGGTTCGCCGCCATTCAAGTGGTTGCAGAAGTTCCGACAGGGATGTTCGCAGATAGGTATGGCAAGGTCACGAGCGAACGATTGGGCGCAGCGATGAACGTGTGTGCCACGCTTCTGTATGTGTTCGCGCCATCTAAGCTAGGCATATTTGCCGGCATGGCGCTTGAGGCTATCGGCTATTCGTTCTTTGGTGGAGCGTGTGAAGCGTTACTTCACGATACTCTCCATGCTCAGGGTAGAGTCGACCAGTACACCAAAATGGCTAGCCGTATTCAATCTGTATCGCTTGCAATTAATGCAGTGTTGCTGGCACTTGTGCCTATGACGTACAGAATTGACCCGCGATATCCTTTTATGCTCGGTACGCTTGCTTATGCGATACTGCTAGCTTCAACTTTCTTTCTCAAGGAAGTTTATCCGCACAAGCCAAGAACGGCCAAAACGGTGCAGACCATCGGTGCAAAAATCACAATTCTGAAACTTCACCGAAAGTTTATTCTGTTTCTATTAACCTTTGGCATTATCTCTGCACTCTATACTGCACCCTCTGATTTCGTGAACCTAGCACTCAGGGATTTGGGCCTCCAGCCTCAACGTATGGGTATATTGTTTGCGGCAGCAAGCCTGGCAGGTGTAGTGTTTGGCTGGTTTCTCCATTTGTTTAAAAGATTCCCATTTCGGGTATACGCATTGACCGACTGGTTTATGCTATTCATATGGCTGGCAAGTGTCTGGACGAACAGGCTTTGGGTTCTAATGGCAGCATATGTTATCACCATGGCCTTCTGGCGGTACCGTCGTATCATCTACCAAGAAAAACTGTTGAATATCTTGCAGACCAATAAGAAAGCGACCGCGTTGTCCGTCATGAATAATGCAGGGCAGCTCAATGAACTCTACATCCCGCTCCTTTTTGGATTTGGCGCTGCGGCGTTTGGGATACCAAAAACGTTTGGGCTCGCCGCGATAGCTTCTATTGGCTTGCTGTTTTTATGGTTGGCGGCACTACGAACTATTCCTCTTGGCTCAGTGCCGACTGCAGCAGTCTCTCCTGAGGTGTAGCGTTCGAGGTGGGATTACTGTATGCTCTAGTTTAGGAATCACGCTTATGTCAAAAAGAAACACCACGCTCTATTGTTTCTCTCCGCCTGTCATGATTGCAACGTTTGCAATCGAGGTAACGCTATTTATTGCGACCTATGTGCGGTATAAGCTGAGCACACCGACACGGCTGGCAATGGCCATATTAGCCTTTTTGGCGTTGTTTCAGCTGAGTGAATACTTCGTGTGTGGCGGGCTTGGTGTTGATGCTGCTATGTGGTCTCGTATTGGGTATATAGCAATTACCGCGCTGCCCCCTCTGGGGTTGCACCTTATTTACACTATTGCTAAACGCAAAACGTTGTGGCCCGTATGGCTTGGCTATGCAACTGGTCTACTATGGATTATCGTATTTGGGTTAAGCGAGACGGCTTTTAGGGGCCATCAATGTGCTGGCAACTATGTCATCTTCCAGCTGCGCGCAGGAGTCGGCGGAATGTACTTCGTATATTATTATGCGTTGTTGTTTTGGGGGATTGGTGTTGCGCTTCAGTCCGCTCGTTTGCAAAAAATTCGCAAGACCAAGGAGGCACTCTATGGTATGAGCTTGGGATACCTTGTATTCCTGCTGCCGACAACTATTGTGAATACACTCAACCCATCAACAATGTCAGCCATACCTTCTATCATGTGTGGGTTCGCTATCTTGTACGCGTTTATATTGTTTGGGTTTGTGTTGCCGCGTACTTCCCGGCCCAAATAGTTTTATTGGTTTTTGAGTTTATCAAAAAATTCTTGCGTCTGCTGGTCTCGGTAACGATCTTCAGCTTTACTTGCTCCGTTACTAGCAACACCCGCTACTAGTGAAACAAGTACTAAAGTAATAATAAGTGCTAGCCCGAGTGTACTGAGCTCTGGCGAGGCATCACGTCTCCGGCCACGAAGTGCGCTCACAAAAGCAACCAGCATAAGTACGCCGAATGTAACAAAAGCAGACACAAGAATAGGTCGTAAATAGGCGAGCCCGGCGGTGATATCTACATTATCAGGATTATTCGCTTTGAGGTACCATGCAATCGTACCGCTAACAACTAATGAGAGGGGGAGTGCTAGTGCTGCACAAATGATTGCTCGTTTTCCATCCTTGTTCATATCACCTCCTTTGGTGTCTCTACAGTATAGCACTATCAACAACGCCGTATTTGGCGAACAGAGGAGTATTCATGTAAAATAGTCGCAGATGTGGGGCATTGGCGCAGTTGGCTAGCGCGCTTCCATGGCATGGAAGAGGTCATCGGTTCGAATCCGATATGCTCCACCATTAAACTTGACCAGAGAGGGTATCGTGAAACAATTCATTGGTCGCAATAAATCAGTCATCAGCATCTTGTTCGTCGGCATTATTATCATTAGCGCGAGCTCCTGGGGATGGTGGCACTATGTCTATAGCAATCCAAAACGAGTGTTTAATCGTATGCTTTCTCAATCGCTATCTACGCCAAGCGTGACCAAGTCAACTATCGAGCCCGACAGTACAAAAACATTACGACAGACAACGCAACTTTCCGTCAACCCAACCCCAGCCGTTCGTTCGGTGAGCCAGGTCAAGCAGGGTGACTCACTGATTAGCACCGAGAATATTGCGTCGCCGCAGGCCGATTACGTACGCTACACGGGCATAAGTACGTCACAAAAAGGCGAGAACGATAAACCCCTAGATTTTAGCCAAATTTTGGGTGTGTGGGGCCAGTCAACTAATGATGATCCGACCACTGAAGGGGCGCAGCTATTCAATCAAACCGCACTCGGAGTTGTCCCTCTCGCGAGACTTTCCGTCGAGGACAAAAAAGCCCTCCTGAAACAGATTGCTGAGAGCAATGTCTACATCGTGGACTATGATAATGTTACGCGATCTGTCGTAGACGGCCGACCGGTCTATAGCTACAAGGTTGGCTTAACACCTCGCGCCTATGTCGCAATGCTCAAAACCTTTTCTCGGAATCTTGGCAATGACGAGTTGGCTCTAACTGACCCTAATGACTACCCAGAGAGTCCCGCGCTCAATGTAGGCATCACCATAGATGTCTGGTCAAGTCAGCTTCGTCAGGTCACTTATGAGGACAGCCCACGCGTGGAAGATTTCTCTTCGCACGGAGCGTTAGTAAACATCTCAATGCCGACAGAATTTGTCTCACTCCCAGAGCTTCAGGCAAAACTTCAACAGATTCGCTAGTATCCCCCGGCACACGATAGTGGTATAGTCAAAGCATAATCAATATAACTACACCTTAAGGAAGACAATGAACCCTACTGACACATCGGCACCAACTACACCCGCAACACCAACCCCAGCTACACCCACTGTTCCACAAAAATCCAAAAAGAAACTTGGCCTCATTGCTTTAGTTGTAGCGGCATTGGTCGTCGTGCTTGGTGGAAGTGCCGGTGCTTACTACGGTATTATTGTCCCCAATAAGCCAGAAAACATTCTGAAAACTGCAGTACAAAACTTTACCAAAAAAGATACATTTACGGCTAAGGGCAAGATTGATGTTACAGCTTCAGAGACTAGCTCGACGGTTGACATGAATATGCTTCATGTGGATTCAACCAAGAAGGTTGCACTCGTGGACATGACTCTCACCATGAGCGGCATCAAGCTTCCTGTCGAAGCCCGATTCGTGGATGGTAATGCATATGTAAAACTTGGAGATCTCTCGACAATCAAAAGCCTCTTGGGTGCATACGCAGGCGGTGACTCATCACCTGTGATTGACGAAATCGAAAAGAAAGTTAGCAACCAGTGGGTTGAGATAGATAAGACACTCCTCAGTTCTGCGACTTCATCGGCAACGGAGTCTAAATGCTCCCCAGAAGAAGTCACCATGCGTACTCGAGCTGCTGTGAACGAGGCCGTGAGCGCAGCCGTCGATGGTGAAGACCAAGTCTACACAATCCAGAAAACGTCAAGCGATACTGTTGACGGCCAAAAAACCAAAAAACTTGAGCTGACACTGGACAAGTCCAAACTTGCCGCATTTGGCAAAAAGGTAGAAGACCTGCCGGCTGCAAAAGAACTTGCGAAGTGCAGCGAATCAGCAGTCGAGAGCGCCGAAACTACAGCCTCTGGTGAGACTATGGACTTGACCGCACTTAATGTGTGGGTAGATGGCTCTAAGCAGATTAAGCGTGTTGAGCTAAAACTCGCAGTTGGCAACGACGAGGCTAAGACAGCAATGGGCATTGATATGACTATGGTCAAAGACTCGCCAGCTGTCGAGAAACCTGCAGGTGCCAAGCCTCTCATGCAGCTATACGGTGAACTTTCTAGTTTGCTTGGCATGGACGGCTCATCACTGGGCGGCATTGACGACTTGAGTAACTCGCTATCTTTATAGCAGTCTCGTATACTTGATATCATGCAAGTAGTCGTACAAAAATTACTGACACATTACGATACGTCCGGTAGCGGTCCATTGCTTGTATTGCTTCATGGCTGGGGTGATCGACTCGAGACATTTGATGGGATTGCCGACAAATTAGCCAAACAGTTCACAGTTGTGAGATTGGACTTGCCTGGATTCGGTGCGACAGAACCGCCAAAGACTGTCTGGGCCTTGGCAGAGTATGCTCAGTTTGTTGCCGATTTTCTAAAAAAGCTAGAGCTACCGCGGCCCAAGGCAATTGTTGGGCATTCAAACGGTGGTGCTGTCGCGATTGTAGGTCTGGCTGACGGGGTGTTGAGCTCTGATGCTCTGGTGCTTCTGGCATCTGCGGGAGTACGGGACAGGCAAGGGTTTAAAAAGCTAGGGCTCAAAGTGATTGCTAAATTAGGTAAGGCTGCAACATTTTGGTTGCCCAAGCGGCAAAAACAGCGGCTGCAGAGAAAATTCTACGGCACTATTGGCTCAGATATGTTGGTTGCTCCGCACCTGAAAGAAACATTCAAGCGTACGGTTAGTCAGGACATTCAGCCACAGGCGCACGTACTCAATCTGCCAACACTATTGATTTATGGAGAGCATGACCGTGCTACACCCGTCAAAAGTATCGGTATCGTGCTTCATGACGCAATCACAGGATCAAAGCTGAATATTATTCACGGGGCCGACCACTTTGTTCATCACGCCCAGGCCGACCAAGTTGTTGAGCAAATTGTGGAGTTTGTATCATGATGAGCTTACTCAGTTGGCTGTCCCCAGGCGGCCCACGCGTTTTGGTGTATATGCTTCAGCAGTTTGAATACAACCCAGCCAAATTTTTAGCATGGGTTGCCACTGGGCCGAGTCTAGCTACTGCCAAGAAACGGGGCTCTTTTGTCCCTACGAAACGTGCAAAACTGATGCTGTTGATTGCCTATGCTACCTATATCGTCTGGATGGTTGGAGTAGCCTATCTAATTATGATATCTGATGTCGCCTATGGAGTGCTCGTCCTGCTAGCATTGCCGCTTGTTGCATTTGTGCTGCTCGCCATATCAAGTGGTCTCCAGGTCCTAGTCGTAAACCCACGTCAACAAGCAGAAACCAATCGTGCTAAACAAAAGCTTCAGAGCATTTCTGCGACAAAGATTGCCGTACTGGGGAGTTATGGCAAGACGAGCATGAAAGAGCTCCTTCTGACAGTATTGAGCGAAGGCATGACTGTAGCAGCAACACCAGGTAACAAAAATGTATTAGTGAGCCACGCTCGTTGGGTCAACAGCGACGTGGTTGGCAACGAAGACGTGCTCATATTTGAATATGGTGAAGCGGAACCAGGTGATATCGCTCAGCTTGCGAGCTTTAGCAAGCCAACTATGGCAGTGGTGACGGGGCTTGCTCCAGCTCACCTAGACTATTACCCAACGCTGGAATCGGTTGCAGATGACTTTGCCAGCATTGCAGAGATAGTGTCACCTGACCAGGTGCTATGTAATGACGTATCTCGTTTACTGACGAACAAAATGAATGGCGTGGTGCTATACGACGAAACAGGTGCTGACGGTTGGGCTGTGTCGCAGATTAAAGTGTCGTTTGATGGCACGAGCTTTGTTATGAGCAAGGGCAAACACAAGCTTAGACTGCGGAGTGGCTTGTTGGGCGCGCATCAGGTTGGCCCTATCGTAGCAGCAGTAGTTATTGCCAAGAAGTTGGGGCTAAGCGATGAACAGGTCGTTTCAGGTGTAGCTAAAACAAAGCCATATGAGCACCGCATGGAGCCACGTCACCTGTACGGGGCGTGGATTATTGACGATGCCTATAACGGTAATATCGAAGGTATGAAGGCTGGTCTGGCACTGCTCAAGGCGCTTCCTGCAGTACGTCGCGTCTACGTGACACCCGGGCTTGTAGACCAGGGCATAGAGACTGAGCGTGTTCACATCGAGCTTGGCAGACGGATTGGTGAAGCATCGCCGGACAAAGTCGTACTTATGCAAAACTCAGTAGCGCAGTTTATCAAGACTGGCTTAACGGAATCGGAGTTTGACGGAGAAGTCCAAGTCGAGACAGACCCACTTGCGTATTACAACAGTCTTGACCAGCAAGTTGCTGCGGGCGATGTAGTTATGCTCCAAAACGATTGGCCGGACAGCTACGCATAAATCGATTGCAATTGTATAGCTTAATTGTATATACTAATTGCATGAAAACAATTGCAGTTATATTTGGAAGTCGGTCCACAGAGCACGACGTATCGGTCATTACAGCTATATCAAGTATTATTAAGCCACTCGAGTTAACCAAGCAATACAAAGTCGAGGCTGTGTACATAGCCAAAGACGGAGCGTGGTATTGGGATGACCAGCTCAAAGATGTCAATCTGTACAGTTCGGGGGGAATTCAGGATTGGTTGCATAAGGCTCAGCCAATCAGTGTACAGTTCGATGGTGGTATGACTCTGGTCAAATCAAGTGGAATAGCAGGTCGCAAGAAGCTACAAAAGGTCGATATTGCCTTCCCAGCAACACATGGAACGTATGGTGAAGACGGAAGTCTGATGGGTTTGCTCCGTATGGCAAACATACCATTTATTGGCTGTGACATGGATGCGAGCGTCTTGGCTATGGATAAAGTTTTGGCTAAGCAAATTGCCGAAATCAATAATGTGACGGTAGCAAAATACGAACATGTATTAGCAGATACCTATACGAGAAAAAGCGGCGAAATCATCAAGCAGATTGAATCCAGTCTAACGTATCCTATTTTCGTAAAACCGGCTCACCTGGGTTCCAGTATTGGTATCACGAGAGTGGCGAATACGTCGGAGCTTCAGCGAGCTATTGAAGTTGCCTGTCACTATGATGACAAGGTGATTGTCGAGGAGGCGGTTCAGAATCTCATAGAAGTCACGCTGCCAGTTATGGGCAACGAAACGCTCAGGCCCGCATTACTTGAACGACCGCTCACCCAGTCAGAGGATTTCTTTGATTTTGATACCAAATATATGAATGGTGGTGGCAAAAAAGGTGGTGGCAAAAAGATGGGTGGCGCTAAAGGTACTCAGGGTTCACAAGGCTACAGCGAAGTTCCCGCTAAACTTGAAGACAAACTGTATAAAAAGGCAGAAGAGATTGGGCTGCAGGTATATCGCGCGCTAGGCTGTTCGGGTACGGCGCGTATTGATATGTTGATTGATAGCAAAACAAACCAGGTTTATTTCAACGAAGTAAATCCGCTTCCAGGTAGTTTGTACGCACACAACTGGCGTGCGGCTGGTGTGAGTAACGTCGAACTGGTACAGCAGTTAGTGCGTTTAGCAGAGGAACGATGGCAGCACCAACAGCAAAACAATACAATCTTTACCACTAACTTTCTCCAGCAGTTCTAGGCATGAGTAGTATGCCCATAGAGGTGGCGCCACGGCTGACCGAAACGGAACCCGACGAGCTTGCCGTGACTATTGCGCTCACAAAGCCCGAGCGAGATTGGTACAAGGAGTATGAGCGTTTTGCTGATATAGATCAGCTATTGGGCGCAGCCGCAGCGGGTCGGCTCGTCGAAGTCACACCTGACGACAACATCATGCCCATCTATCGGCTCCGGAACCCAGACGTACAAGCAAAATATCCGCCATTTCTACTGCCGTCTTCTCGCGTTGCTATGGCAGCAATAGGACGACTCTGGAGGCAGGGGATGGATGACTACAATATCGGTGGCCCAGAGATTAGACTGCCCGCTACTTCATTTGCTCGGACTGAAAAAATGCAAGCTGCACTTGTTGCGTCAGGTGCCCTAGCGACACCTGGCAGCACCCACTGTGTGGGCGCAGCCTTCGACATTGATGCTTCGTCATATTACTCTGTTGACCTTGAGCAAGGTATTGCGTCTGTGCCTCATCCAGGAAGAGACAAAGATAGACTTGGGGGTATCGCACGGTTCTTGGCCAATCAAGACCCAACTATGGGCGTACCGATGCGCGTAGACGAACGGCAAGACTATGACAGTAGGGTAGCCGGTACGTTGCTAATTGTAGCCGCTGATTTACATTCAACAGGCATGATAAATCGTATCGTTGAATTCTCGGGCACAGAAAACCAGTGTATCCACATCGCTCCTAACCCTGACGTCACAGCAGAAGACTGGCGTGCTTTGGGGCAGGCTAGTGTTCGGCGCACATGGATGGACTAACTCTGTATATAGTGTGTCGCGGGAGACCATAAGCCCAATCTGTAGTAATAAAACATAAAGCTACTGCTTGCAAACAGCAGACCACCCTACTAATATGGGTAACAAATGGCAGAGGGTATACAAACACTTCCTGAGGGTAATTACAGAACACAGGCCATAGGTCCAGAGTCTGTAGTTCAATCCACCGAAACCAAGCTGAGCGTTGACGCAGAAGGTGTCATTAGCGTACAGAGCCCACTGTACGAAAAACCCTACAGTATCGGCAATGGTGAAACATTCAAAGATCCACGTGTCGATAAATTTCTTCAGGTCGTGGCACACCATCAATTTCAACATTTCACGACACGGCAGTTAAGTTTAGTTGAGGAGTTCGAAACACGGCCAGGTGCTAGTCGATTCGTTCGGCTAGGGGGACTGCTAGACGTTGCCAAAATGCTCAATGACCTGAGCGGGACATTCGAACAGATTGTACAAGCAGTAATTTCTGATTTCGCGCACCCAGCAGGATCGCATCTGCGTGGTGATTTTATGGTCGGGGATTACAAGAAGCAAGATACACACGACAAAGATCTATGGAAATATATTTGCGATTGCGGCCTCAAGGATGCATTGTCTGATGCTAAGTTGATAGACGATGAAGGCAGGCTGTCCGGGTCACCTATGCTACTTGAGGATTTGGCTGACCCACGGCGCCCACGATTGTATGATATTGTCGAATGCCCACGGCCTGACGGCAATGCTGACAGGAACCAGTTTACACTCCACGAGGGGCTGATTACTCACCCAGCCAGTGATATACGCGAAGCGCGTGCCTCGATTCTCAGAGTCGAAACAGCCGACGGAGAGCGCATGGCCATGAACTCGCCTGACGCAGCGCGACTACTGTATATTCTGGGTGTTCGCCATCAAACTGAGAGCTGGGCTGAGCCGCTTCATAGGCTGGTCGAAGAACTAGTGCTCCTACCTGATCGATATGCCTTCTGCGCAAATCCAAACCTTGCTTGGGCCATGACGGACTGGTACCCAGTTGACTACGCCAGAACTGATGAGCGCTCCTGGTATGAACGCATACAAGATATTGGGGCTATTGACCCGCTGGTAGAGTGTGCGTTAGGTATCGCACGAGCAATTGCAGTACAGCAGCGCGTCGATGCGCTTACATATACAACAGACAACGCATACAATGGTCCGACAAAGATACCCGGAATGGAAATAGTGGAAGGATCTAATCGTTTAAAAACGACAATGAGCGTGTCCGACAATCAGCTATGGATTGCACTACCTTCACCTAAGTATCGCGGCCCAATCGATTCGCTTGTCGTTACTGATAGTGGCCTGACGAAAATCTCCAAGATAGACACCTCATTACCAGTCTATGCTCAATCCCGAATGAAATGGATGGCTCAACTGCTTGCAAAAATTACACTGCCAGGCGCGACTGCCCGTGAAATAGCAAGGGGCATAGAGCATGTTGAAAGGCATTGGTCGAATGCAACGGCCAATCAGTCTTTCCCAAATCCTGGTCATAGGGAGCACATGCCTGCTGATGTGCTTAAACATCAGGTTGATGCTGCGCGTGCTGCAGCCATCCGTGACTCCCGTGTATAATGGATGGGATGAGTACCAAACTGTTGCATATGGATGATTTTGGCGTGACCGACTGCAAGGCATCCGTGCTGTGCGTGGCCCAAGCAGATGATGGTCGCGTTGACGTAGTGCTAGACCAGACATGTTTTTATGCACGAGGTGGCGGTCAGGACTGGGACACGGGTACAATCAGCAGCTTTGTGGTTGAAGAAGTACGACTCGATGAGCAGGGTGTTGTTCATCATATTGGCTCGGGCAATATCGAACAAGGTCAAAGTGTGGACTGCGCCGTTGACCAAGAGCGTCGGGCTATCAACACAAGACTACACTCAGCGGGGCACTTACTAGATATGGCCACTAATAGTATTTATCCAGACTGGATACCGGGCAAGGGTGCGCACTACCCACACATGAGTTTTGTCGAATATACGAATGCTCACGTAGAAGAAGGAACCCAACAACAGATACAAAATGCAATAAATGAGACACTGTCGCAGAACATAACCAACGCGATGAAGTATGTTTCGTACAGTGAACTACAGAAGATTTGTCGACACGTGCCGGATAATTTGCCTAGCAACAAACCTATCCGTGTCGTGCTCTATGGCGATTTTGGTGTGCCGTGTGGCGGTACACACGTGCAAAAGCTGTCAGATATCGGTAAGATAGAGGTAACCAAAGTAAAGACCAAGAAGGGCGTGACGAAAGTCAGCTATCGAGTGGAAGGAATCAACTAGACTATGAACCGTTATAACCCCAAAGACATAGAGCCAAAGTGGCAAGCCAAATGGCAAGCGGATAAAATCTATGAAGCAACAGAAGACGACACTAAGCCTAAGCGCTACGTCTTAGAGTACTTCCCTTATCCAAGTGGTGCGGCCATGCATGTTGGGCACGTGCGTAACTACGCGATTGGCGACGTTGTGAGCCGGTTCTACCGCATGCAAGGTGAGAATGTATTGCACCCAATGGGTTGGGATAGTTTTGGTTTGCCCGCAGAAAACTATGCAATCAAAAACAACATCAGCCCCAAGCAAGCTATCGCCGAAAACACCGGTAAGTTTAAGCAACAACTCATCCAAATGGGTTTTAGCTATGACTGGTCGCGTGAGATTGATAGCTCATACCCAGAGTATTACCGTTGGACCCAGTGGTTTTTCAAGCTGCTATTCGACAAGGGCCTTGCGTATCAGAAAGACAGTCTGCAGTGGTGGTGTGAAACAGACAAAACAGTACTTGCAAATGAGCAAGTGGAAGCTGGCAAGTGCTGGCGTTGTGGCAATGAAGTCACCAAAAAAGCCCTCAAACAGTGGTTTTTCAAAATTACCGACTATGCCGACCGCTTAGTTGACGATTTAGATAAATTAGACTGGCCCGAAGCCATCAAGACGATGCAGCGTAACTGGATTGGCAAGAGTGTTGGTGCAGAAGTTGATTTTATGGTCAAAGACACACAAGAGAAAATCACCGTATTCACGACTCGTCACGACACCCAGTTTGGTGTAACGTTCTTGGTGCTGGCGCCAGAACACCCACTCGTTACCAAGATTGCGACAGACGAGCAAAAAGAATCAGTGGATGCGTATATAAAACAATCTCTGGGTAAAAGCGAAATAGAGCGCCAATCAGAGGACAGCAAAGCAAAGACCGGCGTATTTACGGGTGCCTATGCAATCAACCCGGCTAACCACGAAGCTATCCCTATCTGGACTGCGGATTACGTACTGATGGGCTACGGCACAGGTGCTGTTATGGGTGTACCAGCACACGACGATCGCGATTATGACTTTGCTAAAAAGTATGACTTAGAGATTCGTCAGGTGTTGCAGACTGACAAAGAAAGCGACTTCCACTCAGAGGGTGTGGTTATCAACTCAGGTAAATATGATGGCATGAGGTCAGAATCCATGCGCGAGCAAATTCTCGAAGACTTTGTCAAAGAAGGCGTCGCCACCGAGCGCGTGAACTACAAAATTCGAGACTGGTTAATCAGTCGTCAACGCTATTGGGGTGCTCCTATCCCTATTATTCACTGTCCCAAGCACGGCGCTGTGGCAGTGCCAGAACAAAATCTGCCAGTTGTATTGCCAGAGCTCAAAGATTATCAGCCAACTGGTAAGGGCAGTGCACTCGCGGGTGCGGCGGACTGGGTCAAGACGATTTGTCCGACCTGTGGCGGTCCGGCTGAACGCGAAACTGATACCATGGACGGCTTTGCCTGTAGTAGCTGGTACTTCCTACGCTTTGCCGACCCGCACAATGACTCTGAGCCATTTAGCAAAGAAAAAGCCAAATTCTGGCTGCCCGTAGATGATTACATTGGAGGAGCAGAGCATGCCGTAATGCATCTACTGTACGCACGCATGTGGACTAAGGTTATGCATGACGCTGGTATTGTTGATTTTGATGAGCCATTCAAGGCACTACGCAATCAGGGTATGATTCTGGCGCCTGATGGCCGGAAGATGAGCAAGAGTTGGGGCAATGTGATTGCTCCTGACGAGATTATATCTCAGGGTTACGGCGCTGACTCTATTCGTATCATGGAGTTATTTATCGGCCCGTGGAACCAGTCAGCAGCGTGGAGTGTCGAAGGTATGGGCGGCTGCTTTAGGTTCCTGCAGCGTGTCTGGACGATTACCCAAGAATTTCTCGAAGATAAAACAACAGATTCCGCCAAATACAATCAGACTATCCTGCGTGCCACACACAAGACAACCAAAAAAGTCACCGAAGATGTTCGTGGTATGGGGTTCAACACGGCTATTTCTGCGCTCATGGAGTTGACCAATGATTTGTACAAGATTAAAGCTACTGATGGATTTGCTGATCGTGCGTCGTGGCAGTATGCACTTACAAACATAACACAGTTATTGGCGCCATTTGCTCCGCACATCGCCGAAGAGTTGTGGGAGCAGCTGGGTGGCCAAGAATCAGTCCACCTGACATCATGGCCAACATGGGACGATGCACTGCTATTGAGCGATACGATGAGCATTGTCGTCCAGGTCAACGGCAAACTCAGGGCCAATATAGAACTTCCGGTAGACGCTACTAGAGAAAACATTCTGGCTGCTGCAAAATCGGACGCAAAAGTCACAAGTTTCATAGAGGGCCAAACAATTCGCAAAGAAATTTACGTGCCCGGCAAACTTGTAAACCTGGTAGTGTAGTTAGTGATAGCAGCATACGAAAACAGGCTCAGCCATGAGCTGCAACAACCAGGGCTACACGTTGCGGTACCAATCGAGAGAGTGCTTACGCCTGTGCTCGCAAACGAAGTCGTCACTGGCGCTAGTGTCGCGGAGCTTCGTATTGACAAGGTGCAACCATGCAGCGACGAAGAACTTTTTCGTCAGGCTCTACGATATGGCTCTATTCCTGTGCTTGCAACAATTCGCATTGCAGCAGAGGGTGGCCGATGGATTGGGTCGGCTGACGAACGCAAGGACTTATTCAGGGCAATCACACCGTACTCGGACGGCTGCGATATTGAAGCAGCATCAGAACTATGCAAGCCAGACTTCATACACGAACTTCACGACCGGGGGCAATTGGTCATTGCGTCAATGCATGACTTTGCTGGTACGCCTAGCACGGCCCAGCTCCAACACCGCTACTATCGTGCCATGGAGCAGGGTGCAGATTACTTCAAAGTCGCCACCCGTGCTGATGATGAAGAGGCTTATACGCAATTGACGAAATTTGTATTTGAAAATGAAGGCGACCCAATTATTGTAGTGGCCATGGGTGAATATGGGCCTCAGTCTCGAGTAGAGCTCCCGATTATGGGCTCACGGCTCACGTATGCCTATGTTGGTGATGAACCCGTCGCCCCAGGCCAACTGCATCTGTCAGAAACAAAGCGTAGGTACGATTTGCTTACGTGCTAGGTGTGCGACGGTAGAAAAGCAAATCTGTGTCAGTACTGTTTTGTTGCGCGAGGCGATGCTCTTGTTGCTCAAGCGGGAGTACAGCAAAATCATGAACAAGCTGTACGTCACGTTCGTGTCTTAAGGCTTGTCCATCAATTCTGCCCCAAACGACACTTGCAGCGGTGTCCAATAGCTCCAGAGCGGTGCCGAGGGCATTCATTACTTTTACACCCATATTTCTTGCACGTGATTCTTGGTGTGGTCGGTTGGCAAACTCAAGGGAATTCATAAAACATACAGTAACAAATAAATACAAAATTGTCAACTTGAAATATTGTCTTACTTGAGGTACACTAGCTCCAAGATATATCAAGCATAAGTAGTAAGGAATGTAGCTATCCATGGGTAAACCCAAGAAACGAACCTCAGCTCGCCGTACTGGCACTCGCCGTAGTCATCTTGTCATCAAGCTGGCACGCGCGGTCAACGGCAAAAGCCCCGTCAAGGCATTTACGACCCGTCGTGAATCAGGCAAAAAACTCAGCGCAACTGTCAAAAGCGCTGCAAAATAGTCCCGGCAACATTAACAAAACAAGATTACAGGTAGGTCATGGCATCCAACAGGCACCTTGGTAGAATCATCGCTCTCCAGACGCTCTACGAGCAGGAGTTTCGACGTGACTGCGGTGATGTTGATTTTGTGCTAGACGACGTTCTGGGTCGTAACATCAGTCGCTACCACGATACTGTCGATGACCGTGACTTTATTCGTGACCTCGTGCATGGGGTGAGTGACAAGGCAGAAGAACTTGATGCGCTGTTACAGCCAGCTGCACCTAAGTGGCCTATTGCAGAGATTGCCCGTATGGACCGCGTCGTTTTGCGTATGAGTGCCTATGAGCTGCAACACACAACATCAGTGCCACCAAAAGTTGTTATTAACGAAGCTGTCGAGCTAGCAAAGGCATTTGGTGGCGAGAATTCCAGCAAGTTTATCAACGGTGTGCTCGGCACGTTGCACAAGCAGCAATACCCTGATGCCGAAGATCGCACAGCAAAAAAGAAGCCAGAGCAGAAAGAGGTGATTGATGAAGCGGCCTAAGCCAATTCACGGTATCAAAAAATTCATGCCGCACCGCAGGCCTGCTATCAATGAAGTAGTGCGCGAGCCAACCGCAGGCGGTGTGATATTTCGCCGAGGCAAAACCAAAGCTGATGTAGAAATCCTCCTTATTCAAGACGCCAAAGACCGATGGACAATCCCTAAGGGGCATATAGAAGAGGGCGAGACCGCCAAGCAGACTGCAGAGCGCGAGATTCGCGAAGAGACTGGTTTGCAAGAAATGAAAGTGCTCAACTTTTTGGGAAAGATTCATTTCCGCTATCGCCGCCAACAAAGCCTAGTGCTCATGACGACGGATATTTTCCTTGTGCATGGCTTGGGTGATACGGACAACCTTACACCTGAGGATTGGATGAACGGCATCAAATGGTTCCCCGTAAACGAAGCACTCGACAAGATAGAGTATGAAGATATCAGTAAACTCCTCCTCATCGCCATGAAAAAGATACGAGAGTTGGTAGCGTAAGACCATGGACAAGACACCATACCAAGCATTTGCACGAGATGTTCTGGGTGTAGAGTTTGCAGACTTGGAGCTATTAATTACAGCATTTACTCACCGTAGCTATGTCAATGAGCACCGCAAATCCGTTCAGGTACATAACGAACGTTTAGAGTTTTTGGGCGATGCAGTTCTGGAGCTTATCTCAACTGAGTTTTTGTTCAATAATTACAATGACCCTGAGGGAATCTTGACGAATTGGCGTAGTAGCTTGGTGCGTACCGAAAGCATCGGTGCCGCAGCAGGACGTTTGGGCTTTGAGCCGTTATTGCGACTCAGTCGTGGCGAAAAGCGTGGTACCGAACGTGCGCGTGTACAGATTTTGGCCAATAGTTACGAGGCTGTGGTGGGTGCATTGTATTTGGACCAAGGTTATGACGCGGCCAAGCAGTTTATCGAAAAATCTTTGCTTGTCACCTTTGATGAAATTCTGCGCACCGGATCCTGGATGGACCCAAAATCTCACCTGCAGGAACTTGCACAAAGCCAAGAGAACGCCACCCCTGTTTATAAAGTCATTGATGAAGACGGTCCTGACCATGACAAAGTGTTTAAAGTCGGTGTCTATGTGGCTGGTGAGCTCAAAGGCAACGGCCAAGGACCAAGCAAACAGACCGCACAAGTCGCGGCCGCCGAAGCAGCCCTCAAACACTACCGTTCCAAGTAGTTGACAACAGGGGCGGATATCTGTAGAATAGGCAGGTTAGTTATTAATACATTATCTCTATTTGGAGAAGGAGTCACATGCTAGTTATACGTTTACAACGTACCGGCCGTAAAGGTCATGCTCAGTTCCGCATAGTTGTCCAGGACTCACGTCGTACCCCCACAAGCGGTGCTATCGTGGCCGCTCTGGGAAGTTACAACCCACATGCTAAAACAATAATCTTAGACAAAGAAAAAGCTGCAACCTACCTCAGCAATGGTGCACAGCCATCGGACCGTGTCGTCCGGTTACTGCAGGCTGAGGGTATCGCGTTGCCATCATGGGTCAAGGTTCCTGCTGGTGCCAAGAAAGGCGTTGTTCGCAACGCTGACAAGCGCCGCAGCACTCGTCCCGTTGAGGAAGTAGAAGAAGTTGTTGAAGCCCCTGCAGAAGTAGCAGAGCCAGCTGTCGAGGCTGACGCCCCGGCTCCCGAAGCCGAAGTAGCTGAAGAAGCTGCTCCCGCCGAAGAAAAACCAGCAGAATAACAAACTCTGCTACAATTGATGCAAAGCGTAAGTCATAACCTGGAGGCATGATGAGTAACACTATTGATCAGCAGTTCGTAGAATTCGTAGTAAAAAGCCTAGTAGGCAACCCTGATGCAGTCAGCATCGCACGTAGCGTTGATGACAAGGGCGTGTTGCTTGAGCTAACTGTTGACCCAGAGGATTTGGGTCGTGTAATTGGTAAACGTGGCGCAACAGCACAATCGCTCCGAACATTGCTCCGAGCATTGGGTACCAAAAACGAAGCTCTCTACAATCTCAAAATTGTAGATAATGTAGTATTCCCAGACCGTAAGCAAGGCGATGATAGCTCTGTGGCATCACCATCCAATGATGATACAGCTTCTGTAGCTCCTGTCGCTGTTGCAGATGACGAACCGGAAGAATTTGAGACTGCTTCTGAAGTCGAGAGTGACGTTGTAGCAAAGACTCGCGCAGAACTTGACGACCTCGACGACCTCGATATATAATCAGGTCTAGTCCAAGAGGACTAAAATCCTTAAAAACAAACAGCTCATGCGAGCCAGCACACAAAATGTTGGGAGCTTTATGTGATAAAAACACCCAGTCGATTTGACCGGGTGTTTTTAGTTGGCTTTAAGGGCTAATCTTACCCCACTGCGAAATGATCGACGAATGGTTCACCGGCAAATTGATAGCCAGTAAGCATAGTGTCGAACAGGCGGACCTCAACTGATTGTGGCTTTGGAACCAGAAAAATGTTTGATAGATTTCTTGTCTCTGCTGACTTTTCGACATCAAATTCGTATGCCGCCTGTAGTGTTACGGCCTGAAAGTCAGTTGGGATATCTTGGCTCTCAACGCCAGGGCCCTCGGCCATCATGGGGTCTTCTGGCATGCTCGTGTCACCATTTCTCCGGATACAGTTCATCATGAACTTAACTTCGCCAGGCTCATTGAAGCTTTCAATGTAAAATGCCTGAAGGGTGGTTTCGTCTGGGCAACGCGCCGCGAATGTCCAGCCTGCCCCTACAAGCTTGGGTGCTGCCTCTTGCTTGTCACTCCCGCATCCAGATAGTGCTGAAGCTCCTACTAGAACAGCTGCTGCGGTGAGTGCACGCACTCCCATCTCAAATTTGCTACGTAATGCCATGTCTTCTCCGTTTATTTGCATGCTAATTATGGCACGTATTGAAAAATAAAGCAATAAAAGGTAGACTGTTCAGATGAAGATTCAGGTTGTAACGCTGTTCCCGGAAATGTTTGATGGCGTGTTTGGTAGCTCCATGCTTTGGAAGGCCAGCAAAGACGGCCTTGCAGATTATTCCTGCATAAACCTACGTGACTTTGGTATCGGTCCACGCAAGAGGGTCGACGATACACCCTATGGTGGTGGTGATGGCATGCTACTCATGATAGAGCCATTGATGGCCGCAGTAGAGTATGCTAAGACACAAGACCCGAGCGCGAAGGTATTGCTTATGACGCCACGTGGCAATACATGGGTGCAATCTAAAGCCAAAGTATACGCAGACAGCAATCAGGGTCTAATCATAGTCTGTGGCCGCTATGAGGGCTATGACGAGCGTATCGTGAGCGTGGTTGATGAGCAGATATCGGTGGGTAATTACGTACTCACGGGCGGTGAAATACCAGCTATGGCTGTGGTTGATAGTGTCGTGCGACTTATCCCTGGTGTGCTAGGTGGTGAGACAAGCGCAGAGATTGAGAGTTTTGTTGCCGATGACCAGTCGGTAGAGGCACCACAATACACGCGGCCAGAGGAATTCAAGGGCATGATGGTCCCGGCTGTACTACTTAGTGGTCATCATGCTGATATTCTGAAGTGGCGCACCAATAATGGCACACGAGACTAGATTACGAACAGTAAGGGCAAGACTCTTCACGGTCGGATAGCGCTGCCCATCGCTTACCAGCGCGCCACCATGGTTCGTAGTCGTGATATGCTACTAAATCTGCGACGGATCGGAGCCAAAAGCCAGGTCGCCCGTATATTCTGAGTGGCTCC
>OFRM01000376.1_pt1 | contig 19469 bp, 35 predicted proteins | sample 1543101 | NCBI WGS metagenome assembly OFRM01 (sample SAMN07774223, study PRJEB24372) | wastewater metagenome | isolation source: Exp Tend VB 0WW | collected 2016-02
CGTCAGGGGCTTTTTCCGGCGAACGATATCGGGGACGACGGCGGCAATGAGCCCCAGTGCGTATCCCTGCCCCATCCACACGTCGATACGGCCAGTGTCAGGCGGCATGTCCGGCCAGTAGGCGGAGACGATATCTGCCTTGACCCTCAAGATATCTTCACGCGCGCTCTGTATATGTTCTGTCTCTGCTCTGTTCTGTTCTGTATCTGCTTCTGTCTCTGGGGGCGTTTCACTCGGCGTTACATTGCCGTTCCCTGAAACGTTTCCTCGCCGCTCCCTGAAACGTTTCACTCGCGGTGTTGAAACGTCGGACTGAAACTGTCGACCGTCCCAGTTGTGGGGGGTGAAGTCCGTTTCGTTCTTGTCGACCAAGCCGCCATAGACGAGGGCACCGATGATTTCCTTGGCCTTGGCCTCACTGACACGCAGCGAGAAGGCGATGTCCTTGAAGTTTGCGGATATGTGACCCGCGTTGCGACTGGCTACACACATGAGGTTGACCCACGCGCGGAACAGTGGGTCCGACAGGCGCTGGACCTTCGGGTCGTCGAGAACCGAGTCATAGAAGCGGAACCACCTGCCGAATTCACGGGCCATTACTGCACCCTCACCCGAACAGGGACCTTAAGGTCTTCACGGAGGATGGCGACCACATCGGCAAGGTTGCGGGCGACAAAAGCCTGAGCCCCTGCCCGCTCGATGAGCTCGTGCGCGAGCTTCTGATTGTCGGAGGTCTTGATCCGGCCGACCTCACGCTTCATCTCGATGAACACGGTCTTGCCGCGGTAGACGAAGAGGAGGTCAGGGGCGCCGGGGCGATACCCAGGCGTTAGCGTTACCTTTCCGTCGCCACCAGGGATCGCAGTCCAGAAGCAATCGTCAGGCAATGCACCGTGAACACTCAGTGCATCCGCAATGGTGCTCTGCGTTTGACGTTCGGTCGGGCGCAGACCAGGGAGTTTGAGATTGGGCGATCGATCAAGGGACAGGGTGGTCATCTACAAAGACTCCCGCCGCTCAAGCTCAATGTCATCATCTACTTTGGCGCGGTAGGATGGTTCATCTGTGGGGAACCTTCTCTGCTCACGCCACGCTGCAAGCGCGTTATAGACCTGCCACTCGTAGACGAAGTGCGTCTCGCCACGCGCTCTGCGTTCCTCATGCAGGTAGTCTCTGATCTTCATCGTGTCCCGGCGGCAACCGAACATGAGCACCGCCCGCTTGATCTCGTCAGGCGATAGCGGATGGTGCGTGTAGTTGTTCCGGCGGAATGTCATGCTGCTGCGAGCCTCGCTCTGACGGACTGACCGGGATGGAAGCGCACCAAGCCGAGGCGCTTGCATTTGCCAGCGACGGCGTTGCGCGACACACCCAACACAATCGCGATCTGCCCGTAGGTGGCGCCACGTCGCCACATGAGCTTGAGTGCGCGAGTGTTCTCGGGCGTCCACTTCACGTGCGCCTCACGATTTCATTGATGGCTTCTGGACTTGCCGCCTCACCCTCACCGCTCAACATCGCAATCACTTGCGCGCGCAATGCCGGGTTACGCCGTGCGATTTCGAGGAAGATGGGAACGCCCGGCATGCCGAGCTGAGTGCGTAAGGTCGAGACCTCGCGCGGGCTGATGCCGTAGTCACGGGCAACCACCTTGAGCGGGCCGTAGCTCACTGCATCTGCAATCGAGCGGCGCAAGCTAACGATGCGCTCTCGCGCGTTTACGACAACCTTAGGGCGAGACATAACGCGCTCCCTTTGCGAAACTGAAATTCGCCTGTTGGGAGCATTGACGGAATTGAGTGGGCCGGATGTCGAGGAGTCGAAACTAAACATCCGGCCCTTCACACTCGGCCTCACTGCGGGGGACGCAGTCTCTTGCGAGGGGTGGTCGAGCGTGAACTGGTTCATCGGTCTTTACCGACGATGGTCGAGGCGAATGTGATGGCGCGTCCGTTCTTGTCGCGCACGATCACCTCGATGGAATGAAACTTATGTCCGGCGTCTGCGAATGTCTTCGCGACTGCCTTCGCACAACTCAAAGCCAATTGATCTTCGCGCGGAGAGGCGCCGCCGGTATGACGGTCTGATGCCACCCTCAAAGGTGCATCCCCAACCCGAGTATCGGCGGCGCTGCTCATCTCAGGCGGCCTCGCGAAGTTCTTTTGTGATGCGAAGGGGCAAATCTGTGAACGGCTTCGCGCGGCCGCGCCGCGAATTGCAGGATCGGCAAGTGGGCTCAACCGCAATTGGAAGGCAGTAGTCGCGATGATCGTATTCGGTAGCCGCCGCACCGCAATCGACGCAGGCCTTGCCAGCGACAGGCTCAATGAGCCCCTCAGCAAGGGCGATTTGGGTGATGGCCCAACAAGCCTTTTGCAGGCGCCAGTATCGACGCTCACGCACAACCAGCGGGTTCAGTTTTCCTTTCATGCCGCCCGCCCTTCTGACGACGGATAGAGATCAGGCCTCAACGCAGGACGAGTGATCGCGCCATGTGAGACGAGAACGAGTTTGTCCATCACGTCTGGTTCCGGACGGCGCTTGCCCTTACGCAGTTTCCACACCGATGTTCGGTGCAAGCCGGTTAGCTCAGCGACTTTGCTGTCGTTGAAACCGTTCGCCGTCATCCATTCCTGAAGTGTCATCCGGGCATGTAGCCATAACGGCTACCTCCTGTCAACACGCGTGGACGGAATGGCGACTGACCTTTCGTTGCCGGATTGGCAACATCCCAGGATGCGCAATCACTTACGGGCGTGGCGTGAGGCCATGCATCTGACCCTTGAGCAGGTGGCCGAGGGCATGAATACCGACAAGACCCAGGTCTCGAAGCTCGAACTGGGCAGCCGAAAGCTCTCAACGGACTGGCTGGAGCGCTTCGCCAAGTTCTACGGCACGGTGCCCACCGCTTTGATGGGCCCGCCAGCGAGCCCTACGATGACCAGCAGGGGCTATGAGGCAGCGACGGTCCACCAGATCGAGGGCGAGACCTACGCCCGCCTGCCGGTCTATGACATCCGAGCGCAGGCGGGTAAGGGCGCCTTGGCCTATGACGGGGAGCCGACAGGCTGGCGGATCTTCGACTTGGCCTTCGTCAAGAAGGTCAGCCGGTCCCCGATCGAACAGCTCAAGGTCATCGAAGTCGCGGGCGATAGTATGGAGCCGACCCTGTACAAGGGCGATCACGTGCTCATCGACCTGAGCAATCAAGCCATTGCGCAGCCTGGGTTATTCGTGTTGCGCCTGGACGAGAGCCTGATTGTGAAGCGGGTTCAGAAGCTTATGAGGGGCGAGCGGGTCCGCGTCATGAGCGACAACCCGAAGTATCCGCCTGAGGAAATCGACGATCCGGAGCGGCTAACCGTGGTCGGGCGGGTCGTGTGGCTGGGGCGGAGCGTCTAGCGGCAGGCGTAGGCGGCCGCCATCACGCCGCCGCGCACGATCAGGACGCCCACAAAGGCAAAGACCGCGCGGAACAGCACGCCCTGCAGGAAGGGCATCGGTCTCTTGGGGCCGGGTAGCATCGGCCTCTCGTCCAGGTCCGCAAACAAGGCCGCGCCGATGGCCGCAGCGCCGGCGCAAATCATAACCGCAGGGATGAACACGCTACCGAGCCCGGCGCTAGGGCACACCTCATGCTCGACGGTGTACTGAACCACCGCCCACACCTCCGCGCACACGGCAAGCACCACGGCGGCCCGCGTCCACTCGCGCTGGCGCTCGGCAGCTAACGGGTCTTCTGGCTCGTTTCCCCTCATTTTCCGAGTCTGCCTGACCACCCCCAAAAAATCTGTCGCCAATTTGGCTACGACCTGTTGACACGTGTAGCCAATACGTCTACATATGCTCTCACCAAACGAGAGCCCGGCCATGACGAAGAACCCAATCAAGATCGAAGACCTTCATCTGATCGCCGTCGCCCTGACGGACCACATCGACACAATCAACGGGTTCCTCTCGACATGCGACGAGGGCGACGAAGTTGAGGTTCTTCGTAAAGACGGCAAGGCAGCGATGGAGCTTCTTGACCGCATCAAAGCGGCAGGTGCGGCATGACCGACACCTTCGAAGACCTTCTCGCCCGCCTGACCTCTGCCCGTGAACAACGGGAAGCAGAGAACCTTGCAGCAGGACGGCCGAAGAATTGGAGACCGCGTGTTGTGCGTAACGAATGTTCGTGGCGTGAAGACGCAAGGTTCACGGATGATTGGACAACCGACTATAGCGGAGGGTTTGCACTGTGAGCGTTTCAACAAAAACAAAGGAGATGAACGTGACGAAAAAGAACGGCAGCAGAGCAGTGCTTGTGACCACCGAACATCGTGGCGTGTTCTTCGGCTACGTCGAGGACGAGAGCAAGTTCCCGTCTGAGATCACACTCACGAAGATGCGCAACTGCATCCAGTGGCGCGGGCTCAAGGGCTTCCTCGAACTTGCCACCACCGGCCCGACATCGGCCTGCCGTGTTGGCCCCGCGGCTGAACGCGGCACGCTCGCGAAGTGCACCGGACGCTGGGACATCGAACCCAAAGCTGTTGAAGCCTGGGAGACGCAGCCATGGGCGCGCTGAGCATAGAGCCGAGCTCAATCCCTGATTGGGTGAGGTTCGGCTATGGCTATGGCTATGGCGATGGCGATGGCGATGGCGATGGCTATGGCGAATATTGGGCCGCGTGCGTTGGTTCGTTTGCGCTCAAGTGGAACAACTCTCAGTGCGCCCGTCTCGACGCGCTCAAGGCCGATGGTGCGCGCATTGCCTACTGGCGCTCGACCGAGAAAGGCACGCCCGCGAACGGTGGCCGCTCCGATCCCGTCGCCCCGGGCACGATCCACGTTGAACCGGGCCCGCTTCGTGACGACTGCGGGGCCGGGCAACTTCACGCAACGCTGATCCCGCCAAAATGGAAGGGCGAGCGTTGGTGGATCGTGGCGCTCATCGGCGAGGTGCGTGGCAATGACGATAAGCTGTGGGCGCTGAAGCGCGAAATCATCGGGGAGTGTTTGTAATGAGCGCGGCATCAAGAGACGCACTGTCCGCTGACATGCGTGACGAGCGCATGAAGGAATGTGCTGGGGAGATGTTGGAACTGCTCAAGGATGCGGCCAACGTCCTCAGCAACTACGCGGAGGGCGAATACTTCACAGATCGCGCATCCCCTATCGGCAATGATGCGGCGAAGATGGAAGCCGCGATTGTCGAGTTCATCGCAAAGGTGGAACGCAAATGACCCGTACCGAAGCACTCCGAAGCGCGGCCCATCTCGCAATGCGTGATGCCATCGACTTGCTGCAAGCCCTCAACTGTGCCGCCGAGTACCCCGGTGTCATCACCGACAGCGACCGAGAAGTTCTGATTTATCGCGCCAAATGCCTCAACAACAATCTCGCCCCTCTACTTCGTATGCAACCTATGACGGTGGGGGGAAGAACGAACCCGAATGGTGCAGCATGAGCGATGTTCATGTTTACGCGACAGGCTTGTGCGCCGCTTCCGTCTGCGCACCAAACGACATGCACCCCGACGAGGTGGCGCGGCTCACCAACATCAGCCGCCCAACTGGCATCGAAAGCCAGTGGCAACTCAGCACCGACAAGACGTTCAAGGGTGGCGAACCAAACCCGTGCGTCTGCGAGCAAGACAATACCCGCCTTCACTATTTGATGGTGTGCTGAAATGGAAAACCAACCACCCCCACCCATCGCCGTTCTCTCCACCATTGCACAATGGCTAAATGGAATTCGGTGCTCGGGCCAACACGACATTCCCAATTGGCTTTGGGACGACATGATGCGTTTGCATTCGCAAGCCGTCAATTCACTGGATCATGCAAGGGCTAAGCGCGATGCGGCGTAAGCGGTTCACAGAGCGCGAGGTGATTGAGACCTTGGTGTGCCAGGGCGCAGTCATTCACTGCTACCGCACGCGTGAGCAGATCACAGTCCTGAACGTTGACCGCCTGGAGCGTGAGCACCTGCATGAGATCGCGTTAGGCGGAGCCGACGAGCCGCACAACTGCGCGTATTCCCTCAAAGAAGCACACGCCGTCATTACGAACGGAACCAAAGCAACAACCGCCGGAAGTTCCAAGCACAAAGTTGCGAAGGATCGGCGCTTGCGTATGGCGAAGTTAGCAAAAGCAGAAGTCGAAGTTCGGCTGACCAAAGAGAAATGGCGGCTGAAGAAGAAGGTGGACGGCACCGTAGTTCGGGTGCGCACGGCTTAACGAGTTCAACAAAAGGCGGAGTGTTATGGCAACACAAACGGTAAATCCAATCTACATCAACATGCCCAAGCCGGGGAAGTCTTACGGCTCCATCAAATTCGCCAACGGCAACAAGATGGTTGGCCGCGCCGAAGTTCTCGGCATGATGACCAAGGGCAATACCTACACCGTCGAAACTGAAACCCAGCGCTGGGGTGACGGCGACGTCGAGGTGATTACGAAGGTGTCCCTTGCGAATGGATCTGCACCAGCTGCGACAGGCAACGGAGCCGACCCCTACGAAAAGCGCCCAACGCCTCCGATCGATGCGGAGCGGATGTTTGTCGCCGGCGCCCTCAACTCGTTGCTGCCCAAGGTGTTCGAGCGTGACAACGGCCTGACCCCAACCAAGACGGTCGACCTCGTGAACCTGCTTCGTGGCGTGTGGGGCGAGACGTTTGGCAAGCCATCCGAATGAGCAACGACAACGCCATCTATCGCGGCGAGGCCTGGTGCAAGCGCTGGGGCGATAGCTCTGCTGGTGGGCGCACCGTGACCCTGCAACTCGACGACGAAGGGGACCACCCCTTTCGGGGATACGAGGGTGAGCGGTTTGCAGTCGTGATTGTGCCGATCGGCAATGACGATAAGCCGATGGTCAAGGCATCGTCACCGCAAGCCGCTGGAGGTCTAGCACGGGCCGCCGCGCTGTCGCCTGACGAACGCTCAGCAATAGCATCGAAGGCAGCCAGGCGTCGCTGGAAGGACATGCCGCACTCGCAGCGCGCCGCTCTCCGCATCAAAGAGCCTGAGTTTTGGAATTACATCACGTCAGCGCGTGGCGTTGTTTGCGCTGACGAAGCTGGGGCCGACACTTGGCTCAAGTTCATTCTCGACGTGGACAGCAAGAGCAAAATCACGGGGCCGGTTGCCCATCACTTCGACCTGATCGACGGCAAGTTTCAAGCCTGGCAGCAAGCCAAGGGACACAATCAACTATGACCCCCGTAACCCCCACCAAGCCCATGACACAGACGAAAGAACTTGAGAGACTTTTGGTTGCGGCGACGGGTCCAGACCGCGAATTGGACGCTCGCATCTGGGCGGAGTTCGACGGGCGCGACGTTCGCGATGATCTGGAGCGAGGCATGATGCTTGCGAAATCCCGCAAGCCACCTCACGACGAATGCGTCATCGGTTACATCGACCCAGGCAAACGATCGCGCAACTTCTCAGCCGATGGATTTCGGCCTGGGCCAAACTTACCCAACTACACAGCGTCACTCGACGCCGCCAGCACGCTGGTTGAGCGCGTGGTGCCTGGTGCGCAATGGGAGGTCGAGGGGCCTAAGACCCCTTGCGCCACACTCTTTGCCGAACAGTGCGACGACCAGACCCACTTCGCCGCGACACCCGCCATCGCTCTTTGTCTCGCCGCCATCCGCGCCACTCTGGAGGAATAACGAATGACACCGACTGTTTGGGTTGTGATTTGCATGAGGTCCGGCGAGGAGGACGTGCGCCACATTTTCAGCACTCAGGACAAGGCGCTGCTGTTTATGGAGGATGACTGCCAGCGAGCGCACGTTCTCTACGATTACGTTCTCGACTGCCCGGAACGTCACGAGGAGGCCGCCCAATGACCCCGATGGAATTGAAAGCGGAACTTGAGCGGCTGGCGGAGAAGGCAACGCCGGGTCCGTGGGAGGCAGACTGCGGCGGCACCTATCGAAAGGACGAAGCTCAAGTGGTCATGCTGGGAGGGCCGGACGCTAAACCTCAGCGCTTGTTTGACACGCTCAATTCCGACGTTGCGGAGATTGCCCACGAAGCCGACGAGGATGGCACATACTATTTCGACTGTCAGGGAGCAGACAATTTCAAGTTAATCGAGTCTCTCGTCAACAACCTCCCCACCATTCTCTCCGCTCTCTCGGGTTTGGAATCGGTGAGGGGGGCGTTGAAGGGAATGCTGGCGCACTCGTGCGTGGCGGACACCGCTGGCGAAGACAAAGACGCGGAAGACCACGCCGCTGAACGTGCCGCCCGTTCAGCCCTCTCTCAACTAGAGGCGGCGGGAGCAGCCGTCGGTGAGAGCAAATGAAAACGGCAAGCGACTTTTTGGCAGAGCGTCAAGTGAAGGCGGGTGAGACAGAGACATTGCCGAAACTGAACCGCGCTCAAATCAAAGCATTGATGGGCGACGAGCGTGAAATGGAAATGCTCGATTTCCGCGACCGCGACGAGCTAATCATCTTGGGCCTCGCGCGGCGGGTCAAGCCCGACGAAGACCATAAGTTTTGGCGCACGTGGGTGACGATCACGGGGCTCATGGTCCGGGCGATGTTCGAGATCAGCGACGAACCCGACCAAGCAGAACCGTAACCTTTCGCCAATAGGTGAGAAATGAGTAGAGCCGTTCCGATTTCTAAGATTGCCGCTGAGACGGAGAACAGTGATGAGTGGAGCGCTTAAACGACCGATCGAGAGGCTGGCCTATCGTCGGGACGAGGCGGCTACCGTCTTGGGGATAAGCCCAAGCCTGTTCGATGAATGGGTGAAAGATGGCCGGATGCCTAAGCCCGTGCGCGTGGGTGGCTGCGTTCTTTGGGGAGCGAGCGCCTTGTCAACAGCTTGGGCCGCGCTCGAGGCCGGCGGCGGCGTTGACTCTTCGAACCCATGGGACTGACACGGAGGGCATGAAACACGTGTCCCTGCCTTACCTCAATTCCTATGCCGACCGCCACGGCAAGCTCCGCCACTACTACCGGCGCGGGCCAGTGCGTAAGACTCTCCCAGGCGCCCCAGGAAGCCCGGAGTTTTTGAAGGCATACGACCTAGCCAAAAACGGTGAGCCGACTCAGGCGAGTCAGAAAACGGCAACCACGGGCACGATAGAGGCGCTGGTTCGGGAGTTCTACAAATCCGGCGAGTTCACGCAGGGGCTAAAGGCAAGCACTCAGCGCGAATACCGCTACCGCCTGGAATGGCTGCGCATCCAGCACGGGGAGAAACCCGTCGCGCTGATCCGTCGCAAGCACGTGCTGCGTATGCGAGACGAGCGGTCGGAAACCCCCGGGGAAGCCAACACGCTGCTGCGCATTATCCGCCGGTTGCTGTCGTTCGCTGTCGACCGGGAATATCGCGAGGACAACCCAGCGCTGCGGATCAAGATGTTCAAGGGTGGTGAGTTCAGGGATTGGAAGGATGAGGAGTGCGCGGCCTATGAGGCGCGCTGGCAGCCTGGAACAAAGCAACGGCTAGCCTATGCGCTGCTGCTCTACACCGGGCAGAGACGGCAAGACGTAGCCGCCATGCTCGAGGCGGATTTCGCGATCGAGCGGATCAAGGTCGTGCAGGAGAAGACCTCGGAGAAGATCGATGTGCCGGCGCACCCTGCCTTGCGTTCCGAGCTGGCCCTCAAACCACGCCAGTTCATGATGCTGCTGAACGAACGTGGCAAGCCCTACACCTCGGAAGCCTTGGGCCAATACCTTGCCGATGCGATCGACGAGGCCAAGCTGCCGGATGATTGCGTGGTTCACGGTCTGAGAAAGACCGCCGCCCGCAAGTTAGCCGAGGCGGGCTGCTCGGAAGATGAGATCATGTCCGTGACCGGACACCGTACCGCCCAGATGGTGCGCCTCTATGTTCGTGGCGCGCGGCGCTCTAAAATGGCTGACAGTGCGGTTCTCAAGTGGCGAGCGGACAAATGAGGTGTGTCACCTGTCCGCCTAACCTACTGGAATAGCTTGGGTGGTGTTCGCCGGTTCTGTCACGGATAAACCGTTGAGCAACAAAGAACCGGCGAAGATTTTCAATCTTGCAAGAGGGGTTCGACTCCCCTAGGGCGCGCCACGATTTTTGCGCAGGTTCTGTCAGTCGAGATTTTGCGGTTCTGTCAGATTCCTGAGTCGTTCACTTCACCCGCTCCATCCCGTCTTTGCAGAGCGGTAGCGGTATTTGGGTTTGGCCATTAGGGGATTGCCTGGATTTCAGCGTCGTTCGCTTTGATCCGGTCCAGTTGGCTGAGCAGCTGCTCCTTGGTGATCGTGTCGGCCGGCTGCTGGAGCGACGCCATCACTTCACGATAGGTCTTGATGCCCCATTCGAATACCTCCTCGGCGGTCGCGAGGATGGCCGGTGCATTTTGCAGGATCAGGGCTGCGATCTCTAGCGCGGTCATCGGGCAAGCTCCTTGTTGATGGCTTCCTGGGCGTCGTAGACGGCGGCAGGGACGGACATCAGCAAGGCGACGTCGTCGGTCCCGGCCTCAATCACAGGCCGCGTGCTCTCGATCACACCGCTGGCTTTGTGGTTGATCTCCTTGATCTTGTCCCACGTGGCTTGAGAGACGCACAGGAACTTGATGGCGTCCGTGCAGCGCGGGAGTTTGCCGGTGCGCTTGGTTAGGTCTTGCACGCTTTCCCATGCAGTGAAGGAAACAGAGGCCGCCTTATAGGCATTCTCCTTCACACTCTTGCTGACGACGTCGACACCGAAAGTGTCGGCTGTGAACTGAAGCGTTGAGGCACATCCGCCCAACAGCCAAAGCGAGGCAATGACCACATAGGTCAGCCCCATAGTTTTGATGAGATGTTTCAAGTTTGGTTCTCCTTCATCTTAGCGGACACGTCCGCAGGGATTGCATCGGGAGCGAGTGTGCGAAGCGTGACGGGTGTTCCGCCTACGCTGTTGTGTTCCCAATGCGACCAGCCGAGGCCGGCCATTACCGCCGCTGTCCCAACAATTGAGAACAGCGCGACAAGAAGGGCGCCGCCATCGATGGCCGAGGCGACACCGGCTGTAAGTCCAACAGTCCCGGCGATCTTCAATGCCGATCGCGCAAGGCTGTCGCGCGTTGCTGGGGTCATCCCGCCTTCTCCGTCTTGATCTGCTCGGACGTCTTGGCCGAGTCCTTGATGCCGTCCATGATCGCGGCTTTGTCCTTCTGCTTACCGGCCGCAACACCGGCGCCAAGCAGGGCCATGATGAAGGCGTTGACGGTCTCGGGGATCTTCAGTGACCAGTCCGTCGCGCACGTCTTCGCTGCGTTCAGCGCGTCTGCGATTTGATCCGGCGTCGCGAGGCATGGTCCGTGCCCAATCTCGGGAACGAAACTGTTCCACGCTTGTAGAACGACCACGATGAAAGCGAGACCGGCGGATATCTCGCGCTTGTAGGGGATGTAGTCGAGCAGTGCGAGCAAGGCTTGCATGTGTCACCTATGTGCTAAAGAAAAAGGGCCACCTCTCGGCAGCCCCTTGAAGATTTTGGATGTGGTTGAACGGGTCTAAGTCAGATCGATGCGCCCGCCGAACAGGACGATCACAACGCCCAGCACGAGCAGGATCACGGCGATGACCGTGTTCGCAGGATCGGGCAGCTTGAAGTGTCCCAGGCTGACGATGGTCTGAATGAACAGAAGCAAGAGAAGACTGGCCATGATGTGGCTCCTTTGGTTACGGCGGGTTGCGCCTCACTTCGAGTACGAGCGTGTTGATCGTGGCTTTCAGTTCTTGAGTGTTGCGGTCCATCCCGTCGATGCGCTGCTCAAGCCTTGCAATGCGCCCATCACTGACGATGATGGCATCGGCTCTGAGCCTGTCGACTTTCTGATCCAACGCTCCGACCCACATGGCGCCGACAAAGACCGTGACCAGGATCGACGCCATGCTGATCGCGTGCCCCACCCAATTCCCGCTCATTTTTTCCGAACCTCTAAAGTCAGTTGTTTCACCTGCTCGATAAGCTTCCGCTGTTGAGCGGAAACCTCGTCTGCCTTCTTGCGCACATCGTCCAAGCGCTCATCATCCGTCTTTGGCTCCACGCGGATCGTGACCGAACCAAGCCTGCATTCTTCCTTCTGCGGATCGCACACGGATTGAACGACAGGCGCCGGCGGTTCAGGCTTTGGCCGCGGTAGAACGATCGCGCTAAGCACGGCTACCGATGCGATGGTCACGGCAATGGATAGGTCGAGAAGTGGGTTGCTCATCGAGAGCCTCCTTTACGGGTAGGTTCTGCGGTCGAGCTCTAAGTGAGGGCCATCCTTGAATGACTTCCAATCACCGCCCCAAACGACTGGCACCTTCAACTCATCGGCTGCCCGCTTGAAGTAAACGGCTAAGAGGGCAAACGGTGGCCACTTCCAGGTAATTTCTCCGCCGATAAGTGGGGCGAAGTCGAATGCGTGTCCGACAGCCGGATCCCCTGTCGGAATGTGCCGAGACTTCATTGTCTTACTAGCACCTGACGCAACAAGCACCCGCTGACGCGCCAGTGTGCGAAGTCCTTCCGTCACCACGAAGTCCAAGCCGTCAGCTGTCGCGAGTTCATGCGCGCGCCTTGCGACCTTCACCAAGTCGGCATGAACACCGACAAGGTTCTTCTCGCTGCGTTCGCTAAGCGGCACGTTCCACCTCATCGGCTTTGATCTCGCCAACGACGTCCGGTTCAGGCTGTGGCGTTGCCGTTGCCGCCTGGGTCATCTGCGTCATCGCCTTCGATCGCGCTTCAAGCTGTTGGTTGATCGACTGAAGCACGGGTGCCACTTCCTTAAACGGACGCTCGCTCAGCGCGTTGCCGATGACGTTCAGTTGCGCTTCCGTGAATGCGAGAATGAAGGTTGGTTGTTGCATGGGTTCCTATCCTGTGATCGCTGAGAAAATTGGGACGTAGTAAGCCGTTGTCCCGACGTAAATCTTGATGAAGCCGGATGTGTCGCGTGACGTCGCGCCCTTGAACTTGATCGAGCCCACACCCGTTGAGTTGGCCGTGACATCGCTCACGTTCGTGAAGGAGTTGTGTGAGGCTTGCCCACCAACATCACCGCCGACACGGATTTCCTTGCCGAAGCGGAAGCAGCCGGTGGAGCGTTGAACGGTGAAGACCGTGTGCAGGAAGTTGCCACTGTCATCGTAGGCGTAACAGGCAAAGTCGGAGCCCGCATTGGCCCCGCTCTCCGCCGTTGCATCCTTGCCGAACAGCCACCGATCCGAAGCCGCCGAGCCTGTGTAATGCGTGAACCGCATTGTTGCGGCGCTACCGGACACAGCCGAGACGTAGTGCGTGGCATCCCCAGAAGATGCCCAGATGCTCATGTTGGCCGAGGCCTTCTGAATGATCTGGTTGGCGGTGAATGTGTTCTGCCGGTTCTCTTTCGGGATCACACCGCCTTCAACTGCAAGGACGCCAGCGGCTGAACGGCTGATAGTCGTGTCCGATGCATGGCCCAGTTCAATCGTACCGATGCCGAGCGCTGTGGTCGTGTCAGAGACGAGACCCGTGAGAGGCAGGCCGGTTGCGTTGGTCAGCGTGCCGGATGCAGGCGTGCCGAGCGCGCCGCCCGTGAAGTAGGCCGATCCTGTGCCCGCCTCGTCAGTGAGGAGCGAGCGCAGATTGGCGCTCGATGGCGTGGCGGCGAATGTGTCGAAGCCGGACGCTCGCGTGACACCAGCCCAGGAGGTCAGATCGCTATCGAGAGGCTGATAGGCGGCAGCGATTGCGGCGATTGAAAGAAAGTCAGTGCCAACTTCCAAGTCCAATAGCGCACGCATCGCCGCGTAGTCTGCCGCCGTCACCAGTGATTGAGCGTTGGCGGATGGCGTCAAGCCAGCCCAAGTCGTTAGGTCTGCATCATACGCCTGCACATTCGTCCCAATGACGAGACCGAGTTGGGTGCGCATGGCTGAGTAGTCAGCGGCACCGACAAAGCTTTGAACGTTGGCGCTGGGCGTTATCGCAGCCCATGTGGTCAAGTCTGCGTCGTAGGCCTGGACGTTCGTTCCGATCACAAGCCCGAGCAATACGCGCATCGCGGCGTAGTCCGCAGCGGTGACAAGTGATTGAGCATTTGCGCTCGGTGTGAGCGTGGCCCAGGTCGAGAGGTCCGCATCGAAGGCTTGAACGTTGGTGCCGATGACGAGGCCGAGCGCTGTCCGACCAGCCGAGGCATCTGCAAGCTCTAAGAGCCCGCGGCCGAAGGCTGTCGTGGTGAGCGCTGCGATTGAGGTCAGATCAGCATCGAGGGGTTGGTAGGCTGCCGCCGCCGCCGCCGCACTCAGGTAGTCCGTTGCCGCTGCTGTGGCGATGGTGCCGAGGCCAAGCGTCGTCCGCGCCTCAGCTGCGTCTGCATCGTCCACCAGTGTGGCGCCAAAGGCAGAGACCGTGAGCGAGGACGATGTGGTCTTCATCTCCCAAGCTGTGCCGCCAGAGTTGACGCCAAGCACTTGATTGGCCGTCGTGGCCGATGGCGCCGGAAGAACCAGATCAAGCGACGGCGACGTGATCGGCATCTGTGGCGTGCGCGAGACCAGATCACGCAGCGCCTGGATTTCTGCCGCCAACTTGTCGAGTTGGATTTCAACGTTCTCAGCCGCGAACGTACCCGACGCGATGAGGTCCAACTCTTGGATCAGCGGCATGTCGCGCACGATGACGACTGTGGTGCCCGATGGGGGAATGGCCGTCACATCGAAGACCACGTTCCCGGTATTCGGATACGTGATGATGTCGATCGTGTAGTGCGTCGTGAGCGTCTTGAGTGTTTCGACGCCCAGCGCTGTGCGCCAGTAGACCTTGAGGTTAGACGCCGCCCAAATCTTGAAGCTGAATGGGAACGTGACCGTTGCCCCGTTGCCAGCTGCACTGACACGGGTTGCCGTGGTCGAGAGGGTCATGGGCTAACCTGTGATCGCTGAGAATGCGGGGACATAGACGGCAGTCGTGCCGATGTACATTTTGACGAAGCCGAGCGAGTTGCGGTTCGTGGCGCCCTTGAACAAAATGGTGCCGACGCCGGTTGAATTGGCTGTCACATCGCTTGTGCCGGTCAGTGTGTTGTAGGAAGCCTGGCCGCCGACATCACCCGTGACGCGGATTTCCTTGCCAAACTTAAACACGCCGGTGGAGCGCTGGATTGTGAAGACGGTGGACAGAAACGCACCGGCATCATCGAAGGCATAGCAAGAGAGGTCGGACCCCGCATTCGCACCACTCTCAGCCGTGACGTCCTTACCGAGCAGCCAGCGGTCTATGATGGCCGTTCCGTTCCAATGCGCCCAGCGCGTGCTTGCTGCGTTGCCTGCTATCGCGGCCACATAGTCCGTGCCGTCGCCCGACGTCGCGCGGATCGACATGTTCGCGCTGGCTTTCTGCACGGCGGTGTTCAATGAGAATGTGTTCAGCAACAGCCCGAGATTGAGATCGAGAGCTTCGGTGCCACCGACCGTAAAGCTCAACCTGTTGGCACCATTCCTGAAAATGCCGGTGTCCCGATCGCCAGCGAAGGCCAAGCCCGGTGATGCAACCGAGCCAACCGGTATAAGGCGCTGTGCAACGGACGCTGCCGATGCATCGAGGGTGACGACATCAATTGCTTCACCCGTGGCAAAGTCCGTGCCGACTAGGGTCTGACCGGAGAGAGCTTCAACGCTGATGCGCCCTGTGTTGCGTAAGCCCGTGCCGACGCAATTGTAGCCCTGCTTGTTGTCTCTCAGCCTGAGATCAATGAATGAGTTCGTGAGTGTCGCTGCGAATTGAACGCCGATACCACCCGTGCCTGAATACCCCGTGATGGCAAGGGCGAAGTGGCAGTGCGCACCGGATGCGAGAAGACCTATCTTGGTCGACGCCGACCCGAACATCTCGCCACCAAGGATCGAGTTGCGATTGCCTGAGGAGGTGACGCCGCCCACATCTTCCGCCCCATCCAAGTGATAGAGGCGCTTGACCACGATGTCGGAGCCGGTCAGCAGCAGCGCATATGAACCTGTGGTCCGTGCGTTGATATAGCTCTCGATGAAGTCGTAGGAGGTTCCACCCGACGACGTATCGGTCAGGCCTTCCGCGAAGTTGCTTTCCGTGCAGACATGGCCGAAGCGCATACGGGTCGAGTTGGAGATGCCGCCCGTTGTGTTCGCATAGACATGGGCGAAGAGCACATCGCTGGCGCCGTTGTACGTCGAGCCATCGGTTTCGAACTTGATGCCCCATCCTGCGTTTTGATGGCTGAAGACGCTTTGCCAGACAGCATCGGTTGGCCCACGGTATTGGATGCCGTGGCTGCCGCAGTTCTGCACATCGACGTTGTCGTAGTAGCTCTCGGGCTGTTCCGGTTGGGTGGCCGTCCCAACATTATACCAAGCCTCCGACTTCCAGCCGATCTCCTTGACGTTGTAGATGATGACGTCTTTGAGGGTGAAGCGCTTGCCGTAGGTGACAAGGCCGTTGCCACTCGATTGGTTCGAAGCATTGCCGTTGAGTTGGATAGCCTCAAGCCCAAACCCATACGGCACACCATCGCTCGACAGGTATTTGTTTTGGCCCGTGAGGGTCGAGTAGTTGACCGTCTTGAGCATGTCCGCGTTGAGAGATGCTTTGGCCTTGATGACCGAGGTGTCACGCGACACGCCACGCAACAGCACCTTCGAATAGAGCGTGATCGTGGTGCCGATGATGCACGTGCCCACCGGGAATTGAACGATGCCGCCACCTGCTGCCACTGCGGCTGCGATGGCGGCTTGAATAGCCGCGCTGTCGTCTGTCGTGCCGTCTACAAGCGCGCCATAATCCGTGACGTTGTAGCTTCCAACCATCGGAACGACGGGGAAGTCATCGAGGTCGCGCGCGAGGTCTTGGATTTGACCCGTGAGCTTATCGAATTGGGCTTCGACGTTCTCGGCTGCGAAGGAACCTGAGGCAATCAGGTCGAGGTCTTGCGTGTTTGGCGTGACCCGCTTCAGGATGACGGTCTTGCCGGATGCCGGTGCACTAACGAAGGTAACGGTCGGAACGCCAGGCAGTGTCCCCGAGATTGTGTAGTGTGTGGTGTAGGTCTGAAGTGTTTCGACAAGCGTCGTGTTGTCTTTGAGGTAGACGAGCAGGTCTGAGTTCGCCCAAATCTTTATGCCTGTGGCGACGAATGCAGTCGTTGATCCATTGCCCGCCGCGGTTACGCGACTTGCTGTCGTGGTCAGGGTCATATGATTGCTATTCCAGGTTCACACGTTGGCGCGCGTTACGCTGCGCCTCGCGTTGCTGTTCCCAGCGGGCCTTGAAGCCGACGAACTTCGGATCGTCGAGAAGTGCCCTTGCTGCACCCTCGCGATATTTCCTGATCCAATCCTTGATGAACGATGCCTTCCCACCCTCGGTCCCATCTGCATACATGGCGTAGACCTGAGACATTGGCCCCTCGCCTTTGACGGTTTGGTCGAGGAAGTCTTTCAGGCCCAAGTTCCACGCCGGATGCTTCCAGCCGTTACCTGCGAGGCGCCTGAACTCATCGAGTGCCTTGGGATCTTCGGAGAAATCCATATCCGTGCCGAGCACGCTTTCTTTCCAGCCGAGGCCCTTCGGATAGACACGCAGACGATCAAGCTCCGCATCGATGGGCGATGGGTTCTCTTCGCTCGCGCGTAGCGGTGATGCTGCATTATACCCCACTGCCGGATCAGTCCGCGTCTCGCCCCACAAGTTGCGCTTCGGAATGATCCGATCGGCAAGGCCAGGAATACGGGAGTAGATGGCATCGAGTGGGGTGCGGGCGTCCTTCACGGTTGGGTCTTGCAAGCGTGTCGCCCAGCTTGAGAGTGCCGTGAAGGGAACGAAGCCGGTGATAGTCGAGTTGATCTGCTGCGAGGCGTAACGCTCCGGATCGCTCAGCATGTCATTGAACTGCGAGAACCCGCGCATGAAGGTCTTGTCGGTGGCTGTGTTTGCAATCGCTGCAATGCCACCAGCCACAACCTCTTGCCACTCGTCGACATCTTTCGGTGAGACTTCACCGCGCGCCAACGTGTTCTCGATGTCCGCTGCAAATCCCATCGTCATGCCAAAGGGGTCAGCGCGGTTGAATGAGTACCAGTTATCGCCCACCTTGACCGAGTAGGGTTGCTTGCCTTCACGCGCCCACAGCTGCGCCTCACCGCTGTCAGACGGGAGAGCGCCGGTCACGTAACCCGATGAGGCCCCCGATTGTGCGAGGCCCATCACCATCGTGCCAGTCGCAACCTTCGCCAGCGCCATGTCACGATCAGCACCACCACGCGCGAACTGTTCCCGCCATTGCCCGACGAGGGGAGCCAGCGGCGTACGTTCAAACGCATAGCGTGCGATGTTCACAGGCGTGCGGATGAAGGGGACCACAAGCCACGTGGCATTGAGGGGGCCGCCGGCCTCTCTGACCTTGAGCAGGTTTGAACCGAACCAGCCCGCCGCATTGTTGAACGTGTTCGTGAGCGCGGCCTCATCCGCATCGATCTTGATCTGATCCGGCGGGTTGTCGATCAGGTCGCGGTAGCGTTGTGCCGCTGCCTTTCCCGCTAAGCCTTCACTCGCAACAGTGCGCTGTGCATAGGCGTGCAGGTTGGCGCGGTAATTCACGGCGCGGAAGTATTTATCCGCTGCTGCCATGAGCAAGGATGGTGCCCGCGTCGTCGCCCCGATCACATTGACCGCAGTGCCGAATGCATCGTTGCGTGTGGATGAGATAGCGGCTACGCGCGGTGTATCGATCTTGCCCAAGTGATCAGGCGAGGGAACGTCGCCGGTTGCTTTCCATGCCAGGCGGAGCGCATCACGTTGGCCCTCGATGATGCCGTGAAGCATCGCGTTGGCTTCACCCTCGGCCACTGCATCGGATGCCGTGACATGCTTCGAGATCGTGCGTGCAACGGCACGTTCAGCCACACTCAAGCCCAACGTCAGCGTGTTACCAAACGTGTTGACGATATGGGTGAGCGGGCCTGAGAGCAGCCCGTTGACGTACACCTCGCGGATGCCCTGCCCGATCGAGCCTATCGCGGACTTGCGAACGTAAGCGCCGATGGCAGATGGAGGCGCACCTGTCGCCCGCAGGTTCATCAACTCGCGCGCCATCTTCTGGGTTTCAGGTCCAGCCGTTTCCATCATGGCTTTGATGGCGTTCATTTGGGCTTGGCCGGCACCTGCCTCAATCCGCCACGATGCAAGCGCGCGTGCGGTTTCTGTGCGTGCACCCAACACTTCATTCTGAATGGCGAGGTGCTTCGACATCATCTGGCGAAGGTTAAAGAGGTCGATCTCGCCTGCGTTCGGTCCTGCTGCCCGCTCGGCCAACTCCATGAGTTTCTGACCGGAGGCGGTGTAGATACGCCGTGCGGCTAAGGCTTCCTCCGCCGTGAACGGTTGCCGTGCTCCATTCGGTCCACGCCTGCGGGAGAGCAGGTCATTGACTGACATGCCCATATCGTCGGCGAGTTGCTTGGTAGCGTTGTGCGAAAT
>OFRM01000377.1_pt1 | contig 19458 bp, 27 predicted proteins | sample 1543101 | NCBI WGS metagenome assembly OFRM01 (sample SAMN07774223, study PRJEB24372) | wastewater metagenome | isolation source: Exp Tend VB 0WW | collected 2016-02
GGCTTTATGACCGAAGAACTAACCAAAAAAGACGACATGGGCTACCCCATGTTTGGCGTGACTAGCTTTAGCGAACTCGATCAGTTGCAAGGCGTCTACGATGCCACCGAAGCGATTGACGAACTGTGCGATCAATTCTGCATGTTGGCTGGCAACATCGCATTAGATGACACCATTACCGACAAGACCGGCGCTGTACGTGCATTAGCGAAAGAGGTTGCGGGGCGCATTAACGCTACGGTCAAAGCCACAAAAGAGCAGCGTGGTGGATTACTGGCCGGTCTGCGCAATCTATTGAAGCGCCCGCAACCCGAAGCGAAAGCGGCGCCGGTAGAGCCAGAGACGCCCCCCATCGATACCTCTAAATCTTTCACCTTGTGGAAGACAAAAGAAGGTCAATATCGATGGATGGCGGTCTACTCCAACCAGTTTAGAGACGACGACAACCCGCCAGAGATTCTAAGCGAAAAGGCACACAAAACCTTTGTCGCTATGACCGATGCTGGCTTGGTGGACTACCCAGAGCTATGGCACTGGCATATCCCCGGTACAGCGTGGGGTAAAGCCGACTGGCTGGCTTACGACAACGGCTTTGCCTTAGCCAGCGGCTATGTCTACCCCGGCCACGAAAAAGAGGCTGAATTGGTGTCCCAAATGGGGGATATTCGAGTGTCGCATGGGATGCCGTCCCAGCAAATCATGCGTAACCCTGATGACCCATCCATTATCGATATGTACGTCAGTGTGGAGATCAGCGATCTGCCCGGATTTGCTGCCGCCAACAAGCTGACAGATTTTGTAGTTATGAACAAGGGAGTAAACGAAATGTTGTCACCTGAAAAACGTGACTATCTGGCGAAAGCTGGCCTAGACGCTGCGACTATCGCGGCGGTTGAGGCTAACCTTGCCACACAAGCAAAGGCGGCAAATGAGGCCGGGATTGAATCGAAAGACACTTCGACAAGCACTGAGCAACCCGTCCCTGAGCAACCCGCCTATGTCACCGCCAACGAAGTGGCCGAAGTTCTGGCCAGCATGTTGAAGCCGCTAACTGACGCCGTGAACGGTATTCAAGCATCAATTGTGACCGTTCAGGCTGAAGTCAAGGCGTTGAAAGAGTCTGACGAGAGCAAGGTCATGGCGAAAGCCGCCGGTACGTCGCGCGCTAGCCTGGCCGAACTCATCAGCATGAACTTGATCGGCACGAAAGAAACTCAGTTGGATGGCCGCACGGCTTTAGGTAAAGCTGCACCACGCAGCGCCGCTGAACCTGAAATTACCGGCGTGCCGCTGATTGACGGTTTGATTCGTCGGTCGCAAGGAGTAACCCAGTAATGAGCGACATCTTAGAGCGCCTGGTCAATGCGCTTGAAAAAATTGAGACCAAATCGCAATCGCCGCTGCACACCAAAGCGCCGGCGAGCGTCAATACCTCCACGCTGCTGAGTCAACCTGGCGGTATCTTCTCTGTGGTTGGCATGGAGCAGGACATTATCTCTGCTCATGTTCGGCCTACCGGTTTGGGTTCTACTTTGCCTGCTTTCCCTAGCAATTTGGACGATCCTCGCTACGGGTTTCTGAATGGCTTTACTGCTACAGTTGGCAGTGAGCCTACGAATCCCTGTGACGATGCGCCCGCTGGCTTTATGAAGGGTGGCACACTTACCGCTGCCTTTGGCCGTATTGCCCGTGACACGCAGACCATCGAAATTGGGAAATTGCTACACCAAACTCGCGGTGCAACCACGAATCTCCGCTTGATTGGCGACATGCTGAATATGGGTGATTTTAACCCTGCGCAGATGAGCCAAAACGAAGTATTGAACATGGTTGTGCAGTCCGAAATGGTGGGCGTTGGTGTGCAGATGGAGCGCAAGCTGTCCACTATGCTTTGGCAAGGCGTCACCACGAACAATACTGCTGGTGGTGGCTACAAAGAGTTTCCTGGCCTCGATTATCAAATCGCTACTGGCCAGGTAGATGCCGAAACCAACACGGCAATGTCGGCTGCTGACAGCTACGTGCTTGACTTCAACTACAATGATCTTGATGGCACTACGCTGGACATTGTTGAATACCTGTCTATGACAGAGTACCAACTCCGCAACAACGCTGTCCGTATGGGTCTTGACCCAGTGACGTTTGCCGTGGTGATGCGACCTGAGACATGGTTCGAGTTGTCCGCCGTTTGGCCATGCCGGTATCTTTCGTACCGCTGCGGCAACACGGGCGGCACCAACCCCACCGTGATCAACGATAACGTTAATGTGCAGTTGCGTGACGGTATGCGCAATGGCATGTATATCGACATCAACGGCAATCGTTACCCTGTGGTGGTTGATGACGGTATTTACGAAAATACCAACATCACAAGCGCCAATGTGCCCGCTGGCTACTACAGCAGCAACATCTATATGATTCCGCTGCGTGTTCGCGGTAATTTCCCTAGCCTTTACTGGGAGAATATCGATTACCGTGGAGCGCAACAGCAATTGAGCGCGCTAGGCGCTGGCAACCGTGTTGTGCCCTTCTGGACAACCAATGGGCGCTTTATGTGGGCGTACAAGACGGCGGGTTTCTGTTTTAATCTGCAGGCCATTGTAGAGCCGCGCATTGTATTGCGCACGCCTCAATTGGCTGGCAAGATTCAAAATGTCCGGTACAGCCCGTTGAGTCACTTGCGTTCGCCGTTCTCCGATAGTGTCTATTGGGCCGATGGCGGCGTTTCGGTTAGAAGCACCGGCACGTCTTATCACGTCTGGAGCTAGTTGTATATTCTTTGTCCATTATGGTTTTTTGTTCTGACCATAGGGACGGGCCAAGATGCTATTACCTGGCGTTTTCTATCTAACCAGGTAATAGCATCTTGGTACATATATTCAATCACTTTCATCGCCACCTTTCGCCCACTGTACGCCAAATAATACACATCAGATTTTGAATGTCGATTGATTTTTCTATCTGGATTGCTATCAACACCGGCATCTATCAGGCGTTTACGGATTAATTCAATCAGTATTGAGTCTGCCAAAAAGTTAATACCGCTGTTTGGATTAGTGAAAGCACATCCGTCTCCATCGAATAGACCTCTAAGCCAATGGTGAAACAGGTGATCTGGTATTCGTTCTATTGTTTCGTTAGGCAAGTGGCGACCGACAGATACCCCGTAAAAGTGCAATCTTTCGATTAGGTGCCTGTCTGTAACATACAAGCCGGCGCTAGGGTATTTCTTCCCTTTGCATTGCTTTTCCCTCATTACTACCGGCGCATCTGTCCTCAAAAAAGATTTTAGTTTTTCGAGATGTGTAAAATCTACGCTTTTCAGTGAGACACTTAGGCTTTTGTCGTTTGTGCTGCCATCGGCATATAGAAACCCTAGCCAGTAGGCCGCACCTTCATTATCGATGGAATCAAAAACCGTATTGTTTAGTTTGTGAATTCTGTTTCTCTCTGGCGCCAGTCTTTGCTCCACGCCCTGCCGCTTAATTGCGTCAACAATCGATATATGGTGGCTCAATCCGTACAGTTTGGCGATATTCTTCGCACTTATACCGTACAGGTACAGTTTTGCTATTTTCGCCTCCTCTTCGTCGCTGAAATTACGACTGTATATTCCGGCGCTGCGCATTTGAACGTCGTGTAACTTCAATGTCCGGTTAATTGTGTCAGTGTGTACCCCTAACGCAACGCCGATTTTAACCGTACTTTCCCCCGCAACATATAATGCCACGGCTTCTAATTCTTGCTTGTCAGATAGTCTTTTCTTTCCCATCTTTGTGACTCCAATAAAAATAGCCTTTTGTTGGTAGATTGCCGTTCTTGTCTAGGGAAGGCGTGACCAACAAAAGGCTATAGAAATAATACCAGATAAAGGCAATGCTGCCAACCCTAGACAGTTGTAATTATACTACATTTTTCTAAATTTCGCAACCCAAATAGAACAAAAATTCACTTGACATAATTCGCCATAGGTAGTATAATTCCTACCATGTATGAATGAGCAAGTGACGATCAAAGTGTGGGCAGAGACCCGAAAAATGTTGCGGCTGATTCATGCCATGACCGGCGAGAGCATGGTCACGATATTGCATAGGTTGGTTGAAGAAGAATGGAAGAAAGTAAAGCAGGGTTCTATAAAAACAAGCGAGTTGTAGTGACGGGTGGCGCCGGCTTCTTGGGTTCGCATTTGGTGCAGATGCTAGAGGCGGCGGGGGCTTGTGTATATGTGCCACGTAGTACCGATTACGATCTACGGGATAGAGCGGACGCGCAATTTATGCTTAAGTCTGTAGGTGGTTTTAAGTGGGACATAGTATTCCATTTGGCCGCCCGTGTATCCGGCATTGCTTCCACCTCTGCAACACCGGCTGACCACATTTACGACAATGCAATGATGGCGCTTAATGTGATTCACGCTTGCGCCAAGAATAATATCAAGCTTGTTGTGGCCGGTAGTGTCTGTGCTTATCCTCAACACACGCCCATGCCGATGATCGAGGAAAACTTGTGGAATGGCGCGCCTGAACCGACCAACGCATCATACGGGGAAGCGAAACGCCTGGCATTAGCCACACTACAAGCCTACCACCAGCAACACAATTTGAAATGTGCTTATCTTCTCTCTGCCAACCTCTACGGGCCAAACGACCATTTTGACCCGCAAACTTCCCACGTTATCCCGGCACTTATCCGTAAAATTGACCATGCACAGGGGGGGGGCGATATGGGCATCTGCGTGTGGGGTAGCGGTAGCGCAAGCCGGGATTTTCTCTATGTGGAGGATGCCGCAAGAGCCTACATGCTGGCCGGTGAGTTGATTGATTGCCCCACGCCGATCAACATCGGTAGCGGCACCGAAACGCACATAGCATGGTTGGTTGAGGAATTAAAGAACATCATGGGCTTTCATGGCGATACTGTGTTTGATAGGAGCAAGCCCGATGGTCAACCCCGGCGTTGCTTGCGCATCTGGAAAGCGCAGGATATGTTGGGCTGGAATCCGACAACGCCGATAGGTGAGGGTTTACGTAAGACGGTGGAATGGTACAGGGAGAATGTAAATGAGTGACGAAAAACTTGCATCATTGCTTGATACGGTTGTTCATATAGCCGCCGTGCAAGGTTTTATGCTAAAAATAATTTGTATTTTGCAAGCCAGAATGATCGATCACGACACAAGCAAATTACAAGAGCCTGAATTGTCGGGTTATGCGGGGCTATCTCAGGCATTGAAAGGTTTAGCTTATGGTAGTTCAGAGCATAGAGCGGCTTTTACGCCATTCAAAGAAATTATTAAGCATCACTACGAAAATAACGATCATCATCCTGAACATTTCGGTAACGGCATTGCTGATATGGACATTATACAGTTCGTAGAAATGCTATGCGACTGGAAGGCGGCATCCACCAGAAACTCAGGTTCACTAGGTGACACTATAGACAAGAGTATTGAGAGATTCGGGATTGATACGCAGATGGCAGCGGTTATCAAAAATACTATTCGTAATCTTGGATGGTAGACGGGGGGAATTGTAATGGCTGAAAACGAGAGCATTCACGCATTGCTTATGATGTCAGAGTTGTTGAGACTTTTACATGGATTAAAAGGCGAAGATAGAAGCGAGAAAGCGAGACGGTATGCCGTGACCATCACGGAGATGGAGAAGGTTTTCGCTTATTTCAATACGTTCGTGGTTCGTGCCGACACCGATGAAGTGGGCGACAACTAATGCGTATCTTCGTTCTAACCAGTGACGGTTATTCTCATTCTGTCTTGGGATTCTCCTATTTGTTCAATAAATATTGGGGCAATGACCAAGAGGTTATTGTTGCCGGTTACAATAAATTCCCGCCTGGACTACCGGCCAACTTCACCAAGCATCGCATAGGCCGCCAAGAAGATTACCCTGTCAATAAATGGTCAGACGGGCTTATCGGCTTACTGAAAGACTTCCCGCAGGACGAAGTGTTTCTTCTCTTCTTCGAGGATTACTGGTTAACTGAACCTGTCCATCTTCGCGAAGTCAACATGCTGCACGATTACATGCTTCAATTCCGCTATGTGCTCAAAATGGACATGTACACCGACCGGCGCTATGCCGCTGGCGTGCAGAAGTACGGCGCGTGTGGGCATATTCCGCTGCTTAAAAGCGACTACAATAGTCAATATCACTTTTCGCTAATGGCGGGCATCTGGAATCGTGAAATTATGATGCAGGTGTTAATCCCTGGTGAGAGTCCCTGGGATGTTGAGATGCGAGGTACAGAACGGCTAGCGCGTTGCGGGGATGACGTGCTGGTGCTGGGCACTGATTCATGGGACGATAACCCGAAGACTTGCCCGATCCGTCACACACTAGCATATCGCAACGGCGACCCTAGCAAGTTGTTGCTTGGTGAGATTAAGCCCGAAGATGTGGATGCCATGAAGGAATCAGGGTATATATGAAGTTTTTAGTATGCGAAAGGCAAGAATCGCCGGGGTGCGATTATACCATTGGGTGTGGCATGCGATACGGATTCATAGACGCCGAAAATATTGACGATGCAATTCAAAAGACTGTTTTCCCCGATGGCCCTGACGAGCTGCCTACCTTTTTATGGGATGGGGGTATGGCGGAGATTTTGATAGTTCAGATAGATGCATCCACATCCTATAGCTGGGTAGATATAGATTCATTAAAGGCCCAGCACGATGAGGCCGAATCAGAGGAAAAACGGAAAGCCACAGAAGTAAATGAACGGGCATTACTAGACAAGTTGCGGAAGAAATACGCGTGAAAGTTTCATTAGGCACCTGGCAAAATACGCCGCGAATCGAAGCCGCTGTGCTGTCTGTGCTGCATAGTGGCCGCTTGTCCTATGGGCCGGTATCGCAAGCCTATGAGCGGCGCTTTGCAAAAATGCACGATTGCGATTATGGCGTAGTCAGCAACAGCGGCACATCTTCTCTGGTAGTGGCATTGCAATCGCTTAAACATATGCATAGCTGGCAAGACGGCGATGAGGTGATTGTACCGGCGTTGACCTTCGTGGCATCGGTCAACGCCATTTTGCACAATCGACTTACACCTGTGCTGGTTGATGTGAATCCCCATACATTTAATATTGAGCCAACATTAATCGAGGGTGGAATCACCGACCGCACGCGCTGTATTATGCCAGTACATCTGTTTGGTCAACCGGCGCATATTGCTAATATTTGCACGTTTGCGCTAAAGCATAATTTGTCAGTAGTGGAAGATAGTTGCGAAGCTGTTTTGGCAAAACAATTTGGTGCATCTGTTGGTTCATGGGGTGATGTTGGATGCTTTAGCACCTATGCCGCGCATCACCTGGTCACTGGCGTCGGTGGCATGGCAACCACGAACAATCCAGACCTAGCGAAACTTATGCGCAGCCTGGTCAATCACGGTATCGATTTGACTGAACTGCCCAACGGCGAAAATTATGACCCGTCATTTCTGGCTAGAAAGTTCAGGTTTACCAGTGTAGGCCATAGCTTCAGAATGACTGAATTAGAGGCGGCGATTGGTCTCGCTCAACTTGATGACCTACCGGCACACATTGAACATCGCCGCAAAAACGCTGAATATCTCATCACTGGCTTGACCGGCTTAGATGGTTGTCTTCAAACACAAGCGACTTTGTTTGGCGCTCACCACAGTTGGATGGTATTCCCCATTGTGCTGCGCTATGGCTCCAAGTGGCCGGTTATGAAACATCTGCAAGCGCATGACATCGAATGTCGTGAAATGGTGCCACTAACAAACCAGCCATGCTACAATTTCAACGAGGCTGATTACCCCGTGGCAAAGAACATCAACGAGCGGGGCTTCTACGTTGGGTGTCACCAGGGATTAACCACGGAGCATTTGGAACATATCATCAGTACACTACAGGACTATTTCAATGGCGCACACAAGTGAATCGTTACGGCAGGCTTTTGGTTATTTTTACCAAAACGAATTGTCCATGCTGAAGTCGTTAGTCTACCTATGCCCATCGTCACCTATCACTGTGGTCAATATCGGCGCGGGCGCTGGCACATCCGGCTTGGCTTTTTTAGAGACACGCCTCGACCTTCGCCTGCACACCGTGGATATTACCGACAAAAGCAGTCCGTTCGGATGCCTACACGCCGAACGAGAAGTATGTCAAGCGGCTGGCTTTACGCTCGGTGATAGATGGCATCAGCACCACATGGACAGTAAACAGCTCGCCCAGTGGTGGGATTATGGGCCGATAGACGTATGTTTTATCGATGGAGATCATACCTACGAGGGCGCAAGCGGCGATATTGTGGGCTGGTTGCCACACATGCGGACGGGTGGCTTTATGGCCGTGCATGATTATCGTAAGCAGGATGTACCGAGACCTGATGACGGTCAGGTTAGGCCGAGCAAAGAACTTTGTTCGGATGTAGATGTGGCCGTGGATGAATTTCTAAAATCACAGTTTGAAGTTTTTGCTTTGGTTGAATCGTTGATTGTGTTCCAGGTGAAATGATGAAACAATCGATTGCAGAGTTTGCAGCTTCAATAAAGGATTTGCAAATTTCTATAGCAAAGAGCGTTCCCTTCACCTTGTTTTTTCGGATTGTAAGTTTTTTGGATTGGTTAAGCCGAACTATAGATGAAATTTCGATTACACTGGTCAAATGGTGGTATCAAGCAAAATGATGAGTAGATTCAAACGACCTGAGCCTAGCGACGCATCGCCCCAGCAAGTGCTAGATGCCATCGGCGCTATCACTGATTGGGATTGGGAAACGGGATATTCATTCGCTCATATAGTTTTGGATGACGTAAATTTGCTAGATAGGCATATTCTATACTGTCTTCATCCACAATGGATTAGCGACGTAATGATGGGGCGAATGGATGACAGCGTAAAGGAGCATAAGACGTTCGATGATTTAAATGATCATCAAATCAATATTTACCGTCACGCAATCGAACATATGGTGGAAATTGTTACCCTCCTCAATTGGCTGTTGAATGTGTCAGAGGACACAAGATCGATTGCTGAAGATTTGCATCACGGCACGGATGAGGAACAATGAACCTAGCACAAGATTAGGCCGCACCCACTGGAATGGCACGATGTGGATAAGGCTGTGGATGAATTTCTTAAATCTCAATTCGAGGTATTTGCTTTGGTTGAATCGTTGATTGTGTTCCAGGTGAAATGATGAAACAATCGATTGCAGAGTTTGCAGCTTCAATAAAGAATTTGCAAATTGCCCTAGCAAAGAGCGTTCCCACCTTGTTTTTTCGGATTGTAAGTTTTTTGGATTGGTTAAGCCGAACTATAGATGAAATTTCATCTACTCTAGTTGGATGGTGGTATCAGGTGAAATAATGGTCTACTTGCACTATGTTCGACATGGGATAATCTACATGGATGCGTGTGACGATACAGCGGAAGCCGTCGAACAGGCGGCATATCTGGAAGGAGATGGCCTGGCATCTGTCGATTGTGTCAAGGATAGTGATGGTAACATTATCCTTGGTAATGCGATGTTGTGGAAGGGCATAGCGGGTATTTGGAGGGAATGGGATGAATCTAGCACAAGAAATGGCAAAGCGCCCTGAGCCACCTAGTGATAGCTATGCGCCAAACTGGGATTACTGGCGGCATAATCTATGGAGCCGAGCGCAGACCGATGCACCTGAGAATTTTTACAAATGGCCGTGCGTGTATCACACAATGCTCGTGGAGCACTGGCGTAGTATTATCACGGAGACCGAGTATAGGTATGTTCTGCGATTCATAGATGTTGACAAATGGGCTTTAATACTAACCGAAGATGGCCGCAATCAAATCCACCAACTATACCACCTCCTCCGCTGGCAAGAAGCCAGCGGCAAGCGCATCGCAGATATGCGGTCAATCTGCGAGTTCGGCGGCGGCTATGGCGCTATGGCGTTGGTGTGCCACCGGCTAGGTTTCAAAGGCGACTACTACATCTATGACCTACCTGAGTTTTGTTTGCTTCAGCAATGGTATTTAGAGCAAAACGGCATCAAGGTCAAGCACTCAAGTGAGATTGTGCCGCTTGACGTTGAACTGATGATTGCTTGCTATTCATTAAGTGAAACCGATTACGCTGAACGTGATGAGTTTTTAGACATGGTACATGCAAGCAATCATTTGTTTCTCTACAGCAATAAATTTGAGAAGTTTGACAACATCGATTATTTTCAGCAACTTGATTTTGGTGGTCACTGGCAACATAGCCATATTGAGCATTTGCCGCCTGAGAGTTGGTATAGTTTTGGATGGGGTGATGAGGCGAAATATCATGACTAAATTTGTATCTGCCGTGCTTAGTTCACTGGCGCTCGTGATGTTTATGTCTGCCAAAGCCGACTCAACAGTCATTCAATGGGACGGTAGCTGTTACAGTAGTGAGGTTGCTACTACCGGCCTTGTCACAATCACGAAAACTTACAACGGCTGGTATTATGATGTGTTGATGACCGGTAATTTATCTATAGATGGCACGCCGGATTGGATACGGGCACAAGAATTACCGCCCGGTTTTCTACCTGACACAGACGACCTAACAATGTACGCCTGTGACATTGCCTACAACAGTAATGATGTTCGATATTGGCCTATAAGCGCTGCAATGGATGGCACCTACGGCAACGGCGCATTGTATTTTGATAATCACAACGGTGCCTATGAATTACTCTGCAAGTGGCGCACCACGCAACGCAATCCGTCAATCAGCGTGTGGAATAGCTGCGCCGGTATCAAGGTGCTGAACTATGTACCGTTTCGCTTGTATGTGCCAGTGATGAGCAACTAGATGCTAGTCAATCTATTTGACTTCAACTTTCGTCAATCCGTGTGTTCGGTGGCCTATCAGACACCCGAACATATCCAGTACGTGCGAGACCTGACCACGTTTGATGGTGTGACCATCTTCACCGATGGCTATATCACCGATGGCAGCGTTGACCGTGTACGTAGTCGGTACAAAATCGCATGGTTGCACGAGCCATACTGTTTGCATCCTGACACCTATCAGGCAGCATTACTCGACGCACACAAGTTTGACCTGGTGCTGACCTACTATCAGCCATACTTAGACCTGGGGCGTAATTTTCGCTTTTGTCCCTATGCCGGCACGTGGATAGACAAAAAGGACTGGGGTATCAAGCCGAAAACGAAATTATGTTCCATGCTCATCGGTAACAAAATGAGCACAGACGGGCATCGCATCCGGCATGACATCGCCAACATGATAGAGCGCGAAGGATACCCCGTGGACTTTTATGGCAGCCGTGGCACACCGGTTGGGTATGGGCAAGATACCAAATACAAGGTGCTGGCCGATTACGCTTTTAGTATTTGCACGGAAACATGCTACGAAGAAAACTTGTTTACCGAATGGCTACTAGATTGTTTTGCGCTGGGCACAATCCCGATTTACTGGGGGTGCCCAAATCTCAAACGGTTCTTTATCCATGCTGGTATAGAACAGTTTGGTTTGGTAAAATCACTGGGATTGTCTTATTTGGATATTGTTTTAACGATGTTGTCGATGAGAAGTTATGAGAATTTTATTGAGTCGGCACACAACAATCTAAACATAATGCAAAAATACGCCGTTACCGAGGACTGGCTATACCTGAACATGCTAAAGGAATTTGAATGATTTGTGACATAACGGTAGAGCATATACTTGCGCTAATTCTTGGGCAGATAATCGGCATGACAGTAATATTTATGGCATGGCAGTGTGTAAAAAAATATTTATGATCAACGTCTTCCAGCCAAACGCCGGTCAAGCCGAGCTGTCCGCCATCGCTGAAACGTTTGAATCCAACTGGCTAGGCAAAGGTAAGCGAGTTGCAGAGTTTGAGGCAGCTTGGGCCAAACACATCGGCACCACACCGGATCACGTTGTCTCAACCACATCAGCTACGGAAGGATTGTTCCAAATCTGTGAGCTAATCGGGTTGCACCGTGGCGACAAAGTGATCATGCCAACCGTCTCATTTATCGGCGCTGCTAATGCCGTGCTTGCTACCGGCGCAACGCCTGTATTCTGTGACGTAGACCGATACACGCTGAATCCTAGATTGTCTGATATTCAAGCGGTCTACACCAAACACACTTTTGCGCTTATCCTACTACACTATGGCGGCTCTACTCAGGAGCTGGGCGAGATTCGATGCTGGTGCAATGAGAATGACGTGGTAATGATAGAGGATGCCGCTTGCGCGCAGGCTACAGTTTACCGAGGTAAAGCGGCTGGCACCTGGGGCAAGTTTGGCGTGTGGTCGTTCGATGCCATGAAAGTGATTACGACTGGCGACGGCGGCATGATATACTGTGAGGATGCCAACGACGCGAAACGTCTACGCCAGCGCATGTATATGGGAATGGAAGAATCAAGCGGACTGAGTTCGACCGGGGATAAGTGGTGGAAATTTTCAACAAACCACCCTGGGCGGCGTGCTATCATGAATGATATGGCGGCTGGTATGGGACTGGCACAGTTACCGAAGTTGGCCGGATTTATCGATAGGCGTAAAAGTATATCATCTGTATACCAAACGGTAGAGGGTGTGTATTTTGATTGTGGCATATTGCCGTATTATTTCTTTTGGATTCAAACGCTGAACCGTGATGGCCTCGCCAAGCATCTAAAAGCCAACAACATCTATACCACCTTTCGTTACTACCCACTACACTGGGCGCTAAAAACCGGCGATAGCTTGCCCAACGCAGAATGGGCGGCAAACAACACGCTATTGTTGCCGCTGCACCAAGCGCTTAGTGATGACGATGTGATGTTCGTGTGCGATAAGGTTAAGGAGTTTTTTTAGTTGAGAGTTAAAATGATACCCTCCGCTCTCAACCTGACATCAGGCGAAAGCGGCATCCACACGATATGTAGAAAATGGACAGAGCACGGTGCATCTGTCGGCATTGATTTTGTGGAGCCAAATGAGTCAACCTATGATTTGCTAGCCGTTCATGCGGGCATGAGCAAAGAGTACGCCACAGCCAACGCTCCGCTGGTCAGTCACCTTCATGGAATCTATTGGACGGCGGATTACGATGCTCACTACTGGGAGTGGAAAGCCAACCGGGATGTAATCGACTCTATCCGTTATGCCACATCCGTTACCGTGCCAAGCGCCTGGGTGGCTGAACCATTACAACGCGATATGCACCTGAATCCTTACATCCTACCGCATGGCATCGACTGGCAAGAGTGGCAGCACAAAGAGCCGAACGAAGGATACGTGCTGTGGAATAAAAACAGATCGGGTGTTGATGTATGTAGTCCCATTGCTGTGGGCAAGCTAGCGCAACGCTTCCTGCAAGTGCCATTTATGACCACCTTTGCACCAGACAACGCCACGCCAAATATTAAGGCAACTGGGTTGCTTCCTCATGCCGAAATGAGGGTGGCTGTGCAACGGTCAGCGGTCTATCTGGCATCGGTCAAAGAAACGTTCGGCATCGGCATTCTTGAAGCGATGGCTAGTGGCGTGCCGGTCTTGGGCTTTGCACATGGCGGCATTATGGAGATGGTCGAGCATGGCGTGAACGGCTATCTCGCCAGACCTGGCGATTATGAGGATTTAGCCGAGGGCCTAAACTATTGCTTAAAGCACCGTGATACGCTGGGCGCTAACGGGGCTGAACTTGCCAAGCTGTTTACCTGGCAAAGCGTCATGCTGAAGCTACGTGGCATCTATGACGCCACGCTTAGAATGTTGGCGCATGGCAGGCCGTACGCGATAGATGAGGGATCATGAGATTAGTTGAAATTTCCGAAGAAACGATACGCGAGCAGATTAAAGAATTGCCAGAGCGGTGGCTTCGGTACGCCACAGTACATAAATCTGAGGTGAATCCAATCCGGGGTGGAATAGATTGGAGTTTAGGCGCATACAGCACTGATGCAAACGAGGGGGACTGGAAAACTTTCCGGTGGAACGGTCTGACATGCGAGGAAATATATAAGGGATTAAAAAATCTGCCAGATAATGCTGGCGATTCAGATGTCATAAAAATTATGGGCGAATATAGGATCAACGAATGGGTTAGGCTGCCATTGTGTTGGTCTTGTCAATTAAGAATGAAAAAATATGTCGAATTAGCGGAGGATTCGGATAATGGTTCAATTTGTTTTTGTGAATCCTGTATACGAAAAGCGTTGCAATTACTGAAATGACAGACATTTTACTGCCATTGCCATTGGTCAGTGTCGTGATCCCTTGTTACAACAAATCTGCATCTATTGCTCGTACTATTAGTAGCGTCAAGAGGCAGTCTTTGTCCAATCTTGAATGCATCATTGTTGACGATGGCTCTACTGACAATTCAAAAGAAATCATTCTGGACGCAATTAAGAATGATCGTCGATTTCATTATATCTACCAGGATAATCAGCGCGTGGCGGCGGCACGGAATAAGGGATTTAGGCAATCAACGGGTCTCTATCTATGCATGCTCGACGGAGATGACGCCATAGCTCCCCTGTTTTTAGAGTTATGCGTTAGAGCGCTAGAGAATGATCGTTCGATGGGTATTGCCTATAGTGGATTGCATTACATTTTACCAGATGGAGCGCAGGGTTTAAGCGGATGGCCGGGGCGATTTGATTACAATGTAGTCCTGACAGGCGGCAACCCATTACCGACCTGCAATGTCGCGCGGCGTGATGTGTGGGAACGAACAGGCGGACAACGGAGCCGATATTGCGAAAGTGGCGCTGGCGAGGAAGATGCTGAGATGTGGTTGCGCGTTGGCGCATTAGGGTTCAATGCCATCCAGATTGAACCGGCTGCAACATTGGTTGATATATATGCCGAACTGAAAAAGGTTTTAGGTAGGGAGCCGACCAGGGATGAAATCATAGGCACGGGACGAATCAATGGTGAAAATTACGAAAAAGCCGTTAATTCTATGTTTGTTTACTCGTGGAAGTCTGGTCAGGTGAGCGGTAATCCACAGCACGTAAAATCTAAATATCAATCAGGTCATCCGTGGATGACGGACAAGCGCCACCCGTTCGCTTCGATGGCGCCTGCGACAGAGGGTCGTCAATCGCACGCCGTCCGGCAATACGATGAGCCAGCGGTATCGGTGATTATCCCCTGTGGGTCTGACCACGTGCAATATTTGGTAGATGCGCTGGACAGCCTTGAGGCGCAACAGTATCGCAAATGGGAAGCGATTGTCGTCTTTGACACAGGTGAACGCAATTATGATGCGCTGTTGATGGCTTACCCATTTGTGCGGCCAGTCTATACCAACAAAGTAGGCGCTGGCGCCGCACGCAACGCCGGGGCAAAGATTGCTCGCGCCAAGCTGCTATTGTTCCTCGATGCCGATGACTGGCTTAGACCTATCACGCTGGAGAAGATGCTAATAGCCTGGAACAATAGTCAAGCGATTATTTACGGCGATTACTACGGCCATGCATTTATTGAGCCAAAAGAAGCCGAGCGCCTGAAGATGGGCGAGCGCCTTGTATCTTACAACGCCAAAACGCAAGCGGCGGTGATGATTCACAATGCCTCGAATTATGATTGTGAGGAGGCCATTCGACAACCACGCTTGATTAAGCCGGATCAGTTCTACATCTGGAACCTGATTTGTTCGCTTGTGCCTAAAGTGTGGCATGATGAAATTGGTGGCTTTGATGAATCAATGGCGTCTTGGGAAGACTGGGATTACTGGCTTAGAATGGCGCGGGCGGGCAAGTGCTTCGAGCGCATCACAGAGCCGTTGGTCAATTATCGTTTTTATACTGGAAACAGGCGTGAAAGTGGTAGACAAATTGCGGAAAGTCTGCTACAATATATGCGAAGAAAATATGAGGAGATTCCAGCAATGGCGTGTAGCGGGTGCGGTGGCGGTCGGCCACAACAACAGAATCCAGTAGTTCAGGCGGCGGCATTAGCCATGCCCTTACAGGCCAGCGGCCAACCGGCGCAAAATGTGACAAGCGCTGACATTGTGTGGGTGAAAGTGGCCGGCAATCGAGTTGGCACACGCCCAACAGTGGGTATGGTAACACGTCAGCAATATGGCTATAAGGATTCTAATAGCCCAGCGTTCAAAATGTTTCTGGCCGATGTTCGAGCACAACCGACCATTTACATGATTGTGCCTGACCCATCATCGGCTAGAGTGGCAGAATTGACACCACAGCAACAGCCGTTGGGTGAGCCAATTAGGATTGCATAGATGAATGACGAAATGAAAATCCTATTCAGCGACGAAAAAGATGGCAGCGTAAAAATTTTATTTGTTGATCCTGCACTGTTGTCCTGCGGGCAAAACTTGAAGATAGACTTTACTGGCTGGACTAATTTGGATTTTCATTATCGGCCATCGACCCTCAGTATAGCACGTAGTCAATTCGTAGCGAAGGAAAACGCTAGCTAGAACGATTCTAATCAGTACAATTAAATAGTACCCGCGTTCGTAGTTATGAGGCGCTATCTCAGAAATGGGATAGCGCCTTTTTTTATTCAAAATTATGGCTTATCTAATTTTAGCGCTGGCAACCTGGCGCATTACATCGCTACTCGTAAATGAATACGGGCCATTCAACCTATTAGAACGTATGCGCTACTGGTTAGGCGTGCGCTATGACGAAGATTTGAGGCGCATTGGTACGAACGTTGTAGCTGAAGCTTTTACGTGTGTGTGGTGCCTGTCGGTGTGGGTTGGACTGGTATTGTCTGTTGCGCTTTATGCCATGCCGGTTCTGTCGGTGTGGTTGCTTCTGCCTTTTGCGCTATCGGCGGGCGCTATCGTTATTGATCGCCTGAAGGGGTAAACATGAATCAGGATGGTATTCGAGTTAAAGGTTTTTTCCGCCTTCATATTGAGGAGAACGGCGAGCTAGTTGGCGATTCCGGCTGGCGACAAAACCAGGTAACAAACGACGGGTTTAACAACTTTCTCTGCAAACTGCTAGGTGCTATTGCCGGTAGTAGTCAGATCACCCATGCGCTACTCGGTACAGGTGGCGCACCAGCGGCTAGCGATACAACGCTATCGGGTGAAGTGGTCAAGCGCCAAGCGATCACGGCGGCTACATCAAGCACAAGCAAAACCGTGCAATTTACGGCCACTTTCAGCAGTGCTAACAGCTTCGTAACAGCGACCGCCAACATCAGCAATATTGCGTTGGCGGCTACGAGCACGCAAGGTGCTGCTACTATTTTCGCAGGAAATACTTATGCCAGTAGTTCGGTAGCGACAAATCAAAATGTCAACGTGACATACAGTATTACATTTGCTTAAACAGTAAGTTTTATCATTTTTTATTTCCAAGTGAGGACGCGCAAGGAAAATGAACATTAACAAATTGTTGGAAAAAAACAGCGGTATTCGACTCGACATTGGGTGCGGCGGCAATAAGCAGCACGGCTTCGTGGGTATGGACGTGCGAGACTTGCCCGGCGTGGATATTGTGCATGATGTGACGATGTTTCCGTGGCCGCTGCCAGACGAATCAGTTTTGACAGCCATCGCTAGCCACCTGCTTGAGCATATCCCGCCATTTCAGGCCGACCCGAAATTGCTTGGATTAATTCGTCTCTTGATTGACAAAGGGCTAATTAGCCCCACAGAAGTTATGGAGTATGTGGGCATCTATAATACTGGCCCTATGTTCATTGCATTCATGGATGAAGCTTGGCGGGTGCTCAAAGTGGGCGGCGAGTTCGCCATAGCCGTACCACATGGTCGCAGCGATGGATTTTTGCAAGACCCGTCGCATTGCAACGCTATTAATGAGGCGCGCTGGGCATATTTCGACCCGTTTGTTTTGGCTAATCCTGCCGATCCTAACACGCAGGGTCTATTGTGGAGTATCTACAAGCCTAAGCCGTGGCGCATCAAGCACCTTACGTGGTCTCCTGATGCCAACATTGAAGTTGTGTTGGTTAAGCGCAGTTTGGATGAGGTGGCATTATGACCACTTCACCAGTCAGGGAATACCGCACGGTCATTCAAGACAGCGGTGATCCTGGCTACGTTAACCGGCTGCTCATTGGGACGGCTACAACCGGCTTAGTGCATATCAAATGGGTGCAGGCCAGGTACGGGCAAATCATTCCGACGAACTGGAGCATGGTCAACATGTTGCAGTTTATGAATAGCTACATGCCACTACGCTACCAGGTGGCCGACGCTCAAAATCTGATTGTCAAAGAGGCAATTGAGCATGATTTTGAATGGTTATTTCTGCTAGAGCATGATGTGATTTTGCCGCCTGATGGCTTCATTCGCATCAACGAATACATCAGGGAGAAGCGGCACCCGATTGTTAGCGGGCTTTACTATACCCGTTCGATGCCAAGTGAACCACTGCTCTACCGTGGCCGTGGAACATCTTTTGTAACAGACTGGAAATTAGGCGACAAAGTGTGGTGCGACGGTGTACCGACTGGCTGTTTGTTAATCCACATGGGTATCATTCGAGAGATGTGGAAAGACAGCGAAGAATATTCGCTGAATGGCATTAAAACCAGGCGAGTATTTAACACGCCCAACAACATTTGGATCGACCCACAGACTGGCACCTTCAACACAATGAGCGGCACGAGTGATTTGGACTGGTGTACAAAAGTGATTCAAGGTGACTATTTTGCGAAGGCCGGTTGGAGCGAATACCAAAATATGAAGTGGCCGATGCTGGTGGATACCAACATTTTTTGCAAGCACATCAATATGAATGGTCAGGAATTCCCGGTATGAAAATTAGCGAATTGATTCCGCAATTGCAAACGGCGCTAGACATTCATGGCGACGTAGATGTAGTGACACATTTGAACGGCAAATATCGACCGCTGCGCACGGCGTTTTTTTGGTCAACCTTATTTGTGCTGACTGATCGCTCTATGAGTGACACAATCAATATCGAGGTGGCCGATACTATTTCGCTTGGTGAATCTGTAGGCTGATCATGGCAAGAGCATCCGTACCAACGATTGTCAGTTTGGATACATTCGCTAGATTACTGGCGATCAACCCGGTGCATTTTAACGGCGCTAGGGCTGATACCTGTTGGCCGTTGTTGGGTGGGTGCTCCGATGTGTGGCCGCAACACGCTTGGCAATCTCAAGGCGAGTTGGTTGGCCGTGAGGAAGTGGCTCAAGCGCTCTATGACGCCGAAACTGAAATACGCCATGTGCTAGGCTATGCGGTGGGGCCTGAGTGGGTAGTGCAAGAAGTCCATGATTACCCTCGTTTTTATCGGCGTGATTTGTCGGCTTACGGGCAGGACATCAGAGGACTAGGTAAGTCGGTTGACGCTACCTGGGGCAAAGTTATCAGTCCAGGCCAACGGGCGGTATCGGCCATTGCGACTAGCACAACTGTCACCTATAGCGATGCCGATGGCGACGGGTGGAAAGAACTAGCAACCATTACCACAAGCACGGTGCTTGACGATGTAGA